>ERZ827469.1255-NODE-1255-length-23474-cov-3.271617_pt1 | contig 23474 bp, 22 predicted proteins | sample MGYA00519917_ERZ827469 | MGnify/ENA primary metagenome ERZ827469 (study PRJEB31778, sample SAMEA3449314) | human gut metagenome | biome: human gut; feature: human-associated habitat; material: faeces | place: United Kingdom | collected 2010/2012 ... | reverse complement strand
AGACACGGCAAAATAACCTCCAATCGGCTACCGTGTCCCTGCAAGTCGTCATAGGATTGTGTAAACGCAAAGAAACGGCGGCTCTGAAAATCAAAGCCGCCGCTTCAAATGGGCGTGTCGATATGGCTGCTGTACGACGGCTTTTTTTCTTTTGCCGTCGTGTGGCAGTTTCTAAATCAACATGATAGGCTGTTAGTCGGTAGTGCTGCCTACCCAATTAGGATTGAAAGTTGTCATGCACTCATCGTCCCCATTCACAGACTTAGATACGAGAAGCCCATTTTTGATGTCCTCCAGGGTCTGCTCATATTCGGCAATGTACTGGTCTGTCATTTCCTGCGTCCACTCGAAAGAGCCCTCGCTGGTTTCGGCCATTGCGTGCTCGTCGGCCATTTCCTGAAGAGTTTTCTTTTCCTGTTCCAGCCATTCCTTGTACTCGTCATAAGTCCACCACTCGTAGTTGATTGCGGGATGGCTGTTATTATAATCTTCTTCGGACATCCAGCTTGCGCCATTGTCCTCGCTGACAAAGGTCTTTCCGCTCTCCTTGTCCTTGTAGCTCATAACGCCATCGGAATCATCCGTTGTGGACACGACCGTTTTCTGCTGTGCAGAATTGGCAACAGGTGCGTTTAGCGCATGAGCTTCTGTGACCCCATGCAAGGGACTTACTGCACCCAGTCCCATCAATACCGTCAGAGCCAATGCTCCGAATTTAGCTTTTACCATTTTGCTTTGCCTCGCTTTCAAAAATTATAGCTGTCCTCTTGAGGACAGCTATAAGATAACAAAATGATTTGGATATAGTTTGCAAGGAATATGGAGTTTAGATGGAGTTGATAGCACCTCTTTCTTGCGGCATTTCAAGCCAGAACACCACACCTCTGCTTGTGTTTTGGATACCATATTTTGCGTGGTGCAGTTCCATGATTTTGCGGACGATATAAAGTCCTAAGCCTGTTCCCCCAGTATTACGATTACGGGAGGTATCCGCTCTGTAAAATGCTTCAAATAGATGGGGTATCATTTCCTCTGGAATATGGACGCCTGTATTTTCAACTTTGCAGGAAACGGTATTTTTATCGTTCGATAAGGATATATAGATTGCCTCGCCATTCGGTGAGTAGCGAATGGCATTTACCAAAACATTTTGAATGGCTCGTTCCATCTGTGCCGGGTCTGCATCACACAGGATTTTGTCAGGAATATCCACGGAAAGGGAGATTTCTTTTTCAGACAGCAAATCGGTCACATCAGCTATTTGTACCCGAAGAAGCTCTGCAAAATCAATCGTCTTATATTCTGTTCTCTGTTTTCCGTCTGTTTTAGATACATAGAGCAGTTCTTTCACTAATGTTTCCATTTTTTCAACAACGGCCAGCGACCGCTCCATATACGACTCTTGATTTTCATATCCTTTGACCTTATTGAGCATCCCCATTAAATGACCTTTCAGAATTGTCAAAGGCGTTTTCAGTTCATGTGATGCCGCCGAGAAAAATTCCTGTTGCTTTTTTTCAAGTTCTCGCTCTTTTGATATTTCGGCCTCTAACTCGGAATTGCTTTTTTTCAGTTCTGCCAATGTATGCTGTAAATTATCCGACAAAGTATTTAAGCTGTCCGAGAGTATTCCTATCTCGTCTGAACGATTAGAATTTCCGTGCGGCTCAAAATTGAGCTGGGCCATTTTTTGCGATGTGCTGCTTAATTCAATAATCGGTTTTGTTATATAGCGTGAGTAAATGACAGAAAACAAGATGGACATAAAGAAGATTCCCAATATAACCAGCGGAACGGTTTGCCAAATCGCCTCTGTTGCCTGATTGACGGACACCGTATCACTTTGCACATAAAGGGTATAGTCGCTACCTAACAGGGTGAACACATAGCCTGCTTCTGTCAGTAATTCGTCACTTGTAATAATTGCGCTATCAGGATTTTCTTGAATCGTAGCAATAGAATCCTTGTCTGTTGTTATCGTCAATTTATCACTTGAATATAAAATATCTCCATAACTATCTTCAATATAGGCAGTTGCTTTTGTCTGTGCGGTGAATTGCTGAACAAGTGAATAACATTCCTCTAAGGAACCAGCCTTTTCCAATACTGGCACTAAATCATTTGCTTGCTTTTGCAATTCTGCGCTAAGTCGATTGCTATAAGTTTGGGGAATGTATCTCGCCATACTGAAAACAGAAAGCAAACATACCAAAATCAAAAGAACCGTTGTCGCTAAAAAGAGCTTTGCCGTTAGGCTCGTTTTAATTTTCCTTATCAATTCTGTATCCCACCCCTCTGATTGTTTTTATATAGTCAGCATTCAGCTTTTTGCGAATGTTCTTTATGTGACTATCAACGATCCGATCTTCGACCTCCAAATCCTCCGCCCACAATCGGTCCAGTAGCATTTGCCGAGTAAAAACCTTTCCCTGATTTTCAAGCATAAGCCTAAGAAGCGCAAACTCTTTGCTGGTCAAAACAACCTCGTTTCCGCCTTGATATACATGAAATCCATCAACATCTATACTCAGCTCTTTATAAGTAAGCAGGGATGGATTTTGATTTTCCGCGGTCCTACGGCGAAGAATAGCCGCAATCTTGCACAGCAGGATTTTAGGCGAAAAGGGCTTTGGAATGTAATCGTCAATCTGCTGTTCAAAACCCCGCAACTGGTTTTCTTCATCCGAAAGCGCAGTAAGCATAATAATAGGGATTTGTGACCGCTTGCGAATGACCTCACATACACCATAGCCGTCGATTTTAGGGAGCATGATGTCTAACAGCACAAGGTCGATTGTATCATCAAACATTGCAATCCCCGCCACGCCGTCAGAAGCGACAGCGACTTCATATCCCACATCAATCAGATGGTTTTTCAATATATCCTGAATGTCAATATCGTCCTCGACAATTAAAATCTTCTGCATTGTTCCACCTCCAAGTCTGTAGTGTAGCATAGTTTTTTGAATTTCCGATGAAGTTCATTATTCTTCCTTGTCTACGAGCGACTTTCTCCGCCCATCAACAGGCTTTTCAGCGCCCTTTGGTATCAACCACATACGGCTGAATTTTGCCACACCCGGTATGCGTTTTTCTTCGCACAGCTTTTGAACCCGTCGCTCGGAAATGCCCCACTTTTTTGCCGCTTCTGGGGCAGAGATATATTCAAGCATTTTGCTATCCTCCCGTAAAAAATCCTTTGTCATTGTTATATACGGTTAGCCGAATGATAGCAATACCGAGATATGAAATATAAAATGCAGGAAGAGCGGATCTCATATCATTCCATACACAAACTATGAGATATAGAACGTATGTGGGTGATGTTGAATGGCAAAAGTTAAAGACTGCCCTGGCTTTGAAACCTTCGGTGCAGATGTAAAGGCTGAACCATTCAAACTCTGGCTTGCGCAGGTCGGCCGTGAACGCATCGAAGAAACGATTGACCCGAAACAGGCAATCGACCGTGCATTAGAAACCTATCAGAAAAAGGGATATGATACAGACTGGATTCATCAGCGACTTCTTTCTATCCGTGTCCGCAATGAGCTTACTGCGGAATGGCAGGAGCGCGGCGTACAGCAAGACAAAGAGTATGCGATTCTCACAGATGAGATCACGAAAGCTTGGTCCGGCATGACTACTCGGCAATATAAGAAGCTGAAAGGTCTGAAAAAAGAAAACCTTCGTGATAACATGACGACGCTGGAGCTGGTACTGAACATGCTGGCGGAGGCGACCACCACTCAGTTTTCAAAAGATCGCAAGCCGACGACCTTCCAAGAGAATCTGGCAGTTGCCAAGGCGGGCGGCCAGGTCGCAGGACGAACCAGAAAAGACATTGAGTCTCAGTCAGACACGCCGGTCATCACACCCAAGAACGCTGCACAGCTCAATCAGGTCGTGACGGACCTGCTGGAAGGTGCAGTCTCTGACACAACTGAAGAATCAAAAGACAAGTGAACTCTGCGCATCAAGTTTTCTTGCTGTCATACACCGATTTTTTGAAAGCAATTTCAAAAAATCTATAGTGTTGAGTTATGACAAACAATGATAATCCGAACCACATTATCCAAGAGGGTAATGTGTTCGGATTTATCATTTCTATCGAGAATATATTATAGCATGTAGATGGCAAGGGCAGGAGCATCACTGCTCTTGCCTTTTTCTATAAATCAATATATAATTATATAAACTAAACAAAGGAGGCGCGTCATATAAAAAAATCATGGTGGAAAGTCCCTTTATATTGTATGGTTGCAAGCTGGATATGCTTTCAACTGGAAATTCGTTTCTTAGGGAGATGGGCACTTGTGACGCTGCCTGATGGGAGCATATCATCGGATAATACCCGGTGGATGCTCATGTCTGCTGGCCTCTTCCTTGCGGTTGTCTGCATTGGCGGATTTTTCTTGTTCCGAAAAATGACACGCAAAGAAATTTTCTTCTCCTCTTCTGCCTTAGTCGCTTTGAATATCGTGTTAGGCATATTTACATACTTGACGCAAAGAATATTTACATCATTCGCCATGCTTTGGAGTGCACTTTCGGAATGGGCCAGTGTGTTTTCTCAGATTGCATTTCAGTTCGGCTTAAACGAATGGCTGAGCGCCGCCATTGTGTGGATATTACCCCCATATATTTTCCTCTTGTTTGGCAAGAAAGAAGTTCATACAGATTGATGAACGGCGGACCAAGTAATGATAATCCGAACTACATTATTCAAGTGGGTAATGTGTTCGGATTTATCATTTCTATTGAGAATGTGCTTTGATAGGCAAGGGCGGGCTGATGAACTCGCCCTTGCCTTTTCTATCGCCCCATTATATAATATGTTCATTCCATAGGTCAGCTCTAAACTCTGAAGCTTAAGGGGGTATTCATATGGAACAATATATGAAACAGCTTAGGCAAAGACACAAACTGCTTTCCTACTTTTTAGGGCTCGGTGTTATTATTTTTTTCAACTGCTTTGGGTTTCCGATCATAAACTTGAACAAAGAATGGTCAATGATGCTTACCGCCATTAAAATTTATGTTGTACTTGGTGGTGCTCTTTTTTCTGGTGGTATCTTAGCTGGGCTTTTTCCAAAAAAGAAGCCGTTCTTTATTATTCTTATAACATCTATTACTGTTGGACTTGGCTTGCTCTGTCGGTATTTATTGGAGTTTGGCGAAGTGTCAAACACCTATAATTTTACTGTTCCAAACACATTGCTCCATGTGGGGATATTTCTTGCCTTAACAGGCCTTACATATATATGCTATTTTAGAAAAAAATAAGTTTCAGCTTGTCGGGTAGACGCAAGTAAAGGCGGGAGCATCGGTTAAGATGTTCCCGCCTCTGTTATACCTTGTTCTCTTGTTCGGCCTGCTGCTTTGCTTTCCACTCAGCATATTCCCGCTGCCCGTCTTCGCTCTCAAAGAACGCCTGAATTTCCGGGAGCAGGACGCGGACAAGGGCCTCTACCTCGTGATAGGGAATCCCCGTGCCGTAGTCATTGGGCTTCTTTCTGCGCGGCATGGTATCCCCCGTTAAAGCTGCCCCTCGTCGAACAGATAGCCTTGAAACACCGTGCCATCTCCTGTGATGAAGCGGCCCCGTGCATCCTTGGGTATCTGTTCGGCGGCGCTGGTGTTGTCGAGAATAATTTGAGAAAGCACGCTGTCCGCCCTGCCGCAAACACGGAAATCCATGTTGTTGCGTATCTGGCCGGGAATGATCGTTGCGTCCGGTCGCTGCGTGGCAAGAATGAGATGGATACCAAATGCCCGCCCTTGCCGTGCAATGGTGGACCGCCTGTTTTCAATTTGCGCCAGCAACTTCTTCCGCTCGCTGTCGGCTCCGGTTTTGCCATTCATAGTCAATATCTGTCGAAAAATTCACCGATGCCTCGCCGGAGTCTGATTTTTCCGTGAGCGGGCAAAAAAGAGCGCCCGCCAAATGACGGGTACTTCCCCTTTGTTCACTTCAGGTATTTTGCGACTTCCTGCTCAAGCTCCTGCCACACGGGATATTTCGCGCCGTGCTCGTCGAAGAAAGCCTTCAAATCGCGGTTCAGCGCGCTCATTTCGTCGACCGCGTTCATCGCGTGGTCGGACGCGCAGATCTTTCCGAGGCTCGTGGCGGACATGAGCTTAAAAAAGCGCAGACAGGTCTTGCGGTACGCCGCGCCTTCAAACTCCGCGTCGTCCTTCGGTAAAATTTCATGTCCCGCGTTTTTGATCGCACGGTAACCCTCGATGTTGGCGTCGATCAAGCGATTTAAGTAGGCTGTGTTGCCCTTGAGCTTTTTGAGGTCGCCGTCGACCTTGTAGCAGGCAAAGGCCACCGGCAGCACGAACGCCGCGTGGCAGAGAAGGTAGTCCTCCATATTCGGCTCGTAGGCTACCTTATATTTGGTGCCGTCAAAGATCTGCCCGATGAGCGTTTCGTTCGACGGCGCACCCGCGATCTGGCCGATGGTAATCTTTTTTAGGTCGATGGACGCCACATACTCCCGCTCCCGATGTCCTGCTGAGGACGCAAAGGCAAACATCACGTTTTTCTCCGGCAACGAAGCGCTCAGCGCACTTGCGCGCACGTCGTTTCCCACAAAGACGATATTCTTTGTCGGATTCATCCGCAGGGTATCGAGGATCGCGTCGAGCTGCGTATAGCGCAGGACGACGAAGATCACGTCGTACTTGTCCTCCGCTTTCAGCTCCGCCGTGACCGGAATGCGGCTGACCGACATGCGGGGCGAAAACTTATCCTTGATCCGAAGGCCGTTTTTTTGGATACTCTCGCCCCATGCTCCCCGCGCCAGCAGCGTGACGTCCTTTCCCGCGCGGAAGAAATTCCGCGCCAGATTGCAGCCGAGCACGCCCGCGCCGAATACTAAAATTTTCATAGTCAAGTCTCCTCTTATCCTAAAAATATCTGTTTCCTTCGTTCTGCCCCGTCTCGCTATGCTCTCGTTCCGATTTTCTTTCGTTTTACGTCAGTTAGTCGTCTCTAACTGAAACGTAGCAAATGACAGTGCAAAAGTCAAGATGTCTTTTTACCGCTCTCCGGTGCTTCCTTGCCCTTCTTCACCTTCTCCTTCACTCGATCAACAAATCCCCGCTTCAAAAGGGGCTGCGCATTGTTCATCTGTACTGGCCTGTTTTTGTCACTTCGCCAGATTTGTTCAAAAAATATCTGCTTTTGCAAATTTAATCTTGCTTCTTCCGGATATTTTCATATAATGTTGACGACTGAACAGGAGGTACCACCATGTATGTTACCTACAACAACCTTTTTAAGCTCCTCATCGACAAGGGCTTAAATAAAACGGAATTTGCGCGCGAGGTCGGCATCAGCTCCAACACGCTCGCCAAGCTCTCGAAAAATGAGCTCGTCTCGCTCGAGGTGCTTGTACGCATCTGCCGCCAGCTCGACTGCTCGCTCGGCGACGTGGTGCAGCTCGCCCCGCCCGAGCCGCCGATCAAAAGCGGCCTTGAGCGCATGAAGAAGCGAAGACCCACCCACGAGAAAGGAGGCAATGCGTACCGCCATGAGTAACGAAACCAAGAAGACCGGCTCCAGCTTTATGGAAAAGCTGTCGACGGTCATCGTCGACAAGCGAAATCTCATCTTTCTGCTCACGATCATTCTGCTCGTATTCTCCGCCTTTTCCCGTAACTGGGTCGAGGTCGAGAGCGACCTGACGTACTACCTGCCGTCTGATTCCGAGACGAAGCAGGCGCTCGACATCATGGACGAGCAGTTCACGACCTATGGCACGGCCGAGGTCATGGTGGCCAACATCACACCAGAGCAGGCCGCCGCGCTCGAGCCCAAGATCAAGGAGATCAAGGGCGTGCAGAGCGTGGACTACGACGAGACCACTGCACATTATAATAACCTCTCCGCGCTCTACTCCATCACCTTTGCCTACAGCGAGGATGACGAGGCCTGCCTCGACTCGCTCAACGCTGTGAAGGAATATCTCTCCAACTATGATCTGTATGTCGACACCGACCTCGGCAACACGCAGCAGGAAACGATCGACCACGAGATCAGCGTCATCATGGTGTATGTCGCCATCGTCATCGTGCTCGTGCTGCTCTTCACGTCCGAGACCTACGGCGAGGTGCCGGTGCTCATTCTGACGTTCGTGGTCGCACTTGTGCTGAATCAGGGCACGAACTTCCTGATGGGCAAAATCTCGTTCATTTCAAACTCGGTCACAAGCATCTTGCAGTTGGCGCTGTCCATCGACTACGCCATCATCTTCTGCAACCGATTTAAAGAGGAGCACCGGCTGCTGCCGCTGCGTGAGGCCGTCATCGTTGCGCTGAGCAAATCCATCCCCGAGATCGGTGCGAGCAGCCTCACGACCATCGGCGGCCTTGTGGCGATGCTCTTCATGCAGTTCAAGCTCGGTCCCGATATGGCGCTTTGCCTCATCAAGTCGATTTTGTTCGCGCTGCTCGCGGCGTTCATCGTGATGCCAGGCCTTCTGATGCTCTTCGGCCCGCTGATCGACCGCACGCAGCACCGCAGCTTCGTGCCGAAGATCCCGTTCGTCGGCAAGCTCGACTATGCCACGCGCTACATCATCCCCATCGTCTTCGTGGTGTTGGCCGTCATCGGCTATCGCCTGTCGTCCGACTGCCCCTACGCCTACGGCTACGGCCTCATCTCCGCCCCCAAGCAGAATGAGACGCAGTTTGCCCAGCAGATGATTGAGGATAACTTCACCTCGAAGAACATGCTGGCGCTCATCGTCCCCACGGGCGACTACGACAAGGAGTCCGCCATCTTAGACGAGCTCGGCCAGTACGACGAGGTTGACTCCACGATGGGTCTTACCAACATTGAGGCGCTCGACGGCTACATGCTGGCCGACAAGCTGACGCCGCGCCAGTTCGCCGAGCTCGCGGGTCTCGATTACGAGGCCGCGCAGGTCGTTTACGCCGCCTACGCCGCGCAGCATTCAGAATATGGCAAGCTTGCGGGCAATCTTTCCACCTACAAAGTCCCGCTCATCGACATGTTCCTCTTTGTCTGCGATCAGGTGGATTCCGGCATCGTGACGCTCAGTGACGACCAGACGCAGATGCTCCAGGATGCCGAGGTCCAGATGAACAGCGCCAAGGCGCAGCTCGAAGGCCCGGACTATGACCGCATGCTCATCTACCTCACGCTGCCCGAAAGCAGCGACGAGACCTACGCCTTCACCGACAAAATTCTCGAAATTGCCGAAAAGTATTACCCCGATGAAAACGTCTACCTCGCGGGCGAATCGACGAACGAATACGAATTCGAAAAGTCCTTCGCCGTGGATAACAAGGTCGTCAGCATCGTGTCGGTGCTCGTGGTTATGCTGGTGCTGCTCTTCACGTTCAACTCCGCCGGTATGCCGGTGCTGCTGATCCTCGTGATTCAGGGCTGCATCTGGCTCAACTTCTCGTTCCCGACCATCACGGGCAAGTACATCTTCTTCTTAGGATATCTAATTGTTTCTTCCATCCAGATGGGCGCGAATATCGACTACGCCATCGTCATCGCCAGCCGCTATCAGGAGCTCAAATCCAAAATGCACCACCGCGACGCCATCGTCGAGACGCTGAACTTCGCCTTCCCGACGATCATCACCTCCGGCTCGATCCTCTCGATCTGCGGCTTTTTGATCGGCAGCATGACATCTGAGCCCGTCATCGCGGGCATCGGTGAGAGCCTTGGCCGCGGCACGGTCATCTCCATCATCATGGTCATGTTCGCCCTGCCGCAGATCTTGCTCATCGGCAGCGGCATCGTCGACAAGACCTCGTTCTCCGTCCCGTCTATCACGGAAAAGAAATCGGGTCACGGTAAGGTCTCCGTCAGCGGCATGGTGCGCGGCAACATCAATGGTACGGTGCATGGCATCATGCACGCCACGGTCGAGGGCGACATCGACCTGAATCTGATCTCCGGATCTGCAAATGAGGAGCAAGACGATGAAGAAGACTAATCATTTCTATCGCTTCTGCGCGCTTGCACTCTCGTGCCTGCTGCTCGTGTCGCTGTTTCCCGTCATGCAGGCCTTTGCCGACGGGGACGGCGCCATCCACATCAAGAGCGCAGAAGACTTACGATCCCTCGCGCATTCCTGCACGCTCGACTCCTGGTCGCGCGGCAAAACCGTTGTTCTTGACAACGACATCGTGCTCGAAAGCGACGATGCGCTGCCCATTCCGACATTCGGCGGCACATTCCGGGGCAACGGCCACACCATCAGCGGCCTTTCCATCACGCAGAGCGTTTCCCCTGCCGGTCTTTTCGGCGTGCTGCAAAAGGACGCCGTCATCAAAAACCTGAATGTTGAGGGCACGGTCACCCCGTCTGGCGACAGCGAAAATATCGGCGGCATCGTGGGTGAAAACCACGGCACGATCGAAAGCTGCACATTCAACGGAAGTGTTTCCGGAAAACGCAGCGTCGGCGGCATCGCGGGCCGCAACCTCGCCACGGGCATCGTGCGCGCGTGCGAAGCCTCGGGCGCGATCTTCGGCCAGAGCATGACCGGCGGCATCGTGGGCGAGAACCTCGGCTCCATCGTCTCCTGCCGCGGCCGCGCGTATGTGAATATCGAGAGCACCGACCCCAGCATCGACCTGAGCGATCTGAGCCTCGATTTCTCGCTTGACCTTGCAAGTCTGTCCCGACTCGACACGCTCAATATCGCCACCGACACCGGCGGCATCGCGGGCTATTCCTCCGGCGCGATCGCGTCGAGCACGAACTATGCCGCTGTCGGCTACCAGCACATCGGCTACAATGTCGGCGGCGTGGTCGGCCGCAGCAGCGGCCAGATCCTCGCGTGCAGCAACGAGGGCGCGATCTGCGGGCGAAAGGACGTCGGCGGCATCGCCGGCCAGATGGAGCCCTATGTGCGCACGCAGGTCTCCGCCAGCCAGCTCTCGCGCATCCAATCGCAGATCAAGGAGCTCGACTCGCTCGTCAAAAAGGCCGTCAACGACGCCGAATACGGCTCGAGCGAAATTTCCGACCGTCTTGACCTGATCTCGGGCTACCTCTCCGATGCATCGGACGCGGCGAACGACGTGACCATCGACGTCGACCCCGACGCCATCCCCCAGCCGAGCATCAGCATCGACGGTGATTTTGACCCCGATGACTTCGATCCTGAGAATCCCACCCTGCCGGATATCAACGTCAGCTTCGATCAGGATTTTGACGTCTCCGACGTCGTCACCGTGTCGAACATCAACATGGTCGTCGGCTCGGTCACCGCGGCGAACAGCCAGCTCTCGCTGATCACCGAAAACGTCAAAAACACCAGCACGGCTCTTTCCGCCGATATCCGCAACATCAGCAGCAAGTTCAACGAGCTCACGAACACGATGTTCTCCGCCATCTCCTCGCTCACCGGCGGCACAGGCGATCTGCTCGTCGACGCCTCGAGTATCGATATCAACTCCGTCACGCTCGGTAAGGTATCGCTCAGCCGTAACAGCGGCGCGGTGTACGGCGACGTCAACACCGGCGGCATCGCCGGTTCCATGGCCATCGAATACACGCTCGACCCCGAGGACGATGTCACGGGCCACCTCTCGAACATCTACCGCAAGCAGTATGAATACAAGTCCATCATCCAGAAGTGCGTCAACACCGGCGATGTGGCCGGCAAGCGCAGCTATGTCGGCGGCATTGTCGGCCGCATGGACCTCGGCTATCTGACTGCGTGTGAGACGTCGTCCTGCACCATCACGAACGAAAACGGCAGCTATACCGGCGGCATCGCCGGTCTCACCGGCGCAACGGTGCACGGCAGCTTTTCCAAGTGCACGCTCAGCGGCAAGAAGTATGTCGGCGGCATCGTCGGCTCCGGCGTGCAGGAAAATGTCGACGGCAGCGGCAGCAGCGTCCGCTGGAACTACTCGCTCGTCGACATCACCGACTGCCAGCAGTACCAGGGTGCGATCTCCGGCAGCGACACGGGCACATTTGAGCATAACTACTATGTCTCCGACGATCTCCCCGGCATCAACCGTCAGGGCTACGCCGGACGGGCCGAGCCCATCAGCTATTCTCAGCTGCTCGCACTCAGCGACCTGCCCGAGAGCATGAAGTCCTTCACGCTCACCTTCGTTGCTGACGATAAAACTGTGCTCAGCCGCACTTTCAACTACGGCGACTCCATCGACGAAAGCGACATCCCCGAGCCGCCCACCAAGAGCGGCTGTCACGTCCACTGGGACCGCACCGACCTCACGAATCTGCACTTTGACACCGTCGTCACCGCTGTTTACGAGGCCTACACCCCCGGCCTTGCCTCTGAACAGACGCGAGAGAGCGGACAGGCTGTCATCTTGGTCGAGGGCAACTACAACGACGGCGACGCCATCACCGTGACCGCCCAGCCGCTCACGCCCGCGGCGTTCGACGTGCAGTCCGGCACTGTGCTCGACCGCGTGAAGGGCTACTTCTCCTGCCTCAGCCGCGGCGAAATGCCTTCGATGGTTGCCAACGCCGAAGTGCTCGAGCAGTGGCGCATCGAGCTTTCCGACGACGGACAGGACACGCATACCGTGCGCTATCTCCCGCCCGACGGGCAGAAGGAGCTGCGCATCTACACCCGTGAAAACGGCGGCAGCTGGCAGGAGGCCGACTGCGGCACGATGGGCAGCTACCTCACCTTCTCCACGAGCGGCGACAGCGTTGAGTTTGCCGCCGTGCGGACGCTCGACGTCTGGGGCATCTGGCTCGGCGTGCTCGCCGTGCTGGCTGTTCTGATCCTTATCATCGTTCTGCTCGTCCACCGCCACAAGCGCAAGGCGCGCAGACGCGCCGAAGCGCTGGCGCGCAGCGCGAGCGCCGTCTCGCAGGCCGAGCAGATCGTCCGCGGCGAGGACGCCAATGCGTCCACAGCAGACGAAGCCCCTGCCAAGACGGGTGCCCCCGCGTCTACAGCGGTCGAAGATGCCACTCAGGCGGATGCGCCTGTGTCCGCTGAATCTACGGCAGTCCCCACCGCCGTGGCAGTAGCAGCGACCGCTGCGCCGGTCGTCACCGCCGCGGTCGAGGGCGCAGAAAGCGTTCCCACTTCCGAACCCGCTCCCGCAGCCGATCCCGACTCCATCGAGGCGCGCCTTGCGCGCGCGGAAGAGGAACTTCGGCTTCTTCGCGAGGAGCGCGAGGCACGCGAAAACGTGCTCACGCAGCCCGCAGTACCGCCCGCGCCGAAAAAGCGCAGGCACCGCCGCTTCCTCCCTATTCTCATCACGATTTTAGTCTTGCTCGGCGCGGCTGCGGCGTTCTTCCTCCACTCCGACTTTAAGAAGGACCTCGAAGCCTACCGCCTTGTCGAGGCGCGTGTCAAAGAGGACCCGATGACCATGGACGTCACGGTCGACGCCTCCTATGGCAAAATCAGCCTGAGCGCGGATGCCTCCGTCGCCCGCACGAAGAAGGACGGCGCTCCCATCACCTGCATCGACCGCGACGGCGCGGCGCTCTACTACGCAGACGGCGCGATCTACCTTGAAAACGGCAAGTCCTACGCTGTCGGCGGCGCATTCCCAAATTACGCCGAGCTCATGGATGAGACCGCCGAGCTCTGCCGCACGCTCACGGTGACGAAATCCGTTGATGGGCAGGAAAAGCGCTACACCCTCACCGCCGAGGGCGACGACGCGAGCACACTGCTGCGTCTTCTCACCTCGGACGAGATCGCGAACGCCACATCGCTTTCCGCGATCCGCGTGGATCTCACCGCCGAGAGCGGCGAGCTGATGGACGTAAGCTTCACGGCGGAAAACTCCGGAGATCTTCGCGTGGAGGCCGCCGCGCACTTCACCGACGCGCTCGCGCCGGTGATCCCCGATGATGTGCTCACCGCCATCCATTCGGGCAGCAATGACGACGCTTCCACGCTGACGGACAACGCGCTCCGTCTGCTGGGTGCCTGGGGCGAGCTGACCGCGGACGATCTGTCCGCCGACATTGCTCTTTCCGCCGACTGCGGCCCGATCGTGCTGAACAGCACGCTCCAGTACGACCGCAGCAGCATCGACGGCCAGAGCTACGGCAGCATCCAAAAAAACACCCTCGCCGTCTACTTCTCCGGCAGCAAGATCTGCGACGCGGACGGCAACAGTGTCGACACCGCGAGCCAGCAGCTCGTCGATGCCACGTCGCTCATTGACCTCTGCTACCAGTCCATTCTGAACGGCAGCGCGGGCTGCGATAAGGTGAGCGACGGCTATCTCTACGGTCTTTCGCTCGACTCCGACGCGATGAGCGAGCTCGCCGCCGCCATCGCGCCGGATATCAAGGCACAGAATGTGACCTTCTCCTCCGGACGCATTTCCGTCCGCGTGAGCGAGCAGGGCGAGCTCCAGTCCGTCAACATCTCGTGCAGCGGCGCGCTGCACCTCATCCTCTCCGACGCTCCGGTGTCGCTCTCCGCCGTCATCACGCCGGCGGATCGTGCATTCTCGATTCCCCAGCCGGCGCTCAACGCGCTGAAACAATAGAAAAGCGGAGGGAGATTCATACTATGGGAAATCGCATCATCAGCATCAGCCGCCAGTTCGGCAGCGGCGGCCACGAAGTGGCCGTGAAAACAGCGGATCTCCTCGGCATCCGCGTCTATGAGCGCGAGCTGATCCGCCTCGCGTGCGAGTACGGCGAGCTTTCGGAAAAAACGCTCTCCCCCTCGGACGAAAAGGCGACCAACCCCTACCTCTTCCAGACCGTGCACGAGGGCAACCACCATGTGCTGCGCGGCAAACCGACGAGCGAAGTGCTCTTCGCCCTGCAAAGCCACGAGATCCGCCGCATCGCCCGCCACGAGGAGTGTGTGTTCGTGGGGCGCTGCGCAGACTATGTGCTGCGCGGCGAAGACGTGAGGCTTCTCACCGTGTTCATCGCCGCGCCGGACGAGCACCGCATCCAGCGCAAAATGGCGCAGGAAAAGCTCACGCGCGACCAGGCCATCCGCCTGATCCGCAAGATGGACAAGCAGCGCCGCAAGTATTACGAGAGCTACACCCACAAGACCTGGGGCGCGCCGGAGGGGTATGATCTTTACCTTGACACCGGTGCGCTGTCGACGGCTGACGCGGCGGCGGTCATTGCGGAGCGCTTCCGCAAGCTGTAAAAAATTGGGGGCCACCGAACGGTGGTCCCTTCTTTTTTGCGTCCCGAAAGAGCTGCGGTTTTCCCCGCCTGACGCGGGGAAGCGAGCAAAGGGTGACATTCTCTCACGTGAGAGAATGTCACCCTTTAGATCCCCCAAGAGAACGCAAGGGGCCTTGCCCCTTGACCCCGCCATTGTCGGCGTTGGGCTTGAAGAACTGCACGCGCTGCGCAATGTAAGTGCGGTGTACATGGCTTCGCCATGAACCCCTACTACTCGTTACCAGTAGCAACCGCGCCTTACTATCGTGAGGCGCGAGTGACGTTTTCTCGGCGGCAGACTGCTTGCGGAATGCGGCATTGCTGCGCTCGCCGCATTGTAGGGACTGGCGATAGACGGAAATTACTGTGCACTCCCACAAGATGGGCAGAGCGGCAGCGGATAATAGGAGCAGGCCAAATCGTCTAGCAACACCAAACGCGGCAACGCCGCGATCAGGGCAGTGCAATCGGCAAGCATTGCAGCTCTTCGAGCTGCTCGCTTGCAATGTAAACCTTTCTCTCGGGGGATTTAAAGGGGGATACTCTCTTTTGTGAAAGAGAGTATCCCCCTTTGCCTCGTGCAGCGCCCGCGGCGCTGCTCCCCCTTGCAGACTGCAAGGAGTCTATTCCATCTTGCATAATTCCACGATTATGGTAACAAATCGAATTTCTGTTCTGCCATAAATTTTCCAATTCCAGAATTATGTAAATTTCGACACGCGCCTATCTGCACAGTATGTTTTCCACTCCGCGGAAATCAAATCAATTTTTCCCTGTCAAATCAGTGGATTTTGAGAAATCCACTTGTGTGGAAAACTCTGTGGAAACTGTGGATAACTCACCGTAGAATCTCTTTATTGAATTTATTATGTTAATCTGTCAGTTTCGGTCAAACATTGCCGCATCGCGGCGGATTCTGTCGGGAACGCGGCTACTTTGACGGCTTTTCGCAACTTCCGTCATGTCTGCTGATTTTTATTTTTGCCGTTCTGCCGAATCACAAGAGCCTTTCTGCACACGCATTTTGCAGAAGCTCTGCAAAATATACTATTTGTATAGAAACTGTAAAGGCCCTGCCGATTTCTCGGCAGGGCCTTTTTTAACACGGTGTTTCCAGTCCGTAACACCCGCTCACGGGGTCTAAAAAGAGCGGCAGGTGCAGCGGGCGGTACGTGAACCAGACGAACGCGAACAGCAGCGCCCACAGAAGTACAAAGCCGATGAGCTGCATCGCGCCCCCGCGCAGCGCGCCATCGGTCAGCAGGCGGTAACTCACAAAGTACAGCAGCGCGTCGGCGAGGAAGAAGATCGTGATGTTCACCCAGTCGGGGAACTTGCCGAACATTCCCGTCAGCGTGTAGAAAAGCGCCGGAATCGAGACAAGGCCCAGCAGGATGCTCGCCGCCTTGACGGCGAAGAAATTCCGGAACGCCTCGGAAAACACAATAAACTCCACCACCGTGAACACGAGAAACGGGATAAACAACAGCTTCATGTGCTCCCAGGTCGACTCGTTGACCGCCGAAAACACCGCGATCACGCGATTCCCGCCCGTCCATTCGTACACAAAGTGCAGCAGCGTCCCGAAAAGGCCCGTTGCGATAAAGCCGACAATCTCCCATCGGCGCAGCTCCCGTTTCATGCTCCGTCCTCCCTTTCCGCCCCGGTCAAGCCGGGCAAGCACTATAGTCTACGCGGGAAAGAAGGGCTTTATACAGCAAAAGCCGCCCTAAACGGGCGGCTCTTGCATTTCTTCTCTTATTCGGCAAATCGCGGCACGATGACGCCCGCAGGTGCGTTCTTCGTCAGCTCGAAAGAGTTCCCATCAAGTTTGTGGATCTTCTTTGCCTCATACAGCGCCAGAAATTCATCGAGTGTGCCGATCTCTGGGTAGCCGTGCGCGCCGAAGCGGTAGTGCATCGGCACGAGCACGCGCGGCGCGATCGCGTCCGCGACCTTTTTTGCCGTCTTCGCGTCGATCGTATAGTACCCGCCGACGGGAATCAGCAGCGCGTCGCAGCCCTTGACCGCCGCGAGCTGCTTCTCGCTCAGCTCATGGCCAAGGTCGCCGCAGTGCACGAGCGTCATCCCCTCTGCGCGCAGGATGTGGATGGTGTTCTCCCCGCGAAGCATTCCGCCCTTATCGTCGTGGAACGTCGAAACCGTCTCGACCGTGAACGGGCTCTCCGATTTATCACGCCCCGAGAGCGTCACCGCCTCCAAAAAGGCGTGGTCGCGGTGGCCGTGCGAGCACAGCACCTCGTCCGCCTCGATGTGCAGCGCAGGATACGTCTCCACATAGTAGGGGTCGAGCACGATGCGCCAGCCCGCGCTCTCGACCACAAAGCAGGAATGGCCCAGCCAGGTGATGTTCATGGTTTATTCCTCCGTTTTCGTTTCATCTGCGGAAGCGTCCGCGTTTTTCTTTTTCCTGCCGAGCTTCGGCAGCTTCTTTCCCCGGCGCAGGCGGGTGATGAGCTTCACGGCCGCAAACACGACCGCCGCGAAAATCAGGATCCCGAGCCAGCTGTAAGCAAGCCAGATTGCAAAATTCTCCAGCCCCTCGGCAACGGCGGCAAGGCCGTCCGTAAAGGCGTTGCTGAGCTTTTCGCCAAAGCTCTTGGGCGCGTCCTCCGTGCCGGAGAGACGGTAGACCTCGCTCAGCTCGAGCGTAACGGTCGCATAGTCCACGAGCGCGTCGTAGTGGCGCATCGTGCCGGAGAGACGTTCGATCTCATACTCCGTTTCAGAGATGGCGGACTCGATGGTGATGATGTCCTCCATATTCTCCGCCTTTTTGAGCAGCTCCTGCAAGCGCGCAAGCTTGATCTGCGCCGTTTCCAGACGCGACTGCGTGTCGTAATACTGCTCGCTGATATTTTCCGCCGAGTCGTCCTGCCACGTCACATGGCAGAGCGTGCCCACCTGCGCACAGAAGTCAGCGAACTGCTCCGCCGGCACGCGCACGGTATAGCTCGCGTGGCGATAACCGCTGGAATAGTTCGAAAAGTTCTTCTGCTCGAAGTAAGCGCCGCTGCGCTCCACAAGCGCGGCAATGTCCTCCACCGCCTGCTCGTAGGAGAGCGTCTGCATCTCGATGTGCGCGCTGTAGATCATCTTGACGCCGCGCTTGGAAAGGCTCTTGTCGATACCCGAGCCTACCTGCCCATCGCCGTTCCACGCGCCCGCGCCTTCCGGTTCGTCATCTGTTGCGCTAAAGTCGTAGTCTTCTTTCGCCGATTCATAGCCGTTGTAGTCGCCCGTCATCGTATCCGGGCCAGCAGACTTCGCGCCGCAGGCGGCAAGAGAGAACGCCAGCACCAGCGCGAGCAAAAGGGTCAAACATCTTTTCATCTTCTTTCACCTCACTCTTAATTTGGGGGCTTGCGAAGGTTTAGACGTTCATTTTGCGAAAAAAGTTCCGAAATTCCTTGTTTTTCTTATTCCAGCTCGTCAAGCGTCATGGAGAAGCTCTCCATGCAGTTGACCATGAAATAGTCGAGCTCGGGCATGTGCATCTCGCTCAGCGCGCGGCGCGTCTGCTCCGCAGCCTTTTTGAATTCCATGTTGCCCGCCTTGAGCTCTTCGACGCACTTGATGTAGGCCGAGAGCTTGTCCGCCGCTTTGACGAGCTTTTTCGTCGTCTCGTCCTCGATCTTGATGATGGGCTCATAGTCCGCGCGCAGTTCGTCCGGCAGCATGGAGAGCAGCTTGTCGCTTGCCACGGCCTCGACCTTGCGGTAGGCGTCGCGGATCTCGGGGTTATAGTACTTGATGGGCGTCGGCATATCGCCGGTCAGGATCTCTGTTGCGTCGTGGTAGAGCGCGGCGACCGCCACGGCGTTCGCGTCCGTGGGCAGGCCGAACACACGCGTGCGGATGAGCGCGAGCGCGTGCGCCAGCACCGCGACCATGTGGCTGTGCTCCTGAATGTTCTCCTCCTCGGTGTTGCGCATGAGCGCCCAGCGCTTGACACAGCGCATGCGGGAGATATAGGCATAAAAATGGTTGGCCATGCGTTATTCCTCCAACTCGCCGCGAAGACTGCCGCCGTCGACCGCCGTGATCTTCACGTTTTTCACCTGATTGTGCAGGCCTTCCTGCGCGACGGATACCTCCATATAGTTCGGCGCGTGGCCCGCGCTGCCGCCCTTGCGGTCGCGCTCGAAGAGCACGGGGAAGATCTTGCCCACGCAGCACGCAAGATACGCTTCGTGCATCGTCTTGGCGACAGCCGAGGCGCGCGCAGCGCGCTCTTCGCGCACGGGCATGTCGATCTGGCGCATCTCCGCAGCCTTCGTGCCTGGGCGGATGGAATAAGGGAAGACGTGCATGTCGGCAAAGCCGACGCGCGCGATGAAGTCAAGCGTCTGCGCGAATTCCTCCTCCGTCTCCTCGGGAAAGCCCGTGATGAGGTCCGTCGTGATGGCAGGGTCGTCAAAATACTGACGCAGCAGGTCGCAGGATTCCATATAGCGCGCCGTATCATATTTGCGGTTCATACGCTTTAAGGTCGCGTCGCAGCCCGACTGCATCGAGAGGTGGAAATGTGGGCAGAGGTAAGGAAGCTTCGACGCCCGCTTGCAGAATTCCTCCGTGATGGTCCGCGGTTCGAGCGAGCCGAGGCGGATGCGCATGTCGCCGCCCTCGCGCGCGATGAGCTCCAAAAGGTCGATGAGTGAGGTCCCGTCCTTGAAGTCCGAGCCGTAGGACGAAATTTCGATGCCCGTGACCACGATCTCACGGTAGCCCTCCTCACGCAGCGCTTTCACCTGCTTTGCAGCTTCGTCCATCGGCAGCGAGCGCACGCGCCCGCGCGCGTAAGGAATGAGGCAGTAGGTGCAGAAGTTCACGCACCCGTCCTCGACCTTGAGCATCGCGCGTGTGCGATTCACCATACCGCCCGCGGGCAGCACCTCAAAATCGCGCCGCTCCCAGACGTCGTCGACGTCGACGATCGGCGTTTTGTCCTGCGCCGCGCGCTCCAGAAGGTCGATGAACTTCGCGCGGTCATTCGTGCCGGCGATGATGTCGAGCCCGAGCTTTTTGACGTCCTCGGGATGCGTCTGGGCGTAGCAGCCGCAGGCGGCGATGACCGCGCTCGGGTTGCGGCGCTGCGCCTGACGGAGCATCTGGCGCGACTTTTTGTCGCTCACCGCCGTGACCGAGCAGGTGTTGACAACGTAGGCGTCCGCCGTCTCCTCAAAATCCACCAGTGTATGTCCGCGGTGCAAAAGCTCCTGCTCGAGTGCCTGCGTTTCATATTGGTTCACCTTGCACCCGAGGGTGCAGATCGCAACTTTCATGTATGTTTGTATCCTTTTCCGCGATTTGGGCGGTAAAGTCCCGCTTTTTTCTGCCGTTTCCAACGTAAAGCGTCCGCCGCCCTTGCTTTTTTATTTTTATATTGTATAATCATTTGAGCATTCTGACAAGACCAAAGAAAGGATTTTCCCGATATGATCTATCTCGATCACGCGGCCACCACCCCCGTTCCCGAAGAGGTGGCGCACGCCGTTTACGATACGCTGGTTTCTGGCTGGGGCAACCCCAGCTCGCAGTACCCCATTGGAAAGCAGGCGCGCGACGCTGTCGCCGCGGCGCGCGAGACGATTGCCGCCGCGCTCGGCTGCAAGAGTGAACAGTTCGTCTTCACCTCCTGCGGGTCGGAGAGCGATAACTGGGCCGTCCGCCTTGCCCTGCACCAGAACCGCCACGTCGGCAAGCACATCATCACGACCGCCGTGGAACACAGCGCGATTCTCGAGACCTGCAAGGCCCTCGAGCAGGAGGGCTGCTCCGTCACGTACTTAAAGCCCGACAAGAACGGCGACATCACCGCCTCTCAGGTCGAAAGTGCACTGCGTGACGACACCGCGCTCGTCACGATGATGCTCGTCAACAACGAGACGGGCTGCATCTTCCCCATGGCCGAGGTCGCGCAGCTTCTGAAAGCGAAAAAGTCCCGTGCCCTGCTGCACACCGACGCGGTGCAGGCCTTTTTGAAAATTCCGTTCCGCGCTGACACGCTGGGCGCGGACCTCATCTCCGTCAGCGCGCACAAGCTCGGCGCGCCCAAGGGTATCGGCGGCCTGTATTTGGGCGAGCGCATCCGCGCGCCCAAACCGCTGATCTTTGGCGGCGGGCAGGAGAGCGGCCTGCGCTCCGGCACAGAGGCCACGGGCCAGATCGCAGGCTTTGCCAAGGCGGTCGAGCTTCGCGCCGACCATCTCGATGAAAAGCTCGCCCACGTCGCCGCCATCAAGGCCTACGCCGAGGAAAAGCTCCTCGCGCTCGACGGCGTCGTCCGCATCGGCGACGGGACCGCGCCGCACATCCTGTCGATCTCGCTCGTCGGCTACCCGTCGGCGAATGTCGTTACGGAACTTGGCGCACAGGGCATCTGCATCTCGGCAGGCTCCGCCTGCCATCGCGGGCAGCTGAGCCACGTCTACCGCGCGATGGGCCTTGACAAAAAGACCGCCGCGGGCGTGCTGCGTGTCAGCTTCGGCCCTGAGACGGCGAAAGAAGAGATCGACGCACTCGTCTCCGCGCTCAAGGCGCACCGCGACACGCGCTTCCCCATGCTGTAATTCCAACATTCGAGGTTTTTATGTTCTCCTATCTTCAACAGCCCAAGGGCTTTTATAAAAGGCTTTTCCTGCTGGCGCTGCCGGTCATCGTGCAGAATTTGATCACCACGTCGCTCGGCTTTCTCGATACGTTCATGGTGGGACTTCTCGGCAGCGAACAGATGTCCGCCGTCACGGTGGCGAACGTGCCAGTCTTCATCATCCAGCTCGTCGTCTTCGGCCTGCAAAGCGGCTCAAGCGTGCTCATCAGCCAATACTGGGGCCGCGGCGACCGCGAGAGCATCAACCGCGTCATGGGCATCGGCTTTATGATCGCGGGCGGCGTGAGCGTGCTGTTTGCCGCCATTCTGTGCGCGTTTCCCGCGCAGGTGCTCTACCTCATCACCGACAATCTGACACTCGTGGAGCTGGCCGAGCCGTACCTGCGCATCGTCGGCTTCTCCTACATTTTCAACTCGCTTTCCTCCATCTACATCGGCATGCAGCGCAGCACGGAGAATCCCGCCATGGGCATGATCGTCTTCGGCATCTCCATGCTGGCCGGCTGCACGCCGAACAATGCCGCGGTGGGAGATACGCAGTCCGCAGGCGATGCGGTCGCCCACAGCATGAAGGACCGCAACAGTCTCGACGTGGCCATGATCGGCTCCCAAGACGAACAGACCGATCGCCTGGCGTTGGATGCCATGGAGGCGGGCGGGCTCAGGCCGGTGTATCTGCCGGTCGCCGGCACGGTCGACATGCAGGACACCGCCCGGCAAGCGGTCGAGGATATGACGCAACGCATGGTCAGCATCATCGTCATTTCGGGAATCGACGTGTCCGGCGTGAACCATGACGGCTGGTACGACACGCTGACAACCGCAAGACAGGCGGGCATTCCAGTGGCACTGCTCAACCCGATCGCCACGCCGACCGACAGCACGCTGTTCGCTGCGACGCTCACAATCAACGACCACATGACGGATGCGACGCCGCTTGCCGACGCGGTAGCCGGCATAGCCAACAATGACCCGCACGACAGAACAATCCTCGTCACCACCATCAGCCACGGCGGCAAACAGTGAACCACTCCACGCATTCGGGTGAGTTCGAATCGGTTCGGATGCGTGGCGCTGAACACACCCTGAGAAAACCCTGAATTTTGCCGGAGTTTTACGGGAAAAGCCAGCGGGCGCGCATCGCCAAGCGGTAGGCTGGCAGCATGAGCGAAAGTCAAACCATGCCTGAAACCAGTGAAAAGGGGCTCACCGCAGCGGAAGTCGCCGCCCTTACGGAAAGCGGGCAGGTCAACGCCGTCAAATCGTCCACGTCACGTTCGTTCGCCGACATCGTGCGAGCCAACGTGTTCACCCTGTTCAACGGCATCGTCTTCGCCGCCATGGTCATGGTATTGGTCACGGGATCATGGAGAGACGCCGTGTTCGGCCTCGTCATCCTCATCAACACCGGCATCGGCATCATCACCGAACTGAAAGCCAAACGAACGCTCGACAAGCTTTCCATCCTCGTAGCCTCCGACTATCTCGTACGACGCGACGGCAAGGACGTCGAAGTGCCGCACAACGAAATCGTGCTCGGCGACCTCATGTGGATCCGCTCCGGCGAACAGGTTCCCGCCGACGCGCAGATCGTGCGCACCTGGGGCCTGGAACTCGACGAATCCATGCTCACTGGCGAATCGCGCACCGTGCGCAAGAACGAAGGCGACGACATCTATTCCG
>ERZ827469.1253-NODE-1253-length-23491-cov-6.671360_pt1 | contig 23491 bp, 18 predicted proteins | sample MGYA00519917_ERZ827469 | MGnify/ENA primary metagenome ERZ827469 (study PRJEB31778, sample SAMEA3449314) | human gut metagenome | biome: human gut; feature: human-associated habitat; material: faeces | place: United Kingdom | collected 2010/2012 ... | reverse complement strand
CGCTTTTACGACGAGCAGTTCACGCCAGTCGGTCGTATAGCGCCGGCTGAGATGCTCGCGGTTCATGCGGAACGGCTCCGTGCCCTGGGCGGCCACGACGAGTTAGCCCTTACTGCTTAGACTGCCTGACAAATTCGAATCATTATTCGAAAAGTAATTAAAAATGATTTTTACCGGGGCTTTGTTTTTCTTGGGAGAGCCGGTACAATGCCTTTATTCTGCTTAGCAGCAAATCTTGTTTAAAATTAGGAAATCTTGAGCCGGGACATTGGGTGTTTCCCTGTTCCAGACGCTTTTGGGTACAGATATTACATATCGGATATAGATTGCATTCCATACATTCCGGATTGGAGAACCGGCTTTCCATTCGTCGATGATACCGTTCGTTATATTCAATCGTCCCGTCCGCTCGAAGTACTCCTTCTTTATTGCTGTCGGTGAACTCTCGGGCCGTGCATTGATAGATACTTCCATCGTAATTGATGACGAAAGAATTTTTTTTATCGGCATAACACCGGCTTATGTCTGCGTCGGAACAGTAGCAGTGTGCTCCGATATTGCTTATTTCGCTCTCCAATTCATCGATAATCGGATTGGCTTTATGCTGATTTAAATCTTGCCAAACCTGCTGAAACGACACTCGGACCCGAGAAGGATATGTAACAAGCAACGGCTTTATATCCTCTACGAGATTCCGGAACGAAGCTGCGGATTTCGTGGTATAATTGCATCGTACAGTAATGTAAAAGCCTTTTGAAAGAGCGTATTTCAAATTGGTTAAGATTCTGTCGTATGTCCCTTTCCCGGTTGCAGTCCGTTTAATGGAATCGTGCATCGGCCTGTCGCCGTCGAACGGAATCTGCATGGATACCTCTCTGTCGAATCGTGCCAATATATCACAAGTCTCTTCGGACAATAATACGGCATTCGTCGTAAATCCGAAAGAAAACGACGTGTCGTATTTGCGGCAGAGAGCGTCTGAAAATTCGATGAGGGGCTTTATGCAGTTTTTAAATCCCAACAACGGTTCTCCTCCGAAAAAACTCAAATGCAATGATTTGACTTTCGGGTTGCCGACGATATTTTCTATCAGTTTTTTTATCGATTCAATAATTTTCTCCGGCATATTGCTATGGGCGAGATGCTCTTCGTAACAATACCAACACCGAAGGTTGCAGTTCATTGTCGGATTGATTGTAATCGAATATTCTTCTATGTCATCCAGTTCTTGTTTTAATGACTGGATAAAACCGAGCGTTTCGTCAGCTTCTTCAGACACTATGAAGTTCTTATCCTTTAAATAATCGTATAATGATGGATGGATGTTTCGGATGCGATCGATCTCATGGCTGTATTTCCGAATAAGGCCGACAATCTCCCGAGTGCAGACCATCATCGAGTTGCTTGCGGTATTGTAGGCTATGTATTGTCCATCGTCGTCTATCAGAATCGTATATTTGCTGAGTTTCATAACGCCTGTTTTAAGAGCACTCCGGAATCCCGGAGTGCTTCATTGACATTAGTGTTCTTTCATGTAATCCCCCGGATTGATCATTATAACTTCTGATGTATCGTCCTGCTGGCAGGAACAAGTGCAATTGACATTCGTGCATCCGGAAGATGCCTTGTTCTTCATTTCGGAGCAATTTTCATTTTTACAATTACCCCCTTTGTTCTTGATCTTGTTGGCGATTTCGGGATCTATTCCGATATCCTGAAATCCTCCGCGCAGATGCCCCGTCTCATCTTTTTCCAAAGGTCGGATTTTCTCTGTCAAAGACAGAATCTTCTTTTTCTTTTCCATAAAGCGAGAGTTTTTCTTTCGTCTACTCTTTTCAGGATTTTCGACTTCCTCCTATTTGTATTCGTTTTTCAAATCCTGGATCGTGTCTGTACGAATGCTACTTCGGTTGCCGTTATAATTATTGAACAGGAAAACGGCCGAGAATGTGACTGCCGGGTGCGAAAGATGTCGTCTGTAATCGGAAAAGGTTTCTGAAGCATTCCAAGAGCGGACTACGTTGTCTTTAGCCGTTATATTTATACAGTTCAAAGCGATATATAATTTTTTCCGGAACAGATATTTATAGATCGAAGCGTGCAATGCGTATGTTGCATTATGCCAATATTCGATGTTTTCGTTGGAACTTTGCGCGTTGAATTGAAGGGTCATACCGAACCCTTCACTGAATTGAATCGAGTTCATGAGGTAGAGCATCAGGTATTTCGACCTGACGATTCGGTCGAGGTATTCGTGACGGGTCATCGCTCCGGAAAGGGACCAATTGACCCGGAGCCATTTCGTCAGTCCCGAAGCGAAAGAAAGGTCGAGCGAATGACCGGTCATGGATGCACAGTTCACGGGGATGGTATAAGTCTGTCGAGGGTCATCCGGATCGATTCTGGTCAATGTCTGGATTAGGTGCGACCCCAGCGAGCAGTTGTATGCCAGCAGCCATTTATTCCGAAACGTCAATGTCGCTCCGATTTCACTTCCTTTGGCCGGTGTTAACGACGGGTTGCCGACGTTGTATCTGAATTCGTTTTCCCGGACTTTCAGCGGAGACAACATATCGTATGGAATATATCCGTCATCACGTGAATAACTGACATCGAACGTCGTCCCTTTCTCTTTTTCGATCGTAAACGTCGCCGACAGATTCGGACACAGCCGCCAATACTCTTTTCGGCGCCATCCCGTATCCCCCGAAGTCAAATGATCCACCCGGTCCCATTGCAGCCGTAGACCGGCTACCAAATCGAGGCGCTCCCACGAAAACCCTCCTTCCGAATGAACGGCGATACCTTGTCCGTCGTATTGGAATCGGTTTGTCAGACCGTTGCCCGATTCCCGTACAGTTCGTTCGAGCCGGCGGTTATAATATTCCGCACCGACGTCGAGAGTGATCAGATCGTTGAACACTTTCGTCAAGTCGGCCTTTCCTTCGAACAACTTCGAGCGGGGCTTCATCCGCTCGGCAGTTATCGCTTCGGGCTCTCCGGAAGGTTGCGCCGCATATCGATAATTTTTATCCGCCGAGCCGGCGGCATAATCCAAATCGACGGTGAATTCCGAGCCGTTATCATCCATTTCATAACGATATGAGACCGCCGTTTGCCATACGTAGCTATCCAGAGACCCTTTGCTTTCATAGTATCCGTAGCCCGGGCTTTGCTCCCGCTTCGTCTCGTAATAATAATTTTGAGCGAATATCTTGGGAAGACTTGAAGCGTAACTGAATCTGCCGATAAATCCGATTCGATGACGGGAAGCGGCTTCGTAAACGATATTGAATAATTCGGAGAATGTGTGGTGGTGTATGCGCTGTCTTTCGTCCGTATGAATTACTTCTTCAATATCTTCGTATTCGGACGTTTTTATATATTCATGCGATTCGTCGAAGTAGGAATATCCGAGATAGTTATAGAGATTGAATTTTCCATACCGCATTGAAATAGGCGACACGAAACCCGTGTTGCTGAACCGATCGCCCAACATTCCGACCCTTGTTTGGATACTGCCCCGATAGCCTCCGTCCGCCAAAGGACGCGACGTTACTTTAAGTACCGCACCTCTGGAAGACGCATCCTGATCGCCGGTCGCATTAGGCTGAATTTCCACCGAACTTACACTCTCGGCCGGAAGTGCCTGTAATTCCGATATGGAAGCCTTGCGATCGTCTATATAAATAGTCCGGATATTGCGTCCGTTGATTTTAAAAGTATTGTCCGCCTCTCGGCGAATTCCGGGCAGCAACACCAGCGCTTCGGTCAGAAAACGATCCTTAGCCAACGGACTCCCTGATATCGTAACGATATAAGCACCTGCTTTCCGCTCGATAAAACGTCCGATTACTGATACTTCGTCGATCGGATTCCGGCGTGCCGCAAGTACGGCATCACGAATTATTTCGGCATTGTCGTTGCGAGATACGGGGAGTTCGAGCCGGAGCGTTTCGTAACCGAGATGGGTAAATTCCAGAAAATATTCATCCCGTATTGCCGCAGACAAACGATAAATGCCGGTAGAATCCGAAACGGCTCCGGCGACAATGGTCGAATCGGAGAGCCGTCGTAAACTTACGGTACAATACTCGACGGACGAACCCGACGAGTCCGAAATTCTCCCGTGAACCAGCCGTTCCGGAGATATGCTGTTGGCCTTTACATTCAGAGCGGATAATACGAAAAAGCCCCATAAGCTATACCGTAACATAGTAGGAAAGAATTTTAACCTTGAAGAGATATTCGTATTTCGCTTGCAGAAGCTGCGAGCGGGCCCTGACCTGCGCGGAGATCGCCGCGTTGTAGTCCGTTACGGATGCCGCGCCGAGGTCGTATTTGCGCTCTACCTGCCGGGCCGCCTCCTCGGCCGAGGCGACGTATTTCTGCGCCCCGAGATACTTCTCCCACGCCGTGCGGGCGTCTATGAGCGCCTGCGTCACCTCCCGGGCGACCTGCTTCTCGGTAGTCCGCAGAGCGTATTCCGCCTGGCGGAGCGCGAGCTTCTGCCGCTGTACGTTCTTGCGGGTCGTGAATTTGCTGAAGATAGGAATATTAAGCGACAGCGAGACGTAGCTGCTGGCATTGTCCCGGAACTGGTCGAAGAACGGATAAGCCTCGTAGCGGTAAGTTCCGTCGGGGTTGCGGAACATCTTCTGCCGGGCGTCCGAATAGCTCGAACCGTAGCCTGCCGAGAGCGATAATGTGGGATAATAGGCCGAGCGTGCGATCTGCAAGTCCCGGCGGGCGAGGTCGATGCCCACGCGCGCCGCCTCCAGCTCGGGAAGCCCCTGCGCCGCGTCGAGTACGGCGGCGGGAGCGTCCGTCACGCCGTAGCGGACCAGTTCGGCCGTATCGGGCGCCACAACCCGGAAGGAGGCATAGTCGTCGATTTCGAGCAGCTGGCAGAGGTTCAGCCGCGCGATGTCGTAGGTGTTCCTTGCCGTCAGCACGTCGTTCTCCGCATCGGCGCGCTGTGCGCGGATTTGCAGCAGGTCGGCCATCGTCACCTTGCGGGCCTCGACTTTTTTCGCGGTCTTCTCCTCCTGCACCTTCAGCTCCTCCACGACCTGTTCGGCATCGCGTATCGTCTCCTCGGCACAGAGTATCTCCAGATAGGATGCCGTGACATTCATCCGCACGTCGTTGCGCATCTTCTCCACCGCGAGCAGCGAGGAGCGCAGGTCGAGTTTCGCACGCCGGAGGTTGTAATGGTTCCTCAGGCCGCCGAACAGCGGAACGCTCGCCCCGAGCGAAGCGTTGCTGCCGGCGACGGTCTCGTTTTCGAGAAATTCGTAGGTCGTCTCGTCGAGCACGCGGCCCGTGGAGAGCGAGTAGCCGGCCGAGGCGGACACGCTGGGTGCGTAGCTCCATTTCGACTCGGCCACGGCGAGCCGTTTGGATTCGGCCGTGAGCTCCTGCTGCTTGATTTCGATGTTGTGCTCATAAGCATAGGCGATGCACTCTTCGAGCGTCCACCTCTTTTCCTGGGCGGAAGCCGCGAGCCCCGCGCAAAGTGCGGTTGCGAGAACGAACGGACGCAGTTTCATGGCTCAGCGGTTTTTGAACAGCGAGACGACGGGCCGGATGAACTGCTCGATAAGACGCATGTCCTCCGTGATGATTTCTCCCGTGCCGTCCATCTGCTGTATGAGCGGCAGCTCCTTTTTGTAAGTCGTCGTCAGCTCCCCGGGAAATACGACCTCTACGGTATAGGCCACTCCGGCGGCGGTTTGCACCGGCACGGCCGAAATCGACCGTATGGTACCTTTCAGCACGCCGAACTCCATGTAGGGAAAGCCGTTGAGCTTGACGTTCACCGCCTGCCCCTGCTCCACCTTTCCGAAGCCCGACGAGGGAACCTGCATCCGGCCCAAAACCTCCGTCTTCCCCTCGGGGACGATGCTTGCCAGAATGCTGCCCACGGAGACGTGCTGCCCCCGGCTCCAGTAGCTTTGCAGCGAGACGCGCCCGCCCGCAGGGGCGATCACGGCATACTGCTCCTTCCATTGGGCGATTCCTGCGAGAAGCTGCTGCCGCAGCTGGTCGAGCGCATGTTCGTATTCCGCTTTTTCGTTCTCCTCCTGCACCGAGAGCTCGACTATCTGCTGGCGGGTCTGGAGAATCGTCAGTTCGGTGGAGGTCAGCGTGGCGTCGAAGCCCGCCTTGGAGTTCTGCTTCGACAGGAATCCCTGGGCCGTGGCTTCGTAGTCGGCCGAGGAGATGACCGCCTCGGAGAGCAGCAGCGAATCCCGCTCCAGCGTGCGGCGGCCGTAGTCGAGGTCTTTGAGCAAGAGCCGCTTTTGTGTTTGCAGCCGGTCGTAATACTCCGCGTTCTTGTCGATCTGCGCCGCCAGAAGCTGCTTCTTGCGGCCGATGTAGTCGATGTCGAGGTAATGTCGGTAGTCGAGGCACTGCCTCAGAAATTCCGCCCAGGTGGATTGCAGGTCGCCCAGCGTGTAGGTTTCGTCGAGCCACTCGCTGCGGACGAGTGCCGAGAGTGGCTCTGCGCAGGAGCCCTGCAAGGAACGTTCGATGGCGGAGATGTCGTCGTAGCGGGCCGGCGTGGCGAAGAGCGCGAGCAGCTGCCCCTGACGCACGGTGTCGCCGTTCGAGACGCAGACCGTATCGAGCAGTCCGTCGTAGCGGGCCGCGAGGTCGGCCGGAGGATTGACGGTCGTGATGGTAATGGGTGCCGTGACGATCTGCGGATACTTGATGAAATAGCAGCCGGCGACGATTCCTGCGAAAATCACGAACACGACCGTGATTCCCCATCGTACGACCCACGAAGGCACGGAGCCGATGATCTCCTGCGCCTCCTCGCTGTAAAAACTGTCTCTCTGCGGCATAGTCTGCTGTAGGTTTAGTTACCCAATTCCAGCTGGTTTTTCACCAGCTCGTAGTAATAGCCTTTCCTGGCGGTCAGTTCGGCATGCGTGCCCTGCTCGACGATATGCCCGTGGTCGAGCACCACGATGTTGTCGGCGTTCTTCACCGTCGAGAGCCGGTGCGCGACGATGACGACGGTCTTTCCCTCGAACAGCCGCTGCAACCGCTCCATGATCGTCCGCTCGTTGTTGGCGTCGAGCGAATTGGTCGCCTCGTCGAAAAAGAGGTATTTGGCATTCTTGTAGGCGGCGCGGGCGATCAGCAGCCGCTGCTTCTGCCCCGTGCTCAGCCCGTGTCCGTCGGCACCGATGCGCGTGTTGTAGCGCAGCGGAAGCTCCTCGATCCACTCCCCGATGTTGGCCACCTCGACCGCCTGCCGGATGCGCTTCATGTCGGGCCGCTCGTCCGAGACGCCAATGTTGTTGGCGATGGTGTCCGAGAAGACGTAACCTTCCTGCATGACCACGCCGCACGCCTTGCGCCAGCAGCTCTCGCTGTAGCGCGACAGCGGCACATCGCCCAGCAGCACCGTGCCTTCGACGGGGGCGTAGAAACCCAGCATCATCTTGAGCATCGTGGTTTTGCCCGACCCCGAGGCCCCGACGATGGCCGTTACCCGGTTGGCCGGAATCGTGAGGTCGATGCCGTCCAGCACCTTGTCCGAATGGGGGCCTTCGTACTGGAACGTCACCCCCTTGAATTCGAGGGCCGCTGCTTCGGGAATCTCTCCGAGACGCTCCTCGTCGTCCGGCTCCTCGTCCTCGCGGTCGTAGATTTCGCCGAGGCGTTCGAGCGAGATCTTGGCATCCTGCGTGGCCTGCACGAAGCCGATGAACTGCGAGACGGGGGCGTTGAGCTGGCCGATGATATACTGCATGGCCATCATCATACCCAGCGTCATGTCGCCCTCGATGACGGCCGAAGCGGCCAGAAACGAGATGGCGACGTTTTTGGTCTGGTCGATGAACAGGCCGCCGACCTGCTGCGTCTGCCCGAGCGTCAGGCTCTTGATCGAGACCCGGAACAGTTTGGCCTGGATACGCTCCCACTCCCAGCGTTTCTGCTTCTCGCAGTTGTTCAGCTTGATGTCCTGCATGCCGCCTATGAGCTGCACGATGTTGCTTTGGTTGTTGGCCGCCTCCTGGAAGCGCATGTAGTCGAGCTTGCGCCGCTGTTTGAGGAAGACCAGCACCCAGCCGATGTAGAGCGCGCTGCCCAGCAGAAAGACGCCGAGAATAGTCAGGTCGTAGCCGGCCATCACGACCCCGTAGATGACGAATGAGAACGCCGCCATCACGATGCTCAGCAGCGACCCCGTGAGGAAGGTCTGCACACGGTTGTAGTCCGTGATGCGCTGCATGATGTCGCCGACCATCTTCGAGTCGAAGAAGGCGATGGGCAGCCGCATGAGCTTGCAAAGGAAATCCGAGATGAGCGAGATGCTGATGCGCGTGGTCATGTGCAGCATGAGCCACGAGCGGATGAGGCTGTTGGCCGTCTGTCCTACGGTCAGCAGCACCTGCGCGACGAGCAGCATGACGACGAACGAAAGGTTGCCCGTGCCGATACCCGTATCGACGACCGACTGGGTGATGAAGGGCAGGATCAGGCTGATGACGCTCGCCGTGAGCATCGCAAGCCCCAGCTGTGCCAGATAACCCTTGTAGGGACGCAGATAGCCCAATACATAGCGGAAGGAGAGGCGCCTGTCGCCGTCGCCATCCTCCTGATAGAACTTCGGAGTGGGCTCCAGCAGCAGAACGATACCGGCCTTGCCGTAAGTTTCGGAGTCCGGCATGTCCGGCTGCGGCTCCGCGTCCTCATCCGGCTGGAGAAGCTCTTCGATGTTCAGCTTTTCGTATTCCAGATCGTCGCGTGCCAGGTCGCGCTCCTGCTCTTCGTCGACAGGTGTGGTGGTCGAGAGCCAGCCTTTCAGGAAGTCCCGCTCGGAGTATTTCAGCAGCCCCTGCGCCGGGTCGGAGACATAAATCCGCCACTCGCCACGCTCCTTCCTTATCTTGTATACGACGACGAAGTGCCGCTGGTACCAGTGGACGATGCACGGCAGCGGCGCGACCTTGCGCAGTTGCAGCCACGTGAGCTTCACCGAGGCCGTCCGCAGTCCGATACTCTCGGCAGCATCGCTGATGCCCAGCAGCGATACGCCCTCACGGGTAATGTGGCAGCGTTCCCGCAGCGTCTGCAAGGAGTAGTTGCGGCCGAAGAACTGCGCGACGATTTTCAGCGACGTCGGACCGCAGTCCATCGTATCGAGTTGGGTGTAGTGGGGAAATCTTGTCATATCCGGCCCTATCCTTTGGCAATTGAAGTTTTTACAGAGAGGTATTTCGGTGATTGTCTTCACCGAAATACCTCGAAAATTTTACTTCGTTTATTCAAAACATTTGTCGGAATAATGAAACATGCTAACGGGCCGTTTCCTGGCACGCATCGCAAGCCGATATTCCGGTCGGAATGCAATCGTGTGTTTTTTCACACTCTTTGCCGGCATGGGTCTCGGCAGGGCAACCTGCTTCCGGAGTAGTCGGGGAAGGACAGTAACATATAGACCGCATTGTTTCTACGCATCCGGCGACTGCTTCTGAAGTGGTGCAACCGCCACATTCCGATACTCGGAATGTTATAACGGTATCGAAAGTCGTAGTTGTTACGGTACCGCCTTTTACTTGGCTGGACGTGCGATTGTCAAGATTGGCAATCACTTCTTTTTTCAACTGAAGTTTTTTCATAATAGGTTTGTTTTTGATTGTTTGCCCCTACTCTTTTATAAGATTTTCAGGATCCTCTTTCAATTTCTTATTGTAATAATTGCGATGCAGAGGTATTGCGGATGAAAATCAGATAATCGAACATGTCGGATACACGCGTATCGTAAATGGCGTCGGGATTTGCTCCGATTGCTCGGAACACTTGTTTGTCGATCCATTGTAATGCGTGTGCTTTTTCCTCGCGCATTTTTTTCAGGTTCAGGATAAACTGCGGTTCGTTCAGTTGTTCGAGCAGATATTCCAATGTTCCCGGCTCCGGCTTTAATATCGCAGGAAAGTATTGCGGTCCTTTTTTAGCCGTAAATTCGCCTTCGAAACAGACGAATCCGAAAGACCGGAAATCATCCGCAAGACTGTCTTTCAAGAAGGCTCCCATAGGGCGGGAACTCGAAGTTTTGCTTTGACTTCGACTGATATGTGCATTATGTGCCCAAATTGCAATTCTGGCGTCCGGATTTTGTTGCATAATCCATAACAGATTATTTGCCATCCCTTTGTCGCGCCAATCCAAATCCTCCCCCTGACTTAAAAACTGATGCAGCAGTTCTATGTTTCGCTGCGCCCACGCATGCTGCATCGGTGTAAGTTTTTTCTGCTTTAGCCGGAGTTCCAAAACGGTCAGATCGGCATCCGCCTTTTTGGCGAGTTCCGTGTCGAATTGATAATCTTCGGTATAGATATGTCGGAGATTGCGGGCTATTTCCGAGACGAGGCTTTTTTCGGATTCGTCCTTTGTAAAAGTTCGTTGCAGCAGACGGAGCGGAGCCGTATAAACTTGCATGTCCACTCCCGTAAACGTAATTCGGGGTTCGGATGCGTTGAATGCTTTCATCCATTCGATCATGTTCAGCATTTCATGGGTTCTCCACGGCCACATGTATATTCCGATTAACAATCGTATCGGGTTGTCAATGCCTCCGACGGTATAGTTGTTCAACTGATAGCATTCGGGCATGTTGGCTTCCAGCGCGAAAATATCGAATCCGCAGTTTTCTGCCAGGTAGCGGATGATCCGGTCCTTCATTTTGAACACTTCGCTCGTTCCGTGCGTATTCTCTCCGAGCCCGACCGCCCTGCATTCTCCGACCAGTTGCCGGAGAATGTCGAGGTCCTGCGTGTCTCCGCCGTCCGGTTCGCAGGTCCGCAGCGGGTAAACGTATCGGCGCAGCTCTTTTTTCTCCCTGTCGGATAATTCCGTTTTCGGTGCCGGAATCGCTTTGTCTTCGTATCTTATGCCGTCGATTCTGAGTTCGATATTGTCGAACCACGCAGTACCCTTGCCGGTAACGAAGCCGGCAATCAGGACATAGGGGACATCCTTGTCGATCGTCTGCCGGACGGTATGGCGTGTCCACTCGGACATGCCGCGAACCCCGCCGACCGTATCTATTCGCCCGAAAAGATCGGGGTCGTACTTCTCGGGATTATAGGGGAATATGCCATATCCGGCACACACGTTCACGCTGTCCTTCGTCTTGACCCATCCGCTGATTTCGAGTTCTTTACCTGCGACTAATTCGCCCGGCAGAATATTCTGGAACCCGCCCCAGACGGTCATGGTCGGCCCTTCTTGCCATCGGGCACGGAGGCTTGCCTCTCCATGCTGTTTCACTTGCTTGTCAAGCGAGAGAACGTACCCTGTAGCCGAAGAATTTCGGAATATCCATTGCGTCGGCACGGAGTCGTTCTTGGCATACTCGAAATCGAGGTTGTACTCCGTCGAATAAATCGGCGGCCGGGTGCAACCGGCACAGAAAAGCAATACCGACACGAAACTTATCTTCAAATATGATTTGTTCATGACAAGAAAATGTACTTAATACTTGAAATTATAACAAGCCTTTTCGGCTCTAATTATGTTCCTCAATACGACTCTTGGGGAACGAGATCGGACGGTTCGGGTTGCTGTGCGGTGGTTTGACAGGCTGCTTCGCATGATCCCCGGCCGGAAACGGGACTCAGGGTATCCGTACTTTCCTCGACTTTTCCGCCTTTTACCATAGCAGATGCGTCATTCCTGAGATTGAGAATGCTCTCTTTTTTTACCTGAAGTTTTTTCATAGGATTGGCAGTTTTCATTCCATAGACGATAATTTGATTTCAAAATAGAGAAATGTTATATGGAATAATCGTGTTAATTATAAATCGTATTTCGGGGTAATGCCTGTGTGACGGGTCGTTTGAAATTATTCGTAAATATATGAAATAAAAACAGGATGTACTGATTGTTTCTTCGCGAAATATGCCTTATATGGACTGCTATGGATTGAGCGGATATCTATTATAGGTATTCCGCATGAATTCTCTGGCCGGTCGCAGACAGGTCTCGTAACGGACGACGGTTCCGGGAGCGGAATTTGCTCCGGATGAGGCCTTGCGTTTCTCTCCATTCCGTCCGATTCCTTATCGCGCCGAATCCGTAAGACGTTGGCAGAAATGGCATCGGGATAGAGGTTCGAATTTATGCGCGTGGCTCTTATGTATAAAGCCCTGCAAATTGCATATTTGCAGGGCTTTATATTGTTATTCGGTGTGACTTGGCGGAGAGAACGAGATTCGAACTCGTGGTACGGGTTGCCCCGTACGTCGGTTTAGCAAACCGGTGGTTTCAGCCACTCACCCATCTCTCCGGGCACGCTTCCGGGAAGAGGGTTTCTCCCGAAAGGGTGTGCAAATATAGAATCTTTTTGGGGAACTACAAAGAATTGCGGACAAAATTTCCGGTTTCCTGACTTTCTCCGGCTCCGGAAGGGGCGGAACGAGCCGGCTGGCCCCGGATTTTTTCCGGCGGAATCGGGGTTCCGGCTGCAGATTTGCTTCGCGGCATTATGATTTTGCAATTTGATTTCGTACCTTTGTCCGATATTTGGCATGTAATGGCAACGAACGAAAAGGAGCTTCTCGAAGGCATTCGGGAGCAGGAATATAAATACGGATTTACGTCGGACATCGAGACCGAGACCATCGGCAAGGGATTGTCCGAAGAGGTCGTGCGCCTGATTTCGGCCAAGAAGGGCGAACCGGAGTGGATGACCGAGCGCCGTGTGGCGGCCTACCGCCACTGGCTGACGCTGGAGCCTCCGACGTGGGCGCACCTGACGATTCCGGAGATCGACTTCCAGGACATCATCTATTATGCGGCCCCCAAGCCCCGGAAGAAGCTCGGGTCGATGGACGAGGTCGATCCCGAACTGCGGCGCACGTTCGACAAGCTGGGCATTCCGCTCGAGGAGCAGATGGCCCTTTCGGGCGTGGCGGTCGATGCCGTGATGGACTCCGTTTCGGTGAAGACCACCTTCAAGGAGACATTGGCCGAGAAGGGCATCGTCTTCTGCTCGATTTCCGAGGCGCTGCGCGACTGCCCCGAGCTGGTGCGGAAGTACCTGGGGAGCGTGGTTCCCGCGACCGACAATTTCTATGCGGCGCTCAATGCGGCGGTCTTCTCCGACGGGTCGTTCTGCTACATCCCGAAGGGCGTGCGCTGCCCGATGGAGCTTTCGACCTATTTCCGCATCAACGCCGCCGGTACGGGACAGTTCGAGCGGACGCTCATCGTGGCCGACGAAGGTTCCTACGTAAGCTATCTGGAGGGATGCACCGCGCCGCAGCGCGACGAGAACCAGTTGCACGCGGCCGTGGTCGAGATCGTCGTCGAACGCGACGCCGAGGTGAAGTATTCGACCGTGCAGAACTGGTATCCGGGCGACCGCGAGGGGCGCGGCGGCATCTACAACTTCGTCACCAAGCGCGGCATCTGCCGCGAGAACGCGCGCCTGTCGTGGACGCAGGTCGAGACCGGCTCGGCCATCACGTGGAAGTACCCGAGCTGCATCCTCGCGGGCGACAACTCCGTGGGCGAGTTCTACTCGGTGGCCATGACCAATAACTTCCAGCAGGCCGACACGGGTACGAAGATGATCCACGTCGGCCGCAACACGCGCAGCCGCATCGTCTCGAAAGGCATCTCGGCGGGCCGCAGCGAAAACTCCTACCGGGGGCTGGTCCGCATGGCCAAGGACGCGGAGAACGCCCGCAACTACTCGCAGTGCGATTCGCTGCTGATCGGCGACCGCTGCGGGGCGCACACCTTTCCCGTGATCGACAGCCGCAATGCGTCGGCCGTCGTGGAGCACGAGGCCACGACCTCGAAGATTTCCGACGACCAGCTCTTCTACTGCCGGCAGCGGGGGATTTCGACCGAAGATGCCGTGGGACTGATCGTGAACGGCTACGCCCGCGAGGTGCTGGCCAAACTGCCTATGGAGTTCGCCGTGGAGGCGCAGAAGCTCCTGGCGATCAGTCTCGAAGGGTCGGTCGGATAATGGCGGGGGAACGGAGTATGAAGGTCGTGGTGATAAACGGCAGTCCCCGGCGCGGGGGAGTGGTTTCGCAGATGCTCGGCCATGTGGTCGCCGCTCTGCCGCAGGATTGTACGGTCGAGAGTCTGACGGTCTGCGATCTGCGGGTCCGGCCCTGCACGGGCTGCATGCGGTGCCGGTCGCTGGGCCGCTGCGTGCTTCCGGAGGACGACGCCCACCGTGTCGCCGGGATGATCCGCGCGTGCGATGCGCTCGTCGTGGGTTCGCCCTGCTATTGGGGCAACATGAGCGGCGAGCTGAAGGTGCTGTTCGACCGGATGGTCTATGCGCTGATGGGCGAACGGGAGAACGGTCTGCCGGTAGCGCTGCACAAGGGCAAGCGGGCCGTGCTGGTATCCGCGTGCAACACGGTCTGGCCGTTCAGCGTCTGGTTCCGCCAGACGGGCGGCGTGTTCCGTTCGCTGCGCGAGATTCTGCGCTGGAGCGGGTTCCGCGTCGTGGGGACCTTCGGCAAGGGCGGATGCCGCAAACACGGGGAGCTGACTCCCCGGGAGATTGGAAAATGTGAAAAACTGGCAAAGAGAATATGTTAAGCGTAAAAAATCTGCACGCCTCGGTCGATGGCAAGGAGATTCTCCGGGGCATCGACCTGGAGGTGAAGGCCGGCGAGGTGCACGCCATCATGGGGCCGAACGGCTCGGGCAAATCGACGCTCGCGTCGGTGCTCGCGGGCAACGAGAAGTTCACCGTCACCGAAGGTTCGGCGACCTTCATGGGGCGCGACCTGCTGGATATGTCCATAGAGGACCGGGCGCGTCTGGGGCTTTTCCTGGGTTTCCAGTATCCGGTGGAGATTCCGGGCGTCACGATGGCCGGCTTCATGAAGCTGGCCGTCAATGAGCAGCGCCGTTTCCGCGGCGAGGAGCCGCTTTCGGCCGCCGAGTTCCTGCGCCTGATGCGCGAGAAGAGCGCCGTCGTGGAGCTGCCCTCGAAACTGACGTCGCGCGCCGTGAACGAGGGCTTCTCGGGCGGCGAGAAGAAGAAGAACGAGATATTCCAGATGGCGATGCTCGCGCCGAAGCTGGCGATTCTGGACGAAACCGATTCGGGCCTCGACATCGACGCCCTGCGCATCGTCGCCACGGGCGTCACGAAACTCCATACGGCGGAGAACGCCACGGTGGTCATCACGCACTACCAGCGGCTGCTCGATTACATCGTCCCCGACGTGGTGCATGTCCTCTACCGGGGCCGCATCATCCATTCGGGCGACAAGTCGCTGGCGCTCCGGCTCGAAAAGGAGGGGTACGACTGGCTCATCAACGAATACGACCGGTGATGGAGGCTCTTCGCGACATACTCCGCACGTTCCGTCCGGTCGGCGGCGAAACGCTCCGCGTCGCCGGGACCGGGGCGGAACCTTTCGCGGCGGTCGATCCCCGCGCGCTGCGCGTCGAGGCGGAGGCCGGCTCGTCGGCACACCTCGTCGTGCTTCATACGAAGGCCGACGCCGCCTCGCTGACCGTCGCACTCGGCGAGGGGGCGCAGTTGGAGCTGACGCACCTCTTCGCGGCCGAGGCTTTCGCCGAAGTGTCCGTCAGACAGTCCGCACGCAGCCGCTGCCGCGTGACGACGGTGCAGCTCACCGGCGCCAACGCCTCCTACCGCATTGACCTCGACGGTGCGGAGGCCGAAAACTCGCTCGGCGGGGCCTTCCTGGCTGCGGACGGGGAGCATTGCGTCGTGACGCTGCACACGGCGCACAACGTTCCCGACTGCCGCAGCGATTCGGCGGTGAAGGGCGTCGCCGGCGGCCGGGCCGTGGGCGAGTTCCGCGGGCTGGTCTATGTGGCTCCCGGCGCCCAGCGCACCGATGCGCGGCAGCAGAGCCGCAACATCCTGCTGGGCCGCGAGGCCCGCATCACGACGCAGCCCCAGTTGGAGATCTATGCCGACGACGTGAAGTGTTCGCACGGCGCGACGGTGGGGCAGATGGACGCCGAGGCGATTCTCTACATGCGCCAGCGCGGGCTGAGCGAGGCGGACGCCCGCCGGTTGCAGATCGAGGGCTTCGTGGGCGACGTCGTGCGCCGGTGCGGCGTCGAGCCGCTCTGCGAGGCCGTGATGGAGATGGTTTCCGCCAAAATGGAACGGTTGTAGATTATGTTCGACGTCGAAAAAATACGCGGGGAGTTTCCGATTCTCTCCCGCAGGGTCTATGGGAAGCCGCTCGTTTACCTCGACAGCGGGGCGACGGCGCAGAAGCCCCGCTGCGTGATCGAGCAGGTCGATGCCCTCTACCGGGGTATGAACGCCAATATCCATCGCGGCGTGCACCTTCTCTCGGAGGAGGCCACCGAACGCTACGAGGCCGCCCGGAGCCGGATCGCCGCTTTCATCGGTGCTGCCGAACGCGAGGAGGTCGTCTTCACGGCCGGGGCCACGGCGTCGCTCAATACGGTCGCCTATGCCTGGGGCGAACGCTTCGTGCAGGCGGGCGACAACATTGTGGTCAGCGAGATGGAGCACCACTCGAACATCGTACCGTGGCAGTTGCTGGCCCAGCGCAAGGGAGCCGAGATACGCATGCTGCCCTTCGACGACGACGGCCGTCTGCGGACGGAGTGTCTGCCGTCGCTCGTGGACGCCCGCACGCGGGCGGTCGCCGTCACGCAGGCGTCCAATACGCTCGGTACGCGGCCCGACCTGCGGCCCGTGGTCGAGGCGGCGCACGCCGTCGGTGCGGTGGTCGCGGTCGATGGCTGTCAGGGTATCGTGCACGGCGGGGCGAATGTCCGGGAGATGGGGTGCGACTTCTACGCCTTCTCGGGCCACAAGCTCTACGGTCCGACGGGAATCGGCGTGCTGTACGGCCGCCGGGAGCTGCTCGAGGCGATGCCGCCCTTTCTGGGCGGCGGCGACATGGTCGATCGCGTGACCTTCGCGGGGACGACCTTCGCCCCCGTGCCGCTCAAGTTCGAGGCCGGCACGGCCAACTTCGTGGGGGCCATCGCACTGGGGCGCGCCGTGGAGTTCCTGCAGGAATTCGATCCGGCGGAGATCGAGGCGCACGAAACGGCGCTGCTGCGCCGCGCCACGGAACGCCTCTCGGCCATCGACGGGCTCCGGATTTACGGGACGACGGAAGACAAGTGCGCGATCGTCTCGTTCAACGTCGAGGGGGTGCATCCCTACGATATGGGCATGATCCTTGACAAGCTGGGGATCGCCGTCCGCACGGGGCAGCACTGCGCCGAGCCGGTGATGGACCATTACGCGACGACGGGCATGTGCCGCGCTTCGTTCGCCCTCTACAACACGCTCGGCGAGGCCGATGCGCTCGCCGACGGCGTGGCGCGCGCCGTGCGTATGCTGCGCTGAGAAACGATTGTTTGAAACCGACATAAAGTGACGTTATGTTTATCGTGCTCGAAGGTCTGGACGGTGCGGGTAAATCGACCCAGATCCGCCTGCTGCGCCGGCTGCTCTCGGAGCGGGGCGTGGAGAGCGAATACATCCATTTTCCGCGTTTCGACGCTCCGGTTTACGGCGAGCTGATCGCCCGCTTCCTGCGCGGCGGGTTCGGCGGCGTGAACGAGGTCGATCCCTATCTGGTGGCGCTGCTCTTCGCCGGCGACCGGGCCGATGCCGGACCGCAGATCCGGCGGTGGATCGCCGCGGGCAAGGCCGTCGTGCTGGACCGCTTCGTCTATTCGAACGTGGGGTTCCAGTGCGCCAAACTGCCTGCCGGAGAGGAGCGCGACCGGCTGATGCGCTGGATTCTCGACCTGGAGTTCGTCCATAACGGCCTGCCGCGCCCCGACCTGTCGCTGTTCCTCGACGTGCCCTTCTCGTTCACCGAGCGGAAGCTCTCCGGAATCCGCGAGGGCGACGACCGCGACTACCTGCAGGGCGGGCGCGACATCCACGAGGACGCCCTCGACCTCCAGCGGCGCGTGCGCGAGGTCTATCTCGAGGCCGCTGCGTCCGACCCGCGGCTGCGGGTGGTCGATTGCAGCGACGCCGCAGGGGGCATGGAGACGCCCGAAGGCATCTTTTCGAAAATCCGCGACGCGCTCGCCCCGATTCTTACGACGCGATGAGAACGAGCCGAACATTCAAGCTGCTGGCCAACGTCTGCCGGTTGATCCTGGCCTGTACGTTCATCCTTTCGGGTTTTACGAAGGTGATCGACCCGTGGGGCACGGCGCTCAAGGTGAACGAGTACCTGTCGATCTACGGCATGGAGGCGCTCGAACCGGCTTCGATGACCTTTTCGATCTGGCTGTGCGGCGCCGAGCTGATGATGGGCTGCATGCTGCTCTTCAAGGTCCGCATCCGTCTGATTTCGATTTTCGCCTTGGCGTCGATGCTCTTCTTCACGCTTCTCACGCTGCTGAGCGCCACGGTGATTCCCGTCGAGGACTGCGGCTGTTTCGGCGAAGCGCTGAAACTCTCGCCGTGGGAGACTTTCGTGAAAAACGTCGTGCTGCTGCCGATGGCCTTCGTGGTGTGGTGGCGTTACCGTCCCGACCGGATATTCGCCTTCAAACCGGTGGAGATCGTGCTCACGTGCACCTTTTTCTGCCTCTCCATGTACCTGGGGTATTATTGCTATGTCCACCTGCCGCTGATCGACTTCCTGCCCTACAAGGTGGGGGTGAACATCGCCGGGGCGATGCGCGCCCCCGTGCCCGATGCGGGCGAGACGGAGACGGTGCTCGTTTACCGGAACCGCCTTACGGGCGAGGAGCGCGAATTTTCGCTCGACGAGACCGAATGGCAGGACGCCGAGACATGGGAGTGGGTCGATACCCGCACGACGGGCGAGGCTCCTGCGGTCGCTCCGCTCATCAGCGAATTCGCCCTGCGCGACGCCGGGGGCGACGCCACGGAGGAGGTGCTGTCCACGCCGGGACGTCTCTACATGCTCTGCGTCACGTCGTTCGACGCATTGCCGCGCGGTTGCGCACGCCGCATGGCACGGCTCGTGGAGCGCGCTGCCGCCGAAGGTGCGCACGTCGTCTGCCTCACGCCCCAGCCGCTCTACGACGAGCCGTGGCACGACTTCGGCACGGGCAGGGTGCGCTGCTACAACATCGACGCTTCGACCATGAAGACGATGCTCCGCGCCCGGAACGGGCTGGTCGTGCTCGACGACGGCACTATCTCCGACAAACGCAACTGCCGCGACATCCGTCCGTAGTCCGCATGGCGCCGGCGCCGTGACGCCTCTCCGGCCGGATCTCTGCCGGGGGCGGATCGCCCGGCGTCCCTGCCGGTTCGGTATTTGCCTGCGTCCGTCCGGCGCCGGCCGCGGCGGTTCCGTGCATGGCGGGCACGGTACGGCGGCCCGTTCGTATCACGCCGCCGCATGATGCGCGGGGGCGTTCGCCGGCCGTTTCTGCGGCCGTGCGGGGCAGGGTGCGAAGTATGCGGATAAATTTGGCTTTGCGCGCCGGATGTATTATCTTTGCGAAGTTCGGAGGGAGGATCCGGTGCGGCCGCTTGCGATGGGACGTGTGCCGGCCGCGCTGTTTCCGGTCCCCTCTTTTAATTATGGAACGTATGCGAAAATTTCGGAATATCCTGCTCCCGCTCTTCGCGGCGTGTGCGCTGACGGCGCAGGCCGCGGAGGAGGATGCGGCGGCGGCCCTCGAACGCGGCCGCGACCTGTTCGATTTCGGACGCTGGAGCGATGCCCGGCACGAATTCCTGCGTGCCCGGGCGGCATCGGACCCGGCGGACCGCACGACGGTCGAGGAGATCGACTTCTACTTGGCCGCCTGCGCCGTGGAGCTGGGCAGCGCCGATGCCGAAGGGGCGCTCCGGGACTTCGAGGAGCGTTATCCCGGCTCCGTTTACGCCAACGACGTGCGTTTCGCGCTGGGGTCGTTCTACTGCTCCGCGGGTAACATGCGCGAGGCCCGGGAGGCGTTCGAACGGACCGAGTACAGGGCCCTGAGCGCGCCGCGCCGCGAACAGTACGACATCCGGATGGGGTATGTGGAGTTCACCGACGGCGATTACGAGGCGGCCTACGGGCATTTCGACCGGATCGGCAGCCGCAGCGAGTACGCCGACCACGCGCTCTACTACAAATCCTATATCGACTATGCCGAAGGACGGTCCGGCCGGGCGAAGCAGGGCTTCACGCAGCTCGCGCGCAGCGACGCCTACCGGGACGTCGTTCCGTTCTATCTGATGCAGATCGAATTCCGCGAGGGCAACTACCGCTATGTCGTGGAGCAGGGGCCGGAACTGGCCCGGAAAGCCGTTCCCGAGCGCCGCGCCGAACTCGAGCGCGTGACGGCCGAATCGTGGTTCCGGCTGGAGGACTACAACAAGACCCTCGAACACCTCGATGCCTATGCCGAGGCGGGCGGCGAGATGGACCGCGACGCCAGCTACCTGCGCGGTTTCGCGCTCTACCGCACGGCCCGTTACGACGAGGCCGCCGAGTGGCTCCGCCGGGCTTGCGGCGCGGAGGACGCGCTGACGCAGAACGCTTCGTACCACCTGGCCGACTGTTACCTGCGTGCCGGGGACAAGGAGGCTGCTATGCAGGCCTTTGCGATGGCGTCGGATGAGGCGCTCGACGCCGCGATCAGCGGGCGCGACAGAGGCGGCCGCGCGGCCAGCGCCGTATATTTTGAGACGCTGACCAACCCGCTGCTGCAGATCAACAACGTCAACCGCATCTCGGCCATCGCGCACCGATACGGCGCGCTGTCCATCGTCGACAACACGTTCGTCACCCCGTACCTGCAGCAGCCGCTCGATTTGGGCGCGGATATCGTCATCCATTCGGCCACCAAATACCTGGCAGGCCATTCCGAGGTGAACGCCGGCCTTGTGGTGGTGTTGGACGATGAGGTCGGCAATGGCATCTACTTCGCGCAGAACCGGTTCGGCGGCGTGCTCGCCCCGACCGAATGCAACGACGTGCGCCGTGGCATCCAGACGTTGGCGCTGCGCATGGAGTGTCAGCAGCGCAACGCGCAGGCTGTGACGGAATACCTGCTGGCGCATCCGCTCGTTCGGGCCGTGCATTACCCGGGCGTGTATGGCGACCGCAACCGTCTGCTCGCCGAGAATGGACTCAAGAGGTTCGGCGGCGTGCTGTCCTTCGAAGTGGTGCCGGGGGTCGACCCGTCCATCGTGCTCGACAACCTGCACGTGTTCCATCTCGCCGTCAGTCTGGGCGCGGTGGAAAGCCTCGCCGAGCTGCCATGCCGCATGACGCATTTCGAGCTGCCTCGCGAGGAGCGTCTCAAGGTGGGCATCACCGACGAGCTGGTGCGTCTGTCGGTGGGCATCGAGGACGTGTCCGACCTGATCGAGGATCTGGGGCAGGGCTTCGACAAGGCGTTCGAGGCGCTGGACATCGACGGCGTAAGCGGTCAGGTGCTCGACCGGCTGACGACGGAAGTGGCCGCATAGGGTCGCGTACCGTGCCTATCATGCGGTGCGGGCCGTGCGGGCGTCGACGTTCATGGCAATGACGCCCGCACTGTCGTGTCTTGAAGAAATATGGCGGTCGGTGTTCGTTGTTTTGGCGGTCATGCGGATGAAAGGGATTTGGGAATGGCTGATTTCAGCACGCTTGCGGTTCATGGCGGGTATAATGCGAACCGCAACGACAATGCGGTCAGCGTACCCATCTACGCCTCCGCCGCCTTCGATTTGGAGAACGCCGCTCGTGGCCGTGATCTGGCCGCCGGTGAGATATCCGGGTTCGAGTATTCCAGAGTCGCCAATCCGACCGTCGATGCGCTCGAACGCCGGCTCGCCGCCCTGGAGGGTGGCGTCAGCGCGGTGGCGGTGTCGTCGGGCATGGCCGCGGTGTCATACGCGCTGATGTGCGCGGGGGAGGGCGGTGGCCGCATCATCGCGCCGACGAACCTGTATGGGGCGTCAGTCGATGCGCTCGGCGACTTCCTGCCGCAGTTCGGCATCCACGCTGATTTCGTCAAGGACATCAACGACCTGCATGAGATCGAGTCTCTGATCGGTCCCGCGACCCGTGCCATCTTCGCCGAGACGGTCGCCAACCCGAACACCGCCATCACCGATATTCGTCCGCTGGCCGATCTGGCGCACCGGCACGGGCTGGCGCTGATTCTCGACAACACCGTGCCGACGCCGTACCTGCTGCGCCCGATCGAATTCGGCGCCGACATCGTTGTGCATTCGACCACCAAGGGCATCACCGGGCATGGCAACGCCATCGGCGGCGTGATCGTCGACGCCGGACGGTTCGACTGGGCGAACGGCCGTTTCCTGCAATTCACGCGGCCTGAGCAGGTCATCGCCGACATCGACGGCAACCGGCGCAGCTTCTCCGGGGCGTTTGGCTCCGAAGCGTTCATCAGGCGCATCCGCGTCAAATACCTGCGCACGTTCGGTGCCGTGCAAAGCCCGTTCAACGCATACCTGCAGCTGATCGGACTGGAGACGCTGCCGCAGCGGGTCGCCCGCCAGGTCGAAACGGCGACGGCCATCGCCGGGCACCTCGAACGCACGCCGCATGTCGTGTCGGTGAATTATTCAGGGTTGCCGGACTCGCCGTATCATGCGCTCGCCGGGAAATACTTCCCCCGAGGCGTCGGCCAGATCCTCTCGTTCAAGGTGGAAGGCGGCGCGGACCGCGTGCGTCGCATCCTCGACGGCGTGAAGCTGTTCTCATACGTGCCAAATATCGGCGATGCAAGGTCGCTGATCGTCGACCCCGCGAACATCACTCACCGCGAGGTGCCGGAATCGTATCGCAAGGCCGCCGGTGTGAGCGACGATTTGATTCGTCTGTCCATCGGTCTTGAGGACGCGGGAGACCTGATGGCCGACCTTGACCGGGCCATAGCCGGCGCATACGGGGAGTAGACGTGGGCATGCCGCCGTCCCGTACGGTGAGACGAAGAAGGGCCACACGGCGAACAACTCTTGAATTCTATGTGAGCTTTCACTGAAAGCCCGTCGTTTTCAGATAGGATGGAATAGACATCGCGCCCGAAATAGGGTGCGGCAACACCAGGCAAGGAGGAATGATGGGTGTTCTGGTGGGAATGACGGGTGCTCTGATCATATCGGGCGTCATCGTCGTCATCGTCCTCGCCGTGCTGTGCGCCTCGATTTTCATCGTGCCGCAACAGCAGGCATACATCATCGAACGGTTCGGCAAATACAATAAGGTCCAGTTCGCCGGCATCCACGCCAAGATCCCGTTCGTCGACCGCATCTCGACGAAGACGAACATGCGAGTCTCCCAGCTGAACGTGCAGCTGGAAACCAAGACGCTCGACAACGTGTTCGTCACGGTCGTCGCTTCGACGCAGTTCCGTGTCAATCCTGAGAACGTCGCCACCGCATACTATGAGCTGCGCGATCCCGCCGGACAGCTCAGGAGCTACATGGAGGACGCGCTGCGTTCCGCGATCCCGGCGCTCAGCCTCGATGACGCCTTCGCCCGCAAGGACGACGTCGCCTTCG
>ERZ827469.1251-NODE-1251-length-23530-cov-34.777551_pt1 | contig 23530 bp, 17 predicted proteins | sample MGYA00519917_ERZ827469 | MGnify/ENA primary metagenome ERZ827469 (study PRJEB31778, sample SAMEA3449314) | human gut metagenome | biome: human gut; feature: human-associated habitat; material: faeces | place: United Kingdom | collected 2010/2012 ... | reverse complement strand
CAGCTGCCGGAGCGGTGCTTAAGCCGCAAGGCGGGAATTGTGCGGTGTTGCCCAAAAGAACAGGAAATAACAAGAGCGCACGTACCTGTAATGATAGCAGGTACGTGCGCTTTCTCTTTATTATGTGCCTTAATGGGAAAGATATTCGCTGCTGAGCTTTTCCAGCGTGGCGCTGTCAATATACTGGTTAATGACCTGGTTCAGCCCTTCCCAAAAGCCCAGGGTCTCGCACTGGGCGCGGTGGGGGCAGCTTTCTGCGGAAGTGGCAAGGCAGGGAACGGGGACAATCTCGCCCTCCACCGCGCGCAGGATATCGCCCGCAGTGATCTGGGCGGCAGAGCGGCTGAGCCGGTAGCCGCCCTGGCTGCCGCGGCCGCTTTCTACAAGGCCGGCTTTGCTTAACGGGGCAACGATCTGCTCCAGATATTTTACGCTGATGCCCTGATTATCACTGACTGCTTTAAGGGGCAGATACTCCCCGGGGGTGGCGCTGGCCAGTTCCACCATCAAAAGCAGTGCATAGCGGTCCTTGGTTGAAAACTTCACGGTGTTAATGCCTCCTGATGTCTGATGCCTTTATCATAGCAGATTTTTGCCCGTGCGGCAAGCCTTTGGCGCTGCCAGGCGGGGCGGGCCGCGGCGATTTTCTGACATATTGCAGATTTTACACTCTACAAACCTGCTAAACTTATAGGAAAATGCTGAAATGTACAAATACGCTTGACAACCGCGTCAAATGGGGCTATACTTGCGCCATAGCAAAAAACAAATGTGCCGCACCACAAAGGTGCTGGTTCAGCAGGGAAAGGAAGTGCTGTCAGAATGAAAACCGCAGAACGCCGTGATGGTATGATGATGTGCATGTGCAGTTTGCTCCGGCAGCCTGTACCTGTTTTCCCTGCGCGCATTTAACAGCAGGGGTGCAGCGGCGGCGTGCCGGGAACGGTACGCCGCCGCTTTTGCTTTATATAAGGCAACACCGCACAATTCCCGCCTTACGGCTTAAGCACCGCTTCGGCGGCTGCGGCACGGCATCTGCGTTGCCAAAATGCTCGATAATACACAAAGTATTATCTGCGCTTTTGGCTTGGCATCTGCCGCACCTCGCTCGCCGTATCGGCACTTAGAATTATGCGGCATTGCCATAAATATTTTATCCCCGCGTTTATCTGGATAGAAAGGGTGGGTTACCAATGAAATACAGTCCCCGCTGTAAGCAGCCCGGTGTGCGAATGTGTTGCGCTGTTTGAGGGAACACCACAACATAATTTAAAACAAACACAAACCGGAAAAATAACCGTAACAAAAAGGAGATAACAACCATGAAAAAGCTGATTTCTACTGTTCTGGCCGCAGCCCTTACACTCAGCCTGGCCGCTTGCGGTTCTACTGCCGCTTCTTCCACCTCTGAGGCCGCTTCCGGCAGCGAAGCTGCCAGCACTGCTTCCAGCGAAACGGCATCGGATGCCTCCGATGCCGTCGATTTTACCGGTGATGGCTATGATGCTGCCGTTGACTATGCTTCACTGGCTGGCACCACCATCAAGGTGGCTGCTTCCCCCGTGCCGCATGCCGAGATTCTGAAAGTGGCTGGCGATATCCTGGCAAAGGCAGATATCACCCTGGATGTGGTTGAATATACCGACTATGTGCAGCCCAACCTGGTAACCGAGTCTGGCGAAGTGGATGCCAACTACTTCCAGCACGGCCCCTACCTGGAGGACTTTAACGAGAAGAACAACACCCACCTGGTAAGCGTTGCCGCCATCCATTACGAGCCGTTTGGCCTGTACCCGGGCAAGACCAAGAGCCTGAACGACCTGGCTGACGGTGCCAAGATTGCAGTTCCCAACGATGCCACCAACGAAGCCCGTGCCCTGCAGCTGCTGGCTGCCCAGGGCATCATTACCCTGAAAGAGGATGCTGGCCTGGCCGCCACCAAGAACGATGTTGTGGATAACCCCCACAACATTGAGCTGGTAGAGATGGAAGCTGCCCAGCTGCCCCGTACCCTGTCCGACGTTGACTTTGCTGTTATCAACGGCAACTATGCTGCCGAGGCTGGCTTCTCTGCCAGCAAGGACGCCCTGGCTGTTGAGGATGCAACCTCTGAAGCTGCCCAGACCTACGCCAACCTGCTGGTTGTAGAAGAAGGCAACGAGAACGAGCCCGCCATCAAGGCACTGGTTGCTGCCCTGACCAGCCAGACCGTGAAGGATTACATCGATTCCACCTATGACGGTGCGGTGGTTGCCGTTTTCTAAGGCAACACCGCATAATTCTAAGTGCCGATACGGCGAGCGAGGTGCGGCAGATGCCAAGCCAAAAGCGCAGATAATACTGGATGTCTTATCGAGCATTTTGGCAACGCAGATGCCGTGCCGCAACTGCCGGAGCGGTGCTTAAGCCGCAAGGCGGGAATTGTACGGTGTTGCCCTAATTTGAATTTTGCTGAATTTTGTTTTCGCCCTGATTTTACAGCCAGAACTGCACCAGACGGCTGACATTCTGGTACAGCGCGGGATTCTGGCCCAGAAGGCCCGGTTCCGCAGCAAAGTAGACACAGAAGCTGTAACAGATCCCCACGGCAACAGCTGCCAACATCGCCCCCTGCAGCATGTGCTGCACGGTATGCAGGATGCTGCCCGATGCGGCGGCCTGCACACGCGGGGCAAGGGCGCTTTCGGCCCACAGCCAGACCAATGCGGCGGCGAACAGCAGCGGGGTTAAATAGTCGCTGAGATAGCGGTAGAGCACACCGGCCATCTGGCAGTCCAACGCGGCCAGAATAACAGCCAGCAGTACGGGCAGCAGCACCATGGCGCGCAGGTCTTTCTGCCTTGCCATACGGCGGCGCAGCAAAGGCAGGGCCGCAAAGGCCCACAGCAGCGGCAGGCTGACCAGGGCACCGCCGTAAAATACTTCGGTAATGGTCATACCCATAAAGTTTGTCTGCATTTTGGTACCCGCCAGGTAGGGGAACACCGCCTGCACCACCGGCAGGGACAGGAAATAGGTGAACAACGCCGGGGCCAGCCGCCCAATGCGGAAGCCGCGGTGGGTCATATCGTTGCTGGTCAGGTTGTAATTGGCGCCAAAATCAAACGGCGAGCCGAACCGCGCGGCATTGTAGGCCATCAGCCCCAGGGCTACCAGAATAACCGGCAGAACAAAGGCGATGGCTTCGGTTATTCCCTGCTTGCTGCGCAAGCGTTTTTGCCGGATATACTGCGGCCAGAAGATCGGCAGGCAGAGCACGGCAAACAGCTCCATCTGGGGGCGGCATCCCGCCACCAGCGCCATGCACAGGCTGCCAAGCGCCACGTGCAGCATGATTTTGCCATGGTGCTGCACCGGGGTGTTGGCGGCGCACAGCCACTGCCACAGGGCCAGCAGCACAAATGCCGCGCCGCACAGGATGGCGTATTCATACACCGAGGGGCGCAGCAGCAGGTAGTACACCTGGCTACCGCCCGCAATGCCCGCCGCAGCCAGCAGGCAGGCCGCCGCTGAGGCGGACGGGAACCAGCGCTGCGCAGCCTGCCGCACCAAACCAAACACTGCCAAAATCAGCAGCCAGGCCATCACGATCATGGCCAAGCTGGGCGGCAGGTCCGGTACGCCGGTCAGCAGCTCAAACGGCAGCTGGAACAGCAGGCACGGCACAATGCCAAAGTAAACATAGTACCGCCCCTGATAATAAGCAACATCCCACAAAGCATCCGGGGCCGCGCTCTGACGGGCGGCGGTATCGTAAGGGTTCTGCATCTCCGCCATGGCGGCGGGCGGGTCGCGCTGCAGATCCAGGCGGCCATTCAGCAGGCTGTGGGCCAGAGCGCCGTACTGCGCAGCGGAATCATTCTGCCAATCGCTGATATGCTGGGTGAAGGTGATGCGGCTTTCGCCGTCCCAGTTTTCGACATTATAAAACGAGGTCGCCACGCCGGAGTTGCGGGCATCGGCAAAGGGGGCCGCTGCGGCCAGCAGGCAGAGCATGCAGCCCAGCACCAGCACCGCCGGGCGGTATTTGGCGCGGTGGGTCAGGTAGGCTTCGTGCCACGTGGCAGCGCCGGGGCGCAGCCCCCACAAGGCCAGCAGTGCCAGATACACCACTGCCAGCCGCAGCAGCGAGAAATCCATCGGGCGGGGTGCATTGGCCAGAACCGCCTGCACGGTATAGTTCAGGTCATAACTGCGGTACTCTCCGCTATAGCCCTCCGCTTGCAGGGTCAGGGTATCCACCGCGCCGGAAAAATCCAGCGTGCGCACCAGGCTGCGTGCCGCTCGCGGGGCCGCCTGCCACTGCCAGCTCTGGCGCGGGGCGGTGCTGGCTTCGTCGGTACCGGACACCCACAGGATAAACAGCGGGTTCTGATCCTGCGGATAGTTGCCGTCATACTGGTAGACAACGCCATCCAGCGCAACGTTATACAGCGGCTGATGGATGCCGGTAAAGGTAAGGGTACTGTGCTCATCGTTCAAAGCAATCGGCTCCCCATCCGCCGGGGCATCCTGCAAATAGGCGCGCAGGTCAACGGGCTGGTAGCCGTGGGTTGCAAAATAGGGTGCGTTGCCCACGAATACTTCCAGGCCGATGGCGGCAATCAGCAGCGCAGCAACCGTCCAAAGTGTGCGGTACCGCCGCCCGCTGCGCAGGCGGAGTAACAACACAGTGCCGCAGGCCCACAGTGCCGCCCCATTGATGGCCAGCAGACGGAACAGATCAAACCCCTGCGCCAGCCCCGGCTGGGCAAACACACATGCTGCGATGATCCACACTGCCAGCACAATGCACGGCCCGGCCAGTACATCCGCATGGGTTGCCCTGCGGTCGCACAGCCGCCCCGGCAGTGCCCAAACCAGCACCCCCAACAGGATGCTGACACAAATTGCTGCTGCAAACATAAAAAGCCCCCATACCAAAGTGTATGGGGGTATTATACTATGAATTGCGTTTTTTGTCGATATTGGGGGTGCAGGCGTCCTCTTCCTGCGGGTCGGACGGCTGTTCGCCTGCCCGCTCCGCTTTGCGGTACTGCGCGGGGGAAAGCCCGGTTTCCTTTTTGAACACACGGCTGAAATACAGCGGGTTATCATACCCGACGATCTCGGAAACTTCACCGATGCTGTATTTGGTGCGTTCCAGCAAGCGCTGTGCATTGACGATACGCAGCGACTGGATATACCGTGCGGGCGACAAGCCCACATACTGTTTGAAGCTACGGATGAACCATGCCGTGCTCATGTGCAGGGACTCGGCGTATTCATCCACATTGATGCGGGCAGTATAATTCTCGTTAAAATAGGCGGCTGCGGCTTCGATCTGCTCCCGCGTGGTGCCGTTGATCGACCGCCGTTCCTGCCGCTGGCGGCTGACCAGCACCAGCATCATCTGGAACAGCCCGGCCGTATAATCCCGATAGGCGTACTGGCAGAGCTGCAATTCCTGGATCATGCGGCGGAAAGTATTTTTGTACTCCGGCATAATGCCGCTGTAAAACACATGGCCATCCAGCGGAATCTCATGCGCCTGCAGCACTGCAGCGGCCTCGCTGCCGGAAAAATAGACCCAGAACACCTCCGGGTGGTCCTCAAGATAGTAGATATAGCGGCGCTCTTCCTGCGGGCGGTACAGCACCATATGACCCGCTGTTACCACATGCTCGGCATCATCAAACCAGAAGTGCGCCTTGCCCGCAGCGATATAAAACAACTGATACGCATTTTCATCATACCGCGTAATAGTTGGCAGGCTGGCGTGCTTTTTCAATCGGCATGTTCCGCAGGAATCCACTGTAAGCGGTGCAGTACAGCTGCCGTCCGCAGCCTGGCGGCTGTTGATGGAGCCAAAATTGATATACATCTGTGTTGGCTGGGTAAGACGGGCGCACCCATCTTTTATGTAGATTCTATAATATTATCCACTATAGTGCAAGTGCAGCTGGCCAAATCATATTGTTTTGTTATCCTTCTGTTATGATTTTCGCAAATAATATTAGAATACTTATCAAAATATTTTTTCAGCTTTTCTGTTTTACCGCGGGGCCACAACAAAAAAGTGCCCGCCTGCTGCAAGGCAGCGTGCGGGCGCTTTCATGCTTATTCCTTTGCTTTTGAGCCGGGATTATTCAATGCCGGTCACGGTATAATCTTTGTCCTCAACGGCTTTTTTCAGCACAGTGTCATCCACCGGCTTATCCAGCGTTACAACAGCGGTACCGGCGGTGTGGCTTACCTCGGCGGCGGAAACACCGTCCAGCGCTTCCAGTGCCTTTTTCACGGTTGCTTCGCAATGGCCGCACATCATGCCTTCAATTTTAATGGTCTTATTCATGGTCGTGTTCTCCTTTTTGCTTGTTTTGTGTGCTTTGCGTTTATGGTCATGTTTGGTGCTGCGAATATCGAACAGGTTCAGCCGCAGTGCGTTGGAAACCACGCAGAAGCTGGACAGGCTCATGGCCGCAGCGCCGTACATCGGGTTCATCTGCCAGTGCAGCAGCGGGATAAAGACACCTGCCGCCAGGGGGATGCCCAACACATTGTAGGCAAAGGCCCAGAACAGGTTTTCGTGGATATTGTGCAGAGTAGCGCGGCTCAGGCGGATGGCGGCGGGCACATCGCTCAGGCGGCTCTTCATCAGCACAACGTCAGCGGCGTCAATCGCAACATCCGTACCGGCGCCAATGGCAATACCGACATCCGCGCGGGTCAGGGCCGGTGCATCGTTGATGCCATCGCCCACCATGGCCACGCGGCCCTTGTTTTTCAGGCTGCGGATCACAGCTTCCTTGCCATCGGGCAGCACACCGGCAATCACTTCGTCCACACCGGCCTGTGCACCAATGGCTTTGGCGGTGCGCTCGTTATCGCCGGTCAGCATCACAACACGGATGCCCATGCCCTGCAGTTCACGCACAGCCTGCGGGCTGTCCTCCTTGATGACGTCCGCCACCGCGATAACGCCCTGCATGGTGCCATCCTTGGCAAAGAACAGCGGGGTCTTGCCCTGGGCGGCCAGTGCTTCGGCGCTGGATGCCATCTTTTGCGGCACCGCCACGCCAAGGGTCTGCATCAGCTTGGCGTTGCCGCCGTACAGGGTACTGCCGTTCAGCACAGCCGTCAGGCCGTTGCCGGGCAGAGCCTGGAAATCTGCCACCTCGGCGGGGAGCAGGTTATCCTCCTGTGCCTTTTGCAGCACAGCGCGGGCCAGTGGGTGTTCACTCTTCTGCTCTAAGGCAGCGGCAAGGCTCATCAGTACCTGCTCCGTCACACCGTCTGCGGGCAGGATATCCGTCACGCGCGGCTCGCCGCTGGTGATGGTGCCAGTTTTATCCAGGGCAACGATCTCGGTTTTACCGGTCTGCTCCAGCGAAACCGCGGTTTTGAAGAGAATGCCGTTTTTAGCGCCCACACCATTGCCAACCATAATGGCAACCGGCGTTGCCAGGCCCAGCGCGCAGGGGCAGCTGATGACCAGCACTGAAATACCGCGGGCCAGCGCATAGCCAACGGTCTGCCCTGCCAGCAGCCAGACAATGGTGGTGATGACCGCCAGGGTGATGACGGTCGGCACAAACACACCGGAGACGCGGTCTGCAATTTTGGCAATGGGTGCCTTGGTGGCTGCGGCATCGCTGACCATCTGGATGATCTGAGCCAGCGTGGTATCCTGACCCACGCGGGTGGCACGGCAGCGCAAAAAGCCGGATTGGTTCAGGGTTGCAGCGCTCACGCTGTCGCCTTCGGCCTTATCCACCGGGATGCTCTCACCGGTCAGGGCCGATTCGTTCACCGCGCTGCTGCCTTCCAGCACCACGCCGTCAACGGGGATATTCTCGCCGGGACGCACCACAAACACATCGCCCTGCTGCACCTGTTCGATGGGAACGGTAACTTCCGCCCCATTGCGCAGCAGCGTTGCGGTTTTGGGGGCCAGGTTCATCAGGCCTTTCAGGGCATCGGTGGTCTTGCCCTTGGAGCGGGCTTCCAACGTTTTGCCCACCGTGATCAGGGTCAGGATGGTTGCGGCGGATTCAAAATAAAACTCCTCCATATAGCCCATCACGGCCATGGCATCCCCCTGCACCTGGGCCACCGTCATGGCAAACAGAGCGTAAGTGCTGTAGCCAAAGGCCGCGGTAGCGCCAAGGGATACCAGGGTATCCATATTGGGGGCACGGTTCCACAGCGCCTTAAAGCCGCTGATAAAGAACTTTTGGTTGATGACCATGATGATAATGGTGAGCAGCATCTGTAAAATACCCATTGCCACATGGTTGCCCTGCATAAAGCCCGGCAGCGGCCAGTTCCACAGCATGTGCCCCATGGAGAAGTACATCAGCACCACCCAGAAGATCAGCGAGGCAATCAGGCGGCGTTTGAGGCGCGGGGTCTCGGTATCTTTTAAGGCATCTGCTGACGGCGCGGCGGACTGGGCGGCAGCGTTTTTAGGGCTTGCGCCATAGCCTGCGGCTTCCACTGCGGCCACAATATCTGCCGGAGCGGCGGTGCCCTCCACACCCATTGAGTTGGTCAGCAGGCTGACCGAGCAGGATGTTACGCCCGGCACTTTACTGACGGCTTTTTCCACCCGGGCACTGCACGCGGCGCAGCTCATCCCGGTTACGTTATATTGTTCCACTTCTTTCCTCCGGTTTCCTCTCTTTTGCGGTAGTGATTCTATAATTCCTGTGTGATGATTGGCGAGTGGTTTCTCTTTGGCGTTTGAACACGGGTTGTTGATGTTTGAGTTGTTTCTATGGCAATACCGCATAATTCTAAGTGCCGATACGGCGAGCGAGGTGCGGCAGATGCTAAGCCAAAAGCGCAGATAATACTGGATGCTGCAAAGGTGAGCGCCGCCAGTGGCGGAAACAGCGAACCGAAGCAGGGGCAGCGGTCGCAGAGTGCGAGGGGCTTTTGCCCCCGAAGCACGATGCGGGTACCGCAACCCGACATTATCGAGCATTTTGGCAACGCAGATGCCGTGCCGCAGCTGCCGGAGCGGTGCTTAAGCCGCTAGGCGGGAATTGTGCGGTGTTGCCATATCCTCACTCCCCTTTTGGTGAGCGGCTAGCCTGCAATTCGACGTATTATTGAGGTTACCATTTCTATCCACACTCTCCTTGCGGAGAGCGATACGTTGGGGGCAACCAAGGCCGATACGGCATTTCTATCCACACCCTCTCACAGGGAATGACTGGCATTTATTCATGGCTCTGGTAATGTTACACAAACTTTTACCGATGGTTTGTGAACAGAAAAACAATCGTACTGGGCACTGGCATGGTATTTTTGCTGGCTCAAACACTCGTGCATTTATTTCATGTTCTGCTTCTGCTATTTTGTGCAGGCAATGCTTATTTCATCAGTTTCTGCAGCGTTTTCAGCAGCTCATCCACAACTTCGTCATTCCCGGCACGGATACCATCCGCCACACAGGTGCGGATATGGTTTGCCAGCAGCTCACGGTTGAACGCGTTCATCGCCGCCGTTACCGCCGCCGACTGCACCAAAATATCCGGACAATACACTTCGTTTTCCACCATCCCACGGATGCCCCGGATCTGCCCTTCGATCCGGTTCAGTCTGTGGACCAGGCTTTTATACTCTTCTTCACTGCGATGCTTTGTTTTGTGTGCACAGCAGCAACACGGTTCCTTCTTTTCGTTTTCCTGCATTATGTTACCCTCCCATCACATGCAAGGTACCCCGGCGGGGTATATTCACTATATACCCCGCCGGGGTACCTTGTCAACTAGATAATATAATATTTTTATATTATTTTATGCGAGAGTTTTTTACTATAGCAATTTTTAAAATTAAAGCGGATATCCGCATGAACAAAACCACCCTGAACAGTCAGAAAGAGAAACATTTTATGCTCTCCTTGCGGAGAGCGACTGTCCCATCCATGTAGTAATATAACGAGGCTCTCATTTCTATCCACGCTCTCCTTGCAGAGAGCGACTTGGCTGGACTTGACCCGGTCAGCCTTGCTGTGCTATTTCTATCCACGCTCAAGAGGCTTTGGCTGTCTTGGCGGCGGAATTTCTATCCACGCTCTCCTTGCGGAGAGCGACAATAGAGTTCGACTCTCGCCACTCGGACCAAAATATTTCTATCCACGCTCTCCTTGCGGAGAGCGACACGAATTATCAGAGAGACGATGGAGACCCAGCGGCATTTCTATCCACGCTCTCCTTGCGGAGAGCGACGGCCATGGGCCAGCTTGCCGCCCAGCTGAACGAAATTTCTATCCACGCTCTCCTTGCGGAGAGCGACCGAAAGCGCTGCCAAAGCCGCCCAGACAGCCGCAATTTCTATCCACGCTCTCCTTGCGGAGAGCGACCGTCCGCCAGGTAATTCTTGCGGAACCATTTATCTTCATTTCTATCCACGCTCTCCTTGCGGAGAGCGACCGTTGCTGCCCCTGTGCTATAATCGCCCCAGCGATTTCTATCCACGCTCTCCTTGCGGAGAGCGACTAAGCGCGCGGTGCGCGGCACCATGCGCGCGATAATTTCTATCCACGCTCTCCTTGCGGAGAGCGACCACACAGAGCATTGCCAACCTTGATGACATCATGATTTCTATCCACGCTCTCCTTGCGGAGAGCGACGCCAGCTACTCGCTTACGGCGAGAATCTAACCAATTTCTATCCACGCTCTCCTTGCGGAGAGCGACGGTTTCACTTCAACGCTGGGCAGCACATTTGTGTGATTTCTATCCACGCTCTCCTTGCGGAGAGCGACCATAGGTCTTGCACCTTTGCTGCTCCGTTGCTTCGATTTCTATCCACGCTCTCCTTGCGGAGAGCGACTCCCGTCTGCCAGTGGCGCCGGTCCCTTAAGATATTTCTATCCACGCTCTCCTTGCGGAGAGCGACCCACTGTCCATATCGCTTTGCGGGCTTGTAGCACAATTTCTATCCACGCTCTCCTTGCGGAGAGCGACGCTGCCTATGTAGCCAAGACCGGGATGACAGAGATTTCTATCCACGCTCTCCTTGCGGAGAGCGACCATGTTGGCGCTGGGACAATCCAAACACCAAGCCAAATTTCTATCCACGCTCTCCTTGCGGAGAGCGACCAGCTTCGATTTTTGCATAATCTGTTTGCCGTCTTATTTCTATCCACGCTCTCCTTGCGGAGAGCGACAACTTTGCGAAGGGAACCGCGCAGCTGAACCTTATTTCTATCCACGCTCTCCTTGCGGAGAGCGACTACAATCCTTGACATACGGGCGTTGTGTCTTGCATTTCTATCCACGCTCTCCTTGCGGAGAGCGACTCTGCTGGTTTGAAGAGCTTGACCAGTTTGACGGTATTTCTATCCACGCTCTCCTTGCGGAGAGCGACCTGTTACAATATGGCTCGGGTATGTATACCTTGATTTCTATCCACGCTCTCCTTGCGGAGAGCGACGTGAACAGGAGGCTTTCTTATGGCTCTTACTACGATTTCTATCCACGCTCTCCTTGCGGAGAGCGACAGGGTACCCTGCGTGCAGTTGCCATTTTTATCAATATTTCTATCCACGCTCTCCTTGCGGAGAGCGACGGCGGAATACTCACGGATATCATTGGAGTGTCCAAATTTCTATCCACGCTCTCCTTGCGGAGAGCGACATAAGGTAACAACCACAACACCAAATAGTTATGACATTTCTATCCACGCTCTCCTTGCGGAGAGCGACTTCATGTTTTTGGGGCAGTTGTCGATGTCATCGCCATTTCTATCCACGCTCTCCTTGCGGAGAGCGACCCAACCTTTACAGTGCAGACGAGCTCGTTGTTGATTTCTATCCACGCTCTCCTTGCGGAGAGCGACTCCCGCATCCAGGCTACAAGCGCCGTCCAGCCAATTTCTATCCACGCTCTCCTTGCGGAGAGCGACCAAAATGCGGGAAAGCACCGCCCATGCCGCCGCACAATTTCTATCCACGCTCTCCTTGCGGAGAGCGACTGCCGGACAATGTGCAGGAGTGCCGGGAGCGGATCATTTCTATCCACGCTCTCCTTGCGGAGAGCGACGGTATTTGCGGCCAAGGGCGGGCGGTTCTATGTGGTATTTCTATCCACGCTCTCCTTGCGGAGAGCGACGCAGGCCCGGCGGGCCCTGGAACAAGCGGCCCAGATTTCTATCCACGCTCTCCTTGCGGAGAGCGACCAGGACCCCGTTTTGGCTGCGCCGGTCAGCTTGTTATTTCTATCCACGCTCTCCTTGCGGAGAGCGACGGTCACGGCTACACTGGGCATCGCTGGGTTCTTATTTCTATCCACGCTCTCCTTGCGGAGAGCGACGACGCTGGAAATCAAAGAATGTTAAGGGGGTGTCTATTTCTATCCACGCTCTCCTTGCGGAGAGCGACGGGGAACATCGCCCCAGATAGCGCACATCAATGCCATTTCTATCCACGCTCTCCTTGCGGAGAGCGACCGCCGTGCCCACGTTGCAGCCGTGGCACGCTGCCAATTTCTATCCACGCTCTCCTTGCGGAGAGCGACGGCAAACACCGGGCGAAATGGTTTGTGGCCAAAATTTCTATCCACGCTCTCCTTGCGGAGAGCGACTGACCAACGCAAACAGCCCGAAAAGCGACAACATCATTTCTATCCACGCTCTCCTTGCGGAGAGCGACACGGCATCTTCAATCTTGATGGTAGCGCCCAGCAATTTCTATCCACGCTCTCCTTGCGGAGAGCGACCTGCGCCTGCTAAAACAGAATACGGCAACTTGTCATTTCTATCCACGCTCTCCTTGCGGAGAGCGACAAAAGATGGGCTATGCCGAACGACTGAAACTCTATATTTCTATCCACGCTCTCCTTGCGGAGAGCGACACAGTGCGGTTATGTGCAGCGCATTGTTGTTGATATTTCTATCCACGCTCTCCTTGCGGAGAGCGACGCAATACTGGGCAACCCGTGCGCGGGCTGCCCAGCTATTTCTATCCACGCTCTCCTTGCGGAGAGCGACCACTGGCGGTGCTGCTGGCAATCGCACACGCATTACAATTTCTATCCACGCTCTCCTTGCGGAGAGCGACTGGATTATGGCAAACCCAGGGCTTGGGACCATAAAATTTCTATCCACGCTCTCCTTGCGGAGAGCGACGAACTGTGCCAGATCAGCCGATCGGGCGTAAAGGATTTCTATCCACGCTCTCCTTGCGGAGAGCGACGGACGTGGTAAGCACTACCGATCAGGGCATTGTATTTCTATCCACGCTCTCCTTGCGGAGAGCGACTTGTCGATGTTTTTAATGGTGTCGGTCAGCTTGTATTTCTATCCACGCTCTCCTTGCGGAGAGCGACTACCCCTGACGGCCGCAACGCAGAGCGTGCCAAAATTTCTATCCACGCTCTCCTTGCGGAGAGCGACGTTCCAGGTAAAACGTGCAAATGCTTGCCAAAATAATTTCTATCCACGCTCTCCTTGCGGAGAGCGACGGCTGAAAACATGATTTTGCAATCAAATGCAAGGGGATTTCTATCCACGCTCTCCTTGCGGAGAGCGACGGAAGTCATGGGAAGGCCCTCCCGTTAAGAATTGTATTTCTATCCACGCTCTCCTTGCGGAGAGCGACGCGCCGGAGTAAATAATATTGCAGTGCTTGGTCAAATTTCTATCCACGCTCTCCTTGCGGAGAGCGACCGTTTACAACGCGCGAACGGACACGATTGTGATGATTTCTATCCACGCTCTCCTTGCGGAGAGCGACCATAGGTCAGGGTCAGCGCAAAGCCCCGTTGGTCATTTCTATCCACGCTCTCCTTGCGGAGAGCGACGAGCAGCGCGACGCTGTGAACATGGCCAAAGGCGTATTTCTATCCACGCTCTCCTTGCGGAGAGCGACAACCGGGGTTGGATCCGATTTTGGAGCAGCGATAAATTTCTATCCACGCTCTCCTTGCGGAGAGCGACCGCTGGACACCACCGACGACTTCAAACAGTTTTTATTTCTATCCACGCTCTCCTTGCGGAGAGCGACCACGCCGCTGAGCAGGTAGAGGGCATGACCATGATTTCTATCCACGCTCTCCTTGCGGAGAGCGACGCCATGATTGGGCAGGCCGTGTGGGGCAAGCTGATTTCTATCCACGCTCTCCTTGCGGAGAGCGACCGCCGTGCAGCAGGTCGGAGAAACAGAAAAGGCTGATTTCTATCCACGCTCTCCTTGCGGAGAGCGACGCGCCTTTTTCTACAGCCTTACGGCCTGCCGCCAATATTTCTATCCACGCTCTCCTTGCGGAGAGCGACCTCCCGCTTGGCGCTTGCCTTGATAACAAGCAAACATTTCTATCCACGCTCTCCTTGCGGAGAGCGACGGAACCGCCTGGCCCCTGCCGATGTGGACGGCCGCATTTCTATCCACGCTCTCCTTGCGGAGAGCGACCCATCAACCAATGGTACAGCGCCAATCTGGCACAGATTTCTATCCACGCTCTCCTTGCGGAGAGCGACCAATTCTTAACGGGAGGGCCTTCCCATGACTTCCATTTCTATCCACGCTCTCCTTGCGGAGAGCGACCTTAAAGCATTCTCTTCGATTGTGGATGTTTTCGCAATTTCTATCCACGCTCTCCTTGCGGAGAGCGACGTGTAACATGCACTCGCTGCGGTATTGCTGCACCAATTTCTATCCACGCTCTCCTTGCGGAGAGCGACGGTGTTACAGTCTTAGGCATTCAGCACAAGGTCGGCATTTCTATCCACGCTCTCCTTGCGGAGAGCGACAATCTATCCAATCATCAGTCTGTTAATTATACCCTTATTTCTATCCACGCTCTCCTTGCGGAGAGCGACCCGGATCCGTCAGCGGGATAAGCTCCAAGACGGCAATTTCTATCCACGCTCTCCTTGCGGAGAGCGACAAGGTTAAAAACGCCTTGCGTAAGGTTATCAATCATTTCTATCCACGCTCTCCTTGCGGAGAGCGACGAGCAGGCCCAAGACCTTAAAATCCCGGCGCATGGTATTTCTATCCACGCTCTCCTTGCGGAGAGCGACTAGTGCACACCCTGAAATTCGCCGACCTTGTGCTATTTCTATCCACGCTCTCCTTGCGGAGAGCGACGGTATCTTGTCAACACTTATCATCGGATTTTCGGGATTTCTATCCACGCTCTCCTTGCGGAGAGCGACGCATATCTTTTCGGACAGCGTTATAATATTCCTTGTATTTCTATCCACGCTCTCCTTGCGGAGAGCGACGCAGCCATTGCCAGCGCAGTTTTCATTGCGTCGGATTTCTATCCACGCTCTCCTTGCGGAGAGCGACATTGTCGCAGTTTGTAACCGACTTTGTTTTTGTATTTCTATCCACGCTCTCCTTGCGGAGAGCGACCCGTTACGTTTCCCATATGGGTAGTTTTGCAAAAATTTCTATCCACGCTCTCCTTGCGGAGAGCGACATAGGCTTCGCACAGCAGGCGTTGAAGATGATGAAATTTCTATCCACGCTCTCCTTGCGGAGAGCGACTTGCACAGCTTGCTAGTTTGAAATTATTTGGTTATTTCTATCCACGCTCTCCTTGCGGAGAGCGACCCGATGTAATGGGCAAAGCATTGGCCGAAAAAGTCATTTCTATCCACGCTCTCCTTGCGGAGAGCGACAAGTGCTCTTTAGGCAATCCATGTAAAAAGCCGTATTTCTATCCACGCTCTCCTTGCGGAGAGCGACCGCTGTGATTTTCGGCACAATGGCGCTCGCTTACCATTTCTATCCACGCTCTCCTTGCGGAGAGCGACCAAAATCAAAATTGTCCAGCGCCCTTCCAAATCGATTTCTATCCACGCTCTCCTTGCGGAGAGCGACAACTAAAGAAAACAAAAATGGCGCAGATTTGTGTATTTCTATCCACGCTCTCCTTGCGGAGAGCGACACAGATACAAGAAGCACCGTTTGCAGTGTAATTTCAATTTCTATCCACGCTCTCCTTGCGGAGAGCGACCCGACCAGACGGCTAGAAACACATCAATAGCCGGACATTTCTATCCACGCTCTCCTTGCGGAGAGCGACTGTCAATGGAGACGTTCCGTCAAGCTGTTTCGGCAATTTCTATCCACGCTCTCCTTGCGGAGAGCGACTGTCCCGTCTGCCAGTGGCGGCGCAGCCTCAAAATATTTCTATCCACGCTCTCCTTGCGGAGAGCGACCCGCCGGAAGAATCAAGACTAATCCAGACATCACCATTTCTATCCACGCTCTCCTTGCGGAGAGCGACAATCAAACTCTAAATCCTCAGTTATACGAGATTCAATTTCTATCCACGCTCTCCTTGCGGAGAGCGACAAAATGACCTTGAAGCCATCGGAAAGGGTAGTAAATTTCTATCCACGCTCTCCTTGCGGAGAGCGACTATGATGGATTGATTGCTTCCGCTAACTTCTGTAATTTCTATCCACGCTCTCCTTGCGGAGAGCGACGATTAAGGCAAGATAAACCAACAACGTAGTAGCATTTCTATCCACGCTCTCCTTGCGGAGAGCGACTTTGCGTGTGCTGGACGGTTCAAAATCGTCCATAATTTCTATCCACGCTCTCCTTGCGGAGAGCGACACCGGTGCAGGTGTAGGCTTGTATCTCGTGACAATTTCTATCCACGCTCTCCTTGCGGAGAGCGACCTAACTGGTTTGACTTGTGGGGGTGGGCGGAATATTTCTATCCACGCTCTCCTTGCGGAGAGCGACGCGATGTAATGGGCAAAGGGCTGGCCGAAAAAGTATTTCTATCCACGCTCTCCTTGCGGAGAGCGACTCGGAACGCTGAAGCAGTTAGCAAGTATATGATATTTCTATCCACGCTCTCCTTGCGGAGAGCGACTTGCGAAATCGTATCTATTGAGCGTTGTAGTTTGAAATTTCTATCCACGCTCTCCTTGCGGAGAGCGACTAACGGCAGAATGAGAGATGCCGAAAATCTCACGATTTCTATCCACGCTCTCCTTGCGGAGAGCGACCGTAATGCACGCCCTGAAACTCGCCCGTCCTGTGCTATTTCTATCCACGCTCTCCTTGCGGAGAGCGACAGTCGGACAAAAACGATTTCTGCAAAAATTGGCTATTTCTATCCACGCTCTCCTTGCGGAGAGCGACTAGAGTTTCGGAAACTCTTGTACCCAGGCAGTACCAATTTCTATCCACGCTCTCCTTGCGGAGAGCGACCCGGGTTGCTTTTCTTTTTTTGTGCTGTATCATTATTTCTATCCACGCTCTCCTTGCGGAGAGCGACGTGACCAAACTATTTTAAAAGTCTATGGCTACGGAATTTCTATCCACGCTCTCCTTGCGGAGAGCGACGCGGTTGTGGACAATATTGTATTCGTGCCCGGGGAATTTCTATCCACGCTCTCCTTGCGGAGAGCGACTCATCGGACCGTTAATATTCAACGTCCAACCGCGATTTCTATCCACGCTCTCCTTGCGGAGAGCGACCCCTTAAAGGCAACTAAATTCAACTCCTTTCTTATTTCTATCCACGCTCTCCTTGCGGAGAGCGACCCAGCTTAGCCCCAAAACCGAACACGAAAGCAACCATTTCTATCCACGCTCTCCTTGCGGAGAGCGACGGTCCTGGGCTTGCTTGGTTGGCTTCGCGTTTTGATTTCTATCCACGCTCTCCTTGCGGAGAGCGACCAAAATAGACCCCGACCAAGTACCGGGATAGACGATTTCTATCCACGCTCTCCTTGCGGAGAGCGACATGTGTCATACAGCTGATAGAGTGCGGGCTTGTATTTCTATCCACGCTCTCCTTGCGGAGAGCGACTGGCATCATTGACATAATCAATAATGTAATCAATAATTTCTATCCACGCTCTCCTTGCGGAGAGCGACTCTTGCAGCTTATTCCTTTGTCCGATCCGCCCTCTATTTCTATCCACGCTCTCCTTGCGGAGAGCGACAAAAAACCCTGAAGCTGTTAGCAAGTACATGATATTTCTATCCACGCTCTCCTTGCGGAGAGCGACTTAGGAGTTCCTGCAAGGGCATTTCTTATTTCTTATTTCTATCCACGCTCTCCTTGCGGAGAGCGACTTTTTGGTGCTGGGTGCGTTTGCGCCTGTTTCCCATTTCTATCCACGCTCTCCTTGCGGAGAGCGACGGCTTGAGTTATTTCTATATTATCAAGGTAACAAATTTCTATCCACGCTCTCCTTGCGGAGAGCGACTATGATACATCCTCGCTTATGCAATGCCAGGCCAGATTTCTATCCACGCTCTCCTTGCGGAGAGCGACGCATTAAGCCAATCTTCGGCAAAATCAACACCAATTTCTATCCACGCTCTCCTTGCGGAGAGCGACGCAGTGCAGATTGTAATTATCGTAATGCACGCCCTATTTCTATCCACGCTCTCCTTGCGGAGAGCGACGCGGTTGTGTACGATATTGTATTCATGCCCCGGGAATTTCTATCCACGCTCTCCTTGCGGAGAGCGACGAAGCACTCATAATTTTGCCGGAAGAGCTTGACAATTTCTATCCACGCTCTCCTTGCGGAGAGCGACCGCACCCAATCGGCGTCCCTGTCCGCGTAGTAAAATTTCTATCCACGCTCTCCTTGCGGAGAGCGACAAATCCCCGTAAAATGATAGTTAGTCAAGTAAGGATTTCTATCCACGCTCTCCTTGCGGAGAGCGACCGCTTGTACAGGCCCGGCATCTGGGCAATATAATCAATTTCTATCCACGCTCTCCTTGCGGAGAGCGACAGGCCTGCGTAGCAAGGTTGTAATTTACGCCCTATTTCTATCCACGCTCTCCTTGCGGAGAGCGACAAGCCATTTTTGTTTCCTCTAGCTTAATTATAAAATTTCTATCCACGCTCTCCTTGCGGAGAGCGACCACACAGAGCATTGCCAACCTTGATGACATCATGATTTCTATCCACGCTCTCCTTGCGGAGAGCGACCAGGCAATTTCCGTATCCAACAGCAATCTGATTGTTATTTCTATCCACGCTCTCCTTGCGGAGAGCGACTTTTCCACCGCTATTGTTACGCAGCATCCACGAGATTTCTATCCACGCTCTCCTTGCGGAGAGCGACGGCGCTATTCAGCGGCTCACCATTGATTGCAAGAATTTCTATCCACGCTCTCCTTGCGGAGAGCGACCGTTTGGCGTACCGTATCAGCCCGGCTATATGCCATTTCTATCCACGCTCTCCTTGCGGAGAGCGACGCTGACAGTTTTGCTCTGCAATTTTACGCCGCTGATTTCTATCCACGCTCTCCTTGCGGAGAGCGACTCATTGTCCAGCCCGTATTTCTTGGCGATGAGGTAATTTCTATCCACGCTCTCCTTGCGGAGAGCGACGTCCTCTTTGATGGCGGCATCGTACCGTGTCAGGTTATTTCTATCCACGCTCTCCTTGCGGAGAGCGACAGGTGCCGCAATTCCCATACTGATACGGTGCGGATTTCTATCCACGCTCTCCTTGCGGAGAGCGACGTATGACACATATGCAAAAGTTTTGCGTGTCAATATTTCTATCCACGCTCTCCTTGCGGAGAGCGACCCTTCTACCCACCAGTAAAACCCTTCAAAATTAGCATTTCTATCCACGCTCTCCTTGCGGAGAGCGACCCCCCCAGGGTTGCTACACTCTTCGGGAGGTGTTATTTCTATCCACGCTCTCCTTGCGGAGAGCGACCACAGTGCAAATTAAAATTGTCAAAATGCACGCCCTATTTCTATCCACGCTCTCCTTGCGGAGAGCGACGCTGAACATCAATAGGCCGACCATAACGGTTGTGCAATTTCTATCCACGCTCTCCTTGCGGAGAGCGACAGTCGGGCAGAAACGATTGCGACAAAAGTTGGCGATTTCTATCCACGCTCTCCTTGCGGAGAGCGACGCCGCGGGGCGGAAACTGTTATCTTGATAATATAATTTCTATCCACGCTCTCCTTGCGGAGAGCGACAGGTTTAAGTTATGATCGAAGATGAGATGATTTTAATTTCTATCCACGCTCTCCTTGCGGAGAGCGACCTCTATGATACTTACGCAAAGGTTTTGCGTGTCAATATTTCTATCCACGCTCTCCTTGCGGAGAGCGACAGCCAACAGCCAGCCGGAACGACCAAAACAACGTATTTCTATCCACGCTCTCCTTGCGGAGAGCGACTTAAATTGCTCGCGAAACGGCTTGGCGATGCGCTGATTTCTATCCACGCTCTCCTTGCGGAGAGCGACGTTAAATTCAAGCTGGATTTCGTCAATCAGAAAAAATTTCTATCCACGCTCTCCTTGCGGAGAGCGACCGTAGTGGATGCCCTGATATTCGCCGGTCCGATGCTATTTCTATCCACGCTCTCCTTGCGGAGAGCGACCGGTGACAAGGGTGGCAAGCACACCAACAACAGTAATTTCTATCCACGCTCTCCTTGCGGAGAGCGACGCAAGTCAAACAAACTTGCCGGGCTGAAACTAGTATTTCTATCCACGCTCTCCTTGCGGAGAGCGACTATAATAGTGGCATGATTCTGCGCCGTCACTGCAATTTCTATCCACGCTCTCCTTGCGGAGAGCGACCGGTTCCAAGCGGCAGACATATCATAGATACGAATTTCTATCCACGCTCTCCTTGCGGAGAGCGACGAACGTTAGAAGTTACTCGCAATTCTGATACTGATTTCTATCCACGCTCTCCTTGCGGAGAGCGACATGGGGCTTGATGGGAGATTTAAGCTATGACTGATATTTCTATCCACGCTCTCCTTGCGGAGAGCGACCGGGTCTGTCAGGGGAATAAGTTCCTGCACAGCAATTTCTATCCACGCTCTCCTTGCGGAGAGCGACCCAACAGCCAGCAGGAGATAGACAACGGACATGAATTTCTATCCACGCTCTCCTTGCGGAGAGCGACTTTAATTGTCGGACGGAATTGTCGGACGGAATGGAATTTCTATCCACGCTCTCCTTGCGGAGAGCGACAGTTGTACGTCAATCGGACGGCCAAAGCGGTTGTATTTCTATCCACGCTCTCCTTGCGGAGAGCGACGCGTGCATTACGACAACTATAATCTGCACTGCGTTATTTCTATCCACGCTCTCCTTGCGGAGAGCGACCCGGGTTGATTTTTCTTTTTTGTGTTATATCATTATTTCTATCCACGCTCTCCTTGCGGAGAGCGACATGATACATCCTCGCTTCTCCAATGTCAAATCAAATTTCTATCCACGCTCTCCTTGCGGAGAGCGACTGTTAGTTTTGCGTAAAATTACTATTACAGTTGACATTTCTATCCACGCTCTCCTTGCGGAGAGCGACATTGAAAACGCCTTGCGTCAGATTGTCGATAGACATTTCTATCCACGCTCTCCTTGCGGAGAGCGACTTAATAAGATACCGGATTAAGGCAAGATAGACCAATTTCTATCCACGCTCTCCTTGCGGAGAGCGACAGCGTCATTGACATAATCAATAATATAATCAATGATTTCTATCCACGCTCTCCTTGCGGAGAGCGACCGACAAAAAAGCCCACATTGCCCTCCGGGTCATCGGATTTCTATCCACGCTCTCCTTGCGGAGAGCGACCCCAGGCCTTGTCGGTCACCGGGTCCGAATCGCAATTTCTATCCACGCTCTCCTTGCGGAGAGCGACCGAGATCAAATTAAATGCCAACTTGTTTGTACGACATTTCTATCCACGCTCTCCTTGCGGAGAGCGACCAACATAATACCGATTGGCATGTGTGTCACCGCCTCATTTCTATCCACGCTCTCCTTGCGGAGAGCGACCGGTATTTTGCAAAAGGGCTGCCATGAGCTGCTGATTTCTATCCACGCTCTCCTTGCGGAGAGCGACGGACCTGATTGCCAAGGAGCTGGCCCTTGCCAAAATTTCTATCCACGCTCTCCTTGCGGAGAGCGACAAAGCATGCCTGATGCGCCTACAGGTCAAAGGAATTTCTATCCACGCTCTCCTTGCGGAGAGCGACAATATTGCCTGCATGTGCATACACCTCCTTATAATTTCTATCCACGCTCTCCTTGCGGAGAGCGACTGTCAACGGTCAGCGATGCAATCCAGCGTGCGTCCATTTCTATCCACGCTCTCCTTGCGGAGAGCGACCATTATGGGTGGAGTTGGTACGACGACTTTACCGAATTTCTATCCACGCTCTCCTTGCGGAGAGCGACGCTGCCGGCAACAAGGCCGGCGCGGAAGCTTTTAAATTTCTATCCACGCTCTCCTTGCGGAGAGCGACCCATCCCCTGTTAGCATTGAAAAATATCAGAAGTTATTTCTATCCACGCTCTCCTTGCGGAGAGCGACCCCATAATAGTTGGTCTGCAAGACTTTGGGCTTGTATTTCTATCCACGCTCTCCTTGCGGAGAGCGACCGATGACCTGCAAGTGCCTGAAAGCGTGTCAAAAATTTCTATCCACGCTCTCCTTGCGGAGAGCGACAGGACCAAAACTGGGCCAGCTCTTCCGGGCCCTTATTTCTATCCACGCTCTCCTTGCGGAGAGCGACGGCAGCCCTGACCACCGAGCAGCAGACCCGCGCGATTTCTATCCACGCTCTCCTTGCGGAGAGCGACACGCATTGCCTGGGTGGTTGACTGCTGGCCCTGTAATTTCTATCCACGCTCTCCTTGCGGAGAGCGACAAAGTGAATCCCTTGATACTCACCAACCTTGTGCTATTTCTATCCACGCTCTCCTTGCGGAGAGCGACCGGCAAGTCAAACAAACTTGCAGGGCTGGAATTAGTATTTCTATCCACGCTCTCCTTGCGGAGAGCGACGGCCCACGATGCAAAGGGCCCTGGGCGTGTTTTCTATTTCTATCCACGCTCTCCTTGCGGAGAGCGACCTGGTACCACATCAGCAGGAAAGCGGCGATGGGATTTCTATCCACGCTCTCCTTGCGGAGAGCGACATAATAAGACAACACAGCGCGCCGAATAGCGGCAATTTCTATCCACGCTCTCCTTGCGGAGAGCGACTGTTGGTCACCTCCTGCATGCCGGTGTCGGGTGGATTTCTATCCACGCTCTCCTTGCGGAGAGCGACAGCTGCGGGTGGTGCGGGGTCGGAATGCTAAACGTATTTCTATCCACGCTCTCCTTGCGGAGAGCGACTTTGCCCGGAGGCCCCTGTCTTGGAGGCCTTAAGCATTTCTATCCACGCTCTCCTTGCGGAGAGCGACAGATGTGAGCGGGGTCCAGGGATAGCGGACTTTGATTTCTATCCACGCTCTCCTTGCGGAGAGCGACTAGGGGCCCCGGTGGACAAAATGCCGTCATCCTCCATTTCTATCCACGCTCTCCTTGCGGAGAGCGACCCCCTGACCTTACTACCATCGGCCAAAACAACGATTTCTATCCACGCTCTCCTTGCGGAGAGCGACAATGTCGGTGCAAACTCGGCTGGTTTCGATATCATTTCTATCCACGCTCTCCTTGCGGAGAGCGACGTCAAGAGGATCTGTTTCTATACCAAGATACCGAAATTTCTATCCACGCTCTCCTTGCGGAGAGCGACCCAATACGAGCAAAAAAGAACG
>ERZ827469.1237-NODE-1237-length-23748-cov-3.639472_pt1 | contig 23748 bp, 18 predicted proteins | sample MGYA00519917_ERZ827469 | MGnify/ENA primary metagenome ERZ827469 (study PRJEB31778, sample SAMEA3449314) | human gut metagenome | biome: human gut; feature: human-associated habitat; material: faeces | place: United Kingdom | collected 2010/2012 ... | reverse complement strand
GTGCTACGTCCATGATAGCAGGATACACGTCTTGAACGTCAGCTACCCAGCAATCAAGAGCGCCTGTACCAAGTACAAGCTCAGCACCGATAGCATTACACAATGGAATAACATTTTCATAACGGTACATACTGGACAAACCAGAGCAGCAGATACCGTAGAATTGGATACCTTTAGCGCCGATAGCTTTTGCTTTTTCTAAATATTCTTCAGAGGCGCCAATTTTACAAATTTGGGATACCAATGTTGGTAAATGACCATGAACAGCGATGTTAACATACCCTTTTTTCAAGGCACCGATGTTAACTTTGGAAGTACGACGACCACCTTGTCCGAACAATGCATCTGTAGCAATGTCTGCCGCTACTACGCCTGTGAATGTGAAAGCAAGACCACAACGCAAGAATTGTTTCATATTGCTTTCCCAATCGCCATCTGTACCTACGGTTGTACGATGATATGCATCAAAGGCTTCATTGTATGCGGAAACAGGCAAGATATCCAAGTTTTTCCAAACTTCGCGACGCTCTGCAGGAGCCATAGCTGTAATTGTTTTATATTCACCTGGCAATGCACGGCTCAAATCTTCGAGCAATACATCTGCTAAATCATTAGCCACTTCTTTCAAGGAACGACCTTCTTCAGGGATGTTGAAAGCCTTACATACAGTACGGATTTTTTCTTCCCCTAAAATTGGAATGTCCAATTGGTCATTAGCAGCAGCTTTCAAAGAAATCAAGATTTCACGAGCATGTGCACCATGTTGAGTCAAACCACCTGCAGCAGCACGTGTCATATTACGAGCTACGATGAGGTCAGCATCCGCACCGCAGACACCACGAGGACTCTTAGGTGTAATTTTACAAGGGCCCATGAAACAGATACGACAACATATACCAGCAATACCAAATGTACATTGTGGTTGTTGTTTATCAAAGCGGTCAAATACCGTATCACAACCGATTTGCTCCATACGAAGAATCATTTCACGCACAGCAGGATCTGGTGTTTGTTCAATTACATCTTGTTTTGTAGGCCATGTTTTACGATACTCAGCAACAGCTTTCATGTAGTCATTTACACCATGTTCATGAGGTACCCCTGGTTCATGAGTGTGTGGCACCCATTTATCCGTCGGAAGAGCCTTTGCATGACTATGGTCGTGACCATGATCATCATGACCGCCACAGTGGCAATGATGTTCATGATTATGGTCGTGACCATGTTGTTCACCATGATTGTGTTCATGGGTATTTTTATTTTCCACATCTTTACTCATTTGAAACCTCCTAGGGGCCTACATAGGCCAACCAATAAAAACAAAAAACATATTCTACTTTTAATTCACTTTAAATCCACTACAATGATGGGTTTTAAGTCCTATCTCCTAAATATGTTTTAAATCACTTTAAGTATATTTTCTGAAAAGACATTTGTCAATTAAAATTTGAGAAATTTTTGACGCATCTATATCTAAGAATATGATAATTACTATATTTATTAAATTCGATTTTTTCAGTTTCTTTTCATAAATAAAAAGAGACTAATTCCTAAACTTTACAGGAATTAGTCTCTTTATTTTATTGATTAATTGATTGATTTACGTATTAATTTATGTATTAATTATTAATTTATTAATATGATCCTCCCCTCAGGATATGCCACCTAAATATCTTTATACCTATGCACTACAAAAATTGCTGCATGATATGTGCTACTTCAGATAAATGGAAACGTTTTGCCCGATCAGACCTTGCCACAAGAACTAATTGGCGGAAACAAAGTTTCGATGCAAGAGGATAGAATTTAACCTTATCGTCATCCCCCTTGCTATTGAGCGTGCTCGGCAAGAATGTAATACCATAATCATCTTCTACCAAGGACCGGCATGAATCTAGAGTTTCAGAGCCAATGACGGCTTTGGGCACAAAGCATTCCGCTTGGCATAAACGGTTTACCAACGTCCGTAATTTGAGTCCTTCTCTTAGCAAAATAAACGGAAATGCTCCAAAGGGTGCAATTTCTCGAATTCCATCACCAGTCATGAGAGAATCTGCAATGGCTATAGCCTTCTTATTTTCCACACTAATGGCCAATAAAATCTGCTCATCTAAAACGGGATAACTTTCAAGATCCTGAGAATAAATCGGCGTTGGGAATAACCCTACATCTACTAAACCATCACAAATTTGCTGTTCCAAGAAGTGAGATTCACCCTCTACAACATGGAACTCCCAAGACGGTTCAATCTGTTGAAAGCTTTTCAATGTTTTCCCGAGCATATGATGTCCATAAAATTGAGACAAGCCGATACGCACATGATAGGCTACATCTGTGCCTTGATTAATGATAGATTGCGTTAAAGCCTCCGCCTTTAAAACTAACGGCATGCCCTCTTTTGCAACTTGTAACGCCGCAGCAGTTGGCACGACTTTTGTGCGATCACGAACAAACAACGTAACGCCTAGCTCTGCTTCAATACGACGAATCCCCTGACTCAACGCTGGCTGAGAAATATATAATTTTTTAGATGCCTTTGAGAATGATGCCATCTCAACGATGGTACTAATATATTTAATGTCTTTTATGTCCATATACGAGTCCTTATAACTATATACATATACAAGTCTTATAATAAAACATTATTTCTATTATAACTATATATTACTAAAATATACGTTACATATACATGGGAAAATAAAAAAATACCAAGAAATTTAGTATCTTACAAACCTAAATTTCTTGGTATGTCTTATAAGTTAAACGAACTACATATAGGATGCGGTAAAGCCGCATTCTATTACAGCCCCATTCTATTACAACCCTTTTTAATTTTTAGATTACATTAAAGATTTAAGTACATCCAATACTTCTTGAGGTAATTCGTTTTTATGACCTTTAAGTTTTTCTACATAATCATAACGGAACTCAAAAGCTTGGTGCAATTGATGATGATACTCGCGCACTTCGAATGGAGGTTCAAAGCCAGGAACCTCTACATAGGAAAGATTTTCGTATTCACAGAATGGTTTGAATTCCAATGTACCTTCCACCAAACGCTCTAACAAATCAAGAGTAACTTCTTTAGGAATTTTATTTTCCAAGAAGAAGCCGGTGTTCATGATGTAGCATTCAACGCCACATTTGGAGAATAATTTTTTGTAGCTTTCATAATCACGAACCAATGGATATGTACGGAATGGATTTGCATATGGTTCGATAACAAGCGCATTTGGATCGACGTGAGCATCAAGTTTTTCTGCTGTAGAACGACGAGTCGCAAGGGTTGCACCCATTGTAGAAGCCAATACAGGATCGGAAATCTTAAGGATTGGTGGCAATGTTTTATCTTTCATAAGCCATACTATGGCATTAACAGGTTCACCTACGTAGTTTACGCGGTTATCTGTCCAGAATTGAGATTTAATAGCACGTCCATTGCTGTTTCGCACATCTTCGGCCAGTACAACCTTACGGCCATCCTCATCCATCGTTACACCTACATTTTGTAGCGTCAACAAGAATTCGTTAGCAGGATGTTCCACAGGATAATCTTGCATTTTGTCAAAGTACGTAGGTTCAAGAGCAATAGAACTCAAATCCTCAGTATTGATGATATATGCATCGTCATGCAAGATAGAAATATCATAACGACCATCATGTTTTTCATGAGTCAATGTGGATTTACCGGAACCGGACAAACCGAATACACCGATAGTGTAGGATTTACCACCTTCAAGGTTGTAACGTTTCATGCCACCGTGGCAAGCAACATAGTCGAAGCGATTGGCTAAGGACCACGCAAGTGTAAGTGTACCTTTTTTATGTTCCCCAAAGTAGCGCATACCAAGAATCATAGCACAGTTATGAGCAGGGTCGAAAATAGCAAGACCGCCTGGATGACCTGGTACAACATAGTCAGGATCAGAGTAAATATAGATGTCGCCTTCTGGAATCTCTACACTGTCATTGTAGAATTCTTTTACAGCTGCATCAAAGAACTTGAAGTTCATGAGCCAAGAATACAAAATGGACGCGTGATCTTTTGGAATCATCAAATGAGCACGAGCTGTGAATTTTTTATCAAGACCAACGATAGATTCTGCAGAAATCCACTCTTTATTGCGGCTATCATACACAGCATCACGTGCAATATTCGCGAGTTCAACTTCATCGATGCCCTCGTCGCCAATAATACGACGAGCTTTAGCATAACGACCTGTAGTTTTACCATCATTTGTAACAAGGACCTTTGCATCAGCTGGCAAACCTTGTTCTAATGGTTTAAATACCGGCATATCGAGGACGATAACACCTGGTTCTTCAGAGGCTAGTTGATACGCTTGTGCCACAGATGTTATAGGAGTTACATTGTTCCCATAGAATGCAGTTTCAATTGTACTGCGCATCATAGAAAATAATGGGTTTGTTTTGATTTCACTTTGCTTCCAAACGCGTCTTGTCGACATAGTATCTAGATCCTCACCTTTTAATATTTAAGCAATTTCTCTTGTAAAAGTAATGTTGTATATGAAAACACTGCTTACGCAAATACTTTCATTATTTTCTATTTTACCCTGTTCAATCAAATTTGTATACATAAAACAGATGATTTACAGGAAATTAATGTATGTTTATTTTAAATTAGTGCAACACATTTATAATGCGATAAATTAATACCTAGCTGCATGAAACTATTAGTATTCAATAGAGTATCTTAAAACTAGACATAGTTACAAAGTAACTAAACCTATTTACAAAACAACTAGTCAAATAACAAAGCAAAAAGAGACGAGCTATTGGGAACTCGTCTCTTTCACGTTTAAAATGTGCAATTATTTCTTGTCTTTATTGATAAATGCATCGATTTTACTAATTAGATCATCTACCTCAAAATCGCCGCGCTCTGCCATCATCTTGATTGTTGCCACCTTAGCCATTACTTTTACCATAGGTGTTTTTAATTTCTCAAATTTAGGATTTAAAGAAATCAAATGATCTACAATTTCTGGGCATTGTTTAATTAGATTAGATAATGTCGTTTTCGCATCGATATGGAATCGACCATCCGCATCAGTTGTTAATGGTTCTTCTTCTACCTCTTCTGCAGCCTCTTGAGCCAAGGATTTTTCTTTACCACCATCGCCTACAAAATCAGTTTTATCCCAAGTCAACAATGTACGGGAACCTTCGAGCTCACGGATATGAGTGCAGTCTTGCATCATTTCCAATACGCCACGGAATTTACCATTTTCATCGCGTACGGCTGTGTAAATAACATAGATGAACAAGCCTGGTTTATTGATCCAGAATTCTGCTTGGCTTTGCTCGCCAGAACGGAACTTCTCTACGATTTCCTCTACTATATGAACAGATTTCGCTGGGTGACAATTCTTCACCTCACGACCGATAACGTTCGCACTGCGAGGGAAAATACGATGTGGTGTATCACTATAGAACTTAACTAGTTCATTTTCATCTACAAAGGATAAATCTACAGGGAGATGACGGAACAACAAATTAATTTGCTCTAATGTTAATTTGCCGGTGGCTACATCGAGAACTGCATCCTTACCAACGGGCGCACCTCCAACAGGGCCTACATATTTAGATAGCAAACCTGCTAAATCATTTAAGAATTCATTAGATACAGCAGCACCACCTTGGGCTGAATTATTACCATTCAATTGCGCCGCAGAATCATTAATACCTGGCACTACATATAAACCTGGCGCATTGATAATAGCATAACCAATTTCATGGTCATTTTTACTCATCCGAACAAACTCTTCGTCACTCAACAATTTATAAGACGTTGGCAATAAGACTTCTAGTTCTTTAGAATTCAAATCCCGTAATTTCGCCAAAGTTTCTGGCACAGACGCTAGGAATTCTTCATACTTATCTTCCCGAAGCAATGCATAGGATGCAGAGATAGCATCGCGCACAGCATCATCAAAGGTCCACATAATGCGCGTTGGGCGGTCAAAACCGTGGTCCTCAAGCATTGGATACAGTTGATTTTGCTTACGAGACAGATGCGTTCTCCACTCTGCTAAGGAATCAAAAACGCCAAGCCACGGATTTTTTATAAACTTCTCTTGTTTTAACAATTTGTCTGCTTCAAGGGCTACCTTTTCAACAGCGTTGATTTCTTCCAAGTATGCCCACAACGGATGGTTTTCAGGGTATTCATTTTCGGCACGTACTAAAACGCCGTCAAATAAATCTAAAAGATCATCCATTTTCTCTAGGATTTCTTCGTCCTTGTAAACACCTTTCAAGCTTTGCTCTGCATAAGCAAACTCATCAGGTGTACAAGTACCTAGTTTCTCTTTTAAAATGCGGTTGCCCTCTTCTAAGGACAATTTACCATCTAAATAATCTTCTTTAATGGACACAATAATTCTGTAACGTTCATTGTTAATATCTAGCTTTTGTTTTAATGGATTCATATGCTTATACCTCCACGGGCTAATCTATAATTATATTTTCATTATATCATTTTGAAAGTAATTTTCAGTTGCTATAGATACAATTTTGATTTATTTTTAAAATTTACACATCCAATATTATGAAAAAGAATAACCTTACATTATTTTTTAGAATATTTTGGCATACAAAAACTGCACTTCAAAAATTGTGTCCAATTTTTGGAGTGCAGTTCTGTATGAGTGACTTTGATTAGTTTTTAAAATCAATATATTCAGTTTTAGAAGATGCTACAGGTTTACCATTAGAATCTGTGGCAGGGCTAAATCTCCATTTAGAAATAGTATCAACAATGGCTGCATCAAGAGCACTAGAGCCACTAGATGAGACAACTTCAACGTCCCCTACAGAACCATCTTCCTTGATGGTAAAACGTATATCTGCACCATGAGCAGCTTCACCATAGGCCGCGAGCAATGCTCGGTCAATAGGTGGTGTAGCTATAGCTACTGGTGGATCATATGGAGCTGCCAACACAGAAGCTACCATACTCATTACAAACAATGAGCTTAATATAATACAACGCAACACTTTATTCATCGTTTTCTCCTTATTTAGCTTTCACAGCTTGCTTAGGCAGAGTAATTGTCATCCCAATAATGGATTCGTGTGCCTTTTGATCTGTGCCAATAGCAGGGGTAAACTTCCACTGCAAAATTGCTTTTTTTACTGCTTCATCAACGGGAGCATATCCAGAAGAGCGCTCTACGAAAACATTTTTAACATTACCTTTTTTATCAATCAAGAAGCGTACGCGCATATCAGGCGCTACCATAGCGGTTTGAGGAATCTCAGGCAACTCAGGTTTTACAATAGTAACCTCTCTTGGAGATTCTAAAAACTTCGCTGCATCAGCTGTATAATCACTTAACATGCCAAAAGATGCAACGAGTACTGCTGCAGCAGCGTATCGGAATAATTTATTCATAAGAAGCCTCCTTATTAACCTTTTACCTATGCATAATATCATACTAAATAAAGATGAATATTAAAAGAATAAATTCTTATTGATAAAATTTCTCATTTATGATATATTGAATTCAACATAACTGTCCGGACTCACATATCTAGTTGATATGACAAAAAACTACACAAAGGAGGTTCATCATGAGACGTAGAAAGCGTATTCAAATGAAGGTCATGATGGTACTTGGTATCGTTGCCCTCGTTGGGCCTAGCCATCTACAAGCACTTATTCCCTAGATTATTTTGACCTTAGCAGAAGACTGTATAACTGCCACTAGCCGCTACGTTAGTAGCGGCTATTTTTCCGTTTAAATTCAGAGAGATATTCTCCTTCTTCAAATTATTTCATTATTAGAACAAAATATTTCTCTCAAACAAAGTCATTAATGTTTTTAAATTTAGTATCTATAAAAAAGGAGGCTTATTATGAAATTTAATCGAATTTTATTAGTCGTCGTATCATTAGCACTTATAGTATTTGCCCTTGCAGGCTGCGGAAAGGACACAGCCCAAGATAGTCAGAAAAAACTTAATGTCGTAGCTACTACAACGATGTTAACGGATTTAGTAAAAGAAATCGGCGGTGACCATGTAACCGTTCAAGGTCTCATGGGACCTGGTGTAGACCCTCACTTATATCAAGCTAGCGCAGGCGATGTAACAGCTATGTCTAAGGCGGATGTTGTAGTATACAACGGCATTCACTTGGAAGGTAAAATGGGCTCCATTTTTGATAATCTAACAAAGCAAAATAAAGCGACCATCCGCGTATCTGATGCCATTGATCCAGCTACATTGCTCGACTTTGACGAAGAAGATGGTGTAAAAACAAAAGACCCTCATATTTGGTTTGACGTTGCTAACTGGAAGCTGGCAGCAAAAGCAGTATACGAAGGTCTTGCTAAAGCCGATCCGGCTCATAAAGAAGATTACCAAAAACGCTATGACGCATACCTTACTAAATTAGATGAAACTGATGCGTACGTTAAAGCTCAAGCAGAATCTATTCCAAAAGAATCTCGCGTACTTGTAACAGCTCACGATGCATTCCAATACTTTGCTCGTGCGTACGGTTTTGAAGTAAAAGGTTTGCAAGGTGTAAGCACTGCCACAGAAGCAGGTACACAAGATATGAATAACCTCGTTCAATTCATCGTAGACCACAAGATTAAAGCCATCTTCGTAGAGTCTTCTGTACCACACAAAACAATTGAAGCCGTTCAAGAGGCATCCAAAGCTAAAGGTTGGAACGTATCCATCGGCGGCGAATTATACTCTGACTCTCTCGGCTCCGAAGGTACTGAGGGTGGCACATATATCGGTATGGTGAAAGCTAATATTGATACAATTACCAAAGCACTTAAATAATCATTTATTAGAATTTCTTAATTGAATACAACAAAGTAAATTTACTTATACTAAATTAGATTGACTTAAGTTTACTTTATTATTGTAAGTACAAGTGCTACTAGCAACTTTCTGCTAGTGGCACTCATTAATACAAGGAGGTTTCCATGGAATGGGCCGTTGAAGTTGAAGATATGACCGTAGCATATACAACAAAACCCGTATTATGGGACGTAGATATGAAGGTACCCATCGGTTCCTTAGCGGCCATTGTCGGCCCTAATGGTGCCGGTAAGTCCACATTATTAAAGGCCATGCTCGGCCTACTAACAGTTATCTCAGGAAGTGTAAAATTTTATATCGATCACCACTTAGCAATGGACAAAAATGATTACAAGAAAATCGCCTACGTTCCTCAAAGTGGTAGCGTAGACTGGGACTTTCCCACTACCGTACTAGATGTAGTACTCATGGGTCGTTATGGTCATCTAGGTTGGTTCAAGCGACCTAACAAAAAGGATAAGGAACTCGCCCTCTCTATGATTGAAAAAATGGGTATGAGCGACTATGTGAACAGACAAATTCGCCAGCTTTCAGGGGGACAACAACAACGCGTCTTCCTCGCAAGAGCCCTCGTCCAAGAGGCAGATATTTACCTCATGGACGAACCATTCAAGGGCGTCGATAAAACAACAGAACATGCTATTATTTCGCTTTTACAAGAAATGAAAGCTCGAGGCAAAACGGTTATCGTCGTCCACCATGATTTAAATACGGTGCCCCAATATTTCGATTGGGTAACGATGGTAAACAAACAAACTGTCGCCTATGGCCCTGTAGCAGATACGTTTACAGACGAAGCTATTGAGCGCACCTATGGCAAGGGGAGGATTGTATGACCATACTCCAATCCTATACGACGCAAATGGTACTGCTCGGCACGGCGTTATTAGGCCTCGCTAGCGGTATCGCTGGTACCTTTGCGGTACTTCGCAAGGAAAGCCTCATCGGTGATGGCCTATCTCATGCGGCACTACCCGGTGTGGTCATTGCCTTCTTGCTGACGGGCATCAAGGACATCGAAGTTCTCATCGCAGGTGCTGCCCTATCCTCTATCACTGCGGCTTGGCTCATTACCATCACCGTAGAAAACAGCAAAATCAAATTTGATGGCGCTTTAGCGACCATACTCTCCGCTTTCTTTGGGCTTGGTATGGTATTGCTCACCTATGTACAAAGCTTAAACAATGCTGGTCAAGCAGGGCTTTCAAAATTTATATTTGGACAGGCAGCCACCATATTAGCGCGCGATGTGTACATCACATCTGCAGCGGCGCTCATCATCATCGTATTAACCGCATTATTCTGGAAGGAGTTAAAGCTCATCTCCTTCGATGTGGAATACGCCAAAACACTACAAATTCCCGTCACTTTCACCCTTATTTTATATCGTTCATTATTGATCATGACCATCATCATCGGTATTCAATCGGTAGGGGCTATCTTGATTAGCTCTCTCCTCATTGCACCCGCCGTTGGGGCAAGACAGTGGACGAATAAACTGGGCACCATGTGTATATTAGCAGGATTTTTCGGCATGATATCTGCCATCGGCGGTACTATCTGGAGTACATCGATCCCAAAATTACCGACAGGCCCAGCTATCATCGTCATTTTATCGATTCTCGTATTATTGAGTCTCATCTTTGCTCCTAACAGAGGTATGCTCTGGCAGTTCCGTAAAAATAGACAGTCAAAGCACGCATTATTGTTAGAAACCACAAGGGCTCCCAAATCCAATGCACAGCAAAGTATTTACGTAGCAGAGGACGCACAACCTCACATAGGAGGTGCCCCATGACAGTTCATACAGAGATATTGCTCATTGCCATTGCGGTATCCATCGCATGTGCCATCCCTGGGGTCTTCCTCGTATTGCGTCGCATGTCCATGATGGCCGATGCCATTACGCATACCGTATTTCTCGGCATCGTGCTCGCTTTCTTTATGACGGAAGATTTAAACTCTCCATTTCTACTCGTCGGGGCTACCTTAGTTGGTGTAGGCACCGTATGGCTTACAGAAATGATACACAATACGGGACTTGTCAACGAAGATGCGTCTATCGGCATCATCTTCCCTCTTCTATTCTCTATCGCCATCATTCTAGTCAGCCTATACAGCGGTAACGCTCATCTCGATGTAGATACCGCATTGCTCGGCGAAATAGCCTTTGCACCCTTTGATCGATGGATTGTGAACGGCACCGACCTGGGGCCTGTATCACTATGGATTTCTCTAGGCGTGGCGCTCATCAATTTAATTTTAGTCATGCTATTCTACAAGGAATTGCAATTATCTACTTTTGATCCGCTACTAGCAGGGCTCTTCGGCTTTATGCCTGCCCTCATCCACTACGTGCTGATGACCATGGTATCCCTCACCGTTGTAGCCTCATTCCAAGCGGTAGGTGCCATTCTCGTCATCGGCCTCATGATTGGGCCTGCGGTCATCGCTTATTTATGGACGGACTCTGTGAAAGCCATGCTTACTAGCAGTATCATCATCGGTATTATCTGTGCTGTCGTCGGTACGGAAGTATCTTTCACCATGGACGTATCCATCGCGGGTTCTATTGCAACCACCATCGGTATCGCACTGATTATCGCTGTTATTGCAACACCAAAGACAGGCTATATCGCCACATACCGCCGTCAACGTCATTTGCGTCGTCACTATCGAGAAACGATGATGCTGTGCCACATTTATACGCATATGGATACACCTATTGCGCACATTGAAAACGGCATCGGTACCATTCACGAGCATTTGAACTGGAGACCTGACTATACGCATCAAGCTGCTTCACAGCTAAAGAAACAAGGTCTATTATATGTGACAAATGGACACTACGTGCTTACTGATAAGGGTATAGCACAGGTTAAAGAGATTATTTAAATACAATACCAATACTTTTCCCAACAAAAAGAAGCTGAAATCAATGCTGCTCTGCAAAGATTTCAGCCTCTTTTATTTTTAACTAATAGTCTTACATCCTATTAATAACTGGATTCACGTCAATGACTATCTATAACAGATAGTACCAACACTATAATAAGCTCAACGCAATCACAAAGAATCCTATTAATTAATAATAGCTTCTAATGGAATAACATGAGGTAGCCCATTGTCATCGATATAAATTTTTGTTTTAACACGATATACATCTTCCATCATGGCTTCTGTAAAGATGTCTTTCGGTGCGCCCTGAGCGTATACTCTACCCTCTTTGAGCACGATGATTTCATCTGCGAACATAGCCGCCAGATCAAGATGATGCAATGTTACGAGTGTTGTAAAATCATTTTCTTGAGTCAGATTTTTTAGCAATGTTAACAAATCAAATTGCTTGTGCAAATCTAAAGCACTTGTCGGTTCATCAAGAATTAAGATTTTAGGTTCTTTTACAAGGGCTTGTGCCATGAACACAAGTTGGCGTTGACCACCGCTGAGCTCCATGATGCTGCGCGATGCAAAGCGCTGTAAGTTCAACCGTTCCAATACCTCTTGTGTGGCTGCAATATCCTCATCACTTACGCGGAAGGACATGGATCCCATGCGCCCTAGCATAACGACTTCAAAAACAGATAGATTGACTTTACAGTCATTATCTTGAGACAAATAGCTCACTGTACTACTAAAATCCTTTGTAGAATATTGAGATACAGGTTTACCATTAACGGAAATCTCGCCCTTGCCTTTCAAGATACCCATAATTGTTTTTAAAAGTGTAGATTTACCAGCACCGTTAGTACCAATGAGCGCAGTCAATTTACCTGTTTTAGCAGCAAAATCAACGCCCTTTAAGATTTGTCCGTCTTCCGTAGCGGAATAACCAAAGGTTAGATTATGAACTTCAATCATTTGAAATAGCTCCTTTTCCTAGTCAATACCAACGAGAAGAAGAAAGGTACACCGATGATTGCCGTCACAATACCGATTGGGAACATCGCCCCAGGAACGAGCATCTTACTCGCAATAGATGCGAGAGACAAAATCGCCATACCACACACTGCAGAGAGAGGTAAGAAATACCGTTGATCCTCACCCACAAGCATACGTGCAATATGTGGTCCTACAATACCGATAAAACCAATGGTTCCAACGAAAGAAACAGCAACGGCTGTAATGATGGAGATGAAAACAAACACTTTTACTCGTAAGCTTTCAACATTAACACCAAGACCGGAAGCCTTTTCATCGCCTAATTTTAATGCTGTTAAACGCCAAGATTCACGCATCATAAGCGGAAGCATGATTGCTAGCACGATAAGAACAATAGAGATGTTCACCCAATTTGCCTTAGCTAAACTCCCCATCGTCCAGAATACGATGTTTTGAAGGGCCTCAGGAGATGCCATATATTGCATCAAGGATTGAAGCGCTTGGAACAAGAACATCATGCCGATACCAGCGAGAATCATCGTTTCAGAGGAGAAATTCTTAATCTTATTGATGGAATAGATAAAGAAACTCGTCAAACTAGCGAATACAAAGGCGCCAAATGGAACCATAAAGACACCTAAAAACTCTAATGCACTAGCGCCTACAACGACCATGAGAGATGCACCGAAACCAGCCCCTGCGGATATACCAAGTGTATACGGGCTAGATAACGGGTTATCAAGGATAGTCTGCATGCCAGCACCAGCAATGCCCAAAGAAGCACCTACGAGCAACGCCATAATGGCCGTCGGAATACGAATCGACCAAATGATAACATATGCGTTTTTGGAAACCTCTACTGGGTCTGTTAATGCGAGCCATACATCACTTAACGTAAGTGATGCAGGACCTACAATAATATCGGTAACAAAACTTACCGCACAAATGATCAATCCGATAATAATGAACAATAGTTTTTTATAACTCTGTTTCTTATAATCGTACTGGTTGTTAGTTTCTGTCACTATACAAAACCCCTTTTTAGTTCAAATGCATAAACCAAACGCCACCGTAAGAGAATGGAAGGAATTTATCATAGAATTCCTTAAGTGTGCCTTCAGGATCTACATCCTTGAATTCCTCAGGATAGAATGTTTTAGCTAAGTATTCGAATACTGCAACGTCATATACTTCACGAGGTAAACCATGGTGAGTAGAGAATACGTTTTTAGATTGAACGGCTTTCAATTCAGGCCAGCCTTGACGTTCTGTGGTGAAAGCTTTCAACAATTCTTGAGATTTAGCTTCAGTTGTATCAAAACCTAAACGCATAGAAGTCGGTTTCTTAGGCCAGTAGGAACCGATGATCATGATGATATCTGGGTTTCTTTCTAAAATAAATTCTGGGTTAACAGGGCCTGCTTTTTGAACTACATCTTTGGTAATAAGATCGCCACCAACTTGCGTTGCTAATGCGCCCCAGGCTACGTTTGCACTATATGCAAAACCTAAACCTTCTGGACCTTCGTTACCTGTTTCAATGTAAACAGTTGGTTTTGGTTTATTGATTTTGCTAATGCGATCCATAACTCTTGTTAAACGGTCAGTATAGAACTTGTTGATTTCTGCTGCACGCTCTTCTTTACCCAATGCTTTACCGATAGCTTCGATAGATTTTTGATGATTTTCAAGCTTTTCCGCATGGTAATCGATATAGATAGTAGGAATGCCAGCTGCATCGATTTTAGGTTTGTAATCAGCTTCATATTGATCTTTGAAATATAAAGGCATGAAAATAACATCTGGGTTTAAGGAAATTACTTTTTCCACATCAAATGTTTTGTCATTTACGTTACCAATGAGAGGAATTTTTTCCAACTCTGGCACTTCAGATTTGTAGCGATCCCACATATCTGTACGCAATTTACTCAAATAAGGGTCAATACCAACAATAGTCTTAGCCACATCTTTGCCTTGCAACGCAGCCATAGTCAAGAACGCACCACCAGAAGCACTCAATTGAACTACTACGCGTTCTGCTGGCTTTTTCAACGTAACCTTTTGACCTGTTACGTCTGTAATCTCAATAGATTTACCAGTCTGAGCTGCATCCTTTTTTGCATCCCCAGGGCCACCACATGCAGTCAGGAGCATGCTAACAATCAGTAGAAAAACTGTGGCTAAATAAGCCATAAATTTCTTTTTCTTAACCATAGAATACCTCGATTCCAAACTTAATAAGTTCTAATAAACACAATATATAACAGCATTTATTTGGGTTTTACATCATCAGCTCCTTCACACACAACACAACCCTAATTCATATGCATAAACCAGATGCCACTATAAGAGAATGGCAAGAATTTGTCATAGAACTCTTTAAGCGTAGCTTCAGGATCTACATCCGCAAACTCTTCAGGATAGAAGGTTTTTGCTAAATATTCGAATACGGCTGCATCAAAGACTTCACGTGGAAGACCGTGGTGCGCAGAGTAAACTTGTTTATTTTCAACAGCTTTTAATTCGCTCCAACCTTGACGTTCTATGGTGAAAGCTTTCAACAACTCTTGAGACGATGCTTCGGTTGCTTCAAAACCTAAACGCATAGAGGTTGGTTTCTTAGGCCAGTAAGAACCCATGATCATTATGATATCTGGATTTTTCTCAAGTATAAACTCTGGATTAATAGGAGACGTTTTCTTAATAACATCCTTGGTGATGACATCAGCACCAGCCATAGTAGCTAATGCCCCCCAAGAGTAATTACTACTAAAGGAATTACCAAATTCTTCCGGACCATTCATACCAACTTCAAGATAAACTGTTGGTTTTGGTTTGTTAATTTTACTAACACGATCGAGAACTCTTGTCACACGCTCTGTATAGAACTTGTTAATCTCTGCAGCACGTTCTTCTTTACCTAAAGCTTTACCAATAGCTTCAATGGATTTTTGATGACTTTCCAGTTTTTCTGCATGGTAATCTATGTAAATAGTCTGAATACCAGCAGCATCCATTTTTGCTTTTGCATCAGACTCGTACTGATCTTTCAAATCAACAGGGATAAAAATAACATCTGGATTTAATGCCACAACTTGCTCAGCATTAAATGTTTTATCACCGACTGTACCCACTACTGGAATCTTAGCTAGCTCAGGCATTTCCGTAGTGAAGTGTTTCCACATATCCGCCCTGTAATCCTGCAAAGATGTATCCATACCGGCGATAACCTTTGGCGTATCCTTGCCCATAAGTGCGGAAATCGTAAAGAATGGACCACCAGCACCACTCCACTGTAAGACAACTCTCTCTGCTGGCTTTTTAAGCGTTACCGTACGTCCTGTTACGTCTGTGATTTCGATTGGCTTGTTATTTTGCGCCGTATCTTTCTTTGTCTCACTAGGACCTCCACATGCAGCGATGAGCATACTAACAATTAGGAGGAAAACCGTGGCTATGTAAGCCATACATTTTCTTTTCTGTTTAACCATGAAATACCTCTCTTCTCTCAAACTAAAACTATCACTATAAGTGCACATAAAAAGCCCGTTTCCCCACGAAGAGGAAACGGGCTGTCATCTCAGTTAGACTAACTACCACGCCTAATAAGCTAGCATATAGTATGAGCTTTCAACTATGCATAGCTAGTATAAATCCATCTATATTAATCCCCATCCCTGTCTCTCGCAGGTCAATTGGCAATTGTTAATTAGGCAGTTCTCCTGGCTCCAGTTCAACGTTACTTTGCGCCTTCCCAAAAACTTCAGTGACCGAGAGCATTTCACCCTCTATGCAAAGTACCTCGCTGTTACAGTGGCGTGACCGCTTTGGCTTGTACCAAATTCTCTATTAAGTCAATAGACACCTAACCCAATCATATGTGATTTTTCTCATCGTAGCATGCGCTATATACAGTGTCAATAAACATATAGGGGTACAGCTATCCCTGTAAAATCTACACTTTTCAGCTAAAAAGAAGCTAAAACCCAACCACTAAGCGGAGTTTTAGCTTCTCATTAGGACAATCTGTAGAAATATCCTTAAAATTCTATAATTTATTTTTATCGATTAATAACTTTTCCGCTACAATTCAAGGCGCATTTGATACCATTTGGCACCGCCATGATCCGACGTTGACGCCCCTTCATTTACAAAACCAAACTTGGCATAATAAGGAATCTTTTCTTCCTTACAGGTTAGAATTAGGCCCTTTCGGTTTTCCTCTCTCGCAAGGTCGATAAACGCCTCAATTAACTTACCACCTACACCGCGATTCCTATACTCTGGCATTGTATTTAAGCCAAATATCATCTGCCATGCGCCGTTAGGGTTATGCAAAGAAGCATCAGCAAACATCTCATCCGTTAAGATTTCATCATCCGATACAAAACCATCGATAAAACCAATAGGTGTATCGCTGTCAAAGGCAATTAAAAACTGACCTGCATAATGGTCTAATCGTTCCTTAAAAGCCTCACGAGGTGCCGCTTCAGCAGGAGGAAAACAAGTTGCTTCTATATGTGTCACTAAATCTAAATCAGCGGTTGTCGCTTTTCGTATTAACATAATTGTATTCATCTTTATTATAGATATTGTATTAAATAAGATTCTCAATTATAAAATAACATCATGCTCAAACATCATCGACACGCGATGATAAGCTGAGATAATGCCTCAAAATTCACCGCACCTTAGCCAACAATTATCACTCTCTATACCCCCCTACTGCATCGCTAAGTAGGTTCTCATGCCAATCTACAGTCTCTAGTGGCATTTCATGATATTTGTTAAATACTTCATATAGATAACTATACGTAGTTCTATTTTCTATTATCTTCTTTAAAGTATCCGTATCTAAAGAAATAATTTTCATTCCTTCAATAGTTTCTTCATCTCGATTATACGGAATTATCTTTCTATACCGAAAATCTGAGATCACATTTTTATCCAAATAAGTACTTACAAACAGGCTATAGTCAAAAGGATTATTAGATTTAATCCTATAATCACCTAAATGTCTAGAAACAGGCTCCATTTCCAATCTTCTTTGATTATTTCTATCTGCAAGAGTTGCTTCAAGTAGTAACGAATGCTTCGGATAAGAAGTACATGCCTCATATTCATATATAATATCTGCACAACCACCAGCTGCATGTGTCTTAGGCAGTAAATTGGCCTCTAGTGATAATTTCATAAAATCTAAAATATTACCCTGTCGTCCACTTACTTTATACCATATAATACCTAAGATATATTCAAAAATGGTTGGTATTGTAGCCTCATCTGTAACAAGTTCTTCAATTCGCCCATCATTACGTTCTTTAAAACAGTTTAACAACTCTATAAGTACAGAATCAGTAAATTTCTTATTAATCAAATAATTGAATCTTCTATATCGCTCATCATTTACATAAATTGCAGCTTGTTCTGAACTACTAATTGTAATATCCAAATCTTCACTTAAAGCTTTGTAAACTTTGCTTATATCGAAATTAAATGCTTCCGATATATTTTCCAGTGAGATGTTGGATCCGAGATCATTACTTTTACTAAAAGCCTCTTCATATAAAACATCAATAATTTCTTTAAAATAATATTTTGGAATTATATCCAACTTAATTATACTATTTTCAAAAATTATAGTATCTGTAATATTTAAATATCTTCTATTTAAATCAAAATAATCCAATAAAGTTGCCATTGCTTTAAATACATGTAAATATTTGAAGAATACCTTTTTTAGCTCCATCTCATTTGTACAATTGATAAATGGGCATTCTCTGCAAATTGAAGCCTTCCCATTTTTTCTCACAGCACCAATATTAGATAACCTAAACAATAACCTTCTCCATAATATTCCAGGCTTTTGATTTATATTCTTTGTGGCAATAAATAGTGACGCATACTCACCCTCACCATCAAGAAAGACTTTCTTTAAGCTCTCATACAATTTATAGTATGGCTTATCATAATTTCTGCTTTTACGATTCATTCCCACTATACATATTAAATTTTCATCAACATTAGAGGTTAAAAATTTTTCTTGTGCAAGTTTATAGTTATCCATTTGTATAAGACTATTATAAATTATTTCTGCTGGTGAGATTTTTCCATCTCTATATAGTCTTATATCTGATATAATTTGCTTTGCACTCTCATCATCTCTAATCAATGGGATAAAGTAAGTAAATTCATCATAACTTAAAAAGTCAAGTTCAACTAAACACTTTATCACTGTAATAAATGGTCTAACAATACTACCACTAACATCTATGCTCGTTTTTAGAATTTGCTTTAGATAGATAAAACTATCCTTATTAATATTAAATACATTGTCTACTTCAAAAATCCCATCATGTGTTATTTTTAGTAACGCTCTACCTGCTTCCGTAATTAATCTATCTTCAGTAATCAAGCCAATATCAACTAATCCTGATGTTTTTTCTCTAGCATCCTTGTCTTTTCTGCTTGCATCCCCCGTTAAGAAGTCTCTATCTTTCATAAAGTCATAATATTTTTCTTGCAAATCATTATTCCAATTCCAACTTGATTTATTTATGACTTCATTATAAAACTCATCAAGAAGTAACAATTGTTCCTCAATTTTTAGATTTAGTTTTGCCGTTCTAAAACTTGTTGTTCCTATAACCCAGCAAAAGCTTTGATATGAAATACTCTTATTGGCCATTTATGGATTCCTCTACTCCACAGGATAATTAGTAATCAAAACTTCTTCAGATATACTGTCCTTGTTTTTTCTATGATAATTACTATTTGAATAATCTTTATTCAGATAATTACAGTAGTATCCCTTACTTTCAATCCAATTATATAAAATGTCATTTTTCTTATTTTTACTTTCCAAAACATTAGACAATGCAAATAAAAAACCTTTTTCATTAACCTTATCTAAAAACTCTAGCAAAGCTTTTTCCTCTACATCAGACCACATTCCATTTTCATTATATGTTGCATTTGTAATCAAATAAGGGGGATCACAATAAACAAAAGTTTCTTTAGAGAAATCGTCTAATACAATCTCTCTAAAATCCTTTTTTATAAACTGAACATCTTTACTTTTTAGTGTTTCAGAGAATAACACTAGCTTACTTCTCATTTTAGAATTAAAATCCCTTTTACCTACTGGAAGATTAAAAAGACCTTTTCGATTAAATCGAATTTGATTATTAAAAGAATAAACAATCAATACATACAATTTTAAATAGTCTATTTCGCCAGCTAAAATTTTAAAATTAAAGTCATCTCTTAATTTTAAAAATCTTTCTTTATTGAATTTGGCTAATCCACTACTACTATCACAATCATAATAAGAATATCCATATAACGAGGTATTAGATAAACCATATTTAGAAATAATATTATCAATCTCTTTTAACAAAAGATCAGTATCTATATCTTTGATAAATTTAATTAAATCTATCAAGTTTTCATTTGAGTCATTAAAAATAACTTTTGAAGAAGAAGAATTTATTCCAACATTTCCTCCTCCAGCAAATAAATCTAAAAATACTTTTTTTTCCCTCAATAAAGGTTGTAGCTGATCTAACAGCTTAAATTTTCCACCCGTATAATTAAATGGACAAGATATATTCATTCTTTTCGTTTGTTCTCTAAATACTTCACATAAAAACAACCGTTCTTTATTATCTTTTATATCTGATTTTCCAGTTGAAAAACTCTTATAGTCTAATTCAAATACAGTAACCTTCCCTTTTTTACTAAGAACTCTCAATATATCTTCATCGGATATTTTCGCATTCGATCTATCATTTCCCTTATCAGACATATTATTGTATGAAAGCAAAATATACTTTGTATCAGCATTTTCAATAAGCTGTTCAAAAGCTTTTGTAGCTGTAATCATACAATAATCACTTTTGATAGCGCTTCTATCCATCTTTTTTGCGACACCATGCACTTCGGGCTTCTCCCATCGTGCAATATTTTCAAGCAAATGATATGCATCGCAATACTGTCTTGAGTTATATGGAGGATCAAGATATAGTAAATCCCCCTTAATAGTTTTTATCAACTCATTTGCATCAAGATTATAACAAACGTTATTAGAATTTATAGTTTTTTCTGGTAATAAAACATTTAATACCAAAGGTTTTTCAAAGTCTACATTTTTTCTATATGCATCGTAATGTCCTACTGTATTTGCGATTTTATCCATTGCATATAGAAGTGTTGTAATCAATATAGCATATTCCTTAAAATTTATTTCTTTATTTTTATACTTTACTTCTATATCCTCTCTAATATATCCAATCTTGCTACAGTCATCAGCAGAAAAAAAAGTGTCTGCAAAATTCTCTCGCATATAATTATGCTCGTTTGTTTTAATTTGATTATAGTCATATATAAGTTCAATTATTTTTTTACTTGAATATTCTTCATATCCAAACCATGCATAATTGGAAATATAATTACTATACAATAAATCATTTGTAATAAGTATTTTGTCCTTGAAAGTATTTGCGACAGCACCAGTCCCACTAAATATATCAACAACAACATTTACACCCTTACAATTTTCATCCACTGTTTTTCTTATAAAATCAGAAATAGAATATTTATTCCCTAAATATCTTCTATTATTTATAAATAACTGCTTTAATCCCAGTTTAGATATTAAAGAATCTGTATCATATACTTCTTGCATACCTTCTATATTCAAAATTCTTTTTAAAATTTTAACTGTATTTTCATCCCAAAGATATCTTCCTGTCCTACTTCTAGGAATTGAAATATTTTCTTTTCCTATTAATTTATATAAATATGACTTAGAAATACCTAATTCTTTTATTACATCAGTGACACTAAGTCTAGCCATCTTTATGTCTCCTTGCCACATTTTAATCTATTTAGTAGACATTATAGCATTTTATGTATATATTCTCTATATTCTTAATTAATAAATAGATGCTAATTGCATCAAAAAAGAATAGTTTTTCTTTATAATCCATCATAAGATTTAGCCAATATATTCGCGGAAAAAGTAGCTGAAATTGCTATTACAATAGTTATAAGCATTACAATAAACACAATACTTGCATTTCATATTTACTTATTCATACTTTTATCTAACCGTATATCATTTTTAATAAATCATTTTTAGTTTACGAAAAAAGACCACACATAAATGTAAGCATGTGTAGTCTTAAATTAATTCTCTTATTAATTTACTTATTATTTTGTAAATTTAGGTACATTACGATATTGTATTGGTAAGGAATTCTCTTTTACCTTAAATCCATGTTTCTCGTAAAAGGTCGCATTCTTACTTTCACCAATCATAACATTGATGTACAAATACGATTTGTAAGCATCTTTCACCATTTCTAGCAAGTGCCCTGCAATACCTCGGCCCCGATAATCAGGATGAATCAGCACATAATTGATGAAACACACAAGTTCACTATCGTCCATGATGCGAATAAGACCTATTAAGCGATCTCCATCCCAAGCAGAAATCACGCGAGAGGAATTCATTAGCGCCTTGTGTAATCGGTCAGGATATTTTCCCACCACCCAGCGAACAGACAGAAACAGTTCTGCTACCTGCTGAGGGGTAAATTTTTTTTCTTCGGTATAGGTAATCGCCCTATCACCCTTAACGATATTAATCATGCTACTGCCTTTTCTAATCCATTTATCAACTATATCTTAGGTGTGTGACACAACTTCCTTAGGATTCCACCAGATTATAGCAGACCGAGAGGAAATCAAGCATTTATTATCCTTAGATTTTGCTATGATTTCTTTCTTGATTTGTTCCTCTGCTGCTGGCGTTAAATCTCCATAGTACTGTTCGTATATGATCTTTCGGCACTCGATTTCATCTTCTACATTACGTTCACATCTATAATCAATGATGCTTACATTAGGTGAGCGCCCTTGTGAAAGTAACATATTATACAGAATTTGAAACTCTTGTACATCAGATTTGCTAGCTTCCCGAGGATTCTTCCAATCAGGAATACCAGCTACGATTGCACAATAGCCTTTAGAGTATTGTTCCATTTGTAAAAGCCGAGGCCACACATCAGAGAACATCCAAAGCACAAGAGATATGGTTACCAGATCAAATTGAAAGTCTGGAGAGCCATCTTGGGGTAAATCCTGAACCAATTCTTCAATGATTTTAATATTCTCAACATTTAATTCTTTGGCATTTTCTTTAAGGACTGCCACCATGCCCTTTGACGGCTCAATAGCAGTAACAGACTGTATGTGCTGTGCAAATGGAATGGTAAAAGACCCAGGGCCTGCACCTATATCTAGCATGGTAGAATCAGGATTTAACACACTACTCAAAGCAGCGTACACTTTACGACCAAAGTCGTAGTCATTGCTTTTACGCATGAGAGAAAAGTCATTGGCTCGCTTGTCCCAATACTCTAATAATGGATTCGCCCGAATCCCTTTCTCACGATCATAATAACTTTGTTTCCACATTTCATTCCAGAACGAAAAATCTGTAATTTGCGGTGCCATACGAAACCTCCTGACTTAGTCTAAATTCCTCATTTCTCGGATAAACTCTTCTGCCTCTTGCAGATTCTTAGGGAACTCAAAATAAATACATTGCTCATGTCCACAATAAGGATTTCGGAAGTCATAGCCGCTCAACAACAAATACTCGATAATCTTCCATTCTTTGTCATTAGATTTTTTAGGAGCCTTGAACTTCTCGTTCACAAAGTACATTTTACCTTTACAGGTAGGGCAGGTTTTATTTCTGTTAAACAACTCGTAGTTTGTGCCCTCCGACAAGGAGATCCGACAATTTACACATACATTTTTATAGCCCATAACTATTTACTCCCATATGGTTTATGTTGAAAGATTTCTTTTACAATCCCTTCACCAACAATATTTCCGCCTTCCATTATAAAGAACTCAGTACCTGCTTGTAGAGCTGAATAATCTATGGTTTCATATACTGGTAAAGCGTTAGCTTGAATAGGTTTA
>ERZ827469.1236-NODE-1236-length-23764-cov-3.480324_pt1 | contig 23764 bp, 17 predicted proteins | sample MGYA00519917_ERZ827469 | MGnify/ENA primary metagenome ERZ827469 (study PRJEB31778, sample SAMEA3449314) | human gut metagenome | biome: human gut; feature: human-associated habitat; material: faeces | place: United Kingdom | collected 2010/2012 ... | reverse complement strand
TGCTTCCCGCGATGGACGCTCTGCGGGCCCCCGCCGATGAGGCGGAGACGCTGACCGCGAAAACCTATTGGCCGTTTCCGACGTACGGCGATCTGCTGTTCGGCGTGCGCTAGACGCATCGCCGAGCGAGAAGCCAAGTGAGAAGTTGACGAAGAAAGGAAGGTGCGACACGTGAACAGAGGGTCTCTGCGCTACGAGGGTAAAGCGAAGCGCGTGTACGAGACGGAGGATCCGACGCTCTACATCATGGAGTACAAAGACGATGCCACGGCGTTCAACGGCGAGAAGAAGGGCACGATCGAGGGCAAAGGCGTTGTCAACAACCATATGAGCAACGTGCTGATGCGCCTGCTCGCCGACATGGGCGTGCCGAACCATTTCGTGTCCGAGCTGAGCGAGCGCGAGGTCTTGGTGCGCGCGGTCGAGATCGTCCCGCTCGAGGTGATCGTGCGCAACGTGGCCGCAGGATCGTTCGCGGCGCGTTACGGCGTCGCCGAGGGCACCGAGTTCTCAGAGCCCACGGTCGAGTTCTCGTACAAAAGCGACGAGCTGGGCGACCCGCTGATCAACTCCTCGCATGCGCGCGCCCTCGGCTTGGCGAGCGCGTCGGAGATCGAGCGGATCGAAAGCCTCGCGCTGAAGATCGACGAGATCCTCGTCAAGTTCTGGAAGGAGCGCGGGGTGCGCCTCGTCGATTTCAAGGTGGAGTTCGGGCGCCTTCCCGACGGCGAGGTGATCCTTGCCGACGAGATAAGCCCCGACACGTGCCGGTTGTGGGATGCCGAAACCGGGGATCATCTGGACAAGGACCGCTTCCGCCGCGATTTGGGCGACGTGCAGGAGGGCTATGCCGAGGCGTTGCGCCGTCTTGAGATCGCGGTGTCGGACTGAAAGCGGGTGGGGAAATGACCAAGTACGTATTCGTGACCGGCGGCGTGGTCTCGGGGCTGGGGAAGGGCATCACGGCCGCGTCCCTCGGCAGGCTTCTGAAAGCGCGCGGGCTGCGCGTCGCCGCGCAGAAGCTCGATCCCTACCTCAACGTCGATCCGGGGACGATGAGCCCGTACCAGCACGGCGAGGTCTACGTCACCGAGGACGGCGCCGAAACCGATTTGGACTTGGGGCACTACGAGCGTTTCATCGACGAGGATCTCAACGAGTTGTCCAACCTCACGGCGGGCAAGGTGTACTACACCGTGCTCGACAAGGAGCGGCGCGGTGCGTACCTGGGGTCGACCGTTCAGGTCATCCCGCATGTGACCGATGAGATCAAGCGGTTCATCTACGAGGTCGGCGAGCGCACGGACGCCGACGTGGTCATCACCGAGATCGGGGGCACGGTGGGCGACATCGAGTCGCAGCCTTTCATCGAGGCCATACGCCAGGTGTCGCTTGAGAACGCGCCTGAGGACAGCCTGTTCGTTCACGTCACGCTCGTTCCCTACCTGCAGGGGTCGGGCGAGCAGAAGTCCAAGCCGACCCAGCGTTCGGTGAAGGAGCTGCAGGAGCTCGGCGTGGCCCCCGACATCATCGTGCTGCGCTGCGATCGTCGCCTCGAGGACGCCGTGTTCTCCAAAATCGCCCTGTTCTGCAACGTCCGACCCGACTGCGTCATCGAGAACCGTACCCTCGAGAGCCTTTACGAGGCGCCGCTCATGCTCGAGCGCGCAGGTCTGGCCCGCGCGGTGTGCAGCAGGCTGCGGCTCGATGTCCCCGAGCCCGACCTGAGCGAGTGGGAGGCGCTTGTTCGCCGTGTCGTCGATGCCGAGGACGAGGTGCGCATAGGGCTCGTGGGCAAGTACGTCGAGCTGCACGATGCCTATCTTTCCGTGGCGGAGGCGCTTCGCCACGCCGGCTACGCTCACGGCGTGCGCGTGAGCATCGACTGGATAGATTCGAGCGCGCTCGACGCGCGCACGTGCGCGGATAGGCTCGGCGACCTCGATGGCGTCATCGTGCCGGGTGGTTTCGGGCAACGCGGCGTGGAGGGCATGGTGAGCGCGGTGCGCTTCGCCCGCGAGCGGAACATCCCGTTTCTCGGCATCTGCATGGGCATGCAGGCGGCGGTCATCGAATTCGCGCGCAACGTCGCGGGGCTTGTCGAGGCGGGGTCGGGCGAGTTCGACGAGGCATGTTCCCAGAAGGTGATCGACTTCATGCCCGGTCAAAGCGCCGAGGTGAGCAAGGGCGGCACGTTGCGGCTCGGGGCGTATCCGTGCGCCATCGCGCCGGGCAGCGTGCTCGAGCGCTGCTATGGTGAGAGCCTGGTTCGCGAGCGGCATCGTCATCGTCTCGAGGTGAACGACGAGTACCGTGAGATTCTCGTCGGTGCCGGGCTTCGCGAATCGGGAACCTCGCCTGACGGCCGGCTCGTCGAGGCGGTCGAGCTGCCCGATCGGAAGTTCTTCGTGGGCGTGCAGTATCACCCCGAGTTCAAGAGCCGCCCGACGCGCCCGCACCCGCTGTTCCTCGGCTTCGTCGGAGCGGCGTGCTCATGCGCGAAGGAGCGCGCGTAATGGGGGTGCATGAGGAATGCGGCGTGTTCGGCGTCTTCTCGCCTTCTCCCATCGACGTGGCGAACATGGTCTTCGGCGGCCTGTTCGCGCTTCAGCATCGCGGGCAGGAGAGCTGCGGCATCGTGGTGAACGACGACGGCGTGTTCGCGTCGCATAAGGATCTCGGGTTGGTGGGCGAGGTGTTCACCCCCGATGTGCTCGCCCGCCTGCCGCACGGCTCCATGGCGGTGGGGCACGTTCGTTACGGGACCACCGGCGCGCGCGTGCGCGCAAATTGCCAGCCGATCGAAGTCAACCACCGCAAGGGGCGTATGGCTCTCGCGCATAACGGCAACCTCAGCAACGCCGACGAGCTTCGCTGCGCGCTCGAGCTGGCCGGCGCCATCTTCCACACGACGAGCGACACCGAGACCATCGCCTACGTGGTGACGCGCGAGCGGTTGCGCGCGGCGTCCATCGAGGACGCGCTGTCGGCCGCGATGGACGAGATAGAAGGCGCGTACTCGCTTGTGCTGATGTCGCCGCAGAAGCTCATCTGCGCGCGCGACCCCCATGGGTTCCGTCCGCTGTGCTACGGCGTGACCGAGGAGGGCGTTTACGTGGTTGCGTCCGAAAGCTGCGCGCTTTCGGCGGTCGGCGCGCGGTTCGTGCGCGACGTCGAGCCGGGCGAGATCATCGTGTTCACGGCGGACGGACCGTGTTCCCGCCGCGAGCATTGCGGTGCCGCGCCGCGTTCCTCGTGCGTGTTCGAGTACATCTACTTCGCCCGTCCCGACTCGGTCGTCGACGGCGTGTCGGTGCACGCCGCGCGTTTGCGTGCGGGCGGCATCCTCGCCGAAGAGCATCCGGTTGAGGCGGATGCGGTGGTGGGCGTTCCCGACTCGGGGCTTGACGCGGCCCTCGGGTACGCGCGCATGTCGGGCATACCTTGGGGCATGGGCTTGGTGCGCAACCGCTATGTCGGGCGCACGTTCATCTCGCCGGGGCAGAGCGCGCGCTTGGACAAGGTAAGGCTCAAGCTGTCGGCGGTGGAAGAGTGCGTGCGCGGGCGGCGCGTGGTGCTCGTCGACGACTCCATCGTGCGCGGAACCACGGCGCGCCGCATCGTGGAGCTCCTGCGTGAAGCGGGCGCGGCCGAGGTTCATCTGCGCATATCCGCCCCGCCGTTTCTGCACCCCTGTTATTACGGCACCGACATCGATTCCGAGGAGCATTTGATCGCGTGTCGCTGCAGCGTTTCCGAGATAGCCTGCGAGCTGGGCGCGGACAGCCTGGGGTATCTGCCTGTCGAGCGGCTTGGCGAACTCGCCTGCGGCGCGGGCATTTGCGCGGCGTGCTTCGACGGGCGCTATCCCACCGACGTGCCCCGCTGCGCGTCGAAGAACCGCTTCGAGCGCAAGTTATCCGACGGGGCATGAGAAGCGCGATATCGGGCGGCTTCTCGGGGCGAGCTGTGAGCTGCGAGCTCGCGCGTCCCGATCGTCCCGCGGGGCGGCTCGCGGCGCGCGAATGACGGGGCGAATAGCGAGGTAGGCGTCGGGTTTCACGTCCCTGTGCGTGAAGCCGAGGAAAGGAGAGGGCCCATGAGCCTCAAGTTCACCAAAATGCACGGCCTTGGCAACGATTACCTTTACGTGCTGGGCAACCCCGACCGGGCGAAAGAGCGCTACGGCGTTGACGCCCCCGATCTTTCGGTCCGCCTTTCCGACCGACATTTCGGCGTGGGATCCGACGGCATGATCTGGATCGCCCCGTCAGACGATGCCGATTGCACGATGCGGATCTTCAACGCCGACGGCAGCGAGGCCAAGATGTGCGGAAACGGCGTGCGCTGCGTGGGGAAGTACCTTTATGACAAAGGCCTCGTCGATAGGCTCAGCGTGTGCGTCGACACGCTTTCGGGCGTGAAGGAGCTTGAGCTCGCACCCGGCTCTGACGGCGCGATCGAGCGGGTGTCCGTGTGCATGGGGCGCGCCGAGGTGGAGCCCGAGCGGGTGATCGAGGCGCTTGGTGAGAAGGTTCGCCTTACACCTGTCGACGTGGGCAACCCTCATGCGGTCGTCTTCACGGAAGACGCCCTCGCGGCGCCGGTTGCGACCCTCGGCGCGGCCCTCGAACGTCACGAGGCGTTTCCCGACGGGGTCAACGTCGAGTTCGTCGAGGTGACGGGCGAAAACGAGCTGCGCATGCGCGTGTGGGAGCGCGGTAGCGGCATCACCATGGCCTGCGGCACGGGTTCGTGCGCGTCAGCGGCAGCTGCCGTGTGCGCAGGCTTGGCGGACGGCGCCCGCCCGGTGCGCGTGGTCCTCGACGGCGGCGAGCTGCTGATTGAAGTGAGGTCCGACGGGGAAGTGGTCATGACCGGCCCCGCGACGACGGTTTGTGAAGGAGAGGTTGAGCTATGATCGAGTTGAACCGGCATTACGCCGAGCTGGAGGATTCGTATCTGTTCGCGGGCATCGCGCAGAAGGTCGCGGCATATGCCGAGGCGCACCCCGGCGAGCGCATTCTGCGCTTGGGGATAGGGGACGTGTCCCTGCCTTTGCCTGAGGCGGTCATCGCGGCGCTTCACGAGGCGGTCGACGAGCAGGCGAACCCTGAAACCTTCCAGGGCTATCTTCCCGAATGCGGCGCGCCGTTTCTCCGCAAGGCCATCGTCGATCACTATGCGACGCGCGGGGTGTTCCTCGATGCAGGCGAGGTGTTCGTCTCGAGCGGTGCGAGCGACGAGTTAGGCGACATCCTCGATCTGTTCGACTCCTCAAGCCCGGCTTTGGTGATAGAGCCGGCGTATCCCGCCTACGTCGATGCCAGCGTCATCGCGGGCAGGCGCATCGTGCGGCTGGAGTCGGGCAAAGACGACGGCTTCGCACCCTGGCCCGATCCCGCTCTCGAGGCGGATCTGATTTACCTGTGCTCGCCGAGCAACCCCACCGGTGCTCATTTCACGCGCGACAAGCTGAAGGCGTGGGTCGATTTCGCCAACGCGCGCGGTGCCGTCATCTTGTTCGACGCCGCTTACGAGGCGTTCATCTTGGACGAGAACGTCGCCCACAGCATCTTCGAGGTGGAAGGCGCGCGCACCTGCGCGATCGAGATCTGCTCGCTTTCCAAGACGGCGGGCTTCACGGGCACGCGCTTGGGCTACACCGTCATCCCCTTCGACCTTAAGCGCTCCGGCATGAGGCTTGCCGACATGTGGGTGCGAAACCGCACGACCAAGACCAACGGCGTGAGCTTCATCGTGCAGAAGGGCGCGGCGGCCGTGTTCACCCCCGAAGGGCGCCGTCAGGTCGAGCGCAACATCGAGGTGTACAAGGCCAACGCGCGGGTCATCACGGAGACGCTCGACGCGGCGGGCGTGTGGTACTGCGGCGGCGTGAACGCGCCGTACGTGTGGATGGAGTGCCCGCGCGGCATGGGCAGTTGGGAGTTCTTCGATTATCTGCTCGAGAACGCGCAGGTGGTTGGAACCCCGGGCGTCGGGTTCGGCCCATGCGGCGAGGGCTATTTCCGCCTCTCCTCGTTCGGCAGCCCCGATGACACCGTCGAGGCGATGCGGCGGATGAGGCGGCTCCTCGGGTAGCTCGGCTTTCGGGGCGTGCAGTCTCGCGCGCTCCGTTTCCGCTTGCGTCTTTCGCTCCCCGCTCCTTCGCTGCGCATGTCGCCTCCCCCGCACGCGCCCGGTGTCTGCTCCCGCGTCCCGCGCCCTCGTTCCCGCACGCGCGATTCGCTACGCCTCCCGCTTGCGCCCGCTTCGCCTTTCCCACTTCGCCTCCCGCTCGTCCCTCGCTCCCTCCGCTCTCGCGCACTCCGCGCCCCGCGCGATAGCTCCGTGCGTTTTGCTTTCATCCGCGCGCCCCTTGCTCCTGCGTCCTCTCATGCTCCGTAGCCTGCGCCGCCGCAATCCGACCACTTTCTCTCTTTGGAAAAGGGGACGTGGCCCCTCCCCGTAGCGGTCGTGCACGATGTCGAGGGTGGCAATTCCGAAAAATGAACGAAATGTATCATCGGGACGCTTCCTCGCACCGTTTTGAACTCTATAGATGGCGAAGCGCCGCTCGATTCTCCGACGTTTTCCCAGGTCGCGTTTTTTGCGACGGCGAATTCCGTCTTCGCGGCAAGCGTGCGTTGATACAAGTCGTCGGAAAACGGGAATCCAGCAGCGTCGTTTCGTTCACGAGCTGTTTTTTTGGGGTTCGCGCGCCGGTTATCTGGCGTCCGGCCTGACCCTGTGCGCCAGCCGCTGGCATCCGACCCGACCCCGTGCGTCAGCCGCGCGGGGATCCGACCCGACCCCGTGCGTCAGCCGCGCGGGGATCCGACCTGGCCTCGCGCACCAGCCGCCCCGAGCGTTCTGCGCATGCCTGCTCCCGCCCGCTCCTCCGCGCGTCGACGTGTATTTTCCCCGATCCATCATTCTTGCAGCGCTATAATGGACGGCGTGTCATGCCGGCGTCTTCCGCGATGGTTCGCCGTAGGGGTGGAAGGCGCTTTTTCGAAAGGGGATGCTATGAAAGAGATGATTTCGCTCGAGGAGGCGCGCGAGCTCGTGCTGTCCCACGTGTCGCCGCTGCCGACCGAGCGCGTGTCGATTCTCGACGCGGTCGGGCGCGTCGCGGCGGAGGATCTGCGCAGCGACATCGACGTCTCGCCGTTCGCTCACGCGGCCATGGACGGCTTCGCCCTCCATGCGGCGGATATCGAGGGCGCGACTGAGGAGAATTCGGTGAAGCTGTCCGTCATCGCGGAGATCGGCGCGGGCAGCGTGTACGCGGGCGCCATCGCCGCAGGCGAGTGCGTGCGCATCATGACGGGTGCCCAGCTGCCCGATGACGCCGACGCCGTGGTGAAGTACGAGATCGTCGACGTGGTGGAAGGCGACGGGCGCCCGGGCTCCGTCGTGGCGTTCGCCGCGCCGACCGCCGTGCGCTCCAACATCCGCGAGGCGGGCGAGGAGGCGCGCGCGGGCGAGGTCATCGTCGAGGCGGGCGAGGTCATCGGCTCAGCGGGCGTCGGCTTCCTCGCGGGATGCGGCGTCCTCGAGGTGGAGACCTACCGCGCTCCCCGCGTCGCCATCATCGCGACCGGCAGCGAGCTGGTCGATCCGAGCGAGGTTCCGACCGCCGGCAAGATCCGCAACTCCAACAGTTACGCCATGGCCGCGTGCGCGAAGGCCGCAGGCGCCGAGCCGTTCATCCTGCCGATCGTCGAGGACACCTACGAGGCGCTCGAGTCCGCGGTGGCGGGCGCGGTTGAAAGCTACGATTTCGTGGTGACCACCGGCGGCGCCGCCAATGGCGATTTCGACTTCATCAAGCCGGTCGTCGACAACCTCGGCGAGCTCTACATGACCACGGTCAACATGCGCCCCGGCAAGGCACAGACGTTCGGGCTGGTGAAGAGCACGCCCGTGTTCGGCCTTCCCGGCAACCCCGCAGCGGCCTACTGCGGCTTCGAGCTGATCATCCGCGCTGCGCTGCGCAAGATGCAGGGCTACTCCTGCTTCGAGCGCCCCGTCATCGTCGGCAAGCTGTCCAAGGACGTGAAGAAGAAGGACCCGCGCCGTATCCTCATGCGCGCGACCGTGTCGAAGGACGCGACGGGCGAGTTCGTCGTCACGCCGGCGAAGAACCAAAGCTCCGGTTTGTTCGGCGTCATCCAGAAGACCAACTGCATGGCGGTCATGCCCGAAGGTCTCGAGTCGAAGCGCGCGGGCGATCTCGTCACGTGCTATGTGCTCGACGTGCCCGAGGAAGTCGTTATCTAGCGCGCGTTCGCGCCTTGAGTGAAAAGGGGAGAAGAAATGTCCGAGGAAGCAAAGCCCATCACATTCGGCATCGTGACGTGCTCTGACACGCGCGATTTGAGCCAGGACTTCGCCGGCGACGCGCTCGAGAAGCTCATCGCCGAGGCGGGGTGGGTGTGCCGCACGCACACGCTGGTGAAAGACGAGCGCCCTCATATCGCCCAGGCGATCAAGCACTGCGCCGACGATCTGGGCGTCGACGTCGTGCTGACCTGCGGGGGAAGCGGCCTTTCCTTGCGCGATGTGACGCCCGAGGCGACGCAGGACGTGTGCGAGCGCAACGTGCCCGGCATCGCCGAGGCCATGCGCGCCCATAGTCTGAAGATCACGCCGCACGCCATGCTCTCGCGTGCGCTGTGCATGCAGCGCGGTCGCACGCTGGTCGTCAACCTGCCGGGATCGACCAAGGCTGCGACGGAGAACTGGGAGGGCATCGTCGGGGTGCTTCCCCACGCTGTCAAGATGATGGCAGGCGGCGGGCACGACTAAGCCGTCCGACATGAGGTAGAGCCCGAAATGCGAATCCCTCGGGGAGTCGGTCGATCCGGCTCCCCGTTTGTTTGCGTTATACTTGCTGGGGCTTAACGCCTGCAATGTTCACCTGCGCGAAAAGGCGATGAATGCACATGAGCGACCTACCCAACGGCTTCACGGGATTTTCGAAGCGCGACTCCGGCTTTGTCTCCGCCGGGGAGGCCATCCGCCGGGCGAATGCGGAGGCCGGCTCCGCCTGCGGTGCGCCGGCGGCTGCTTCTCGTGCCGCAGTGTCGGGCTGGCGCTCGGATGCATCGCATGCAGACGGCGACGCGAACCGCACGGGCGTGTGGGGCGCGCCTCCTACCATCTCGAAGATCGACATGGCGCGCTATCTTGCCGATGACGCCCACGGTTCGGTTTCCTTCGACCCCCGGAAGCTTGCGCAGATCTCCCGCTTCGATCGACGCGGGGCGTGGATGGAGATCGACCTTTCCGCCATACGTCGCAACTGCATCGAGGTGAAGCGTCGGCTCGCCGGCGGTGTGCGGCTCATGGCGCAGGTCGCCTCCGACGCTTACGGGCACGGGGCCGTGCGCTGCGCGAAGATGGCCCTCAACTCGGGGGCCGACTACCTCGGCGTGGCGACGGTCGATGAGGCCATCGAGCTGCGCGAGGCGCTCATCAACGCGCCTGTTTTGGTTTTGTCCGAACCGCCGCTCGCCTCCATACCGTTGCTGCTCGCGTACAAGATCATGCCGAGCGTCTACACCGCCGAATTCGCCATCCAATATGCGGAAGCCGCCGATTCGGTGGGGATGCGCGCCCCCTTCCATCTGGCTGTCAACACGGGCATGAACCGCATCGGGGTGCGCTTCGACGAGGTGGTCTCGTTCATGCATCAGATCGGTTTCCACCGTGCGCTCGAGTTGGTCGGCACGTTCACGCAGCTCGCCACGGCTGATTCGTCCGAGACGCTCGATTTCCAGATCCAGGCGAAGCGCTTCGTGGAGGCGATCGGCGCGTTGCGCGCCGCCAACGTCAACCCCGGCATCGTGCATGCGGCCAACTCCGCGGCGGCCATTCGCTATCCCGAGGCGCACTTCGACATGGTCAGGGTGGGCTGCGCCCTCTACGGATTCCACCCGTGCCCCGAGACGCGCGGTCTCATCAACCTGGAGCCGGCCATGAGCGTGCACGCGCGCATCATCGATGCGAAGATCGTTCCCATGAGCGAAGGCGTCGGCTACGGCATGCGCTACCGATCGCCCGGTTCGGTGAAGATCTGCACCGTGCCCGTCGGGTACGCGGACGGGCTGCCCTGCGCGCTTTCGGGGAACACCGACTTCCTCGTCGACGGCAAAGCGTTTCGCCAGGTGGGCAGCATCTGCATGGATCAGTGCATGTTCGAGGTGGACCTGCGCACGTACGCGACGCGCCGCCGCGTCGATCCGCAGATCGGCGACGAGGTGATCATCGTCGGTTCGTCGGGTGAGGCGTCGGTGACCGTAGACGAGATGGCGCGCAAGCTCAACACCACCCAAAGCGAGGTGGCGCTCGGATTCGGCCTGTCGCGCCTTCCGCGGCTGTATCGCTAGCCGAAGGGAGGAGGAACCGCAGGCGTCCGTCGCCTCGATGCGCCGCGATGCTTGCGTTTGCGGGCGGAGTCGGTGCGCGTGGTGCGGCTTCGACGCTCTGCAGCGCAGGTTTGGAGCCATCAGGAAGGAAGAAAGCATGACGAAACCCCATATCCCCCTCGACGAGATCCGTTCGGCGGTCGAGTCGTGCCGCAAGTGCCCGCTTGCCGAGGGGCGCACGCAGACCGTCTTCGGCGTCGGAAACCCCTCTGCGCGCGTGCTCATCGTCGGGGAGGCCCCGGGTAAAAACGAGGATCTGCAGGGCGAGCCGTTCGTCGGTGCGGCGGGCAAGTACCTCGACGAGCTCTTGTCCATCGCGGGCTTGAAGCGCGAGGAGGTCTTCATCGCCAACGTCTTGAAGTGTCGACCTCCCGGAAACCGCAACCCGCGGCCGGAGGAGATCGAGATGTGCTCGGGGTATCTGCGCGAGCAGACGCGCACCATCGATCCCGAGTACATCGTGACGCTCGGCAATTTCGCGACGAAGTTCATCCTGAAGACCGACATCGGCATCACGAGGCTGCGCGGCACGCTGCAGCAAGCGGGGCGCTTCAAGGTGTTTCCGATCTTCCACCCCGCTGCGGCGCTCTACGATGGAAGCAAGCGGGTTGCGCTTGAGAACGACTTCACCACGCTCGGCGAGCTTCTTCGGTCCGAGGCTTCGGAGTAGAGGCGCGGGCCCGTCCGGCGCCAAGGCGCTCGCACGCTTGCGCTCAGTCGGTAATATATCGGTTAAATCGCCTGTTCACGTTGCTTGTTCGCGGTGCAGCTTTGCTATACTGTACGCTTCATTTACGCTGGGCGGCGCGCGCGATTCGGAAAACGCGCGCGAAGGGATCCGCGAACGCGCGCACGGGAGGTGCGTGGCGGTCGGCGTCTCTCGTGCCGCTCCGCAAACGATAAGGATCGAGGGACGATGTATCCAATCGAAGCCGTTGAAGCGTTGAACGCCGAGGTCACGCGCATGGTCGTGCGCGCCCCGGAGATCGCGCGCAAGATAGCGCCCGGGCAGTTCATCATGCTGCGCATCGACGAGGCGGGCGAGCGCATCCCGCTCACCATGAACGAGGCGGACGCGCAGGCGGGCACCGTCACCATCGTGTTCCAGGCGGTCGGGGCCACCACCATGCGCCTTGCGCGCATGAAGGCGGGCGAGGCCCTGCTCGACTTCGTCGGCCCGCTCGGCAACCCCACCGAGCTCGAAGGAGCGCGCCGTGCGTGCGTCATCGGCGGCGGCTTGGGCTGCGCCATCGCCTACCCTCAGGCGAAGTGGCTTCACGATCATGGTTGCGAAGTCGATGTCATCACCGGTTTCCGCACGTCTGACCTGGTTATATTCGAAGACGAACTTGCTGCTTGCTCGAATCGTTCGATCGTCATGACCGATGACGGATCCAACGGGAACAAAGGCGTGGTCACCGCGCCGTTGAAGAGCTGGATCGAGGAAGGCGCCGACTACGATCTGGTGCTCGCCGTGGGGCCGGTCATCATGATGAAGTTCGTCGCCCTGACCACGAAGTCCTACGGCATTAAAACCCTCGTCTCGATGAACCCGCTCATGATCGACGGCACGGGCATGTGCGGCGGCTGCCGGGTGAAGGTGGGGGACGAATACCTCCACGCGTGCGTTGACGGGCCGGACTTCGACGGGCATCTGGTCGACTACGACGACGCCATGCGCCGCGGCGTGATGTATCGCAGCTACGAGGACGTCGCCCGAAAGAACGTGAAGAAGAAGCTCGCGAGCGAGGCGCGCGACTGCGCCGCGACGGGTCGTGCGGCTGCCGCTCGTGCCGAGAAGGATGCGTGAGGCTTGTGTCCCGTATGTTCAACTACAACCGTCAGGGCTATAAAACCCCCGTCCCCGTCCTCGATCCCGCCGAGCGCGCTAACACGTTCGCGGAGGTGACGCTCGGCTACAACGCGGAAGCCGCCGTCAACGAGGCGCGCCGCTGCATCCAGTGCTCCTCGAAACCCTGCGTCGCCGGCTGTCCTGTAGGCGTGCCAATCCGCGAGTTCGTCGCCCTCATCGCCCAGCGCGATTTCCCGAACGCGTATGCGGCGGTCAAGGACGCCAACGCGCTTCCGGCCATCTGCGGTCGCGTCTGCCCGCAGGAGTCCCAGTGCGAGGGCGTGTGCATGCGCGGTCGCAAGGGCGGCGAGCCGGTGGGCATCGGCCGTCTCGAGCGCTTCATCGCCGACTGGGCGGCGGACAACAGGCCCGAGGCCAACGCGGCGCTTGCGACCCGGCGTGCAGCGCGCTTGGCGGGCACGCTCGACGGCGACGACGAGCTCACCCCGCGCGGCGGCAAGGCCGTGCCGCTCATCGCGCCCGGGACCGATCTGTCGGGCAAGCGCGTGGCGGTGGTGGGCTCCGGCCCCGCGTCGCTCACCTGCGCAGGCGAGCTGGCGAAGTTCGGCGCGGGCGTCACGGTGTTCGAGGCGCTCCACGACGTCGGCGGCGTTTTGACGTACGGCATCCCGGAGTTCCGCCTGCCGAAAAGCCTTGTTTCGCGCGAGGTCGCGGCCATCGAGGCCCTCGGCGTCAAGTTCGAGGTGAATGCGGTGGTGGGCAAGCTGGTCGACGTCGAGGAGCTGCTCGGCGAGCGCGGATTCGATGCGGTGTTCGTCGCCACGGGCGCAGGCCTGCCGAGCTACATGGGCATCGAAGGCGAAGGGCTCAACGGCGTGTGCGTCGCCAACGAGCTGCTCACGCGCGTCAACCTCATGAAGGCTTATCAGTTCCCCGAGCACGAGACCCCGGTGTACAAGGGGCGGCACTGCGTGGTGGTCGGCGGCGGCAACGTCGCCATGGACGCGGCTCGCACGGCACGCCGTCTCGGCGCCGAGGTGACGGTCGTGTATCGTCGCGGTCGCGACGAGATGCCCGCGCGCAGCGAGGAGATTCGCCATGCCGAGGAGGAGGGGGTCGTCTTCAAAACGCTGACCAATCCCGTCCGCCTGATCGGCGACGACGAGGGCTGGCTTGTCGGCGCGGAAGTGGTCGACATGGAGCTCGGCGAGCCCGACGAGGGCGGAAGAAGGCGTCCGCATGCGGTGGAGGGCTCCAATCATGTGATCGAATGCGACATGTGCGTCATCTCCATCGGGAACAAGACCAATCCGCTCATCGCGCGAACCACCCCCGGTCTCGAGACGACGAGCCGTGATCTCATCGTGGTCGACGAAGAGACGTGCGCGACCTCGGTTCCCGGCGTGTTCGCGGGCGGCGATGCCGTCAGCGGCGCGGCGACCGTCATCTTGGCCATGGGCGCCGGCAAACGCGCGGCGGCGGGCATCGCATCGTATCTGACGCCCGGCAAGCTCGCCACCGTGCCGAAAAACGATGCGGGCGTGGCCATGGTCGCCTGCCCCGGTCGCGCCGAGCAGCATGCGGCTGACGAAGCGGTGCGCGCAGAGGCCGAGGACGCCGCGCCTTCCGCGCAGGAGCCGCCTGTTGCGCCGGCGCCCGCGCGCGGTTCCTTCGACGAAGACGCCCTCGTCCGGGCTTTGAAGGCGGCGGGCGTCGATGGCGACGTCGCGCTTCGCGCCGCCCGCGCCGTCGCGCGTGAGAAGGGGGCTTAAGGTGAGCGCTTGCGCTGCGCCGGATGAAAAAGGAATCGCTTCCGAGGCGGCGGTTTCCGAGGCGGATGGTTCCTTCGACGCCGTCGCCTACATCAACACCCCGCGCTGGCAGACCTCGCGTCTCGGCCTCGAGCGCATCGAGGACCTCCTCGAACGCTTGGGGCGTCCCCAGGATGCGCTGCGCTTCGTGCACGTGGCGGGCACGAACGGCAAGGGGTCGACATGCGCGTACCTGTCGAGCGTGCTTGCGAGCGCGGGGTTCAAAACGGGGCTTTTCACGAGCCCCTACGTCGAGGTGTTCGAGGAGCGCATACGCGTCGACGGGGAGAACATCTCGCGTGGCGATCTCGTGCGCGCCACGCTCGCCGTGCGCGAGCACGCCTGCGCGATGGAGGCCGAGACGGGCGAGCATCCCACCGAATTCGAGCTCATGACGGCGGTGGCCTTCGAGCATTTCCGCACGGTCGGGTGCGATATCGTCGTGCTCGAGGTGGGGCTTGGCGGAAGGCTCGATTCGACCAACGTCATCGAGCGTCCCGAGGTGTGCGTCATCTGCCGCATCGGACTGGACCACACCGCCGTGCTCGGCGATACGCTTGCTGCGGTTGCGGGGGAGAAGGCGGGCATTATCAAGCCGGGCGTCGCGGTGGCGTCGTGGCCTCAGGAACCCGAGGCGCGTGAGGTGGTCGCCGCCGTCGCCCGAGACCGCGGTTGCGCGTTGACGGAACCTGATTTCTCGCAGCTCGTCGTCGGCTCGATTGACGCGGATCTCGCCGTTCGCAGCTTCACGTACCGGGGTAAATCCTACGAGACCGCGCTTCTCGGCGCGTATCAGCCCGGCAACGCGGCTCTTGCCCTCGAGGCGGTTGGGCTGCTGCGCGCTCGCGGGTGGGATATTCCCGAGGAGGCCGTGCGCGCCGGCATCGCGCGGACGACGTGGCCAGGGCGTTTCGAGGTGGTGGCGCGCGACCCGCTCGTGATCGTCGACGGGGGCCATAACCCGCAAGGCGCCGAGGTTCTGGCCGATTCGCTGCGGGAGCTGGTCGAAGGCGGAAATTCGTCCTCGCGGCGCGTGGTGTTCGTCATGGGCGTGCTCGCCGACAAAGATTATCCGCCGATGATTCGCTCGGCGGTGCCGTTCGCACGTGCGTTTTTCGTCTACGCTCCCGAAAATCCGCGTGCGCTTTCGGCGGAAGACCTCGCCGCCGCCGTCCGCTCGGTTATCGACGGTCGGGCGGACGTTGCGGGCAATGCCGTCGATGGCGGCGCCGGTGTTCGCGTCGAGGCGGCGCTCGGCGCCGCGGATGCGGTCCGCAAGGCGTTGGACTTCGCGGGCGAGGGCGACGTCGTCGTCGCCTTCGGGAGCCTGTATTCGCTCGGCGAGGTGAAGCGGACCGTGCTCGCGGGGTAATGCGGGTGTGAAAAAGGCGTCGAGCTGCGCCGACGCCTTTTCCGCAAGTGCGCTGTTTGGCTTATGGCCCCAAGCCGCTCCATGTCATATAACTAAAAAGGCGAACCCTTAGGCTCGCCTTTTTCGCGTCCTTCTTCGCCGGCGTTACAGGCTGTCGATGTAGGCCACCAGATCCTTGACCGTCTCAAGCCCCTCGGGCTCGCCGAAATCCACCTCGCAGCGATCCTCCAGCTCGCAGATCAGCTCGACCATGTCGAGCGAGTCGATCCCGAGCGAATCGAAGGTGGAGTCCTCGGTGACGGATTCCGGGGCGATGTCGAGGTTGGTCTCGAGAATGGAGCGGATGGTGTCGATGGTTGCCACGATCTAATCCTCTTTCTGCTGGAGCTTGCCGTAGCCGCCGCCTTCGCGACGGTAGAGCACGCAAACGAGATTGGTGTCGCGGTCAGTATATACGAAGAAGTCGTGCCCGATGAGGTCGATCTCGATGAGGGCCTCCTCCTCGGTCATGGGCGCGAACTCGATCTCCTTCACGCGCACGACCTCGTCTCCGGCAAGCTCGTCCATGAGACGATCGAGATCGAGCTCGCCCTCGGCGCCTTCGCCCTGAACATGGTCGGCGATCTTGTCGGTGGTGCGGACCTTCTTGTCGATGACGCGGGTCTTGTACTTGCGCAGCTGACGTGCGACCTTGGCGGCGGCGACGTCGATGGCCGCGTACATGTCCTCTTCGCTCTCTTCGACGCGGACGATATGGCCTTTCACGCGCGCGGTGACCTCGCAGATGGAGGGAAGCGGGTTGGCGGGATTCTTTTCCTTGTAAAGGACGACCTCGGTGTTGATGGGCTCGATGTCGAGCACCTTGATGGCGCTGCCGGTCTTCTCTTCAGCGTATTCGCGCAGTGCGTCGGTCACGGGCATTTTGCGTCCGGATACGGTGATGGTCATGGTTTTCACCCCTTGTCTCGCGGCGAATAAAAAAGCCTGTGGATCGGGACGAGCTGTGCTTGATGCGAGTCGGGCCGCGCGTCTTCGTCGGGCGAACGAAGCTATGAGCGCTTTCCGTCCTCAAGGTGTGCATCGACCCCTTTCCTCCGGCTGCGGCACAAGCATAACGCAAAACAAATGCCCTGTGGCCGGCAAATTGGCGGCGTGTTCCCCGGCTGTTTCACTGTGGGGAGAATTCCGTAGCTCATCAGGTGAAACGATGCGTTGGAATCATTGTGTCGGAGGGATACGCACGGCAGCGTGGTGCGTGACGTCCTTTGCGCGGCGTTGCTCTGTCGAATTTGTGGGGCGCCGTTGTCGTCGGCGCGCCGTAAAGGGCGCATGAGCCGTCCTTCGCGCGTCATCTGCTACAATCTCTCGATATTTATCCGATGAGACGAGATGGTATCGAGAAAGCGCGCCGTAGCCGCCGGCGCAAGACGAGGTGACGCCATGACCGACGAGAACGCTCCGAATCCCACCGAGGCCCGACATTCGACGCAGGGCGGAAGCCCGCAGCCCTGCGTTTGCGCGCAGGACGATCGCGCCGAGTCGGCGACCGCGCCTGACGCGAAGCCCGCGGGCGAGGGTGGCGAGGGCAACGTCGCTCAGCCCATCTACATCAGAGAGGTCCAAGGCCATCAGCGCCGCTATCGCGACCTCATCCGCTTCACCCATTCTTCGACGCGGGCGGCGGGCGTCATGCTCGTCGCGGCTATCATCGCGCTCATCATAGCCAACACGCCGGCGCACGAGCCGTTTCTCGAGTTCTGGCATACGTACGTGGTCGTCGGGTTCGGCGACATGGTGGGCGCGATGTCGCTTGCCCATATCATCAGCGACATCTTCATGGCGGTGTTCTTCCTGCTGGTCGGCCTTGAGATCAAATACGAGATGACCGTCGGCGAGCTGACGAACATCCGTCAGGCCGCGCTTCCCATCATCGCGGCGTTCGGCGGCGTCGTGATGCCTATCGTCATCTACAGCGCCTTCAACGCCGGCGATCCCTCGGCGGCGCAGGGCTGGGGCGTTCCGACCGCGACCGATATCGCGTTCGCCCTCGGCATCATGGCGCTTTTGGGCAGCCGTGTTCCCAACGGCATTCGCGTGTTCCTCTCGACGCTCGCCGTCGCCGACGATATCATCGCCATCCTGGTCATCGCGGTGTTCTACGGGCAAAGCCCCTCGTTTTTCTGGCTCGCGCTGGCGGCGTCGGTCTTCGTGGCGCTGCTGGTGATGAACCGCGCGCACATTTACTCACTTTACCCCTACATCATCGTGGGCGGCGTGCTGTGGTTCTGCGTGTTCATGTCGGGCGTCCACTCGACCATCGCGGGCGTCCTTTTGGCGTTCGCCATTCCCTCGGGATCGCGCGTCAACCTCAACAGCTTCCTGAACTGGTCGGATGATCGGGTGAAGGAGGCGCGTTCGGTTTACGATGAGGGCACGCCGGTTATCGCGCAGGGCGAGTATCTCAAGACCGTGCAGAAGTTAACGCATGTCACCCGGGAGGTGGTGCCGCCCGCCACGCGGCTCGAGCACAAGCTCTATCCCTGGGTGTATTTCGGCGTTCTGCCGCTTTTCGCGCTGACCAACGCCGATGTTGCGCTCGGCGGCGTCGACATCGGCGCGCTTGTCTCGAACACGGTTTTGCTGGGCGTTTTCTTCGGCTTGGTGGTGGGAAAACCGCTCGGCATCATGCTGTTCAGCTTCATCACCGTCAAGCTTAAAATCGCGTCGCTCCCCGAGAACGTCAACTGGATGCACATGCTCGGCGCGTCCATTCTCGGCGGCGTGGGCTTCACCATGGCCATCTTCGTGGCGAACCTGGCCTACGACGACGAGATGCTTGTCATGGCGGCGAAGCTCGGCATCCTCGCCGCATCGCTGGTCGCGGGCATCGCGGGTTTCGCGCTTCTGTTCGCGCAGGCGCGTCTCGCTGAGAAGCGGGGCGTGGCGTACATCACGACGCATGGGGACGATGTGTGTCGCCAAACCGCAGGCGCCGAGGCCGAGCGTGATTGCGAGGATCTGCTCGAGGTGCTCGGCGATGCCGACCTGACGAGCGAGGTCGCCGCTGTCCGCGAGTCGTGCCGGGGCGTTGCCGAGGTCGTGGTGCAGGAGAAGAAGCGCCGCCGATAGAAGCTCTCCTCAGTTGTCTCGTGTCGAGCCCGGGCGCGTCTGCGCGTTCGGGCTCGATTTGCTTATGCGCGCCGGGCTGCAACCGTCGCGCCTCCCTCCGCGCCGCTTTGCTTCGCACCTCCCCCCCCGCGCCGTTCCGCTTCGTTGCTCCCAATCGCGTTTTCTCGGTTGCGCATACCCTTCTGGGGTATATAATCCTCAAATATAATAAGATACCCCTTGAGGGTATATGAGCACGATCGCGGACTTGGTCGCACGGGCCTCGGACCGATCGTCGCATCGAGGGAAAGGGTGCATCGATGGCGGAGTCGAAGAAGGCGGCGTGTTGCCGTCGCCATAAGAGCACGCCGCGCAGCAACGAGCTGCAGCGCGATGTGCAAAAACGCCTCAACCGTGCCATCGGGCAGCTGAACGGTGTGAAGGCGATGATCGATGACAACCGCTACTGCGGCGACGTTCTCACCCAGCTCGCCGCTGCGGAAGGCGCGGTCAGGCGCGTCTCCGAGATTCTCCTGGCCGAGCACATGCGTACCTGCGTCATCGAGGAGATTCGCGCGGGAAACGACGAGGTGGTCGACGAGGTGGTCGGTCTCATGAGGAAGTTCATGTGAGGGCGAATGCGCGTTTCCTCGCGTAGCGCTGCTCGACATCCTCGCGGGCACGCTTCGGGAGCGAGCGCATGACGTGATGCGGGAAAAGGACGCATCTTGAGATCGGGGCGCGCGATGCGAGGATCGGGCGTCGCGCAGGGTGCGAAGGCGGCGCGTCGCGCGAGGCGGCGCGCTTTGGAAGGCGATGAGAGTATGAACACGGTGATATTGGCGGTTGACAACATGCATTGCGGGAAGTGCGTCGGCAACGTCGAGCGGCGCTACCGTGAGACGCCCGGCGTGTCCGAGGTGGAGGTCGATCTTGCGGGGAAGCAAGCGCGTGTCGTTTTCGACCCCGAGGTTTGCAGGATAGAGGATCTTCTCGGCGCGCTCGACGACACGAACTTCAAGGTGGCCCGCATGCTCGATGATGGGTCGAACCCTTTCCTCACGACGAAGCTCGAGCTTGCCATCAACGGTATGCACTGCGAAAAGTGCGTGGCGAACATCGAGAAGCGCTATCGTGGGGTCCTGGGTGTGAATTACGTGCGGGTCGACCTCGATGCTGCGGCCGGCGTTGTTTACTACGATGATTCCGCCGTGGACGAGGATACGCTTCTGCATGTTCTCGACGACACGAAGTTCGAGGTCGTCGTCATGCCCGAAGACGGCTCCGATCCGGTTTTCCCCTCGACGGCTCGAGGCGATGACGCGGTAGACGGCGCAGCGGACTTTCCGGCCGGCGACGAGCCGCAGCAAGGACAAGGCCCTGCGTTGCCCGACGCTCAGGTGCAGCACGAGGACGAGCCCGTCTGCGAGGCGACGTTGCGCCTGGCCATCGAGGGGATGCACTGCGCGAACTGCGCCATGTCGATCGAGAGTCGTTTCAACAAGACGGAAGGGGTGCGAAGCTGCGCGGTCAACCTGGCGAACAATACGGGTGTGGTCGTGTTCGACCCGACGGTTGCGAGCGTTGACGACATGATGCACGTTTTCGATGATCTCGCCTTCTCCGCGGAGATCATTCCCGACGACGCCCCCCTGATCGACGAGGGACGCCGCGCGCGCGAGGCGGCGCGGGCGAAGCGGGACGTGCGCGTGTTCGCCGCATCGGCGGTGCTGACGCTGATCGTGCTGTGCATCGGCATGGTTCCCGGTGTCCATATGGCGACAGGCGAGGCCATTGCCGGATTGTTCGCGTCGGAGCCGACGCACGTGCAGGCCATGTTCGCCGCGAACGTGCTGCTCATGCTGCTGACCGCTCCGGTGCAGTTCGGCTGCGGCGCGCGTTTCTACAAAGGGGCGTTCGGGTCGCTCAAGGGCGGATCGGCGAACATGGACGTCCTGGTCGCCCTCGGCACCACCATCGCGTTTCTGTTCTCGCTCGTGATCACCTTCGCGCCCGTTGCGACAGGCGACTGGGCGGGGGATGCCGGCATGCAGATCAACGGCGGCATGCCTTATTTCGAGACCTGCGCGATGCTCATCACCTTCGTCCTGCTCGGCAAGATTCTCGAGTCGCGGGCGAAGGGCGCGACGAACCAAGCTATCGAGTCGCTGATGAATCTCACGCCTCCCGAGGCGTGCGTGGTGCGCGGCGGTGCGGAGGTGACGGTGCCGCTTGCCCAGGTGGTCGCGGGCGACGTGGTGATCGTGCTTCCCGGCGAGAAGATTCCGGTTGACGGCGTGGTGGTAGAGGGTCGCTCCGAGGTCGATGAGTCGATGCTCACCGGCGAGGCGCTCCCGGTCCTCAAGGAGCAGGGGGACGCGGTCACGGGCGGCACGGCGAATGCGACGGGGTCGCTGACCGTGCGTGCTCTGCGCGTCGGCTCCGATTCGACGCTCGCGCGTGTCGTGCGCGCCGTCGAGGACGCGCAGGGTTCGAAGGCTCCGGTGCAGCGCATGGCCGACAAGATCGCGGCGGTGTTCGTCCCCGCCATCCTCATCATCGCCGCCGTCACGTTCTGCGTGTGGTTCTTCCTCGTGCCTGCCGCAGGCGATGCCGAGCGCGTCAGGCAGGCGCTTTTGCCCGCCATCGCGGTCATCGTGGTGGCATGTCCCTGCGCGCTCGGCCTGGCCACGCCCACCGCGCTCATGGTGGGCGTGGGCAAAGGCGCTCAGCTGGGCGTCCTCATCAAGGACGGCGAGGTCCTCGAGCGCCTGTGCAAGCTCGATGTCGCCGTGTTCGATAAGACGGGCACGGTCACCGTCGGCTCCCCGCGCGTTGTCGCATGCGACGTTTCGTCTGACCACTTGCGTATGGCGGCAGCGCTTGAGCGCAAAAGCGAGCACCCGCTCGCACGGGCGGTGGTTGACTACGCCTCAGAGCGCGGCGTGGACGATCCGTGCGAGGTCGAGGACTTCGAGGCGATTGTGGGCGAGGGCGTGCGCGGCGTCGTGAACGGGCGCGAGGTGTTCGTGGGATCGCGCGTCATCGTGGACGGGAAGGAGGTCGGCGGGTTCTCGTTTGAAGACGAGCCGAAGCCCGAGGCGGCTGCGGCCCTCGCCGACTTGAAGGCGCGCGGTGTGGAGACGTACCTGGTGACGGGTGATGCCGAAGCCCCGGCGCTCGAGGTTGCCTCGCGGGTGGGAATCGATCCCGTGCGCGTGTTCTTCGGCGTGAAACCTCTCGAAAAAGCCGAGCGGGTGCGAGCGGTGAAGTCCTCTGCGAAAGACGGCGAGCGCGTGGTCGCCTTCGTGGGCGACGGCATCAACGACGCGCCCGCGCTCGCCGCTGCGGACATCGGCGTCGCGATGGCCTCGGGCGCCGATGTGGCGCTTGACGCGGGGTCGGTCGTCCTCATGCGCAACAGCCTCGCCGACCTGCCCGTGGCGCTGCGCTTGTCCCGAGCGACGATGCGCAAGATCAAGCAGAACCTGTTCTGGGCGCTTGTCTACAACTGCATCATGATCCCGCTCGCGGCCGTCGGCATACTCGCGCCTGCGCTTGCCGGCGCGGCGATGGCGTTCTCGAGCGTTTCGGTGGTTTCCAACTCGCTGCTTTTGAAGCGCTTCGAAGCCTGATCTGCGCGTGGCGCGCGGGCGCGACGGCGCGTGCGAGGCGGTCGCCTGCGCTGGTTGCGCCTTGAAGCGCATGCGGGCGCGCGCGGTGCGAGAGCGGGGATCGGCCTTGCGCGCTGCTTGTTTCGTGCGCTCGCGCCCGCGCTTCCCCGTATCGGCGGAGGGGAAAACCTCGTTGCGCTATACTCGAACGTACCGAAACGCAACGTTCGCGCGCCTTGCTAAATAGGGCGCGCCTGAAATCGAGGGGGCCTTTGATGAGCACTGCCGCTATCGTGCTTGCCGCCGGCGCGGGCACGCGCATGAAATCCAAGAAGCCGAAGGTCGCGCACGAGGTGCTCGGCAAGCCGCTCGTGCGATGGGTCGTCGACGCCGCGCGTGAGGCGGGTGTCGAGCGCGTGGTCAGCGTCGTGGGGCACGCCCGCGAACAGGTCGCCCCGCTTGTCGAGGGCGATACCGAGATCGTCGTGCAGGAACAGCAAAACGGCACGGCGGGTGCGGTGGCGGTTTGCGCCGACGCGCTTGCCGACTTCGACGGATCGCTCGTGGTCTTGTCGGGCGACTGCCCGCTCATCTCGTCTGAGACCATCGCGGCGCTCGTCAAGGCGCGCGAGGACGCCGATGCGGCCGTGGTCGTGCTGAGCATGGAGCTGGAGAATCCGTTCGGCTACGGGCGCATCATCCGCGGCGAGGACGGATCGGTGGTGCGCATCGTCGAGCAGAAGGACGCTACCCCCGAGGAGGCGGCGGTTTGCGAGTGCAACTCCGGCTTCTACTGCTTCGATGCCAAAGCGCTGTTCGCGGCGCTTTCGAAGGTGGGCTCCGATAACGCGCAGGGCGAGTTCTATCTGACCGACGTGCTGGAGATCTGCCGCAACGAGGGGCGCGTCGTCACGGCGCTTACCGCGCAGGACCCGACCGAATGCCTCGGCGTGAACTCCCGCGCGCAGTTGGCCCAGGCCGCCTCCGTCATGCGCGACCGCATCAACGCGCGTCACCTGGCGGCGGGCGTCACCATGTGGGATCCGTCGAGCGTGTGGATCGGCCCCGATGTGAGGATCGAGCGCGACGTGGAGCTGCTTCCCCAGGTCATCCTGATGGGGTCGACCTCCATCGGCGAGGACAGCGTCGTCGGGCCGAACACGCGCCTGACCGACACGACCGTCGGGCGCGGATGCGTCATCGACGAGACCGTCGCGGTCGAGGCCGTCGTCGACGACGGGGCCACCTGCGGGCCGCGTGCCTATTTGCGCCCGGCTGCGCATCTGTGCGAGGGCGCGAAGGCGGGCACGCACGTGGAGATCAAGAAATCGACCATCGGCGCGGGCAGCAAGGTGCCGCATCTGTCGTACGTGGGCGATGCGACCATCGGCGAGGGCGTGAACCTGGGTGCCGGCACCATCACGTGCAACTACGATGGAGCGAAGAAGTGGCCGACCGTCATCGGCGACGACGTGTTCGTGGGCTCGTCGACCATGTTGGTCGCGCCGGTCAGCATCGGCGCCGGCTCGCTTATCGGCGCGGGCTCGGTTATCACCGAGGACGTGTCCCCCGATGCGCTCGCGCTCGGGCGTGCGCGTCAGGTGGAGATC
>ERZ827469.1229-NODE-1229-length-23848-cov-3.745597_pt1 | contig 23848 bp, 21 predicted proteins | sample MGYA00519917_ERZ827469 | MGnify/ENA primary metagenome ERZ827469 (study PRJEB31778, sample SAMEA3449314) | human gut metagenome | biome: human gut; feature: human-associated habitat; material: faeces | place: United Kingdom | collected 2010/2012 ... | reverse complement strand
GATCGATCGTCTGCGGGTTCAACGCGGCCCCGCCGAGCAGCACGCAGCGATACATCGCCAAGCGCGTCCCGCCCGCGTCGGCGCCGCGGCCCGCGGCCTCGCCACCCGCCGCAGCCGGCGGGCGAACCGGCATCGCATCGCGACCCGGCAGACCGCCCGCCGCGCACGGTCTGCGGCCCGCGGCCTTCGCCATGCGATCCTCTTCCACCGAGAGCATGTCCTGCAGCATCTTGTCGACCACCGAGATGTGCGTCGCGCGTCGGACCTCGGCGTCGTGCAGCACGCGCTCGGCATCGAAGCGCTCGTAGACGCGCAGGGGAACGCGCGCCAAGACGGCGCGCACGAGCACCTGAAACCCACCGATATGATAAAAGGGAAGCACCGCCTGCCACAGGCCCGCGCCCACGCCCGCCGAGGAGCGGTTGGCGGCGCGTGCCGATCCGACCAAGTTTCCCCAGGTCAGTTTCACCGCCTTCGACTTCCCCGTGGTACCCGAGGTGAACATGACGAGGGCGTCGGCGCTCGGATCGAACAGATGCGCCTCGCGCTCGGCGAAATGGATGGTGTCCTCCACCACGTCCTGACGCGCGCCCATGATGGCGTGACCGCGCCGCGACGCGCCGTACACCCCCGCGACAATGCCCTCGTCGTCGCCAAACGACAGCTTCACGTGATCGATGATCTCGCAAAGCCGTTCGGAGTTGATGGTGTAGGAGATGCGCAGATTCTCCCGCTCGGCGTCGAGCAACCGCACGTACTTCTCGGCCTCGCTCAAGCGCTGGTTGAGCGTCACCAGCGAAAACGAGCCGTAACCCGCAGCCAGGGCGAGGAAGGCGAACTCGGGGCAGTTAGGCAGATCCACCACCACCGCATCGCCCCGGCGAACGCCCGAATCCTGCAATCGCCGAGCCATCGCGGCAGCGGCCACACGCGCCTGACGGTACGTGTAGGACGTCTCCATGCCGCGAGCGTCGACAAAGGTGAGAAATACCTGGTCGGGGAATACGCGGGCCGTGTTGTCGAAAACGTCGATCAAGCTGAATTCCTACGGGAACTTGGGGTACTGGGTGAAGTCGGGAGCGCGCTTCTCCTTGAACGCGTCGCGGCCCTCCTTCGCCTCGTCGGTGGTGTAGTATAGAAGCGTGGCGTCGCCGGCGAGCTGCTGAATGCCCGCAAGGCCGTCGGTGGCCGCGTTGAACGACGCCTTCATGAAGCGAAGCGCCGTCGGGGAGAACTGCAGCATCTCGCGCGCCCACGCGACGCACTCGGCCTCGAGCTCGTCGAAGGGCACGACCTTGTTCACCAGGCCCATCTCGAGCGCCTCGGCCGCGGTGTACTGACGGCAGAGATACCAGATCTCACGCGCCTTCTTCTGCCCGACGATGTTGGCAAGATACCCCGCGCCGTAGCCGGCGTCGAAGCTGCCGACCTTCGGGCCGGTCTGACCGAACTTGGCGGTGTCCGCCGCGATGGAGAGGTCGCACAGGATGTGCAGCACATGACCGCCGCCGATGGCGTAACCGTTCACCATGGCGATGACCGGCTTGGGGACCACGCGGATGAGGCGCTGCAGGTCGAGCACGTTCAGGCGCGGGATGGAGTCCTCGCCGACGTAGCCGCCGTTGCCGCGGATCTTCTGGTCGCCGCCGGAGCAGAACGCCTCGTCCTCGTGGCGCCCTCCGTGGTTCATGCCCGTCAGGATGATGACGCCGACCTCCGCGTCGTCGCGCGCAACGCTGAAGGCGTCGTACATCTCGTTGACGGTCAGCGGCGTGAACGCGTTGCGGCGCTCGGGCCTGTTGATGGTGATCTTCGCAATGCCGTCGCAAGTCTCGTACACGATCTCGCGGTACTGCTTGCCGGGCTTCCATTGAATATCGCTCATGGGTGTCCTTCTCGTGTTCAAGCGGGCAGCCCGCGGAAACGAGCGCGGGCCGACATGCTTCCATAGTAGCGCTCTCCCCGCGCGTTATCGAGCGCCGGCGATCGTTCGCCATGCGAATTACCCAACCCGAGATGACGAAACAGGATTCCGCGGCACGGCGGCGGGGAACCGCACCGTAAAAGCGGCCCTGCAACGCGCGTGTCTGAAAAACACCTCCGCGATTCCCATTTTTCAACGACTTGTATCAGCGAATGCGGACACCGTCAGCGAGTCTCTTCCGCGCACGCTTTTCACCTGCGACTTTAGGAAGAAGAACGCTGCAAACATACCGAAGCAACGGGCAACGCCCGCCTCCGGAGGGCAAAACCTTCGCTGGAATGATACATATCGTCGAAAAACGGGAAGGCACGCCCTCGAAACTGGGCACGAGGAAGCTCGAACGCTGGACGCACAACCTCCACCACTATGCGAGCGAACGTCCCAGGTGCCATATCCCGCAAGATTCCGCTACTGCAGCAAACCCGCCACCACGCGCGCGAACGCCTCGGGCTGCTCCAGATGCACGTTGTGCCCCGCGCGGGTGATGCCCTCGATACGCGCAGCCGGCACGAGCTCGGCCACGCGGCGCGCCACGGCGCCGTATTTCTCATCTAAGCTGCCGTGCACGTACACGACCCTCACGCCGCACTCGGCGGCGCATGCGAGCGCCGCGAGGGAGTCGGCCTCGCCCGCTTGGCAATGCTGCCCCGCCTCCGTCAGAGACGAGGCAAGTTCCTCGGCGTCGTGCGCCACGCGATCTGAGCGAACCCGCGCGCGCACGTCGGCGGAAAGCGCGCGCTGCGACGCGAACAACGGCAGGGTCTCCCACCGGTCCATGAACGCCGCGACGCCGTTCTCGCGCAGGTCGGCCGCCCACGCATCGCCGCGCGCCCGGAACGCCTCGCGAGCCGCCTCGTCCGCAGGCCCCAGCCCCGCGCCCTCCAGAGCCAGCGCCGAAAGCGGCAAGCGCTCGCCCGCCGCCTGCGCGCGCGCCAACGTCTCGAGCGCGATGCGCCCTCCCATGGAATAGCCCACGACCACGCACGGCTCACCCGATGCGCGGGCGACGTCGCGCACGATCTCGGCAACACGCCGGCACGCAGCGTCCAGGGAAAACGGCCTCGCCTGCGCGTACAAATCCGGCACATGCACCTCATGCCCGCGTGCGCGCAGCGCATTCGCCACCGCGTCCCACGAACGGGGCGTCTGCGCAAACCCGTGCAGCAAGATGACGGGATCGGCGCCTCCGCTCGCGCTTGCATCCGCGTTGGCACACCCGTCAACGCCCGCGCCCGCATCCATGCCCTGCCCGAGAGCACCCGCGCCCGGGCCCATGCCCGCATCCCGCGTCGTCTCGGCCGCCGACAGCGGCCCCTCCGCACCCGCCACGGCGCTACTTCTGAAACTTCCCGTAGCGCTCTTTCACGCCGCGCAGCGGAACCGTCACCTCGATGAGGCTTACGCCGGGCGTCCCGAGCAGCTCCTCATACACGGCGGCGAACTCTTCCACCGTCGACACCGCGCGGTACGGCACGGAAAACGCGCGCGCCGCCTGCTCGAAGCGCACGTCTTGGGGCACCAGGAACAACCGCTCGAAGTAATCGTCGCCAGATGCCTGGGGAAGCATGTCGAAGATGGCGCCGCCGTTGTTGTTCAAAAGCACGATCACCATGCTCGAAGCCTGCGCACCGCCGTGATGCACCAGCATCTCGCGCTGCAACGCAAGCGCGCTCAGATCGTGCAACATGGTGAAATCGCCCGCCAGATACGTGGTCTGCGCGAAGTTCTGCGCCGCGCCGAGAGCTGTCGACGTAGTGCCGTCGATGCCGTTCTGGCCGCGGTTGCACAGCACGCACAGGGGCTTGCCGCCCTTCACCAAAAACGTGTCGATCGCGCGAATGGACATCGAGTTCGCGGAGAACACGCACGAGTCCGCAGGTGCCAACTCGAGCAGCTTGCGCACGTAGGCGCCCTCGAAGCAGTCGACCTCGTCAGCAGGCGCGGCCCCCACCGCCAGAATGTGCTCCCGCGCCGCGTCGTTTTCCGCAACCCACGCGCGCGCGAACTCAAGCTGCGCCTCGTCGGGCGCACCCGACCACGCCGCGGTCGCAAACGACAGCGGATCCGCCGCCACGAACGTGTCAGTGGCGAAGTTGAAGTCGCGCGTCTGCGCGCAGTCGACCACGATGGCTTGCACGGCGCCCGCACGGCGCGCGGCCTCGACGGCCTTCGTCGCCGACTTCGAGATGGGGAAGCGCCCGAAGCGAATCACCACATCGGGCTGCGGCGCCGAAGGATTGCGGAAGACGTTGTCGTAGTTGTCGATGACCAGCGGGTCGTCGACGGCGCGCAAGCCCGACAACGGGTCCGCCAAAAGCGGATATCCCATCGCGCGCGCCCACGCAACCACGCGCCGCGCCTGCGCGAGCGTCTCGCAGGTACCCTCGCCCGCCATCACCAGCACGCGCTTGCCGGCGCACGCCGCTTCTATCGCGTGCACGTCGAACGCGTCGAGCGCGTATCCGGCACCGAGCAGCGCGGGAAGCTCGCCTGCGCTGCGACCTGCGGCGAAGCAGTCGCCCGAAGCCGCATCGTCCAAACCGTCCGCAGCAAGCGCGTCGGCGCCGGGGAAATCGGGCTTGAGCGGCTCGTCGAACGGGAAGTTCACGTGAACGGGACCCGCCATGCGCGCGCACCCACGCGAGGCGACCTGCACGTGCGCTTCCGCGTCTCCCGCCGCAGCCGATGCCGCGCCTCCGGCGTACCTGTCGCCGTCGATGCCGCCCGCCCCTCCGAGCGCCGCGAGGCACACCTCGCGCGCGGCCTGCCGGACGAAGCCCAACCCGGCATCGGTCGCATCCGGCAACGGCATCGCGCGAAACGCCCGCACGTGATCGCCGTAGGCCTTCAGCTGATCGGTCGTCTGCGGCGCGCCGAGCCCCTGCAACTGAGGCGGGCGATCACCCGACAGAACGATCAACGGCACACGCGAGGTCTCCGCCTCCATGACGGCGGGGTAATAGTTCGCAAGCGCCGTTCCCGACGTGCACACCAACGCGGCGGGGCGTCCGCTCGCCTTGGCCAGGCCCAGCCCGAGAAACGCCGCCCCGCGCTCGTCGACGTCGACGTAGAGCCGCGCGCGCTCGGGACTCCTGCGCGACAACTCGAACGCCGCCATGGCCAGCGCGGTCGAACGCGATCCGGGGCTCACCACGAAATCGCGCACGCCCCAGCGCGTCAGCTCGTCCAGAAACGCCGCCACCCACAGCGCGGTCGCCTGCTCGTGCGTCGCCCGCTCGCCCAACGCTCGCTTACGCCCGCCCCGCTCGCGGGCGGTCAGCTCGCCCATCTTCTGCGTCATCGGGCGTCGCCTTCCTTCTCCTCGTACGTGCTTTCTCCGTCGAAAGCGGACAGCACTGTTTTCAGCTTGAGGTCAATCTCGTCGTACTCCGCCGCCGCATCGCTTCCCGCGACGATGCCGCAGCCCGCGTACACCCAGCCGATCTCACCGTCGAACACGCCCGTGCGCAACGCCACCGCGAACTCGCCGTCGCCCGCTGCATCCACGAACCCCGCCACGCCCGCGTAGAACCCGCGGTTGTACGACTCGATGCGCCGGAGCAGCATCTTCGCCTCGCCGACGGGAGTCCCGCTGGTAGCGGGCGTGGGATGAAGGTCCTCCGCCATCGCGCGGATGTCGACGCCCTCGAGCATCTTCGCACGCGCAGGCGTGTGCAGATGCTGCACGTGCGCCAGCGACATGATGCCGGGCGTTGCGGGGACATCGACGTCGTAGCACGTGCGGTTGAACACCTCGCGGATGAAACGCACCACGTAATCGTGCTCGCCGCGATTCTTCTCGTCGGCCATCAGATCCCGCGCCAGTTGCGCGCGCTCCTCCTCGTCGGCGCCTGCGGGGCACGTGCCCGCCAAGCACATCGACTCCACGGCGTTGCCGCGCTTGCGCACCAGCAGCTCGGGCGTGCAGCCGCAAAAGAACACATCCGCATAGCGGTACAAAATCACCTTGCCGCGCGCGCTGCCGTCGATGAGGTTCACCAACAGATCCTTCGAAGAGAACGGGTGAACCGCCGTCAGCTTCTGCCTGCGCGAGAGCACCACCTTCTCCACGCGCCCCTCGGCGATGGCGCCGAGGGCCTTGCCCATCGCGTCCATCCACGCCTCGCGAGAATCGCGCTCGATCGCATACGGCACGCTGACGCGCGTCCTGCGCGGCGCGTCTTTGCACATGCGCAGGAAACGCTCGACGCGACCCGGATACACCGGCCCCAGCGAGTTCACCTGCAGCATGCGACCGCGCTCGTTCTCGATCAGCACCACCTCGGGCAGCATGAAGCGCAGACGGGGAAACGACCCCTGCAGCTCGTCGACCGGAGCCGGGTTTTCCGCGTCGAAGCGGTTGAAGGAGAAGAAGACCGCCGGCTGGTCGACCGCTTCCGCCGCAGCTTGCGCCGCGCGCGCTGCGACCTGCGGCGAAGCGTCCACGTCCTCGCCGATGACGTCCTCGGCGCGCATCTGCTCGAAGTCGACGTCCTCGAGCGTCGGCAGCGCGATGCAACGCCCCAGGCCCATGTAGCGCACGGGGCGCTCCTTGTCGTAGTAGACGAACTGGTCGGTGAACCCTTTCTGCATCACGCAGAACGCGTCGACGATGTCCGCGTCAACGGGCACGGTCATGGAGTAAATCTTCGTCATGGAGGCCTCGCACGTACGAACGCCCGCGATGCGGCATCGCAAGATCGCGCATCGGGCTAGCGGAGAAAGGAGCGATCGGCGGAATGCGGCGGCGCGGGCAGGCGGTTAACAACTGAGGGGAATTCTAGCACGCACCGCTATACTGAGCGGGAGTCGAACCGCCACGGTCAAGGAGAACAACATGAAACGGTTTTTCAACGAGTTCAAAGAATTCATCAACCGCGGGAACGTGATGGACCTCGCCGTGGCCGTCATCATCGGCGGAGCGTTCACAGGCATCGTCACGTCGCTCACCACCGACATCATCAACCCGCTCATCACCGTGATCGCAGGCGGTGGGGCGAACTCGATCTCGGGGCTCGTCGTTCCCGGCACCGGCATCGACTTCGGCAAGTTCATCAGCGCCGTCATCAACTTCCTCATCGTAGCATTCGTCGTGTTTCTGCTGGTCAAGGCCATTAATAAGATGCAAAGCGTCGGCGGGCGCATGCTGAAGCTGAACAAGGACGGGCAGCAGGTCGTCGACGTGGCGCCTACCTGCCCCTTCTGCTTGGAAGAGGTGAAAGAGGGCGCCGTGCGCTGCCCGCATTGCGCTGCGGCGTTCGACGAGCCCGCGCAGAAGACCGTCAAGGTCGTGGAGGCGTAGGGCACGCGCGCCGCGCGGGCGCGGTTCGCACGGGAAGCGCCCACGATGGACGCGCGAGGCCCGCAAAGTGCGTGCGGCGATCTAGCCCGAAGGTCGCGCCGCGCGAGGGCAACGCCGACGCCGCACGAGAGCCGCAGCCCGAAACATCGCGCCGCAGCCTGCGGCGGCAATCGTCCCCGAACACGAAGCGAGCGCCCATGACGGACGCTCGCTTCGGCTTTAAGGAGAGATGAAAAAGGGAAGGAGTTGCTCGTTCTAACGGCAGCAAGCCGGAACGGCGTGCTTCACGCGGTCGTGCTCCTCGGCGCGCTTGCCGTCGTTGAAACGATCAAGCGTGCCGACGAGGTAGCCCGTGATGCGGCGAATGCGGTCGAACTTCACCGGCGCCAAGCCGTAGTGAATGCCGACGTCCTCGCCCTCGACGTCGAGCGTCAAGGTCTCGAGCATGCCGTGGGGATACTTCTCGTAACCGCGCTTGAGGTAGGCGCGCATCTCGTCTTCGCTCACGCGAGCATCCTCGTCGTTCGCGTAGTTGACGATGATCTGAACGCCGTCGATGGTCGTCTTCTGCGTCTTCTCGGAAACAGCTTCGGTGGTCATTGCCTGCGCCATGTTCGCGCTCCTCATCTTCGATATAACCGCACACCGTCCGGACCGCCGGCTTGCGCCGGAGCTCGTCCGCCGTGTTGAACTTACAAGCGAAGCTTACCACAGCATCGTCTCAATTGCTACTGTTTTTATATCATTTCCCATTTTTCACACCGCGAGGACAGCTCGGCGTGCGCAACTTCGCGTTGAGGGGGCAACAAAGCGCCCTCACCCCCTTCTCCGGTACGCCGTCGACCTTGCGGCGCCGACCTTCTCGACGACGCCCTCGTCTTGGAGCTTCGCGAGAACGCGCTCCAACGTGCGCCGGCTCACGCCGGGATTGGCGTCCAAGATCTCGCGTTTCGACGCCGTCCCGATCAGCCCGGCGAAGAACGCCCTCACGGCCTCCTCGTTCCCAACGGGCGAAGCCGCTATCGATAACCTGGCATCAAGCTCCCCATAGCAGGCGAGCACTATGCCCAACATGTACGTGACGAAAGGGGCATAGTCGCTTTCGCCTTCCCGCCAGCCCGAAGAGCTCGCGGCCAGAGCTTCGTAATACGTCTCCTTGGTTCTCTCTATCTCCTTCTCAATCGAGATGTACTTCCCCACGTCGTACCCGCTTCGATACATGAGCAGCAACGTGAGCAGCCTGCCCATGCGGCCGTTCCCGTCGTCGAACGGGTGAATGCTCCAAAGTCGAAGACGAAAACGAGCGACACCAGCAAAGGGTCGTATGCCCCGGCGTTCACCTGATTCGCGTACTCGGAGCATATCCTCTCGACGGCGGCGGGGGTGCCCGCAGCCGAGGTGGGAACGAATCGTGAGACCAGCTCGCCTTCGGCCGTGCGCTCGGCGATCACGTTGTCGGAATCCTTCCATTTTCCAGCGTAAGAACCACCCGAGAAACGGTGCAGGTCGCGGTGAAGCTGGAGGATCACGTTCGGCGTGACGGGGATGTCATCGTGGCTCTCGTGTATCTCGTCCAAAGCATATCGGTAGCCTGCGACCTCCCTTTCGTCGCGGTTTCTCGGCTCCGTCTTGTCGAGCATGAGCTCGCGCAGCCGCTTGTCGGAGGTGGAGATGATCTCAATTCGGTTCGAGGCGCCCGTGCTTTGGATCTTGGCGACCTCGACCAGCGCCGAAAACGCCTCGGGGCTGATTGCGGAAAGCGACATCGCTCTCCCCTTCAACTCGCGGATGTCCCCGAGAGCGGAGACCACTTCCGGGATCATCAGCGTATCGAGCGTCTTTCCGTATTCGAACTGCGCCATGGTATCTTCGCCATCCTGACTTTATCTTCGCCATTTCTTATATGTTTGGCGAAGATACCGCAAGCAGCTCGGCACATGCCTCCGCCGCCGCTCCTCGCTCTCTCATCCACCCTCCCAGCCGAGCTTCGCGCCCGCTTGCGTCTTCATGACGAGACAATTAACAGACGTTTAATCCAAACGGCTGTACAGCGTCGCAATTTGAACCTTGCTCGAATTAAATGTGGAGATTGAATGATCACCCACTATACTGGTGAAACAGGGAGCCTAAGGGAGGGGGCGCATGCTTCGCCATCGCGTCTCGGCTTCCTCTGCCACGCCCGCGTTACGCGGGAGCCTGTCCACGAGGCGGCAAAAAACGGCGAAGAGAGAGAAGGCAGCGGCCTTCGCCCAGGATTCGTCGAGCCCGAGCTGGTGGGTTCTTCGTATCTTGGCGCCACGCGCGTTGCCGTGGAGGCGCGCATGGCACAAGCGGATGGCTGCGACTGATTCCGAGGAGAATCTTATGAGCGAGACGAAAGGTCTGACCAGGCGCGCATTCCTTGCAGGGACTGCCGCAATGGGCGCAATGGCGGCGCTAACCGGTTGCGCCGCCTCCTCCGGGAAGGAGAGCACCCCGGTTAACGCGGCCTCGGTAGAGGCGGGCAAGGTCGAGGTCAAGCACGTGTGGTGCAGCATGTGCGGCCCCGCCAAAACCGTGTGCTCCAAGTACGCCTACCTGAAAGACGGCGTCTGGGTCAACGTGGAGGGCAACCCCCTCCGCAGGCAACAACTGGGGCGTTGGCTCCAAGTCCCTGTGCGTCAAGGCTCAGGCGGCCATGCAGACCATCAACGACCCGCTGCGCATCATGTACCCCATGAAACGCGTCGGCGAGCGCGGCGAGGGCAAATTCGAGCGCTGCACGTGGGATGAGGGCATGAAGCTGTTCACCGACGCCTTGAAGAAGCTGCAAGACGAGGGTCGCCCGCAAGATCTCGGCATCCTGTCCCCGCAGTTCTTCGGCGTCCTGGCAACCGTCGGCCGTCGCTTCCTGAACGTGTTCCATTCCCCCAACTACATGCACTCCGCCATCTGCGCCATGCAGCGAGCCATGACCAAGCGCGTCACCATCGGCAACGCCACCGCTTCCGGCCCCATGGGCAAGTGCAAGCTCTACGTCAACTGGGGCGCCAACCCGGAGAACTCCGCACAGAACCAAGGCAATCCGCACAGCCGGGTAAGGGCTATCGAAAACGGCATGCAGGTCATCGACATTCGCCCGATGATGGACCAGCTCGCCGCCAAGGCCACCGTCTGGGTCCCCATCCGCCCCGGCACCGATGCCGCCCTCGCGCTGGGCATTCTGAACTACATCATCTCAAACGACCTGCATGACAAGGAGTTCTGCGAGCAGTGGATCAACGGCTTCGACAAGCTGGCCGAGCACGTGAAGCAATTCTCCCTCGAGTGGGCGTCCGAGAAGACCGGCGTCGACGTCGCGACCGTCGAGAAGGTCGCCCAGATGATGGGCACCATCAAGCCGATGAGCATCGTCGACGGCAACGGCGTCGGCGACCAGCAAAACGACGGCACCGCGGGCCTGCAGGCCATCCTGGCCATCGCCGCCGTCACCGGCAACCTCTACACGAGCGCGTCCGCCGCACCCGCCATCAAGACCAAGGCCATCGACATCCTCACCGATCGCATGCCGGCATCCGAGGAGGATATCGAGAGGGGCTACTACGCCGGCATAGCCAACCAGGTCTCCCCCGAGTTCCCGCGCTGGTACAGCAAGCCCGGCTTCTGGGAGACCGGCGGCTCCTCCGCATACTTCAAGGCCATCACCTCGCCGCTGTGGAGCGAGAACCCGCTGCGCGTCATCATCGGCCAGTGCTCCAACCCCTTCGGCGCCACCTGACAGCCCAAGAAGGTTGCCGAGACGCTGATGGCCCGCCGCGGCTGGTGGCAGTCCTGCAAGGAGCTCGATCTGCCCGGTTACGGCTGCATGGACGGCGGCTCCGACCCCAGCTTGCTGTACGCGACGGATATGACGAAGTTCGACCCGTTCACTTCCGCCATGGCTAAGCAGACCCTGGTCAAGATCAGCAAGACCGAGGCGCCTTCACCTTGGGTGCCCGCGGTCTCCACGGAAGAATAGAAGGGGAGATAGATCATGGCAAAGCAATACGGTTTCCATGTAGATTCTTTCAAGTGCATCAAGTGCTGGGCTTGCGAGGTTGCCTGCAAGGCCTGGAACGGCATTCCCGCTGGAACCGTCTCCCGCCGCAGGGTTCACGAAGTCACGATCGGCACGTTCCCGAACGTGAAACGCGAGTTCACCTCGCTGTCCTGCATGCACTGCGCCAACCCCGGCTGCGCGAGCGTCTGCCCTGCCGGCGCCATCGCCAAACGCCCCGAGGACGGCATCGTCGTAGTGGACAAGTCGAAGTGCATCGGCTGCCACTACTGCTTCATGGCCTGCCCCTTCGGCGTGCCCCAATACACCGATGAGGGCATGGACAAATGCGACTGCTGCATCGGCAACGGCGTGACCCCGGGCGACACCCCGCACTGCGTTCTGGCTTGCCCCACCCAGGCTCTGCAATTCGGCGAATTGGGCGACCTGTCCCAGATTGCCAGCGAGCAGAACGCGGCAGCCATCTTGGGCGTGCCTCTGGCTTCCGCCAACTCAACTCCTGCCGAGATGAGCAGCCGCACCCCGGTTCTAACGCAGGAAGACTTGGTCAAGTAAGGGAGGTTTCCAATGGCTGAGATGCAAACGGTGTGGACCTGGCTTCCGGCGATATACCTCTTCTTGGCAGGCCTCAGCGCTGGCACGTTCCTCGCCATCGCCGTGCTTCGCTTTTGGAAGCCCGGCAGGTTCCGGAAAACCGGCACCATAGGAGCCTGGGCTGCGGTCGTGCTACTTGCAGTCGGCCTTCTGTGCTTGGTCGCCGAAACCGAGAAGCCGCTCCAAGCGATGATCCTGTTCACCAGCTTCGTGAACTTCGGATCTTGGATGACCATCGGCGCTTGGCTGCTGCTGGCCACCTTCATAGAATGGCTGGTCTACGCAGTGGTGACGACGCCTCGACTCGCCGACGAGAAGGTTGGCGAAGGCGTCAAGAAGGCGCTTGCCATCGTCGGCGCCGTGCTCGCCGTATGCGTTGCGCTGTACGCCGCGGTGCTGCTGCTCTCGGCGCCGGCAATGGCTCTGTGGAACACCATGCTGCTGCCCGTCTTGTTCCTGGTTTCGGCTATCGACACGGGCTTGGCCCTGATCGTCATCATTTTGGCGGTCGGCCCCGATAGGGCGGATGCCCACGAGCTGATGCCCTGGATCGAGAAGGGCGTGTGCGTCATGGTGGTGTTGGAGCTCGTCGTGCTGGTGGCGTTCGTGGTGATGGCGGGCTCCGGCTCCAACGTGGCCGCCGCCTTCAGCGCCGACCAACTCGTGAACGGCGCTTTGGCGGTTCCGTTCTGGCTGCTGGTGATCGTCGTGGGTTTGGAGGCTCCGCTCGTCACGGCCCTCACGAGCACCATCTCGAAGAAGGAGGCGAAGCCGACGATGTCTGTCGCCGGCGCGGTTTGCGCGCTGGTGGGCGGCTTCACCTTACGCTACGTGATCCTGGCTGCGGGCGCGACCGCCGCCATGATCGCCCCCACGCTCTTCGGCGCCGCTCTTGGGGTGCCCCTGTAAGAGAGCGCTCGGGTTTTGCCTGAAGACGGGAAGGCGCGCGGCGCTTGCGGCGCGCCTTCCTTGCGAAACGCCTCTTGGAGCAAGCCCGATTGGGTATGATGACGATGTTCGAGGTTTCCATGCGCCCGCGCGTGAACTTGGAATCGTGCGATGCGCCCGAAAGGTGATGACTATGGTTGACGACCAGATGAACGCTCAGGAGCCCTCTGTCGCCCAGAGCCGCGAATCTACCTATCGCTTTCTCTCCTCGGCTCTGATCCGGGAGATGACGGCGGAGTTCTGGGCTGCGGTTGCCCAAAATCCCCCTGTCACCGAAGGCGCTCTGGGGGAATACCTCGCCTCCCTGAAGGGAGCCGACGTTGAAGCCGTGCGCAGCGAGAACGCCGTCAAATACGCGAAACTGCTCTTGAACGCCTCCTCCAACCCCGTGATTCCCTACGAATCCCCCCGCACCAGTCCCGAGCACATCATGAGGCAACGGTCTTGGACTCAGGTGAAAGCTGTATTCGCCTCAAACGGATTCGCGCTTGACGAGTGCCTGAACCTGCCGGAAGACCATATCTCCTTCGAGCTCGAGTTCATGGCGCTCATGTGCAAGCGGGAGCAGGAGCTTCTCGATTCATGCGACGCAACGGGCCTGGCGTCCAACCGCGCCGTCCAGCGCGCGTTCTTGACGGACCACCTGCTAACGTGGGTCGACGCTTTCTGCGACGATCTTACGTGGAAGTCCCGAGGCGGTTTCTATGCGGGCATCGCCGAGACGCTCAAGCAATTCATGACGTTCGAGATGGAGGAGTTCGATATCTCGAACGACGAGATCAAGTATCCGAAACTCGAAGACAGCGCGGAGTAGCTCCCCCCGCGCCGGCGCAAATTCGACTCGCACGCCTCCGCTTCACCGCAGGCGGCGGCATCAGCTCTCTTGTCATGACGGCAGCACGCCGCCGGCTCCGGACGCCGCAGCCGACAAGACGGCTAGATCTTGTACATGAACTGGAACACATCCTCGCGCTGGATGATCACCTGCACGCCGAGCTCCTCGCCGACGGCCTCGAGCTTCTCCTGCACGGTGTTGAAATCGCACGCCTCGGGAGCGAGCGTCACCAGCATGGTCATCGAGAAGATGGAACCCTCGCCGAGAATGGTCTGGCTGATGTCGTCGATGTTCGCTTCGCATTCGGCGAGCGTCGTCGCAACCGCCGCGACGATGCCGCTGCGATCCTTGCCTAAAACGGAGATGACGCACTTCATGAACTTAACCCTTTCTCGAGGAGGCTTTCGCCTATAGTAGCCGATTGACGCCGCTCTCCCAACCTGAAACGCGCATCATGGCGAAGCGGGGCGGCGAGGGCCGAGTTCCCGCGGGCGCGAGGGCGAAGCAGGGCGCGAGGGGTCGAGGCCCCGCGAGGGCAAGGACGAGGGCGAAACGTGATACGGGAGAAGCGAGATCCCGCGGACGCGGGGGGGCTGACCCTACGAACGCAGGATCAGCGACAGCGCCTCGGCTCGCGTGGCCTGGCTTTTCTCGAACGCACCGCGCACCGCGCTGGTGATGGTCTTGGAGCCGGGTTTCTTCACCCCGCGCATGCTCATGCACATGTGCTCGGCCTCCATCACCACGATAACCCCCTGAGGGTCGAGCTGCTCGATCAGCGTGTCGGCGATCTGCGTCGTCAGGCGCTCCTGCACCTGGGGACGGCGCGCGAACGCCTCCACCAGGCGCGCAAGCTTCGAAAGCCCGCACACGCGCCCGTCCGCTGCGGGAATGTAGGCCACATGCGCCTTCCCGAAAAACGGCACGAGATGATGCTCGCACATCGAGTAGAACGGGATGTCGCGCACGAGCACCATCTCCTCGTGGTGCTCGTCGAACGTCGTCTCGAAGTGACGCGCCGGATCCTCGGTGAGGCCGGCGAATACTTCCTCGTACATACGCGCCACACGCGCGGGCGTTTCGAGCAAGCCCTCGCGTTCGGGATCTTCCCCAATACCCTCCAGGATAAGCCGCACGCCTTCCTCAATCTTTTTCGCATCCACGGTAAGCAGATCTCCTTGCTCGCATACGCCCGGCCGCAGCGCGGGCATCCTTCCCCTGAACGGTCGACGCGCCGCCTTCGGCAAACGTTCTCGCAACGCCCCTTCGGCAACCGCCCCGACCGCGCTCCTACAAACTCAGCTCGATGCCGACCGGGCAATGATCGCTGCCCATGACCTCGCTGTAAATGCTCGCCGACTCCACGCACGCGGCGACGGAATCGCTCACGAGGAAGTAGTCGATACGCCATCCCGCGTTGTTCTGCCGCGCCTTGAATCGATAGCTCCACCAGCTGTACGCGCCCGTCAAGTCGGGGTGCAGCGTACGGAACGTGTCGGTGAACCCGGCATCGAGCAGCTCGGTGAACTTCCCGCGCTCCTCGTCCGAGAAACCTGCGTTTCCGCGGTTGGGACCCGGGTTCTTCAGGTCGATCTCGTTGTGGGCGACGTTGAAGTCGCCGCACATCACCACGGGCTTCGGCTCGCTCGTCTCACCCGCCGCCGTGCGGGGCAGCAGGGTCGCGTCCGCATGGTCGCGGCCGAACTCCGCCGCGCCGCCCGCTTCCGCCGGCAGCTCCACGGGGACACCGGCGGGAAGCGCACCCGCCTCGAGCCCCTTGCAGAAATCGCGGAACGCGTCGTCCCACTGCATGCGATGGTCGATGCGCGCAAGCTCGTTTTGCGCGTTGGGCGTGTAAACGTCCACGAACCAGAACTTCTCGAACTCGACGGCGACGATGCGCCCCTCCTGGTCGAGGTACTCATCACCCAGACCGTGAAGAACGCGCAGCGGGCGCTCCTTGCAAAACACCGCCGTTCCCGAATAGCCTTTACGCTCGGCGTAGCTCCAAAACTGGTGGTAGCCGGCGAAGTCGAGATCGACCTGCCCCGCCTGCAGCTTCGTCTCCTGCAGGGCGAACACATCGGCGTCGAACTCCTCGAAGATGCCCGCGAAGTCCTTCTTCATAACAGCGCGCAACCCGTTCACGTTCCACGAGATCAAACGCATGTGGTTATTCTCCTTTTCAAACATGGCGAAGGCGGGCGATCAAGCGCCCTCTCGCCGACGATGGGCGCGGCGCCGAAGCGGAGCCGCGCACGTTATTTATGATACGGCTCGCCCCGCGAGATCTTGACGGCGCGATACACCTGCTCGAGCAGCACGACGCGCGCGAGGTTATGGGGCAACGTTATCGGCCCGAACGAGAACGTCTCATCGGCACGCGCAGCCACCGCCGCATCCACCCCGTCGGAGCCTCCGATGACGAAGGCGATATCGCTTTTCCCCGCAAGGCACAGCTCGTCGAGCCTGCGCGAGAACTGCTCGCTCGAACGCTGCTTGCCCTCGATGGCCATGAGGATCACGTGCGCCGATGCGGGAACGGCGGACAAGATGGCAGCGCCTTCCTTCTCGCGTGAAGCGCTCACACCGCCCGCATGCGCCGGGTCGACATCGGCCACCTCCTTCACGGCGACCTTCGCATACCCCGAAAGTCGCTTGAGGTACTCCTCGCACGCCTGCTTCCAGAACTTCTCCTTCAGCTTGCCGACCGCCACCACGGTTATCCTCACGCTCTCATCCTTTCCTGCCGCGAGCTTCGCAAAAGCAAAGCGGAACCCCGGCACGACAGACGAAAACGGCGCGCCGGACGAACCCGACGCGCCGCATGCGCCCCATCGTGCGGCTACTGCCAGTCCGAACCGATGACCACCAGGTAGTCGGACTCGAACAGGTACTCGCCGGTGTTTTGAACCGTCGTCCCCACCCCGAGCGTCGAGGCTATCTCGGCGGCCAGCTCGGCTTGGTCGGCCGTGTTGTAGACGACGATCGTCTGCGCGTAGTCGGTGCTGTTGGCGTTGCCGACGTCGATCGTGTAGCCGAGCGCGGCGATCTTCGTCTGCGCCGAGGAGGCAGCGCCCGTTATCTCGGTGCCGTTGCGAACGGAGACAGTGCCCGAGCGCTTCACCGTGCCGCTCGAGCTTGCCGCGGCTTCGGCGGCGCCACCGCCCGAAGATGCCATCACCATGCCGGTCTCTTCGTCGACCTTGTCCTCTTCAACGGGAGGAAGCCCCTGGTCGATGCGGCTGATCATCGTGCGCCACGCCGTCTCGTTCATGACCTCCCACCAAATGCCGTCGATCATCTGCGAGGTGGTGGGGTTGACCGCGGTGTAGAAGTCGGCGCTCATGTCCATACCGCGCATGTTGTTCGCCAGAGCGAGGATGTCCGTCACGCTCATGTCGGTGGTGACGTGCTTCGAGAGGGCCTCGACCGTCGACATCATCGTGGGAAGATCGGACGCGAGCACTTTCTGCGCGATAGCGCCGATGACCATGCGCTGGTTCGCGGCGCGGTACTCATCGCCCTTGCCCGTTCCGATGTTGTCGTAGGCGTGGCGCGAGCGGCACAAGATGAGCGCCTGCTCGCCGTCGAGGGTCTGCTCGCCTGCAGCGAGGTAGCCGCCCGCCTCGGGGTCGTCGATCTCGACGGGAACGTCCACCTCGATACCGCCGAGGGCGTCGACGATGTCGCAGAACCCGTCGAAGTCGATCTCGGCATAGTGAGAGATCGGCACGCCCGCCAGCTCCGACACGACCTGAACCGTGTACTCGGCACCGCCGAGCGAATACGCCGAGTTGAGCTTCTGCATGCCGTTGACGCCCATGTCGACCATCGTGTCGCGCATCAGGGAGACCAGCGACACCTTCTTATTCTGAGGATCGACGCGCATGAGCATGATGGAGTCGGTACGGTACGAATCGCCCTCGAACTCCGCCTGGCTGTCGCGCCATTCGGATTTGTCGGTGCCCATGAGCACCATGTAGAACGGCTCGCCCGGCGCGCTCTTGTCGGCGAGAATGACGCGCATCTCGTCGGAGACCTCGTCTTGCATGTTCGACTGAATGCCGTTGATGTAAGCGAACGCCGCGCCCGCGCCGCCGAGCACGAGCACGAGCACCACCAGAAGGCTGACCACGAGAATCTTGCGGCGCTTGCGCTGCTTTCGCTGCTTGCTGTAATCGGGGCGGTACGAGCTGCGCGAGTAGGCGCTGCTCGAAGGAGCATGCGACGACGCGGAGTCCACGGCGCTGCGAAACGCGCCGGGTTGTGCGCCGGTGCGCGGGTTCGCGCCCGTCTGAGGGGCAGAGCCGGAGTCGCGACGACGCGAGCGCGAAGACTTCGACGCGCGGCTGCTGTAAGAGTCTCTATCGTAGGATTTAGCCATTTAGCCAACGGCTCCTGTTCTCAGATAGCGTCGTCAGACGCTCTTCGAATAGTCTAAAGGAAGTTCCATTTTGATATAGAGAACCACGATCCGGCAACAAAACAGCAAATCAACCGGACAAAAGCCATAGGACGCGTGAGGTTGATCCACAAATTCGCCATGACAGGGGCAGATCACACGCGGGGTTTCGCTACCGAGCCGACGGAGCGAAGCGCGCGACCACGTACTCGTTCGCGGCGATCTCCACGGCATCGTCGAGCGGCGCGAGCTCGCAAGCCGACACGCCCGTCCGCGCGGATCGACGCTTGAGCGCCGCGCGGATAAGGTAATCTGCCACCTCGGGGTTCTTGGGAAGAAGCGGGCCGTGCAAATACGTCGCCACCACGTTGCGGTGCAGCGCGCCGTCGACCCCATCCTCGCCGTTGTTGCCCTTGCCCGCCCTCACCGAGCCGAGCGCCTTCATGCCGGCGGAGAGGTACGTTCGACCCGCATGGTTCTCATACCCCACCACAGGACGGCTCGCCACCGTCGAGTCGAGCACCACGTTGCCGATCAAGCGGTCAGCCGATGTGCCGGGACGATGCGTCTCGATATCGAGAACCCCCAGACCTTCGACCTCCTCTTCCCCGAGCAGCCACGTCTTGCCGAGGATCTGATACCCGCCGCAGATGGCGAGAAGCGCGCCGTCTTCCTCGACGAAGCGCACGATGTCGTCGCGCATGCGCATGAGCTGCGAGGATGCGAGCTTCTGCTCGCGATCGGGGCCGCCGCCGAGAAACACCAGGTCGACCTCGGACAGATCGATCGTCTGGCCGTGCTCGACGCGACGCACCTCAACCGGGATGCCGCGCCACCGGCAACGTTGCTCGAGCGCGCGAACGTTGCCTCCGTCGCCGTAGAGGTTCAGCAGATCGGGGAACATGTGCGCGATGACGAGGGTCGGATCCTGTTCGTCAGCGATCGCAGGCGCCGAGGCGGAGGTTGCACCGTCGACAGCCGTGGGCGTCGGAGCGGCAGCTGCGGGCGCGGAGGCCGCAACACGGTCGCCGGAGGCGGGTGCGTCCTCGCGCGAGCCGCCCTCTCCCGCGGCCGCGCGCTTCGCCGCCTCGTTCAGCGCCGCGTGGACCACCGGAAGCGCCGTGTAGTTCGCGATAGCGTACACGCCGGCGTCGGCGGGAAGCCCCACGCCGGCGGAAAGAGCCGCGAACACCTCATCCACTCCGCCGATCAACCGCGCGTCAACGCCCGCGTACTTCAGACGAACCTGCAGGTCATTGCGGCGCTCGCCGCCGACGAACACGATGCAATCACGTTGGGAGGCAAGCTCTTCGAAATCGATGTCCCAGATCCACGACACGTCGCGGCCGTCGCCCTCCTTGTCGTTCACGAAGAACGCCACGGCCTTCGGACCCGCGTCCTGCGCGACGATCCTCAGGTTCTGGTTGAAGCCGGTCGGGTTCTTCGCCAGGTTCAGAAGCACCCGATGACCTTCGATCTCGTAATCCTGCAAGCGCCCGTTCTTCGGGTCGAACGCGTCGATAGCCTCCGCGACGTCATCGGGGGCGCAGCCGAGAAGGCTGGCCGCGGTCGCCACCGCCAGCAGGTTGTAGACCATGTAAGCGCCGCTGAACGAGGCGCGCACGTCGCACGACCACGCAGCACCCGCATCTCCGGCCACGTCCGAGCTCGCTCGGCGATCCACCGCCGCGAACTTCAGGCCGCGCGCGCCGAGTTCGACGTCCTCGGCGGAGAACTCGAGCTCGGGACGCGCGAAGCCGCAGTTCGGGCAGCGGTATTCTCCGAGCTGGCCGTACTGACGGAAGCCGTACTCGAACATCGAGGAGCAACGCTGGCACACGGTGGCGTCGGCGACCGCGTTCTGCGCGAGATCCATGCTCTCGGCCACGCCGAAAGGAACGGAGGGCGTCGTCCCACGCCCGGGTAACGCGGCGGCGCGTTCGGCGATCATCGCGCAAAGCGGGTCGTCGGCGTTGTACACCAGAACCGTCTTGGGCGATTTCCCCAACGTAGCCACGATGCTGTCCTGGATGCGGTCGATCTCGCCGCAGCGGTCGAGCTGGTCGCGGAAGAGGTTCAAAAGCACCACGTAGTTGGATTGCAGATGGGGCAGGATCTTCGCCATCCACAGCTCGTCGCTCTCGAAGACGCCCCAATCGGCGCCCTTGCTTTGCAGCAGCGCCGTCGCGACGCCCGAGTCGAGGTTGGCGCCGGTTCGATTGCACACCACGCTCTGCCCCGAACGCTCCACGACGTCGGCGAGAAGATTCGTCACCGTGGTCTTTCCGTTGGTGCCCACCACGACGACCGACCCGCGACGCAACCGCGGGGCCAGATCCGATATGAGCGCAGGGTCGGCGTACAGCGCTATCTTGCCCGGGGTGTTCGCGGCCGGACGATGGCAAACGCTCCTCAAACCCCACGTCAACGTGGCGCCGATCATCTTGGCAAGACCGAAACGCAAACCCATGCGTGCTCCTAACGGAAGAAAACGTGCAGACGGCGATTAGTATAACCTTGCACCCAGGGGACGGTTTATAATCACTCAACATTCAAAACAGACACGCGTCACGACAACATGCGGATTGAACGTCGCGCGAGCATGGCCGAACTGCGGCGCACGCGACGAACCGAGCCCTGAAGAGCCCGCCCCTTGCGCATTCTGCCGAAAAGGCGCTTGCGAGAGGAGCCTCTTTGGACGCAAGTCAGATCATTTCCATCGTCGTATTCGTCGTCGCGCTCGCCCTCATCGTCTCCGAGAAAATCCACCGCACGCTGGTCGCGCTCGTCGGCGCCGTGATGCTCATGGCGCTGCAGGTCATCCCCTTCGACGTGGCCATGGGGCATCTCGACTTCAACACGCTCGGCGTGCTTCTTGGAATGATGCTGTTCGTCGCGGTGGTGAAGCTCTCGGGCGTCTTCGAATGCCTCGCCGTGAAATGCGCCCACCTGGCAAAGGGCGACCCCTGGAAGATCATGGTCTTGTTCATCCTGCTGACCGCCGTCTTATCGGCGTTTCTCGATAACGTCACGACCGTTCTGCTCATCGGCCCGGTGACGCTGACGCTATGCTCGCTGCTCAAGATAAGCCCCGTGCCCTTTTTCATCGCGGAGATCATGGCGTCGAACGTCGGCGGCACGGCCACCCTCATCGGAGACCCGCCCAACATCATGATCGGCTCGGCGGCGGGCTTCACCTTCGCCGACTTCATCGTCTACGACGCCCCTGCCGTGGTGATCATCCTCATCGCGCTCATCGTCGCGTTCCGCTTTCTCTACGGACGGAAGACGAGCGTCGGACAGGCGGAAATCGATGCGGTGCTCGCCCTCTCTCCGTCCGACTATATAAAAGATAGGCGCCTGCTGAAGATCTCGGTGGTCATGGTGGCCCTGGTCGTCGCCGGCTTCATGCTGCACGGATCCCTCGGCGTGGAGTCCTCCATCATCGCGCTGGGCGCGGCGGGCGTGATCCTCTTGATATCGGGAACCTCCATCGAGCATGCGCTTTCCCAGGTCGAATGGACCACGCTGGCGTTTTTCGCCGGTCTGTTCATCATCGTGGGGGCCATGACGGAAACGGGCGTCATCGACATGGTTGCCCATGCGCTGGTGAACGCGACCGGAGGCAACGTGTTCGTCACCATGCTCGTGCTGGTGTTCGCGTCGGCTATCGTGTCGAGCTTCCTCGACAACATCCCCTTCGTGGCCACGATGATTCCCATCCTCCTTTCCATGGAGGCCTCGGGCATGGACGTCATGCCGCTTTGGTGGGCGGTGTCCCTTGGCGCGTGCCTCGGCGGCAACGGATCCATCATCGGAGCGAGCGCCAACGTGGTGCTCTCCGACATCAGCAAGAAGAACGGCCACGAGATCACGTTCGTCCAGTTCCTGAAGGTGGGATTCCCCCTTATGCTGATGAGCGTCGCCATCGCGGCGGTTTATCTTGTCGTGAGGTTCCCGCCCCTCGGCTAAGGAGGGACGCATCGCCCGCCATCGCCCATCCATGCTGCGGCGCGTCGGACGATGCGGGACGGACGACACGGCTCCCTCGCGCACGCCCCCTCTGCGTCGGACCCGTGTCGAAAGAGACGAGAGCGGCGTCGAGCACGCACCGCCACCACGAAAAACGCACATATCGACGAAAGCGTCAGCTTGCCAGGAAACTTGATCTTGGCTATAATTTGACCTCGCTTCTTAAAGAAGCCGTTTGCCAACGTGGCTCAGCTGGTAGAGCAACGCACTCGTAATGCGTAGGTCAGCGGTTCGAATCCGCTATGCTCCACCATAAGAAAAACCCTTGATTCTATTAGAATCTTGGGTTCTTTTTTTATAGGAAATTGCAAAAAGAAGAGCAGATGCGATAAAATAGAGGATGAAAACATAACGGCATAGCCAAACAGAGCGAATCGAGGAATTCGCGACGACGCAAATTATGAAGTTGTATTTGGGGAAAAGACTACGCAAGACGGGATTAGAGGAAAGCGCACCACAAGAAGGCAGGGGGAGTTGATGAGGGCATAGCCTGCTTTCTGGTGCGGAATTTGTTTTTGGCTCATTCAGAGTTGAAATATCCGGTTTATTCGCTTGATCGTCCCATTCGGTTACATCGATATTAAGGTTCCGCTAAAAAATTAAGATTATGCGATCTTTCTTTCGGAAAAAAAGCTTTTATATTCTGCCTGTTCTTGATCTGCACTTGCAAATATGATATGATCAAATATGATATAATCAAATGGAAAGAAGTGTAATAAAAGACCGGTTAAACGACAGGAGCGTGTTGCTATGCAGGGCAGGGAAATCGCCGCGTTTTCCGCGATGCTGGCGTGTGCCGCATTGCTGTTAGGCGGATGCGGCGCGGAAAAAGCCGTAGAAAAAACGGATAAAAGCGTGAAACCCGTGATCGTCGTCGGCAGTGATAATTACCCGCCGTATAATTATGAAGATGTGGACGGACGGCCCACGGGCATCGACGTGGATCTGGCAACGGAAGCCTTTGCGCGCATGGGGTATAAGGCCGTTTTCTCGGTCATCGACTGGGAAGCGAAAAAAGAGCTGGTGGAAAGCGGCGAAATCGACTGCATTTGGGGCAGTTTCTCCATTGACGGCCGCGAAGATCAATACCGCTGGTCCGCGCCGTACATGGTCAGCCGTCAGGTGGTCGCGGTGCGCAGCGACAGCGATATCTATACGCTTGCCGATCTGGCTGGGCGGCGCGTGGCCGTTCAGACCACGACCAAGCCGGAGGATATCTTTCTTTCGCATGACGACCCCAGAATCCCGGCGGTGGGCGAGATTTTTTCGATGCAGAACCGGGAATTGATGTATCCGTTCCTAAGCAAAGGGTATGTGGACGCGGTCGCCGCGCATGAAACGGCAATTTTGCAGTGCATGGCGGATTACGGGCTGGAATACCGCATTCTGGATGAGCCGCTGCTGACGGTGGGGCTGGGCGTCGCGTTTGCGAAGGAAGACGAGCGGGGGCTGGAAAAGGCGCTTTCCGCCGTGTTTGAGGAAATGCGGGAAGATGGGACGATGGAGCAGATCATCGGGCAATATCTGGATGAGCCGCGCGGATATATGGGGGGTGGAGACCGATGAAACGCAAAGCTGACCGGGTTTCTATCCGCATTCTCCATATTGAGGTTCTGCTGGGTCTGGTGCTGGCGGTCGGCGTGTTTCTGACGGCCGCGCACCTGGATATGGAAGCGGCCCATCAGATGATGATGACGACGGCCCAATATGTG
>ERZ827469.1218-NODE-1218-length-23979-cov-11.129702_pt1 | contig 23979 bp, 18 predicted proteins | sample MGYA00519917_ERZ827469 | MGnify/ENA primary metagenome ERZ827469 (study PRJEB31778, sample SAMEA3449314) | human gut metagenome | biome: human gut; feature: human-associated habitat; material: faeces | place: United Kingdom | collected 2010/2012 ... | reverse complement strand
AAGTGAAATATTAACCTTTCACATGCAAAAAAGCGGCCATTTTGCCGTATTAGTGAAAGGACTTTACTGATCCCGCTAAAATTCCACGAAAGGAGCCGAATGGATATGGAAAAAGTCGATATCTCTTCCCTGCCGCTGCCGCAGCTCACCGAATGGGTCACCGGCACGCTGGGGGAGCCTAAATTCCGCGCCGGACAAATTTACCGGTGGATCCACCAAAAACGGGTCGGCTCCTTTGCCGAAATGACCAATCTTTCCACCGCCCTGCGGCAAAAGCTGGAGGAGCGTGCTTTTCTCACGGTGCTTACCACCCGGCGACGGCTGGAAAGCAAGCTGGATGAAACCGTGAAGCTGCTGCTGGAGCTGCCTGACCAGAACTGCGTGGAAGCCGTTCTGATGCGGTACGAGCATGGGCTGAGTCTCTGCATTTCCACCCAGGTGGGCTGCCGTATGGGATGCAAGTTCTGCGCCTCCACGCTGGGAGGGCTGGTACGCAGCCTGACCCCGGCCGAGATGCTGGGAGAAGTCTATGAGGCGGAGCGGCAGGCGGGAGAGCCGATCTCCTCGCTGGTGCTGATGGGCATAGGCGAGCCGCTGGATAACTACCGCAATGTACTGGATTTTTTGACGATACTATCCTCGCCGGAGGGCAGAAACCTGAGCCTGCGGCATGTTTCGCTTTCCACCTGCGGCCTGTGCGACCGCATTGACGAACTGGCGGAGCTGGGGCTGGGGCTGACCCTTTCCATCTCGCTGCACGCGGCCGATGATGAGACCCGCAGCGGCATTATGCCGGTGAATAAGCAGTACAACATTGCCCGGCTGATGCAAAGCTGCAAAAATTACTTTGCCAAGACCGGCCGGCGCATCAGCTACGAATATGCCCTCATCGCCGGGGTGAATGACAGCCCGGCCCATGCCGAGGCGCTGGCGAGGCTGCTGGGCGGGCAAAACTGCCATGTGAATCTGATCCCGGTGAACCCGGTGGCGGAACGCGGCACCAAGCGGCCGGATAAAGGAGCGGTGCAGTGCTTCGCGGCCCGGCTGGGGGCGCTGGGGCTGAACGCGACCGTCCGGCGGGAGCTGGGCAGCGATATTGCCGCGGCCTGCGGCCAGCTGAGAAGGGCGGAGGCCGGGAAAGCCGGAGACGGTACGAAGTGACGAGGAATGAGCGCCGGGGAGCGGCCGCCCGGTGAGGGCCGCGAGACGGCGCGGAGGCTGCGGGGGTGCTGGGAGCGGCCCCCTGTAAAGGCCGGGCGGGGACAAAGCCCGGACAGACGGAAAACTTCCCGAGGAGGGGAAAAGAAAGATGCTGCATATCTACGGAGCGACAGACCGCGGAATGGTGCGGGAAACCAATGAGGATCGCTTTGCCGGGGAGGTATTTGACCAGGGAAGCGGCTATGCCGTCGTATGCGATGGCATGGGGGGCGAAGTTGGCGGCGGAATAGCGGCCGGCATTGCTGCCGAGGAGGTGCGCCGCATGATCGAAAGCAGCCTGCGATCCCACATGGAGGAACGCAGCCTGCGGCTGCTGCTGGAAACGGCCATCGCCGGGGCCAACCGGGCGGTATACACCCGCAGCGGCCAAAGCGGCGGGGCCCTGACCGGCATGGGCAGTACCCTTTGCGCCGCCGTCATCAGTGATGGGGTGGCGCTGGTAGCCAATGTGGGCGACAGCCGCTGCTACCTGCTGCGGCAGGGGGAGCTGATCCAGGTGACCGAGGACCACACCGCGGTGGCGGTACTGCTGCAGCAGGGCCTGCTGAGCCCCGAGGAAGCCGCCCATCACCCGGACCGGCACGCCATTACCAGGGCCATAGGGGTGGAGCCGGAGGTCCAGCCGGACTACACCGTGATAGACCTGCTGCGGGGAGACGCCCTGCTGCTGTGCAGTGACGGATTGTATAATACCCTGCCGCCCGGGGAGCTGGCCGGCACCCTGCAGGAGATTCTGCAGGGTGGGGATATCCATACATTGATAGCGAAAGCCAATGCCGCCGGCGGACCGGATAACATCACCGCCGTACTGATCCACAACCGCTGAGAGGAGAACGAAACACATGGAAAATATACTGGGAACCAAGCTGGCAGACCGCTACCTCATAGAGGAGCTGGTGGGGGTAGGCGGCATGTGCAATGTCTACCGGGCCTTTGATGCTGAGGCGCTGCGGACCGTGGCGGTAAAAATGCTGCGGGATGAATATGCCGCCGATGAGGAGTACCTGCGGCGCTTCCGCAATGAGAGCCGGGCCATCAATGCCCTTTCTCACCCCAATATCGTCAAAATTTATGATGTGGTACTGGATGTGCCCAACCCCTACCTGGTGATGGAGTATGTCAGCGGCATCACCCTGAAGGAGTATATCGAGCGGAAGAAGCCCATCCCCGGCAAAACGGCCGCCAATATCGCCGGGCTGGTGCTGACCGCCCTGCAGTGTGCCCATGAAAACGGCATCGTCCACCGGGATGTCAAGCCGCAGAATATCATGGTGACCGAAAAGGGCGAGGTAAAGGTGATGGACTTCGGCATTGCCCGCTTTGCCATGAGCCAGAGCCGCACCATTGATGGCAACGCCATCGGTTCGGTCCACTATATCAGCCCGGAGCAGGCCCTGGGCGACGCGGTGGATCAGCGCACCGATATCTACTCGGTGGGTGTTATCCTTTTTGAGATGCTGAGCGGCAGGCTGCCCTTTGACGGGGAGTCGCCCATCAGTGTGGCGCTGCAGCAGGTGGAGCAGAACCCCAAGGCGCTGCGGAGTCTGAATCCCAATGTGCCGGTGGGTCTGGAGCAGATCACCCTGCACGCCATGGCCAAGGACCCCGACTGCCGCTACCAGAACTGCGGTGAGATGATAGCCGACCTGCGGAAGTGGCTGGTGGACCCCAAGACAACCTTCCCGGCGTATACCGCCCGGGCGGCCAAGCCGGCGAAAAAGAGCGGCGAGGGTATTGGCATTATGCCCAAAAAGCAGGGCGTCATGGCCTCCCAGAAGGCCGCAAAAACTGGTGAAAATAACGAAAAGAAAAGGCTGCGCGACCGGCTGACCACCCCACTTTCCAAGCTGTTTGCGGTGACCTGCGGCGTAGTGGTGGCTTCCCTGCTCTTTGTGCTGGTGATGTTCCAGATCTATCAGCCCTTTAAGTCAGTGGAGGATATCCCCCTGCCCAACCTGGTCGGGGTGGACTTTACCGCCGCCTCCTCCAACGGGGCCTACCCCGGCATCAAGATAAAGCTGGAGAGCGAGGACTACAATGCCGACTATGAGGAGGGGCAGATCTACCGGCAGAGCCCCAACGCCGGCACCAGTGTGAAAAAAGGCAGCACGGTGCAGGTGTGGGTAAGCGCCGGCAACAAGATGGTGACCATCCCGACCTTTACCAACCAGGAGGCGACCGCCGTTTACGCCAAGTTGGTAAGCCTGGGGCTTAAATATTCCACTACCGATATTGCCAGCGACACCATAGCCGAAGGCAGCGTGGTGCGTACCAGCCCCGATGCCGGACAGAGCGTGGCCGCCGGCAGCACCGTGGTGGTGTATGTAAGCGTGGGCAGCAATAAGGAAAAGGTGCAGGTGCCGGAGGTACTGGGCTACCCCGAGGAGAGCGCCGTGCAGGTGCTGCGGGACGCGCAGTTTGATGTGACGGTGACCTACCAGCTGACCGACTACCAGTATGACGGGCTGGTGATCAACCAAACCCCGGCTTCCCCCAGCATGGTGCCCATTGGGAGCAAGATCACCCTGGTGGTGGGAACAGTGGATAACGCCAATGTGAACGGCGAGGCCACCGTGACGCTGCAGACCACACCGCCTGATCTGCCCGGCACCGTGAATGTGACCGCCGTACTGAACGGCGAGACCGTATACAGTGAGGTAATAGAGCCCCGCAACACCCGGCTCATCTCCATCCCGCTGCAGGGCAGCGGCACCTGCATGGCGGATGTGCTGATCGACGGCGAGGTGTATAAGAGCGCTTCGGTGGACTTTGCCACCGGGCAGTACTACTGGACGGCCGACTATTCTTCGGCCTTTGGTGAGTAAATGGAGGGGTTGATCGTGCGCTCGCTGGGCGGGTTTTATACCGTCATCAGCGAGGACGGAACAAAAACCGAATGCCGGGGACGGGGCATCTTCCGCAGGGACGCAACCACCCTGCTGGTGGGCGACCGATGCCGGTTTGAGCCGACCGAGCCAGGCTGCGGGAGCATTACCGCCATAGCACCAAGAAAAAACACCTTACAGCGGCCGCCGGTGGCCAACCTGGACCGGCTGGCGATGGTGGTATCACTGGCCGACCCGGCCCCCAACGCACTGGTCATTGACCAGCTGACGGCGATTGCGGCCCGCAGGGACATCCCGGTGGTGATGATCTTTACCAAGCCTGACCTGGCCGACCCGACCCCCTGGGCGGACATCTACCGCAAGGCGGGCTACCCCACTGCCGTGGTGAACAACCAGACCGGGGAGGGACTGACCGAGGCCGCTGCGCTATTGAAGGGCGGGATCACGGCCTTTTGCGGCAACAGCGGCGCCGGGAAAAGCAGCCTGATGAACGGGCTTTACCCCGACCTCAACCTTGCCACCGGGGAGATCAGCAAAAAGCTGGGGCGGGGACGGCACACCACCCGCCATGTGGAGCTTTTCCCCGATGGGCACGGCGGCTGGCTGTGCGATACCCCGGGATTTTCGGCGCTGGAATTTGTGAAAGCGGAGCCGATGCCGGCGGCGGAGCTGGCGGAGTGCTTCCCCGAGATGGAGAAATACAAGGGCCATTGCCGCTACACCGGGTGCAGCCACCGCACTGAGCAGGGCTGCGCCGTGCTGGAGGCGGTGCGGGAGGGGCTGATCCCCGAAAGCCGGCACCGCAGCTATGCGGCGATCTATAACGAACTGAAAGAGCTGAAGGAATGGGAACTGGCCAAGATGGGACGCTCCCAGGGAGGGACATGATATGCAGGAAAAGGACCTGCTGCAGAAAGCGATGCAGCAAAAGAACATGATGGTGCTGTACCGGGATGAGCTGGTGGCGCCGGAATATGCCGGGGTGCCGGTAGCGGTGGAAAACGAGCTGGTGGTGCTGCAGCGGCAGACGAACTTTGTGCTGGACGGCTACTGCGCCCTGCGCACCGGGGATATTACCGAGGTGGAGCAGATGGACGATGTGCCGTTCCTGAAAAAGGTGATGGCCGGAGAGAAGCTGTACGACGCCGTAAAGGCGCCTGGCTTTGCCTGCCGCGGCTGGCAGGAGCTGCTGGAGGGCATTATGGCCCAATACGGCGGCTGGGCCGCGGTGGAGTGCGAGGGCAACCCGGAGGAATCGCTGTACTTCCTGGGGCGGCTGATGAAGGTAGACAGCCGCTACCTGACCATGAAGCGGGTGGACGCGCTGGGCAACTGGCTTTCTGATCCGCTGGTGCTGCCGCTGGACGATGTGACACTGGTTTCCTTTGGCGACCGGTATTTGGAGATCTTCCGGAAATACTGCAAGTGAGGCGGCGCGGGGGAAAATCGGATGATGGCAAGGCAGACCGAAGCAAGGCTGTTGCCCGGCGGAGACGGGCTGTTGCCTTGGGAGGGCAACGCAGCCAGCGGCGATTTTCGCCAAGCCGCCGTATGCTGCCGCAAGGTAGGTATAATATTATAAAATATATACGAATAGTATATTCAGGGAGGAATGGACATGAAGAAGTTTACCAAGGAGCTGGGGCCGGGGTGGATCACGCTGGTGGAGAATGACGACTATGCGCTCTGCCGTTTGATTTTCGGTGACGGTTTGGAGGTGGACGCAGACGAGGAGGAGACCCCGCTGCTGAAGAAGGGCTTCCAGCAGATACAGGAATACTGGACCGGGCACCGGGTCATCTTTACGCTGCCGCTGGCGCCCGGCGGGAGCGACTTTGAGCGGGAGGTATGGGAGACGGTGATGCACATCCCCTACGGGGAGCATTTTACCACCCCGACGCTGCTGGCGGCGCTGGCGCTGGAGGATACCGAGGAGAACCGCGCACGGGTCATCAAGGCGGTGGACGACTGCCCCATTCCGATCTTTATCCCGACGCACCGGGTGGGCGACCCCGAGACGGAGCATGACGAGGAGTATCATTACCCGGCCGGGGAGGATGTGAAGGGGGCCTTTATGGCGCTGGAGCATCCGCTGGACTGAAAATAGAGCCTGGCAGGAGGGCGGCCGCAGGCCGCCCGGGCGAAGCCCGGGCACCCCGCCGCGCAGCGGGCGGGGCCGATGCGGAGCATCGGGGCCTGCGGCCGAACCAAAGCCCTGCAGAAACGAGAAAAGAGGCACCCACAGCGGATGCCTCTTTTTTGCGTGCTATTTTATTGGGGTAAGTGAAAATCAGACGCGGCGGGTCTTTTTGATGATGGGGACCAGCGCACCGACCACGATGGCGGCGAGGATGATCTCCAGGAGGCCCTGCAGGCCGACAAAGGCGATGATGAACGCAAAGACATTGGTGGTGCCCATCATAGCGGCGAAGCTCTGAAGATAGTCACTGGTGTAGAAGAAGATCGCCAGCGTGCCCATGAACATTGCCGTATGGCAGATGGTGGCCAGTGCACCGGTGATGGTGCCGCTCCACTTGCCGGTGAGGTGATCGAAGCCGCGGTAGATGTAGGCGGCAACCAGTCCCAGCAGGATGCGGGGGATCACGCAGACGATAAAGGTGCCAGCGGGATTGATGCTGAACAGGGTGGTGCCGAAGGTGCTTAGGCCGAAGCACTGAAAGAAGCTGGTGAAGCCAAACACTGCACCCAGCACCATGCCGCCGGCGGGGCCGGTAAGGGCCGCGCCGAGGATGACGGGAATGTGCAGGAGGGTGATCTCCAGACCCATGGTTTTGATGTAGCCGAGGGGGGTGAAGGTCATCACCAGGATGATGGCGGTAAGAATGCCGAGTGTGGTAAGGGTACGGGTGCGGTTGGTGGAACTTGACATGATAATCCTCCTTGCTGCTATTCCTTTGCCGGGTACGGCGGCACACGGGACGCTTTATCATTGCGGCGGGTGGCGTTCCCTTTTGGGATACGCCCCATGGCAAAAGCGGCGCGGCGGGGCCTGCGGCGGATGTGGGATACAGCGCAAAATTTTAGGAAGCGACTCCGCTGCCGGTGCGGTAGGGGCGGCTTCCGCGACATATCATAACAGATGAGGGGGCAAAATGCAAGGGGCAAATGGGGCGAAATGGATGGCTTGGGGAGAGGGGGTCACACAAGGCGATAGACAGCTAACCCATCACAGACCCCGCAATAACGAAAGCCCTTTTTTATTGCGATTCGATCCGTTGCCTTCTGCTCTGGAATGCACTCGATAACGATGCTCTTATGCTCCTGTTTTGCTCTGCAAATGAGCTGATCCGTCAGCGCTGACGCGTACCCGCGCCCCCAGTACGCTGGGAAAAGCACCCAGCCAATTTCGATGCTTTCCTCATCGTATGGATGATAAATGACATAGCCGATAAAGCGTCCGTTTCCTTCGGCGGCATACACAAGCGGCGGCTCGGATAATCCCGCGCGGTGCAGAAATGCCTCGGTCTGCGCCCTATCATAGAGCGGCTCCAAATAGCGCATTACCTCCGGATCGGACAACAGGCGGTACAGCGCGTCGGCATCGCTGCTTTTCATCCTGCGAATTATTATGTTCACTTGCTTCCCTCCGTAAAACTGATTTACCAATCTACTTCATCTTAATATAACATAATGGCACTGGCTGCCGCAAGGGAGGGGTGGGCTTTGGCCGAACGGATGGTGGGATAGGAGGGAAAGCGAAAGGGGCGCAGCCCGCCTGCCGGAGGCGGGCAAGCGGACGAAGTCCGCTTCGGCGGCGCGAAGCGCTGCAGGGGCTGCGCCCCTATCCCCTGCCCTGCACAAACCGTACCAAGAAAGGCAAAGCCCCCACCCAAAGCGGGAGGGGGCAAAATGCATGCTTCACTGCTGTTTGGGCGGGGCGTTGCGGCGGTAGATGGCCAAAAGGCCATCCAGCAGCAGATCCTGATCGAGGATGATGTTGGTGCGGCAATGCGGCACGATAGCCGGGGAAAGGCCGCCGCAGGCCACCACAGTGGGAACTTCGCCCAGTTCCTCTCGGTAGCGCTCAATAAGGCCATCCACCATACAGGCGGTGCCCAGCACCACACCGGAGAGCATACAATCCACCGTATTGCTACCGATGGTCTTGATCTTACCGGTACCGAGACCGATGGAGGGCAGCAGCGAGGCCGACCCTGAAAGCGCCTCCAGCGAGATCTTGACGCCAGGGAGGATAGCGCCGCCGATAAAGCTGCGGTCCTCGGTGACGACGGTGATTTTGGTAGCGGTGCCCAAATCGATGATGATGGCTGGCAGGGGGTATTTTTCCGCCGCGCCCACAGCGGTACAGGCCAGGTCCGCACCCAAGGAAGCGGGTTCATCGATACGGATATTGAGGCCGGTTTTGACCCCGGGGCCAACCACAATGGTGGGGATATGGCCATTGCCGAGGATGCGGACGGCATCGTGGAATACGGCGGTGAGCGCCGGTACGACCGAGGAGATGGCCGCGCCGGTAAGCTGGGCCGGATCGGACTGATGCAGGCGGAAGATCTGCGAGAGAAGGACGGCGTATTCCGTTTCGGTACGCAGGGGGTCCGTCTTGGCGCGGGCAGTAAAGAGGGCGTTTTTACCCTCGTAGACACCAAAGCAGATATTGGAGTTGCCGATATCAATGGTGAGGATCATAGGGTCAATCTCCTTTCAGCGGGGCAGCAGGGCACAAAGACGGTCGGCGGCGGGCTGCATAAAGTCGCCCTCAAACAGCTCGATGGTACCGGTATCCATCAGTGAGGCGAGCGCGGGCTGGATGGGCAGGCGGGCCAGCACCGGAATGTGGTGCTCCGCCGCGATGCTATCAAGGTGGCTTTCGCCGAAGATGGCATGCTGCTTTCCGCAATCAGGGCAGGTGTAGGTGCTCATATTCTCGATGAGGCCCAGAACCGGAACCTTCATCATCTCGGCCATTTTTACCGCCTTTTCCACGATCATGCCGACGAGCTGCTGCGGCGTGGTGACCACGATGATGCCATCCACGGGGAGGGACTGGAATACGGTGAGAGGGACATCGCCGGTGCCGGGGGGCATATCGACAAACATAAAATCGACATCCTTCCAGTACACATCGGTCCAGAACTGGCCCACCGCCCCGGCAATGACCGGGCCACGCCAGACGACGGGATCGCTTTCCCGTTCGAGCAGCAGATTGATGGACATGACCTGGGTGCCGAAGCGGGAGACGGCGGGCAGCATAACATCGCCGAGGGTTTCGATCTTTTCCCGAAGGCCGAATGCCTGCGGGATGCTGGGGCCGGTGATATCGGCATCCAGGATGGCGGTGCGGTAGCCCAGCCGCTGCATACTGACGGCCAGCAGGCTGGTGACGAGGGATTTGCCGACGCCACCCTTGCCGCTGACGACGCCGATGACCTTTTTGACGCTGCTCATTTCATTGAGTTTTTTGGAAAAATCCTGCTCGCTGCCGCAATCGTGGCCGCAGGTACTGCAATCGTGAGTACAGCCCATGGGGATGACCTCCTTTTGATTTTGGACAAAAAAATTTTGCCGGCAAAGCCGAAACCGGCCATGGAAAGCGGGCGGCCCCGCAGGGCTGGGGCTTTGCTGCCGGGGATGGTGGGTGCAGAAAGTGGGGCGCCCCGCAGGGACGGCGGTGAAACCGCCGGGACGGGCGAAGCCCGTCAGGCCCGTTCCTGAAGGGAACGGGTCCCCTGCGGGGCGCCCATCCGGCGGCTATTGCAAATTCTGTCCAGGTATTAGTAAGCCTTACCCCAAATGATCATATGCTTGGCGGGGCGGCCGCAGCAGACACAGGTAGAACCGAGATTCTCCTGCTCCAGCGGCATGCAGCGGCTGGTAACGCCGATCTCATCCTTCATCTTGAGCTCGCAAGCCAGCTCCCCGCACCACATGGTCTTATAAAAGCCGTTGGTACCATCAGCGACCTTGTGCATCTCGGCCATATCGTGGGCAACATAGGTATTGGCTTCGCGGTTGGCGAGGGCTTTGGTATAGAGGCTGTCGTGGATCTCCTGCAGCAGGCGGGCGATCTCGGTTTCGAGGTCCTCCAGCTTGACAAAGGTCTTTTCGCGGTTATCGCGACGGACCAGCACGCACTGGCCGGCTTCGATATCCTTGGGGCCGATCTCCAGGCGAAGGGGTACGCCCTTCATCTCATACTGGGCGAACTTCCAGCCGGGGCTGTTCTCGGAAAGATCTATGTCTGCACGGAAGTTCTTTTTGAGGCGCTCACACAGGGCGGAAGCGGTCTCGGCAACGCCCTCCTTATGCTGGGCGATGGGGACGACCATGACCTGGATGGGAGCGACAGCGGGGGGCAGCACCAGGCCGTTATTATCACCGTGGGTCATAATAATGGCGCCGATGATGCGGGTAGACATACCCCAGCTGGTCTGGTGAGGATACTGCAGGGTATTGTTGCGGTCGGTGAACTGGATATCAAAGGCACGGGCAAAGCCGTCGCCGAAGTAGTGGGAGGTACCGCTTTGCAGGCTCTTACCGTCGTGCATCATGGCCTCGATGGTGTAGGTTTCTTCGGCGCCCGCAAATTTTTCCTTATCGGTCTTGACGCCCTTAACAACGGGGATGGCAAGATATTTCTCGCACATCTCTGCGTAGACATTCAGCATGCGCACGGTCTCAGCCTTGGCTTCCTCGGCGGTTTCGTGCATGGTGTGGCCCTCCTGCCACAGGAACTCGGCGCTGCGCAGGAAGGGGCGGGTGGTCTTTTCCCAGCGCATGACGCTGCACCACTGGTTATACAGCTTGGGCAGGTCACGGTAGCTGTGGATGATATGGGAATAGTGCTCGCAGAACAGCGTTTCGCTGGTGGGGCGCACGCACAGGCGCTCCTCCAGCTTTTCCTCGCCGCCCATGGTGACCCATGCCACCTCGGGGGCAAAGCCCTCTACATGGTCCTTTTCCTTTTGCAGCAGGCTTTCCGGGATGAGCATAGGCATATAGACATTCTGGTGACCAGTCGCCTTGAACATGCCGTCAAGAATATGCTGGATATTTTCCCAAATGGCATAGCCATAGGGGCGGATGATCATGCAGCCGCGGACGCTGCCGTAATCGACCAACTCGGCCTTTTTAACGACATCGGTATACCACTGCGCAAAATCGTCCTCCATCGAGGTGATCTCGGCTACCATTTTCTTTTGATCTGCCATAGTATTTCTTTCTCCCTTTCAGTAGGATATATACTTTTATATTATACGGGTTTTTGCGTCATTTGCAAGGGATTGCGGGGATTTTGTGGGGAATTGGGAGGCGGGAGGCCAAAAGAAGCGGGCGGGGGGAGGTACGGCCCGGACACGGCAGAAGCTTGCGGAGGATGCCGGCAAAAAAACCGCCGCGGGCAGGGGCTTCAAAATTTATTTACAATATTTCACCTTTTCGTCACGGCATTTTTACCGACCTTAAAAAAACAGGTCAAGCATTATTCACAATTTAACGGTATACTAGGAAGCAGTCAAGGGGCCAGGCACCCCACAGAAAGGCAGGTCAGTTCCATGACATATCCGAACGACAACTTTAATGACCGCAACTTTACCACCGGCAATACCGATCTTCCCACCGGGGAGTATCGCTATGATAAAGACAGCATCCATCAGGATGCCGCGTCCGGGCAGGCGCAGCAAACGGCTGCTTCGGGGTATCATCCCTCGGACGCAAACAAAAAATCCACAGGACGGGGCAAAAAGGGTACGGCGCTGCTGCTGGCAGGCTGCCTGGTGCTCTCGATGGTGGGCGGCGCAGGCGGCGCTGTGATCGCTGCCAAGAGCGGCCTGCTGGGCACCGGTTCCACCGTTCTGTATCAAGGGGTAGAGGTCCCTTCCACCAACGGTTCCACCGTCGGCGTCAGTTATTCCGGTGTGGTGCAGCAGGTGGAGGACAGCGTAGTGGCCATCACCACCGAAAGTGTGGCGACCAACTACTTCTTCCGGCAGTATGTCACCCAGGGCGCAGGCTCCGGCGTGGTGCTGACGGCGGATGGCTACATTGTGACCAACTACCATGTGATAAAAGGCGCACAGCAGATCACCGTGACTGCCAATGACGGCAGCACCTATGCCGCCACCCTGGTGGGTACCGATGAGGATAACGACATCGCGGTGCTGAAGGTGGACGCCAAAGACCTGACCCCGGCTATTCTGGGCGACAGTGACACCCTGAAGGTGGGCGACGCCGTGCTGGCCATCGGCAACCCGCTGGGTACCCTTTCCGGCACCGTCACCGATGGTATCGTCAGCGCGCTGGAGCGCCAGGTAACGATAGACGGCAACAACATGACCCTGCTGCAAACCAGCGCGGCGGTCAACCCCGGTAATTCCGGCGGCGGTCTCTTTAATGCCAACGGAGAGCTGATCGGCATTGTCAATGCCAAATCCACCAGCGATTCCAGCGGCAATGCCGTGGATAACATCGGCTTTGCCATTCCTATCAACAGCGTCAAGACCATCATCGAGGATCTCATCAGCCACGGTTATGTGACTGGTCAGATCGTGCTGGGTGTCAGCCTGGTGGATATCACCGATGAGCGCACCGCCCGCTATTACGGGCTGGACAGCACCGGCGTGTATATTCAAAGCGTGGAGTCCGGCTCCATAGCGGATAAGGGCGGCCTGCAGGCCGGCGACCGGCTGCTGAGCTTTGGCGGGGTGGAGGTTTCCACCGCGGATGATCTGAAGGCAGCGCTGGCCAGCCACAGCGTAGGCGACCGGGTGGAGATCAAGGTCTCCCGCAATGGCCGGGAATACACCCACAGTGTGGTACTGACCGAATATGTACCCAGCAGCGCCACCAATTAACTTGCCAACTTCTCCATACTCCTTTTCAATATCACAGCGAAGCCTCCCCCGTGAAGAATGGGGGAGGTTTCGCTGGATTTTGTACTTTTCCTCGGCAAAAAAATATGTTAGAATAGAACCAGAAGAAAGAGCTGCCGTGCGGCAGCGCAACGATAGGAGGAATCCCCCATGAGATTTTGCCCGAACTGCAACAGTGCCGTATATGATGACCGGGCGGAGCTTTGCCCAGAGTGCGGCAAGCCGATGAACCAAAATGTATGCCCCAGCTGCGGCCGGCGGCTACAGCCTGGCCAGAAATGTCCCCACTGCAGCGACTGCCGCGCCCACGGCGAACGCTATACCGTGCGAAACCAAAGTCCCGAACAGACTGTCAGCGGCGGACTGAGTATGTGGGCCTATATGGGACTTATTCTGCTGGCGATGGTTCCGGTCATTGGGCTTATATTTATGATAGTGTGGGCGTGCGGCGTAAGCAGCAACCCCCAGCTGGCCCGCTTTGCCCGCGGCATGCTGCTGGCCAAGGCCGCGCTGTTCCTCATCGGGATCATCTTCTTTTCTGTGATGATGGCTGCCATGCAGCCGCTGCTGAATGAGCTGGAGGACTGGCTGAGCTACTACGGCGATGAATACGGCTACTATGATAACTTTGATGATTCCTACAATTACAATTTTGGCGATGACTATAATGCTGGTGATAACGGCGATCTCTTTGGCGATGACTGGCCCGATTTTTACGGGGAGGAGGCCCCGGCTGCCAATGCCGCGTAAATCATAAAGCAAAAGCCCCCTCCGGGTGTACCGGAGGGGGCTTTTTTATGTGGGATCACTTTTTGAGGGTCTCGCGGCTGCCCTTCCTGGCAGCGGCAGCTACCAGCCCGCCCAGTGCTACGATAGCCAGAAAGTTGGGAATAACCATCAGCTGGTTAAACATATCGGAAAGCTCCCAAGCTAGGTCATTGGATACGCAGGAGCCGAGGAAGATGAGCGCCACAGCGATGATGGAATAGACCGGGACGGCCTTTTTGCCAAAGAGGTATTCCACATTGATACGGCCGAAGAAGTTCCAGCCCAGGATGGTGGAGAAAGCGAAGAACATAAGGCAGATGGCCACGAACAGACTGCCGGCGGTATTACCCATGATGCTGGAGAACGCCAGCTGCGCCATATTGGTCTTGCTGACACCTTCGGCTGCGCCGGAGGCAAGGATCCCGTTGCCGGCATACAGGGTGGAGATAACGACCAGAGCGGTCATGGTGAGGACGACAAAGGTATCAATGAAAACGCCGATCATGGCCACAACGCCCTGCTCGTGCGGGCAGCTTACCTTAGCCATAGCGTGGGCGTGCGGGGTGGAGCCCATACCGGCCTCATTGCTGAACAGGCCGCGCTTGACGCCCTGGCTGATGGCCTGCTTGAGCGCAAAGCCGAAGCTGCCGCCGATAATGGCCTGCGGCTCGAACGCATAGCGGAAGATCATACCGAAGGTTTCGGGGACAAAGCGGATTCGGGCAATCAGCACCACCAGACCGCCGATGAGGTACAAGCACGCCATTACGGGAACGATCTTTTCCGCCCATGCGGCGACACGGTGGCTGCCGCCCAAAAATACATAGGCGGAAAGCGCTGCAACAACGATGCCGATGACCCATGTGGGAACGCCGGTCGCATTGGAAAGGGATTCCCCGATGGAATTGGACTGCACCATGCTGCCGATGAAGCCCAGCGCAAGGATGATGGCTACGGCGAAGAAGCCGGCCAGGAACTTGCCGAAGCCACCCTTAAAGGCGCGCTTGATGTAATAAACCGGGCCGCCGTGGACGCTGCCATCCGCATTGACCACACGGGTCTCCTGCGCCAGCACCGCCTCGGCATAGATGGTAGCCATGCCGAAGAAAGCGATGATCCACATCCAGAAGATGGCGCCGGGCCCGCCGATGAGGATAGCGCCGCAGGCGCCTACGATATTACCGGTACCTACCTGCGCGGCAATGGCCGTGGCCAGTGCCTGGAAGGAGGAAAAGCCGCCCTGCTGCTTTCCGCCATGGAGATTGATGTTGCCGAATACCCGGCGCATACCCTCGCCAAAGCAGCGCACCTGCACAAAGCGGGTACGGATGGAGAAATAAAGGCCCGCGCCCACCAGCAGGATGATGAGGATATAATCCGAGAGATAGCCGTTGATTTTTTGTACGATGTTGAGCAATGCTGCTTCCATTTGTTTCACTCCTGATTAAAATATTGCAGTGAAAAAAGGATAATAAAAAGGCTGCCCGTCTTTTTTAAGCGGCAGCCTCTGAAGAATAGCGAGCGATCAAACAAAAGATGCTTTGATGACCGCTCTGTCCTTTTGCCTGAGAGATTCGGCGGAAAAACCGCCTTGCACCTTCGGCACTCAACTCAATGAGATTCTCCAGAGCCCCCTCCATATTCAGTCTCTTACGATTCTGAATGTTTCTGCGGGGTCGCTATCGTTATTCACTTGATGTTATTCTACACCATTTTGCAGCTTTGTCAAGAGAAAAATGCAAAATGCGTTATTCTTCCGTGCGGATGCACCGCACCGTTACTCGGGCACGGCCATCGTAGGTGCAGGTAAACAGGGTAAGATCCCACTCCCCAGCCCGCATTTCCTCCACGGCGGTCTCCTGCAGGGTCTCCACCCGGTCCACCGTATAGCGGTAGGTCTGCCCGGCTGCATCGGTAAATAGGGCGGCATCCCCTGGACGCAGGGTGTGCAGCGCGGCAAAGTGCCGCCGGTAATTGTGCGCCGCTATGATGATATCATCCCCGGCCAGGGTACCGGCATAGCGGCAGGGTGCCTGGCGCAGAAAATCCATCTCCCATTCGGCCCCCACCGGCAGCTCCAGCGCCAGGGTAGGTAGAGAAAGGATGCCCAGATACTCCTCCCCCTCCAAAGAGACCGTCAGCTCTCCGGCGGGCAGGGTAGGCATCGGCGCTGGAGACTGTCCGATGCTATGTGCCACGGCAGGCAAAATCCTTTGGGTGGCCGCCGCGGCACGGCGTTCCTCCCGCAGATTAAACCCCAATAGGAATGCGGCGGCCAAAATGCACAGGCCGCCCAAAATGATGCAGAACCGGCCGATACGCTCTCGTGTCATGTCGGTTTCCTCCGGCGGCGCAGGCGGCAGCCCACCGCCACCAGCAGCACCCCTATGGCTGCCAGCAGCGTGATAGGCCATTGCAGCAGGCCGGTCTGCGGCAGCTTATCCCCCGGGGTGGGGGCCGGGTTATCCGGTATGATGATGACCGGCGGTTCGGGGGTACCGGAGCGCTCCAGCTTGGGCTCTACCGTTGCAGCGTACTGCCACCCGCCGCCCGCCTGTTGGGCCGGCAGCTCCAGCAGCACCGGGGTGGTGGTATAGGTGCAGCCGCCCTTTTGGTAGGGAGCCGCGCACAACAGATACAACCCGGTGGGCAGCCCCTCTAATGCAGCTTTGCCATCAGCCGCGGTGGTAAGCTGCTTTTCTGGGGAAATGCTTTGCTGCTCCACCCATTGGTCCAGCAGCCCGGCCGCCTGCCGCCAGTCGGCGGCATCCCGCAGGTTCCCCAGCACAATACCGCTATCCTCATAGGCCGGCAGCAGGGTGTGCTCTCCCTGCGGAGAAAGCGCCGCCACCCGGTACAGCGAAAAGCCCATGCCGCTTACTGGCTTATTCTCATAGTGACAGTCAATGGTCAACGCGCACAGCGCGTCAGGATCGGCTGTCTGTGCTATCGCGGGGAGACACAGCAGTATGATCAGGATCAGGGCCAGAACGGCTCTGAGACGCTTTTTCATCAGTTCTCCCCCTTTCTATCACATTGCCCTCTTCGGGCCCGGTTTTCTTTTTCTTGCGGCGCAGCAGCGCCAGGATGAGCAAAATAAGCAGGAACAGCAGCAGCGCGCCGATCAGCAGCTTGCCCTTCCAGCCCAAGCTGTGTACTACCTGCTGGGTCACGGTCACTTCCACCGTTTCCTCCACGGTCTCCAGCGGGATGCGGTGCCCGCGCACCAGCAGCCGGTGGGTATTTACGCCGTAGGGCGTACAGGTCACCAGGGTAACAAGGTCCTCCCCTTCCACCGGGTACAGGTCCTTTACCTCATCCGGCTCCACCACCAGGATCTGATCCACCTCATAGAGGAGCTGCTCCCCCAAAATGCGCAGGGAAAAATGGTCGCCCAGCTGCATTTGGTCCAGATCGGAGAAAAGCAGCGCCGAGGGCAGCCCCCGGTGGCCGGAAAACACCGCGTGGGTGCCCTCTCCGCCCACCGGCAGGGAGGTACCGCCTAGATGCCCGATGCCATGCTGGAGGACCTCCTCCGTGGTGCCGTGGTAGATGGGCAGCCGCACGCTGATGCGCGGGATCTCGATGTAGCCCATAATGCCGCTGCCATCGGGATCCAGCAGGCCCCAGTAGGGGTCCCCCGCGGGCAGCTGCCGCCCGGTAAAGGCATCCCGGAAGGTGGGACTGAGGTTTTTATTGTATTCCTGCGCCGCTTCCCACAGCGCGGAGTGATCCTCCGGGGCAAGGGTCGTGGTGCTTTGGGTGTAGTGGGAGATCAGCTGGTTCTGCCGGTGCTGGTTCCACAGGTCGCTGGCCACCGGGTAAAATAGAATCCCCAGCCCCAGCAGAAAAATGAGGATGGCCAGCACGGTGCCCAGCCGGTTTTGTCTTTTTTGTTTGGCTTGTTTTGTCGTCACGAATGGTACTCCTTTGGCAGTAATGCAGCAGGGAAAAAACCGCAAACCGTTGCAGCGGGCTTGCGGCCTTTTCCTTGCCGCCCATCCCGCCGGGGAGAGAAAGAGGAAAAACCCGGCGGGACGGCAAGAAAATAAAGAGGATGGCAAATTACAGGGTGGTCTTATTCTGCTCCTGCTCGTCCTCACGGCGACGGCGGGCAAACAGGAAGAACCACAGCGCCGCACCCATGCACAGCAGGCCGATCACCGTGAACATCACGGTGCCGACACCACCGGTGGTGGGCAGTACGGGGGAGGAGCTGTTGAGAAGGTCGACTTCATAGCGATTTTTCTCAGCATTCAGGCTCTTTTTCTGAATCAGTGCGCGATCCGCTTCTTTCGTTTCAGTAAAACCGCCACTGGCCAAATCCTTGACCAGACTTTCGTTGGCATCCCGCTTTGCGGTCAGATCCAGCTTAAAGATGCCCTTGGGGGCATAGTAGCCGGAAGGAGTCTTGGTTTCCTTTACATAGTAGGCGCCGACATCCAGGCCGCGGATGGAAAGGGTATTATTATCATTGCCCATATTGGCATCCATTTCGGTCACAATGCCGGTACCGGCAGTAATCTCCGCATCGGTAGCGGGACGATAGTAGGCATCGGTCGTGGTAGTAGCATCTACCTTAACCATGCTGACGGGGGTGTTCATCGTATTATCGGCATACAGGGTGAAGCCTGCACCGGCCAGGGGCCGGTGGCTGGAACCCGCGTCATTGGGATCAATCAGCTCATTGGATTTCTTAAAGAGGGTAAAGTCGTAATTATAAACCGCAGCGGTAGAGTCGGCGGTCGTTTTGGTCGTGCTCGCCTCCATGGAGAATACATATTCCAGCTTGGCAGTTGCGGAAGCCTCAGAATTTGTAACTGCATCCGGGGCTACGGTGGCCTGGAAGTGGAGATAAATCAGCCCTCTGCCGGTGGCACTACGGATATTGCTGTAATTCAGCTCAACGGTCAAATTACCGTCGGCACCTACGGTAGTCCTTTCAATGGCATCCTCTACGGCGTCGCTATCCGCATTGGACTGGGCAGTCGCCTTCATGCTGCCCTCCACATACTTCAGCCCGGCCAGCTGGCAATTTGCAGTCAATTTGGTGATGTTGAAGGAGTTATCGGTGTAGGCCGGAGTGGAAACCTCCATATAGAAATCCATCGTTTCGCCAACCCGGCCACCGGCGGTTTCCTTCCAATCATCTATATCGCGACTGTCATCATTTACCCGTACATTGATAGCTGGACCTTCCTCGTGCTTAAATACAGCGGTCAGGTCATCGGCGAGCTCACTGCCGGCGGCATACACCTTTACATTCCCGTTCTTCACCTGCACAAACACGGTAACAGGCATATAGGTACGGTTGTTCTGTTCGGTGGTAGAAACCAGCAGCAGATAATAGCCGGGCTCCAGAGTCATCTTAACCTCATTATTTGCATCGGCAGTCGCTTCCACCGGGTTTTGGGGGAAGGAAACCCCACCATGAGCAGAATCGGTCATGATTGCATAATTGATCATCAGTGCGGTCAAATGCTCTTTCGTACTTTCGGCAAGGTGCTCCTCCAGCGATTGTGTTTTAGAATCATAGAAATTGGCTGCAAAGGTCTCAAATTCCCTGTAAAATATGTACTCGTTGTAGTTCGCATCGTACTTCATCAACTGGTACGCCTTCACGGTATCGCCCTTGGCCACCCCGGTAAAGGTGATGGTTTTGTCGTAGGGGGTGGCCGCCGCAGCGGGGACTGCCATGGCCAGCAGCATGGCCAGCGCCAGCAGCAGCGTCAGGCACTTTTTCATTGTCTTTTTCATGTTACTTTCACTCCTTTGGTATCATTGTTATCCACAGCGGCTTCCCCTTGGCAGGGGGCGCGCTTATTTCACTTTCTTTCGGCCTGGCAGCAGTACCGCTACGGCCATCAGGGCCGCGCCCGCCAGTGTAAAGGGCACCGTTCCGGTGCCGCCGGTGCTGGGCAGAATATGCAGCTCCTTCAGCTTCAGGGTCAGCAGATAGGTGTATTCCTCCCCCTCGCACTGTTCCAGCTGCCATGCGGTATTCGCTGTATCCAAATAGGTCAGTGTGCCGTATTCGGCCTTTAGGTTGGGGGCGCTGTCCTCCGGCACATAGCCCGTGGGGGTGCCCGCCAGCTGGATGATATAATCCCCGGCAGGCATCTGCTCCAGCAGGGCCGCGCCGGCTTCATTGGTTTTATACAGCATCGGGCTGCCATTATCCCGCGTCACCCGCAGCACCGCCCCGGGGAGTTCCTCTCCCAGTGGGCCCAGCACTTTCAGCTTCAGCCGCAGCCGGGAGGTATTCTTCACCTCGGTAACGGTGGTGCCGCCCGGTGTAGAAATGGTCGCCTTCCCCGCCGCGATCTTCACCGTCCAGGTGAGCTCCGCCGCAGTGTAGCCCACAGGGGCGGTGGTCTCCCGCAGGTAATAGGTGCCGGCCGGCCACTTATCCTCAAACTGCACATCGCCGTTTTCATCGGAGGTGGCTGTTGCCAGCCGCTTGGTACATTCCGCATCAGCATACAGGGTAAATTCCGCGCCCTTTAATGGGTAGCCCTTTTCATCCACCTTTTCAAAGGCGATCTCGCCCCGGATGCCCTCATTATTGACCACCAGCAGAGCCTCCCGCGCAAAGCATTGCGTTCCATCGGCCTTCTGCCACCAGTGCTCCTCCCGGTATTCCTTATCCTCGGCCTGCCGGTACAGGGCCTTGGCATAGGTCACCAGGTAATCCGCGAAGCCATCCTCGGCCACACCGGGGTCACGGTAGGTGTCCCCTATTTCGATTTCCCGCAGCGTGTAATCAGCCACCGTGCCATCCGTAAAAAGCGGCAGATTTTCCCAGGTGTATTGCCATTCGTTTTCCTTGTTCAGCTCCACGGTATAGGCATCACCCGTCAGCGGCGCGCCATCGCGCCACAGCTCCACCGTCACAGGCAGCTTATCCCCCGTGGCGGGCCAACTGCTGCGGGCCGTCACACTGATGAGCATTCTGGGTACATTTAGGATGACCACATTGTCGGCATCGGCATTCTGCAGCCAGCTGCCGGTCGAGGGTGTTATCCCTTCCGGCAGCGCTTTTGCCTCCGCATGGTAACTGATATTCCCTCCAGTATTTTGGGCGACCGTCACCTGCACAGTACCGGGGCCAAAGTACCCCGTTGGCAGTACTTCGGTCAGAGTGTAGGTCCCTTCCTCCAGCCGGATGGTAAAAAAACCGCTGGCATCGGCAATGATCTTGCAGTCGGCGATCTGCTCGGTATAGCCCTCCTCCTGCACCACGCTGTAAAGGGTGGTGTTCGGCTTGCGGTACAAGACCACTTCAGCGCCGCCCGGCCGGGACAACTTATACTCTACCTTTGCCAGCCCGTTGCCGGTAATGGAATCCTGCGTTTTTACCGTCAGGGTACCTATCCCCACATATATGTTCTGCAGAGCCACGGTCTGCACCGCAGTGTTCGGCACATCGTTGCCGTAGGCCGCCGCCGTAATAGTAATGCCGCTTTCCTCCGGGTAGTCCTGATATCCCCCCGAAAGTCCCTGCGGGTGATTGCGGATGAGATAGCGGTTGTTCACCCGCCATTTGTCACCCTGCAGCGTATGGCCGGTTTCTTTTATCGTGTAGTCCCGCCGCTGCTGGGCCGGGACTTCCCAGGTGTAGGTATCGGCCTCGGCATCATAGCGGGTATAACCCAGCTTGCCCTGTTCCGTTACCGCCTTCGCAGGCTGCGGCACCAGGGTAAAATCGGTCACGCTGCTGCCGTTTTCGGTGTGGGAGACAGTAATGAGGAACTTATCCCGTACCTGTTTTATCGCCTCAGCATCCCCCGCAAAGGTCTTTGCCACAAAAAAGCGGGTGCGCTTGGCCACCAGCACACCATCAATATGCCAGCCATCGGAATGCTCAAACTTGACCATGTTCCAGCGGATCTGGAAGTAATCCGAATTGAGCATCTCCGCGGGGATCTCCACTCCGTCCACCTTCATGGTAATGGTATCGCTGTGGGCCCGCAGGTAGGCAAAGATCGTTTCCTCATTGGGGAGATCCTCCAGCCTACCGCCCTGCACCGGGTTATTCACCATGTTGCGGATCGTGTCATCCACCGCGTAGGCATTGTCGCCATTGGTTGCCCGCGCTACCAGCGGCTTTACCACACCCTCCGCATTTTTATTGGAGTACTCCGCCGGGATATTGTCCGCCCCCAGCATCCGGGTGGTATGTAGGGTGGGCGTATAGTCCTTTTGGTCCTCCCATTGCACACCGTCATCCACCGAGCCCCTGATCTCTCCATTGAGATGCAGGAAAAAATATGTGGTAATTGGGCGTTTCAGCTTATCCTCGCCGCTCCATTTTGCCCGCAGCGTCACTTCGCCATCGCTGCCGGTATAGTGCTGCAGGTCTGCGGCAGTCTGCTTTGTACCGGGCTGCAGCAGCACCTCTTCCGTTATATTGGCCACCCGCCAACCTAAAAAGGAATAGAACAGTGAGCGGTCATTGGCTTTTTCGCCGGTCAGCTTTACCTCTATCCGGTCAATATCCGGGGCCAGCAGCGTGTAGTCTCCGTCACCCGGTTCCACCAGCAGGGTTTTTTTGCCCTTTACCATCGCGCTTTGCTGGGGCGCCTGCACCGAAGGCTCAAACTGGCCAATCTTGTGCTGCCAGCCGTCCGGCTCGGCCTCATATTTTATTACCAGGGTATCGGTATGCGGGTAGAAAACCACTGGCTGGCTGATTTTCTCGATGGTATAGGTCACACTGGTTTCGGTCTGCTTGGTCGGCTCCAGCTCCAGATGCGTTCCGGTCAGGCCATCCATGGCGTCCCAGGCCATACTGGACACGGTATTTAGGGTAATGCTCACATTCTCCCCATGGAAAGCGATCTTCGGCGCGGGCGGCTCCTGGTACACCCTGTTCAGGTCGTCCTCCACCGTCACCGTGTAGAACATATTCTCCGCCAGCAGCGTTTCGTCGCTCAGTTCTTTTTTATCAAGGAAATAGCTTTCGGCACCTTCTTCATTCGCGGGCAGGTAGTACAGCCGGATCTCGGTCCGGTGGCTCAGCGGAATCTGCCAGCCGCCGTCCTCACTCTTTATGGGAGCGGCATCTGCCCACATATTGTTGGGGTCATAGCTATCGGTGTGCGGGAAGAACCGCTCCCCGTGATAATTCGCCGCCTTAAAGCCATAGACGCTATATACTTCCTCCAGCTCCGCCGCCGTTATATAGTAGCGGAGCTTTCCGCTGCCATCGGTATATTGCGCGGTGGTTTGCACCGTGGTCACCGGGTACCAGATGCCATCCCGTGCCGCATAGCATTCCACCGTGGCGGCCGCCGCACGGGCCTTGTCTTCAGCGGGCTGCGCTTCGGCCGGCTGCTCATCCGTCTCTTCCTCTTTTGTCATGGAGTCTTCCTGTTCGGGCAGGGCCTCCTCCGGAGCAGGAACCAAAGCCGGTTCTTCCTCCGCCGGGGCGGCATCCGCCACCGTGTAAAGGCCCATTGGCAGCATGGTAAACAGCAGCGCCAGCACCACCAATAGCACCGAGACCCTGCGGGCCCGGTGCCGGCGATGTTCCGTTCCGGTGCTGATTTTGGTATGCATTATTTATCCTTTCTGTTCTAATTTTTGTAAATATAAAAGCTGACTGCGTTCTTTTACTCAAGAATGCAGTCAGCCGGTCATGCGGTTTCCCGTTTAGACGCTTTACTTTGCGTCCCTGCCTTTCAGCAGGTTTGCCAAGGATCATTCAATTTATGGGAATCGTTCCTATTTCCTTAGCGTTATCTTAACATCAACTCACAAAGAATTCAAGAGAATTTTTCATCAAAATCTCATTTTTCATTATTTTTGTTCAATTATTGCATTTTATTTGCTGGCGCTCATCTTACAATTGTGTGTTTTTCCTATATTCTCGCCTTTTTCTCCTTCAGATATTGTAAAAAGGAAATAATATCCTTGTAAAAAAAGCCCGCACTCCCCACATCCTCCTCCACAGCAAAAAAGCCGTAAGCAAACCCTCCTCCCCGCAAGGAAGGGGTTGTGTGAAGGGGGAACCTTTGCGGGGTCCCCCCTCGCGTCAAATCAGGGCAGCGGCTCTCGCCTTTTAGAAAAGCCCGCGCTCCCCACATCCTCCTCCACCACAAAAAAGACGCCCTAAAGGCGTCTTTTTTGTGGTGGAGGAGGATGGATTCGAACCATCGAAGTCAGTGACAACAGATTTACAGTCTGCCCCCTTTGGCCGCTCGGGAACTCCTCCATATTCGGTTATGTCATGCGGTGGTGGAGCTGGTGGACGGATTCGAACCCCCGACCTGCTGATTACAAATCAGCTGCTC
>ERZ827469.1210-NODE-1210-length-24104-cov-3.414487_pt1 | contig 24104 bp, 20 predicted proteins | sample MGYA00519917_ERZ827469 | MGnify/ENA primary metagenome ERZ827469 (study PRJEB31778, sample SAMEA3449314) | human gut metagenome | biome: human gut; feature: human-associated habitat; material: faeces | place: United Kingdom | collected 2010/2012 ... | reverse complement strand
GGTCCTCGCAGATGTACTGAAATCATAACGGCTGCCAGCCGACAAAAGCAAAAGCACCCGCAGCAGGCTTCGCAGAGGCTCTTGACCTCTGGAAGCGAATGCTGCGGGTGCTTTATTTATTTTTTGTCTGACAGGCGTTTGGCTTACAGGATCTTGTGCAGCTCCTGCACAAGGTCGCCGATCACGATGGGCTTGGACAAAAAGCCGTTCATGCCGCTTTCCAATGCGTTGCGGCGATCCTCGTCGAAGGCGTTGGCGGTCATGGCAATGATCGGGAGCTTTGCCCGGGCAGGGTCATCCAGTGCGCGGATCTTCCGGGTGGCGGTGTAGCCATCCATCACCGGCATCTGCACATCCATCAGCACCAGATCATAGCTGCCCGGCGCTGCGGTGCTCACCTTTTCCACCGCTACTTCACCGTTTTCCGCCGTATCGACCTGGAAGCCGTACTCGCGCAGGATCTCCTGCGCGATCTCGCGGTTCAGCTCGTTGTCCTCTACCAGCAGGATATGTTTGTCTTTGAAGTCGGCGTTCTTTTCCGGCAGAAGCTCCTGCGGCGCATCTGTCAGTTTCTGGCCGAGGGCGCTCATCAGAGTCTCGCGCAGGTCAGACAAGAACATGGGCTTGGAGCAGAAGGCGGTCACACCGGCGGCCTTTGCCTCTACCTCAATGTCAGACCAGTCATAAGCCGTCAGGATGATGATGGGGGTATCGTCGTTCAGGCTGCGTATCTGGCGGGTGACCTCGATGCCGTTCATATCCGGCAGGCGCCAGTCGATGATATAGGCGTGGTAGACATCGCTCATCTCGATGGACTGCCGTGCACGCAGCACCGCTTCCTTGCCGGAAAGGGTCCACTCCGCGCGCATTCCCACCTTGACCAGCATCTTTGTCACGCTGTCGCAGGTGTTGAAATCGTCGTCCACCACCAGAGCCTTCAGGCCTTCCAGCTCGGTGATCTTTTCCACCGGGCGGTGCTCTGTCTGCACCCGCAGCGGCACACGAATGATAAACTCGCTGCCCTTGCCCTGCGCTGTCTGCACCTCGATGGTGCCGCCCATCATATCCACGATGTTTTTGGTAATAGCCATGCCAAGGCCGGTGCCCTGGATCCGGCTTACCGTGGAGGTGCGCTCCCGCTCAAACGGCTCAAAAATCTTTTTGGCGAACTCTTGGCTCATGCCGATGCCGTTGTCCTTGACGCGGAACTCGTACTGCCCGCAGCCGCGCACCGTTCCGGCAAGCTGCCGCACCCGCACTGAGACCGTGCCGCCCGCCGGGGTGAACTTGATGGCGTTGGACAGCAGGTTCAGCAGGATCTGGTTCAGCCGGGTCTTATCGCAGTAGACATCCTCGTCGGTCACATCCATCGCGTCCATATAAAGCTCCAGCTGTTTTGCGTAGATCTGCCCGCTGACAATGGTTTTCAAATCGTGCAGCACATCCGAAAGGTTGACTTCCACCTCTTCCAGATGGAGCTTTCCGCTTTCGATGTCCGCAAGAATCTCCTTGAGACCGCCGATAAGCTCCAGGCTGTCGCTCATGCTGATTATGCCCTGTTCGCCGAGCATGGTCGCGTGGGCAATGCTGCCCTGGATATCCTGTTTGTACATTCTTCCGTCGAAAGCGATAGAAGAATTGAACGCGTTAACTCTGCTGTCCACGCCCTGTGAGGAACGCCCAGCCCACATCATTTCTGCCATAAAACTACCTCGTTTTTATTATCCTGAAAAATATTTAAGAGCGGAAAGGCTGAACTTCCCGCTCTTAACATCAGCCGTAAAATTACTTCTTGTTTCTCTCAGCGTCCAGAAGAGCCTTTACATGGATAGGAAGACCGAACAGGTTGATAAATCCTTCTGCATCGTGGTGATCGTACAATTCGCCAGTTGTAAAGCTTGCGAGGGATTCGCTGTACAGAGAGTACGGAGATGTTTCGCCTGCTTTGATGATGTTTCCTTTATATAATTTGAATTTTACTTCACCTGTCACATATTGCTGTGTAACATCGATAAATGCCTGAATTGCTTCACGAAGCGGTGTAAACCATTTTCCTTCGTATACAATCTGTGCAAATTTATTGCCGAGATCTTTTTTGACTTCGTATGTAGCACGATCGAGAACAAGTTCTTCGAGTTGTTCGTGAGCAGCCATAAGGATCGTTCCGCCCGGTGTCTCGTATACGCCGCGTGATTTCATTCCGACAACGCGGTTCTCGACAATATCAACGATGCCGACACCGTGTTTTCCGCCAAGTGCATTCAGTTCGGTAATGATTTCGGAAACTTTCATTTCCTTTCCGTTCAGAGTTTTCGGAACGCCGGCTTCAAATGTCATTGTCACGTACTCGCCTTCGTCAGGAGCTTTTTCCGGAGTTACGCCAAGAACGAGCAGATCATCGTAATTCGGTTCGTTTGCAGGATCTTCTAATTCCAGTCCTTCGTGGCTGATGTGCCATAAGTTACGGTCACGGCTGTAAGAAGAGTCAGCGGAGAATGGAAGGTCAATACCGTGAGCTTTGCAGTATTCAATCTCAGCTTCACGGGAATCCATGTTCCATTTATCGTCACGCCATGCAGCAATGATCTTTAAATCAGGAGCAAGAGCTTTGATTCCAAGTTCAAAACGGATCTGGTCATTTCCTTTTCCGGTAGCGCCGTGGCAGATCGCAGTAGCACCTTCTTTACGGGCAACCTCTACAAGTTTCTTTGCGATACCCGGACGTGCCATGGAAGTACCAAGCAGATATTTGTTCTCATATACGGCACCTGCCTGTACACAAGGTACAATGTAGTCATCACAGAACTCGTCTGTAATATCTTCTATGTATAATTTGCTTGCGCCGGATAATTTCGCTCTTTCCTCTAATCCGTCTAATTCTTCTTCCTGTCCGCAGTCGATGCAGCAACAGATAACTTCATAATCATAATTCTCTTTTAACCACGGGATGATCGCTGTGGTGTCTAATCCGCCTGAGTAGGCTAAAACAACTTTTTCTTTCATAATCGTCGTCCTTTCTTACGTTCATTTTTGCAGTTTTCTGCACTGCAATTACTATATAATAAATACGAGAATAATGCAAGTGAAAAAATATACATATTTTTCAAATAAAAATGCATATATACTGGAAAAAGTGCCAAATGCAATGTATAATTTTAAATCATAGCGAATAAATATACATAAAAAATGAAAAAAATGTGTAAAAACCCTTTACGAAAACCAAAAGATATACTACACTAGATACAGTTATTGAAGAAAGAAGGCAAGAGAATGATAAAAGCAGGAATTATTGGAGCAACCGGATATGCAGGAGGAGAACTGGTGCGTATCCTTTTAGGACATAAAGATGTAGAGATCAAATGGTACGGTTCAAGAAGCTATATCGATAAGAAGTATGCAGATGTTTACCGGAATATGTTTACACTGGTAGAAGATGTCTGTCTCGATGATAATATAGAAAAGTTAGCAAAAGAGGTCGATGTGATCTTTACGGCAACACCGCAGGGATTTTTAGCAGGAGTGCTGACCGAAGAGATCTTAAAACAGTGCAAAGTCATTGATCTGAGTGCGGATTACCGGATCAAAGATGTACATATCTATGAGCAGTGGTACGGAATTGAGCATAAGTCCCCACAGTTCATTGAAGAAGCAGTCTATGGACTCTGTGAGATCAACAGGGAAAAGACGAAGGGCAAAAGACTGGTAGCAAATCCGGGATGTTATACGACCTGTTCGATCCTGACCGCTTATCCGTTGGTAAAGGAAGGTCTCATTGATACAACAACCCTGATCGTCGATGCAAAATCCGGTACTTCAGGAGCCGGAAGAGGAGCAAAAGTACAGAACCTGTACTGCGAGGTCAATGAGAACATCAAAGCATATGGTGTGGCAAGCCACAGACATACACCGGAGATTGAAGAGCAGCTAGGTTATGCGGCAGGAAAAGAGATACAGATTAATTTTACACCGCATTTAGTTCCGATGAACCGTGGCATCTTAGTGACCGAGTATGCAACATTGAATAAAAAAGGCGGAAAACTGCCGACTTACGAGGAGATCAAGGCAGTATATGATAAATATTATGGAAAAGAAAAATTTGTGCGTGTATTAGACAAAGGAGTCTGCCCGGAGACAAAATGGGTAGAGGGAAGTAACTATGTGGATGTGAACTTTGTCATTGATGAGAGAACCGGCAGGATCATTATGATGGGAGCTTTAGACAATATTGTCAAAGGTGCAGCAGGACAGGCGGTACAGAATATGAATATTTTATTTGGGCTGCCGGAGGAAACCGGTTTAGAATTAGTACCGATGTTCCCATAAAAAAGTCAGAGGATAAGAAGGTCATACCGATAAAGGAATTGAGAACAAGCAGACAGGACAAAGAAAAATGGATACATATCAAATACGGACAATGACAATTAAAGACTACGAAGAAGTATATACGCTCTGGACAACGATCCATGGATTCGGCATGCGAAGTCTGGATGATTCGAAAGAAGGAGTACAGCGTTTTTTACAGAGAAATCCTTCCACGAGTGTAGTTGCCGTTGTCAAAGAAGAAAATAAAGAAAAGATCGTAGGAGCGATCTTATGTGGGCACGACGGAAGACGCGGATGTTTTTATCATGTCTGCGTAGATGAGCAGTACCGCAAACGTGGGATTGGAAAGAGCATGGCGGTAACCTGTATGAAGGAACTGCAAAAAGAGCAGATCAACAAAGTCTGCTTGATCGCTTTTAAAAATAACGAAGTGGGAAATGTCTTTTGGAAGAGTGTCGGCTGGACATTCCGGGAAGATCTGAACTACTATGATTTTACATTAAATGAAGAAAATATTACCAGATTTAATTCATAGGAAAGAGGGGCGCAGAATGAAAGTAATAGACGGCGGCGTGACCGCACCAAAAGGATTTTTAGCAGCATCAACAGCAGCAGGCATCAAATATAAGGACCGCAGTGATATGGCAATGATCTACAGCACGGTTCCCTGTAAGGCGGCAGGAACTTTTACCACGAATGTCGTAAAAGCAGCTCCGGTCTTATATGATAAAAAAATCGTAAAGGAGAGTAAGAGCGTGCAGGCAGTGGTGGTCAATGCAGGAATTGCAAATGCATGTACCGGTGCAGAGGGTTTTGGCTACTGCGAAGATACGGCAAAAAAAGCGGCGGCAGAGTTAAATATTGCAGAGGATGCCGTATTAGTGGCATCTACCGGAGTGATCGGTATGCAGCTTCCAATACAGAAATTAGAATCAGGCATTGAAGTGATGGCAAAAGAACTTTCCGATACCAGAGAGGCGGCACATCAGGCAGCGTGTGCGATCATGACAACCGATACGATCTCAAAAGAAGTAGCCGTTACTTTTGAAGCAGGCGGAAAAACCGTTACGGTAGGTGGTATGTGCAAAGGCTCCGGTATGATACATCCGAATATGTGTACGATGTTAGGATTTGTCATGACCGATGCGGCGATCAGCAAAGAACTCTTACAGGAGGCACTCAGTGCCGATGTCTGTGACACTTATAACATGATCTCCGTAGATGGAGATACCTCCACAAACGATACGGTACTGCTCTTAGCAAATGGTATGGCAGAAAACCCGAAGATTACGGAAAAAAATGAAGATTACCGGAAGTTCTGTGAAGCGCTGAATTATGTGAATACGGAAATTGCAAAAATGATGGCGGGAGACGGAGAAGGTGCCACCGCATTGTTTGAAGTCAAAGTCATTGGTGCAAAGAGTAAGGAAGAAGCAAAAATATTGAGTAAATCCGTGGTATGTTCGAGTCTGACAAAAGCAGCCATTTACGGGCATGATGCAAACTGGGGCAGGATTCTTTGCGCACTTGGTTATTCCGGTGTGGAATTCGACCCGGAAAAAGTGGATTTAGTCTTTGAAAGTGCTGCAGGAAGCATTCAGATCATCAAAAACGGAATTGCCGTAGATTACAGCGAAGAAGAGGCAACCAGGATTTTATCAGAGCCGGCAGTAACAGCAATTGCCAACATGAATCAGGGCAATGCCGAGGCAACGGCGTGGGGCTGTGACTTGACTTATGATTATGTCAAGATTAATGCAGATTACCGCTCCTAACAGGGTATAAAATCAATGCAGACAGCCTAAGCGGCTGATTTATAAAAGAATACTTTGAGAAAAAGCAGAAAAAGAAGCAGAATAAGAAATCAGATAGAAAAACAGGAAAGAGGTTTTAGTCAGATGGAAGAAAAAAGCATGCAGGAAATTATGGATAAAGCGTCAGTCTTGATCGAAGCACTCCCATATATCCAACGTTTTAACCGTAAGATCATTGTTGTCAAATACGGCGGCAGTGCGATGGTAGATGAAGAATTGAAAAAAAGCGTGATACAGGATGTAACCCTGTTAAAATTAGTTGGTTTCAAACCGATCATTGTCCATGGCGGCGGTAAGGAGATCAGCAAGTGGGTTGGAAAAGTCGGCATGGAGCCGGAATTTATCAACGGACTCAGAAAGACCGATGCGGCAACGATGGAAATTGCAGAGATGGTATTGTCCAAGGTCAACAAATCCCTAGTACAGATGGTAGAGGCACTTGGTGTCAATGCGATCGGTATCAGCGGAAAAGATGGTGGACTGCTCAAGGTTGAGAAAAAATACTCAAATGGACAGGACATTGGATTTGTCGGAGAGATTACCGAAGTCAATCCAAAGATCTTACATGATCTGTTAGAGAAAGATTTTCTTCCAATCGTATGTCCGGTGGGTATGGACGATGAGTTTAACACCTATAATATCAATGCGGATGATGCGGCATGTGCGATCGCAAGAGCAGTCAATGCCGAAAAACTGGCGTTTTTAACAGATATTGAAGGCGTATATTTAGATCCAGACGATAAGAGTACCCTGATCTCAGAGCTAACCGTTTCAAAGGCAAAAGCATTGATCGAGGCAGGCAATATCGGTGGAGGCATGTTACCGAAGCTGAACAACTGTATTGATGCGATCGACAATGGCGTGTCCAGAGTACATATTTTAGACGGACGGATCGCACACTGTCTGCTGCTTGAAATCTTTACAAACAAAGGAATCGGTACAGCAATCTTAGGGGATAAGGAGACGAAATTCTACCATGAATAAAGAAGAATATATCAAAAGAGAAGAAGGAGCCATGCTCCATACATATAATCGTTTTCCGGTGGTCTTAGAAAAAGGCGAGGGAGTCTATCTCTATGATACGGATGGAAAAAAATATTTGGATTTTGCGGCAGGGATTGCGGTAGAAGCCTTAGGATATGGCAACCGGAAATATAACGATGCCTTAAAAGATCAGATTGATAAGCTGATGCATACTTCGAATCTCTATTACAATCTTCCGATCATGGAAGCCGCAGAAAAAATCTTAAAAGTATCCAAGATGGACAGAGTCTTTTTTACCAACAGCGGAACAGAGGCGATCGAGGGTGCGATCAAGGCGGCAAAAAAGTATGCTTATACCAGAGACGGCCATACGGATCATGAGATCATTGCCATGAACCATTCCTTCCATGGAAGAAGTCTTGGAGCATTGTCGGTAACCGGTAACAAACACTATCAGGAGCCGTTTGAACCGTTACTTGGCGGAATACGTTTTGCAGATTTCAATGACTTAGAGAGTGTCAAAGCACAGCTTACCGATAAGACCTGTGCGATCTTATTCGAAACCGTGCAGGGTGAAGGCGGAATTTATCCGGCAACACAGGAATTTATGGATGGTATCGAAAAAATCTGTAAAGAGCGGGATATACTGTTGATCTTAGACGAGATCCAGTGTGGCATGGGACGTACCGGAGAAATGTTTGCATGGCAGGGCTACGGAGTGAAACCGGATATTATGACGAGTGCGAAAGCACTGGGCTGCGGTGTGCCGGTCGGAGCATTTTTAATGACAGAGCGGATAGCAGAAAAATCCTTAAAACCGGGTGACCATGGAACTACCTATGGCGGCAATCCGTTTGTCGGTGCAGCAGTTTCTACCGTGTTAGATATATTTGAGGAATTAAATCTGCCTGCCCATGTCAAAGAGATTTCTGCTTATTTAGAAGAAAAATTAGATGTACTCGTAGACAAATATGATTGCTTAACCCAAAGACGCGGTGTTGGTCTGATACAGGGAGTGGTAACTACAAAGCCGGTCGGTGAGATCACCTCAAAGGCATTAGAAGAAGGACTCCTTATTATTTCAGCAGGAAGCGATGTCCTGCGGTTTGTACCGCCATTAGTGATCGAAAAAGAACATGTGGATGAAATGATCGAAAAATTAGATCATACGTTAGCAGCGTTATCGGAATAGAGTACAAAAGAGCCGATTAGAATAAAATTCCAATCAAAGTCCATACTAAGGATAATATATCTTTAGGAGGAGACTATGATTGGAATTTTTATTGCTCTGCTTTCCGGAGCATTGATGAGTATTCAGGGAGTATTCAATACGGAGGTAACGGAACGGACAAGCATCTGGGTCGCAGGAGCATTTGTACAGTTAACGGCATTGATCGTCTGTTTGGCAGCATGGGGGATCACGGACCGAAGCAGTTTTATGGAATTGAAAAACGTAGAACCGAAATATATGCTCTTAGGAGGAGCCATCGGAGCCTTCATCACGATCACCGTTATTAAGAGTATGGAAGCGTTAGGTCCTGCAAGGGCAGTAATGCTGATCGTAACAGCACAGTTACTGGTTGCCTATCTGATCGAGCTGTTTGGGATCTTTGGTGTGGATAAACAGCCATTCCAGTGGTCAAAAGTAGTCGGAATGGCACTTGCCATTGCCGGAATACTGGTTTTTAAATGGGAATAAAAGTCTTTCAAAACAAATCCTTAAAAAAACGGAAATACTCTTGTAATAAATTTAAAATTTCGTTACAATAAAAAATAGCAGGCATAACGGACTCCTTTTTCAAAAAAAGGAGGACCAAAATGAAAAAAACAGTCATTTTCCTGTTTCTGATCTTATGCATGACAGCCGTAAACACCGGATGTCAGAAGAAACAGGAGACGGATTTTATATTAGAAAATCCCAAAGAGCATACGGATAACGAAAAGCAGACAGAAGGAAACAAAGATATAAAAGAAGGAAAAAGTGACTCTGAGAAAGAAAAGAGCACGGAAAACATCTTTGTATATGTCTGTGGAGCAGTGCAAAAACCGGGAGTCTATGAGCTTTTACCGGGACAGCGGATCTGTGATGCCATAGCGGCAGCCGGAGGACTGAGCGAACAGGCAGCAGGTGACAGCCTGAATCAGGCAGAGGTCTTAAGTGACGGACAGATGTTACGGGTACTGACAACGGAGGAAGCGGCAGCGGCAACGGTGCAGCCGGGGCAGGAGACTGCAGAGAGCAGTCGGGACGGACGCGTCGATATCAACACGGCAGATGCGTCTGCCCTGATGAGTCTGCCGGGGATCGGCCAGTCGAAAGCAGATGCGATCATCGCTTACCGGAATGAGCATGGAGCGTTCAAGGCTCCTGAGGAATTGATGAATATCAGTGGGATCAAAGAAGGAGTTTATCAGAAAATAAAGGACAGTATAAAAGTTAACTGAGGTGTAAAGATGGCAAAAAAAGTTCTTGTTGTAGATGATGAAAAGTTAATCGTAAAAGGAATCCGGTTCAGTCTTGAGCAGGACGGCATGGAGGTGGATTGTGCCTATGACGGCGAAGAAGCCTATGAAAAAGCAAAAGCAAATGCATATGATATGATCCTTTTAGATATCATGCTGCCAAAGATGAATGGATTCGAGGTCTGCCAGCAGATCCGTGAATTTTCAAGTGTTCCGATTGTAATGCTGACGGCAAAAGGTGATGATATGGATAAGATTTTAGGGCTTGAGTATGGAGCAGACGATTACATAACAAAGCCTTTTAATATCCTAGAGGTCAAGGCAAGGATCAAAGCCATTATGCGAAGAACCGGAAATGCAAAACCGAAAGAAGAGGAAAATCCTAAGATCGTAGAGAGCGGTGATCTGAAGTTAGACTGTGAGAGCCGAAGACTTTTTATCCTTGGAAAAGAGGTCAATGTGACGGCAAAGGAATTTGACCTGTTAGAACTTTTAGTCATGAATCCGAATAAAGTGTACAGCCGGGAAAATCTTTTGAATCTGGTATGGGGATATGAATATCCGGGAGATGTCCGCACAGTTGATGTACATGTCAGAAGACTTCGTGAGAAGATCGAGGCAAATCCAAGCGAGCCGAAATACGTCCACACCAAATGGGGAGTGGGATATTATTACCAGAGTTAAGGTGTAAGGTCATGAAAAAAAATAATGCATTTCAAAAATTCTTAAAAAGCATGCGATTCCGTCTGATACTATTATGTCTGATCGTCGGAATCCTGCCATGTCTGGTTTTGCGAGCCGGTTTTTTAAAAGCTTACGAAGACCAGGCGGCTTCTACACGCAGTATTGCGATTATCAGTCAGGCAAAGATCCTTGCAGACCAGATTGCAGCAAATGATTATATCAATAAACAGAATACGGAATCGATCACGGTACAGTTAAACCAGCTTTCGAATATCTATGACGGCAGGGTAATGCTGATCGACTCTGCATTTCGGATCGTGGCAGATACATATGGATTAGATGAGACAAAAACCATTATTTCCGAAGAAGTCGTCCAGAGTCTTTCCGGAAAAGAAATCTCAAAATATGATAAAGAGAGCCGTTATTTAGAAATGACACTGCCGATCAAAGAGGCAAACAGTACAGAAGTCATCGGTGTTATGTTAGTCAGTGTCTCTATGGACAGTGTCCTTCATGACCGTGATGCCGTGGGACGCAATGCGGCAATTCTTACGCTCATTATCGGCGTATTGATCTTAGCATTTGCCATTTTTGTATCCGGCAGACTGGTACGTCCGCTTCGCAGGATGGAGAAATCTATCCGTGATATCCAGACCGGATATGAAGAAGACGGACTGAATGTGAATACCTATACCGAGACAAAAGAGATGTCGGAGAGTTTTAACCAGTTATTCGGAAGGATGAAAACGATTGACGATTCCAGACAGGAATTCGTATCGAATGTGTCCCATGAGTTAAAGACCCCGCTGACCTCCATGAAGGTTTTAGCGGATTCCATCAATGCCATGGAGGATGCACCGGTAGAGCTTTATAAAGAGTTCATGGAAGATATCACAAATGAGATCGAGCGTGAGAATAAGATCATCACAGATCTGCTTTCCTTAGTAAAAATGGATAAGTCTGCAGCAGATTTAAATATTTCAAGCATCAACATCAACGAGATGTTAGAGCTGATCTTAAAACGTCTGCGTCCGATTGCGGAAAAGCAGAACATAGAACTGGTATTAGAGACGTTCCGTCCGGTTACGGCAGAAATCGACGAGGTAAAACTGACCCTTGCAATTACAAATCTGGTGGAAAATGCGATAAAATACAATCGTGAGAACGGCTGGGTACATGTGACTTTGAATGCAGATTATCAGTATTTCTATGTCAAAGTAGAGGATTCGGGAATTGGAATCCCGGAGGATTCCCTAGAGCATATTTACGAGAGATTTTACCGGGTGGACAAGTCCCATTCGAGGGAGATCGGTGGAACAGGACTTGGACTTGCGATTACAAGAAATGCCGTGCTGATGCACCGTGGAGCTATTAAAGCATACAGTACGGAAGGCGAGGGAACCATCTTTACCGTGCGGATCCCGCTCAATTATATTGCATAGGGGGCAGAAGATGAAGAAAAGATATTTGATATTTCTATTTGCAGCATTGCTTCTGCTGTTATGCGGCTGTGGATCGAAAAAAGAAGTAAAAACAGGATATCAGATTTATTATCTGAATTCAGAACAGACAAAACTCAATCCGAGGGAATACCATCCAAAGAGCAAGGATGCGGAAGGCATGGTCAAAGAATTTTTGCGGGAGCTTTCTTCTGCACCGGAGGACGTGGAATATCAAAAGCCGATCCCGAATGATGTGGAGATTACAAAGTATCGGATCGAAGGCGACCAGCTATCTGTCTGGATGGATTCGGATTATTATAATATGGATGCGGCAACGGAGGTGTTCTGTCGTGCAGCCGTAGTGCGTACCATGACGCAGATACCGGATATCTCCTGTGTTTCCTTTTTTGTGGGAGACAGTCCTTTAGTAGATTCCAAAAATAATGTCGTAGGACTGATGACTGCAGAAAGTTTTGTGGAAAATCCGGGAGAGCAGATCAATGCAATCCAGACGACGACGCTGACACTGTATTTTTCTAACCGGGATGGAGATGCCTTGGTAAAAGAGACACAGACGGTCCACTACAGCAGTAATATTTCGATAGAAAAGTTAGTGATCGAGCATCTTTTAGAACAACCGAAGAATGCAAAAGGCAAATCAGCCATTCCATCAGGAACAAAACTGCTCAGTGTCACAACCGTAGATGGTGTATGTTATGTCAACTTTGATGCTGGTTTTACAAATCAGGATTATGAAATTCAGGAGCCGATTGTCATCTATTCCATTGTCAATTCCTTGTCTGAACTCTCCACCGTCAGCAAGGTTCAGATTTCCGTCAATGGAAGTACCAAGGGAGTGTATCGTGACAGTTATAAGCTCGATAAGATTTATGACCGGAATCTGGATTATTTAGAAGAAAGACAAAAGGGGGAAAAGGCAAAGAGTGAATAAAAGGCCGCTTTTTTTAGCGGCTGCATTCTTTCTGCTGGGGATTCTTTCTGCACGTCTTTGGAATATATGGATGTTGCTTTTATCTGTGATATTTCTTGCGTGGAATATTTATCTCAGATGGAAAAAGCGGGGAGGCGTACAGGGAATCGTATACGCTGTGGCATTTTCTGCGATATTTGTGCTGGGAATGATTCATATGCAAAGTGCCATGAAAAGCCACAGGGCAGTAGAATCTCTGCTAAAAGATGGAGAGAAATCAGCCGTTTGGGGAACTGTTGCGAAAAAAGAAGAGGGTGCAAAAAGTACCAAAATCTATCTGAAACATTGTTATCTTCGTGTGGAAGAGAAGCAGCTTCCATGCAGACAAATCTTAGTATATCTGAATACCGACGTATCTGTCGGAAATATCATTTATGTCAATGGAACCGTCAAAACCTTAGAACCTGCAAGGAATGAAGGAAATTTTGACGAAAAGAACTTTTATGAAAGTCAGGGAACAGACTTTAAATTCTATGGAGAGAACGTGCAGTTTATCAGCCGTGATACAGACCGGTTTGCAGAATTTCTCTATCAGAAAAAACGTGAGGTCATACAGCTTTATCAAAAAACGATGGGAGCAGAAACCGCAGGGGTGTTGAGTACCATGGTGTTAGGAGACAGACAGCTGTTAGAGCCGGAGATAAAGAGCCTTTATCAAAAGACAGGGATTTCCCATATTCTGGCGATCTCAGGTTTACATGTCTCTATCATTGGGATGGGTTTCTATAAAATGCTCCAAAAACAAAGAGTGCCGCTCTTGTTAAGGAGCACTCTATCGGCAGTGGCAATTTTGGTATTTGCTGTTTTATCAGGAGCAGGAGTTTCTACAAAACGAGCGGTACTCATGTTTCTGTTGCTTCTTTTTGGAGGTGTTATCGGACGGAGTTATGATTCGCTGACCGGATTGGCGTTAGCAGCCATTTTTTTATTATGGGAAAATCCGTTTGTCTACGCCTATACAGGATTTATCCTTTCATTCTTAGCAGTCTTAGGTGTCAATGCGTCTGTCATTCTGTTGAAAAGCATGGACATTCAAAAGGGGATCAGAGAGCAGATATGTGTCAGCGGATGCATTCAGGCATTTACGATCCCGGTCATTGCATATTACTATTTTGAACTTCCAACATATGTCATTTTTATCAATTTACTGATACTTCCGACCACAGGCGTGGTGTTGTTCCTTGGGATATTTGGTGGTCTTTTGGGATTGCTGTATCCGGTACTTGGATTTTTGCCATTACAGGGTGCAAAAGGGATGTTACTGTTGTACCAGTCTCTATGTCGGCTTTTTTTGAAGTTGCCGGGAGCTGTCTGGACGACAGGAAAACCAAGGCTGCAAAGATTGATTTTTTACTATGTGGTTTTGGCTGCCATATTAACATGGCTCTGGTATGGAAAGAAACCTCAAAGAAAATTAAAAACAGAATTAAATAACAGATTAGAAAATCATAGATTAAAAAGGATTGCCTTAACGTTGTTCTATTTAGGACTACTTACATTTTCCATGCAAAAAGAAGGAAAAAGATTTCAAATTCAGGTATTAGATGTGGGGCAGGGAGATGGCATTTATATAGAATCGGATGCCGGTACGGAAATTTTTGTTGATGGCGGAAGTGTGGATGTTTCGGAAGTCGGAAAATATCGGATACAGCCTTTTTTGAAATCTCATGGAGTAAAAGAGGTGGATTACTGGTTTGTCAGTCATTGTGACGCAGACCACTGTAATGGTCTGATGGAATTATTAGAGGCAGATGTTCCCATAAAACATCTCGTGTTTTCTAAATATGTTTTAAGGGATGAAGCACAGGAAGAGTTGGTGGCTCTTGCAAAGAGAAAGGGATGTCAGGTGCTTTATCTGGAGGAGGGAGAATGTTTTCGAGATGCTTCAGTCCGTATCCAAGCCATGTATCCTTCAGAAAAATCCGTGGAAGGGGAACGCAATGCAGACAGTCTGGTACTGCTCTTAGAGCATGAAGCTTTCCGAGGACTTCTGACCGGAGACATAGGGCAGGAGCAGGAGAAAAAGTTCATAGAAGCATATGGCAATATGAAAATTGACTGGTATAAGGCAGCACATCACGGTTCTAAGACATCGAACAGTAAGGAGTTTTTGGAGGTTTTACAGCCGAAACTGGCAACGATTTCCTGCGGACGGAATAATTCTTATGGTCATCCCGGAAAAGAAGCGGTAGAACATATGCAGGACGTCGGTGCAGAAATCTTTCAGACGACGGAGTGCGGACAGATTAGTATAACGCAGGAGGATGGGAAGGTCTGCGTGCGGAGGCTGCTAAAAGAAAAGGGGGTTTTAGGAGAAACTGATGAAAAGAAATAGTGAAGTAGTGCAGGATGATGAAGGAAAACGCATTGTAGTAATCCATAATATACAATTCAAAGGGCGGCAGAATATCGACTGGGATAGTGTAGAGAATTATATCAGACGGTATATAGGACAATTTGTAGAGATTATGGACACAGGGGATATCGTATATTTGGGGAAGGATTTAGCAGACGAATATTCGGGTTCAAAATATACAGAAAAATTGAAGGGGGGTTTTGCAAAAGCGAAAGCAAATGCAGCCCAAGGATTGCCAGAAATGATTAGAATTGCTACTAATTTAAGAAAGCAGAAGAATCTGGCAAAAAAGCATTGCTTTGACGCACGATATGGATGGTACCGATGTGACACAAGATTTGCATTGCCGGTATATGCAGAGGAAGGGAGAGTAGGCAGATACAATGTATATCGGGCAGAGCTGATTATTCGTCATGCGGCTGACCATAAGCTGTATTTGTACGACATTATAAACATAAAAAAAGAAACGAGTACCCCGCTTGAGCAATAGGCTGTACGGTTAAAAACTCATTTCTTCTTATCATAGAATATAGGAAAGTGCGGGAATTGTCAAGAAGCATTATTATTTTCCAAAGGCTGGCTTGAAGCACCCTCCTCCTTTGTGTTAGAATACCCATATGAAAAGCATTGATGAGGATATAAAAACAGGACAATTTCAAAATATTTATCTGCTTTATGGAGAAGAAGCCTACCTGAAACGCCAGTACAAGGAGAAACTTTTAAAAGCGATGGTAACGGAAGGCGATACCATGAATTTTTCCGCATATGAGGGAAAAGATATTGTGCAGGGCGAATTGATTGACTTAGCAGAGACACTGCCTTTTTTTGCGGAGCGCAGGGTACTATTAGTGGAGGACAGCGGTTTTTTTAAAAATTCCTCCGAAGAGCTTGCGGCATATATCCCGGAGGTGGCAGAAAGTACCTGTTTTATTTTTGTGGAATCCGAAGTAGACAAGCGAAATAAGCTCTATAAACAGGTCAAAAAATCAGGCAGGATCGTCTGCTTTGAAAGACAGAATGATGAGATACTGATGCGCTGGGTCGGTGGCAGACTGAAAAAAGAAGGAAAAGCAATGACCAGAGCGGCATATCAGCGTTTCATTACCAAAACCGGAAATGATATGGAAAATATCGACCGGGAGTTAGAAAAATTAATCTGCTACTGCATGGATCGTGAGACGATTGAAGAGGAGCAGGTAGAAGCCATCTGCGTAGAGCAGACGGAAAACAAAATATTTGAGATGATCAATGCCATTTCGGAAAAAAGACAGAAGCAGGCATTGGATCTCTATTATGACCTGCTGACTTTAAAAGAACCACCAATGAGGATTCTGTTTTTAATTCTGCGACAGTTCCAGAAGCTGATGCTGATCAAAGAATTGAGCGGGCAGGGAGCAGACAGCCGTACCATTGCATCAAAGGCGGGAATGCCGGAATTTGCAGTCAGAAAAAACCAGAGGATGGCAGGCAATTTTACGATGCAGCAGATACGGGAAGCCATAGAAGACGGCGTGGAATTTGAAGAGAGTGTGAAGTCCGGAAGAATGAATGACCGCATTGCAGTGGAGCTTTTAATCGTCAAATGCAGTCAATAAAATCCCATAAAACCGATAGGAAATAGAAGTTTTTGTAAAAAATGTAAAAAAATGCTGGTAATTGCAAAAAGCATGTGATATAATGTATAAAAATGCAAGGGAGCATGAAAAGATGCCACCCTTGTATTTTTTTATAAAAATATTAAGGAGGAAAGAAAATGAAAAGAGCAAAAGCATTTGTCGCTGTTCTTGCAGCAACAACAATGGTGCTGGGTCTTGTTGGATGTGGCAGTTCTTCTGATAAAGCAGATACTTCAAAATCAGAAAGCAAATCAGAATCTTCTTCATCTTCAGACCTGAATGTAATGCTTGAAACCCCTGTAGAATCACTGGATCCACAGCAGGCAACCGATGGTACTTCTTTCGAGGTAATTGCTGATTATACAGATGGTCTCATGCAGATGGACAAAGATGGAAAGGCAGTATGGGCAATCGCAGAGAGCTGTGATGTGTCAGAGGATGGACTTACATATACCTTCCATTTACGCGATGCAAAATGGAGTAATGGAGATGCTGTAACAGCAGCAGACTTCGTATTCGGATGGCAGAGAGCAGTAGATCCTGATGTTGCTTCTGAATATTCATACATGTTAAGTGATATCGGCCAGGTAAAAAATGCAGCCGAAATTATCGCCGGTGAAAAGGATAAGAGCGAATTAGGAGTCAAAGCAGTAGATGATAAGACACTTGAGGTAAGTTTAAATGTACCTGTAAGTTATTTTGAGTCACTGATGTACTTCCCGACATTCTATCCTGTAAATGAAAAATTCTTTGAGTCTTGTGGTGATACTTTTGCAACAAGCCCGGAGACAACACTTTCTAATGGTGCTTTCGTGTTAGACTCTTATGAGCCGGCAGCAACAGCATTCCATTTAACAAAGAATGAAGATTACTGGGATACAGACCGTGTTTCCCTTTCAGGATTAAACTATCAGGTAATCCAGGATTCACAGCAGGCATTAATGAGCTACCAGAGCGGTGACTTAGATACAACTCTTGTAAACGGTGAGCAGGTGGATCAGGTAAAAGATGATCCTGAATTCCAGAGCATCGGTGCAGGTTACTTATGGTATGTAACATCTAACATCAAAGATGTAAAAGAGCTTGCAAACTTAAATGTTCGTAAAGCTATGACTATGGCAATCGACCGTGAGGCGGTTACAAAAGACGTATTAAAAGATGGTTCCACACCAACTTATACAGCAGTACCACCACAGTTCGCAACAGGTCCTGATGGTTCCGACTACTCCAAAGACCAGGAGAAATACAGCGATGTATGTAAATATGATGCAAAAACTGCAGCAGATTACTGGGCAAAAGGTTTAGAGGAACTTGGTGAATCTGAGATCACTTTAGACATGGTAGTAGATGCAGATGACGCACCTCAGAAAGTAGCGCAGGTATTAAAAGAGCAGTGGGAGACAGCTCTTCCGGGACTGACCGTAAACCTGGTTGTTGAGCCGAAGAAACAGCGTGTGGAAGACATGCAGAACGGTAACTTCCAGTTAGGTTTAACACGTTGGGGACCGGACTACGCAGATCCAATGACATATCTTGGAATGTGGGTAACAGATAACTCTAACAACTACGGTCTGTGGAGCAACGCAGATTACGATGCAATCATTGATGAGTGTACAACCGGTGATCTTTGCACAGATGCAGAGGGACGCTGGGCAAGACTTTACGATGCTGAGAAGATCGTTATGGATGAGGCAGTTATTTATCCGCTTTACACACAGTGCAACGCAGAGATGCTTTCTTCTAAAGTAACAGGCGTTGAGTATCATCCGGTAGCTATCAACCGTGTATACAAAGATGCTGTAAAGACTGAATAAAGAAATTTAGACAGTAGAAATCCTGTTTTACAGGAAAATGAATATAGCCGCACTAAAGTGCAAAACTTTGGTGCGGCAATTTCATCATATTGTTGACGCTATAGGAAATGAGGCAGGAATTTCCTATGTCGTGAACGGAAAAACAAGGAGGAAAATCCTCTGCTCCTGCAAGAGGCACATGCTATGCAAGCTATTGAGCATAGCATGCATAGCAGGCATTTTCCTTCGGAAAACTAAAGGAGGAAAATCCTCTGCTCCTGCAAAGGCAGTCGCATTTTGCTCCGCAAAACTAAAGGAGGATTAGAACGTGAAAAAATATGCACTTAAGAGAATCGTAACGTCTCTGTTTACGCTGCTTGCAATTTTACTCGTTCTGTTTATTTTGATGCAGCTGATGCCGGGTTCTCCATTCAACGATGAGAAGTTAAATGCAGACCAGAGGGCAGCACTGTATACGAAATATGGACTGGATCAGCCGCTGCCGGTACAGTTTGTGAAATATGTAGGCAATATGTTAAAGGGAGATCTCGGCGTAAGTTACAATATCTCAAAGAATACACCAATTTCCCAGTTGATAAAGACAAGGCTTCCGATCTCCATCAGTATTGGAGGATATGCGGTGTTAATTGGTGCCGTGGTCGGGCTTCTGCTCGGGCTTCTTGCGGCGTTAAAGCATGATACGATATGGGATTCGTTAGCGACGATCATTTCGGTTATCGGTGTGTCGGTGCCATCGTATGTGTTTGCGCTGGCACTCAGCTATAACTTCGGATTTAAATTAGGATGGTTCCCGATGCTGTTTTCGGAGAGCGATATTTTCGGATCAAGCGTGCTGCCCAGTATCTCACTTTCGATGTTTACGATGGCGTCAATCGCCCGTTTTACACGAAGTGAAATGCTTGAAGTACTCGGCAGCGATTATATGCTGCTTGCGGAGAGTAAAGGAATTTCGGGTTCAGCGCTGATTTTTAAACATGCGCTGCGAAATGCACTGATCCCGATCATCACTGTGCTTGCACCGCTGATCGTCGATCTGATGACCGGTTCTCTGGTTGTTGAAAAAATATTTGCAATACCGGGTGTCGGAAGTCTTCTGGTAAATGCCATTCAGTCGAACGACTACAACGTGGTTATCGCATTAAGCTTTATTTATTCTGCAATGTACATTGCCATCATGCTTGTGGTAGATATCCTTTACGGAATCATTGACCCGAGAATTCGTCTGGCAAAGAAAGGAGACTGATATGGTGTCACAGGAAAATACCATGAATGTGGGAAATGATGCTGCCGGCTACATACCGGTCGAGGCAGATTTTAAATTTAAACATACGGATGGCGAACTTGCGTTAGATGATAACTTTGCAGCACAGAGTTTCTGGAAAGACGTATTGATCCGCTATTTCAAAAAAATCAGTGCAGTGATCGGTCTGATCCTGATCATTATCATTACGGTATTTGCAATTATTGGCCCGGGGATGAATGATTTCAGTTACTCCGAACAGTCACTGACACAGAAGAACTTTGCACCGAGGGTAAAAGGTCTTGAAAAACTTGGTATCTTCGATGGTAGTGAAGGCATGAAAACAACGACCGGAACCAAAAAGATCAATTACTATGAAGAAAAAGGTCTGGATGATCTTTACTACTGGTTCGGAAGTGATAACTTCGGACGTGATATCTGGACACGTACCTGGTCCGGTGCACGCGTTTCCCTGATTATCGCCGTAGCAGCCGCTATCATCGATATGGTGATCGGTATGAGCTATGGACTGATCTCCGGATATTTTGGCGGGAAAGTCGATATGTTCATGCAGCGGTTTCTGGAGGTCGCGAACGGTATTCCGCGTCTTGTAATCGTAACACTTTTGTTACTGGTACTGCAGCCGGGTATGCTTACCATTATTTTTGCATTGATGTTGACGGAGTGGGTCGGCATGAGCCGTATCGCAAGAGCTGAGATGCTGAAATTAAAAGAGCAGGAATTTGTACTTGCATCACGGACACTTGGAGCAGGAAATTTCTTTATTATCTTTAAAGAAGTTCTGCCAAATATCATTGGACCGATCATTACACAGGTAATGTTCTCCATCCCGACGGCGATCTTTACCGAGGCGTTCTTAAGTTTCGTAGGTCTTGGTATTCCGGTGCCGCAGTGTTCACTTGGTTCACTGATCTCCGAAGGATTTAACAGTTTTACCACACATCCGTACCAGATCATTCCGCCGATCGTTGTAATGGCTCTTTTGATGTTAAGCTTTAACCTTGTAGCAGATGGTTTACGTGAAGCATTAGATCCGAAGCTGAAAGAAATGTAAGAAAGGGGATTCGTATATGTCAGAGACAAAAGAACAGATTTTAAAAATACGGGACCTGGATATTACGTTTCAGACGACTGCAGGAAGCGTGCACGCCATCCGTGGAGTCAATATTGACCTGATGAAGGGCGAGACAGTTGCGATCGTTGGTGAGTCCGGCTCCGGTAAATCCGTAACAATGAAAGCTGCCATGGGTATTTTGGCATCCAATGCGAAAGTAACGGGCGGTACTATAGAATTTTCCTATCATCATGCGGATGGAACACCGCAGACGGTAGACATTTTAACAAAAGATAAAAAGTGGATCAGACGACATATCAATGGAAAAAGAATTGCTATGGTATTCCAGGATCCGATGACGAGTCTTGATCCGACCATGACGATCGGAAAACAGATCATGGAAGGTATGATCTGGCATTTTAAGACACCGAAGAAAGAAGCCTGGGATAAGGCAGTAGAACTGTTAAAAGAGGTTGGTATCGAGGATGCGGAAAAACGTATGAAAAACTATCCGCACCAGCTCTCCGGTGGTATGAGACAGCGTGTGGTCATTGCCATCGCGCTTGCCTGCAACCCGGATCTTCTGATCTGTGATGAGCCGACGACTGCACTGGATGTTACGATTCAGGCAAAGATCATCGAGCTGATCCGCAGGGTACAGAAAGAGAGAGGCATTTCCGTTATTTACATCACACATGACCTCGGCGTGGTTGCCAAAGTGGCAGATTACGTCAATGTCATGTATGCCGGAAAAATCGTTGAGAAAGGTATGATCAATGAGATCTTCTATGATCCGAAACATCCGTATACCTGGGGACTGCTCTCTGCAATGCCTGATCTTGACACTGCGGATGAGAGACTCTACACGATCCCTGGTTCGCCGCCAAACCTGTTAAACGAAAAACCGGGCGATGCGTTTGCACCGCGTAACCAGTTTGCGCTTGAGATCGACGACAAGGCAGATCCACCAATGTTTCAGGTGACAGATACACATTATGCGGCTACCTGGCTGTTAGATCCGCGGGCACCGAAGGCAGAGATGCCGCTTGAATTAAAAGAGCGTATTGCGCGAATGAAGAAGGAGGCTAAGATCGATGACGGTGAATGAAAACAGTAAGCCTCTTCTTACCGTGAAAGGCTTGAAACAATATTTTAAGGTAAGTAATACATATACCGTGCATGCGGTAGAAAACGTAAGTTTTCAGATCTATCCGGGTGAGACATATGGTCTGGTCGGGGAATCCGGTTCCGGAAAATCAACGATCGGAAGAAGTATCATAAGACTTTATGATCCGACCGCCGGGGAGATCAATTTTAATGGAATGGACATCAGCGGCAGGATCAATAAGGCAAACAGCCAGGCACTGCGCACGCAGATGCAGATGATCTTCCAGGACCCGATGGCATCCTTAAATCCAAGAAAAAAGGTGCGCGATATCATCGGCGAGGGGTTAGATATCCATCATATGTACAAGACACGCGCAGAGCGTGAGGAAAAGATCAAAAACATCCTGGCAAAAGTTGGACTTGCGCCGGAACATGCGGGCCGTTATCCGCATCAGTTTTCCGGTGGACAGAGACAGCGTGTCGGAATTGCGAGAGCGCTGATCATGAACCCGAAACTGATCATTGCAGATGAGTGTATCTCTGCGCTGGACGTTTCCATTCAGGCACAGGTCGTTAACCTGATGAAGGATATCCAGCAGGAGACAGGAACCGCGTATCTGTTTATCGCACATGATCTTTCCATGGTCAAATATATTTCGGATCGCATCGGGGTACTTCATCTGGGACATCTCTTAGAGACCGGAACAACGGAGGAAATCTTTGAGAATCCAATCCACCCATATACGAAGAGCCTTCTTTCTGCGATACCTGCACCGAATCCGGTCGTGGAAAAAAATCGTGTGGCACTGAGCTACGATTACAAGACTTCCGGCATTGATTATAATAAGGGAACGGATCATCTGGTGTCCGGGACACATTATGTGAAATGTACGGATGAAGAATTTAAGAAGTGGACAGAATAATATAGCAGGAAACCATCACAAACCGGGAGCCGGGGAGTGGTGGTTTTCTTTTTTTTGGTAAAAGTGCTGAATTTTTTGCGTGGGATGTGCTGAATATTATGCGAAAAGTAGAATATGAAAAATTGAACCGAAACCGTATTGACTTTGAAAATGGAATTTGGTATATAAGAGTAAAAATTCAAAAATTCAATAGAGAAAGGAAATAACAATCTATGTTGTCACAAAAGAGTACAATGAAAGACAAATTGGAAAATATGCATCTGCAGGAGAGGATAAACTATGGCTACGGAAAAGTCATTAGTATGATGTTGATTTCGGGTCTGTTTTCTATTGTGGTCATAGGTGTGTTATTTGCTAATATGTTACATTATATAGATGATGTCAATGCTGCGGATCAGGCGGTAAAAATCTGCAGGATCAATGTGAATACGTCAGCGAGAAATATCAGGGAAATGGCATTAAATAATGATACATCTGCTTATGACAGTTATGAGCAGAATGTAAAAAAGCTGCTTACAGAAGTGGATTCGCAGCTGGAAATATTAAAGAAAACCAAAGTCTTACCGGATGAGGAATATAATGAGTATGCATCTGCTCTTTCTGATTGGGGAAACATTGGTTATTCGATTATAGAAGAAATTAAAAATGGCGAAAAAGAGAAAGCGATTGATGAAATTTTTAATAGTTGTACACCTGCATTAAATAAACTTGTGGAAATTGCCATAAGATTAGATGAGATCACAGATGAAGTAAGTGAGCAGTCTGCAAGAACTACAATTATTTTTGCTGTTGCAGGAATGGTGTGTATTATTATCTGTCTGGTTTGTGCATGCACACTGGCTAAGGTAATAAGTAAAAAGGTACTTGAAACAATTCTGGATCCGTTACGTGCAGTGGAAGACGTTGCAAGGGAACTGACAGAAGGAAATTTACACAGTGCGCTGGAATATCATTCGGAAGATGAGATTGGAAGACTGGCGCACAGTATGCGCAAATCAATTCGTATTTTGGGAACTTATGTAGATGATATTGATCGTGCAATGAAACTGTTCTCAGAAGGAAATTTTGATGTTCAGCCGGAAGTAGAGTGGAAGGGAGATTTTGTCGGTATTTTAAATTCTTTCATGTCATTTGAGAAGAGTATGGCAGAAACGATCAAAGGAATTAAAAATGTTTCGAGTGAGGTTTCAAGTGCAGCAGACCAGGTGGCATCAAGTTCCAATGATCTTGCAGATGGAGCTACAAATCAGGCTGCGGTAGTAGAGGAGCTTA
>ERZ827469.1209-NODE-1209-length-24109-cov-3.045814_pt1 | contig 24109 bp, 20 predicted proteins | sample MGYA00519917_ERZ827469 | MGnify/ENA primary metagenome ERZ827469 (study PRJEB31778, sample SAMEA3449314) | human gut metagenome | biome: human gut; feature: human-associated habitat; material: faeces | place: United Kingdom | collected 2010/2012 ... | reverse complement strand
ATCAGCGCCGGTCTCCTCCCACTCGCGCAGCATCGCGGGGTCGACGTCGAGCTCGCCTTTCGCGATCTTCTCCGCGTACGTGACGCCCTCGTCGCCCTGAGGAGTCCAGCGAACCACGCCCTGCTCGAGATGCTCGAGCGCCGTGATGAGCGCGCGGGCGCCGAGAAGGGCGAGCTCATCGGTGAGCTCGGCCGTCGTTTTCTCCTCAAGGGGAATCGAGCGGGTCACGCAGTAGTCGCCGGTGTCGAGGCCTTCCTCCATGCGCATGATGCACACACCCGTCTCGGCGTCCCCTGAAAGGATGGCGCGCTCGACAGGCGCCGCGCCGCGCCAGCGCGGAAGCAGCGACGCATGGACGTTCAAGCAGCCGAAACGAGGGATGTCGAGCACCGCGCGGGGAAGCAGGGCGCCGTACGCCGCGACGCAGATGACGTCGGGTTCAAGCGCGGCTATCTCGCGTTGAACCGCATCGTCGCGCAACGTGCGCGGCTCGTGCACCTCAAGCCCGAGCGAGAGGGCCAGCTCCTTCACCGGGGAAGCGACAAGCTTTCTACCCCGGCCGCGCACGGCGTCGGGTCGCGTGTAAACGCCGACGACCTCATGATGATGACTCAACTCGTCGAGCACCGACGCGGCGAGCGCGGGCGTGCCCATGAAGACGACTCTCATGTCTACCCCACCTCAACCGACGTGTCGCCGGGACGAGCCCCTGCCGCGCGAGCCTCCTCATAGGCGCGCAGCGCCTCGATGCGCGTCATCGGATCGCAACTCTCGAACAGCGTCTTGCCGTCAAGGTGATCGATCTCATGCTGAAGGCAGCGGCCGAGCAACCCGTCGCCCTCGATCTCCCACAGCTCACCTTCGAGGTCGTAATAACGAACGCGAGCCCACGGCTGACGCTCGATGGGCACCGTGACGCCCGGGCAGGACAAGCAACCCTCGCCCGCACGCTCGGGCTCACCGCGAAGCTCCATGATCTGGGGGTTCACCAACACGATGGGGTTACGCTCGCCATCTTCCCCGTCGTAGTCGACGTCGATGACGACAAGGCGTTTCGTGATGCCGACCTGCGGAGCGGCGATACCGCACCCGTTGTTCTTGTACATGGCGTGCGCCATCTGCTTGGACAGGCGCACGAGCGCCTTGTCTCCGGGTGTGCACGGCTCGCAAACCTGGGACAGCACCGGATCAGGGGACACGACGATTTTGAGCATGGGTACCACATCCTTGCAACAGCTTGTTTTCACTGGTCGTTACGTAATTGCTCACATTGTCCGTGCAATCGCTTGCGCTGTCCACCAACACCGGCAAAACTCTACGCGAACGGGCGCGCGATGCGCCGCCGCGCTCGCGCAACCCGCGCACGATCCGAGCAAACCGCTTGCGGACCACCCCGAGCCGGGTGCCGCGTGCGCACGCGGAGAGACGCCTTACACCTGGGCGAGAGGCTTATGAGCGGCTCGCTTGGCAGCGAGGTCCTTCTGAAGGGCGACGATCCCGTTGAACAAAAGATCGCCGTCCTCGGGCGAGAGGTCCCGCGCCCAGGCGAGCTGGTTCTTCATATCGGCGATGGCGTCTTCGGCGTCCCCTATTTCCAACTCCTCCGCCAAGTACGCGACCACCCGCTCGGGATCGGCCTCGGAAGGCTGCGTCGAAGAGGTGAGCACCGATGACGCTTGCGGACAGGAACGGCTCGCGTCGGCGATGATCTTGCTCGTCGACGCGGCAGGATCCTCGACGAGCGTCTGCAGCATCGCGTCTGCCAGCGTCGCGTGAACCGCGTCATGCCAGCGCGTCCGCGCCAGAGCATCAGCGTGCACGAGCGCGAGAAGCGGGTTGCGCGCCAGTTCGCTGAGAAAATCACGCTCGAACCGCAAGCGGTTGCGCTCGGCGGCGGGCAAACCGGCGGAGCGATCGACGGAGCGAGGCTCGGCCGCCTCGGGGAATCCAAGCGGGTCGAACTCCAAAGGATGATCTCCCGGGGCGGCGGGCGCCGCGTCTTGAGCGGTCCGTGCGTTTTGCGAAGGCGCCTCGAGCTTCGCCAGCTGGTCGAGGACGTCCTGCTCACGAGCGCGAACGCGTCCTGCGATCTGAACCGCGTAATCTTTCGCCAGAAGCGATTCCTTGATCGGAGCGAGAACCGACAGCGCGTCGGCAAGCGCGCGCGTGCGACCTTCGGCCGTATCGAGGCTGTGGGCGGCGAGCCTGCGCTCGATGCCGTACTGCAGAAGCGGCACCGCTTCGTCAAGAAGCCCGCGAAGAGCATCGGCGCCTCGGGCGGCGACGAACTCGGCCGGATCGAGGTTGTCGGGCAGGGTGACCGCGCAAACCTCGATGCGGCTCTTGCCCGCCTCGGGCGTCATCGAGTCGTCAACGAACTGCAAAGCGCGATCAGCTGCTCGCTGTCCCGCCGCGTCGCCGTCGAACAAATACACGATGCGCTTACTGGCATGACGCGACAAGATGCGGATATGCCGCAAGGTGAGCGCCGTGCCCAACGTGGCGACCACGTTTTCAATACCGCCCTCGTGAAGGGCGATAACGTCGGTATAGCCCTCCACGACCACGGCGTCACCCGTCGAGGCCATGGCCGCCTTCGCCTTATCGAGCCCGTAAAGCACCTGCGATTTATGAAAGATGGGGGTCTCCTGCGAGTTGAGGTACTTCGGCTCGCCCTTTCCTATCACGCGCCCGCCGAAGGCGATGCAATCGCCCTGGATGTCGGAGATGGGAAACATCACGCGGTTGAAAAACCGATCGCGCAAGCGCCCGTCACGCCCGCGCGTGGCGACGTTGGCCTCGATCATCTCCTCCGCGCTGAAGCGAGCGGCGCTCAGATGCCGAACGAGCGCGCCTTTGCCCGGGGAGAAACCGAGCTGCCACAGCTTCGGAACCGACCCCCCCAGCCCGCGGCTCGCCAGGTAAGAGCGCGCAGCGGCGGCATCGGGAGCCGGATTGCGCATGAGCTGGGTATGGTAGAACTCCGCCGTGATCTTGCAGATCTCCTTCAGGCGGGCCTTCTTGCTCGAAGACGCGCCGCGACCGCCCGTCTCGACGATGTCGATATGAGCTCGCTCGGCGAGCTTGCGCACGGCCTCGGGAAACGTGAGATCCTCCGTTTTCATGAGGAAGGCGAACACGTCACCGCCTTCGCCGCATCCGAAGCAGTGCCACAGCTGAAGCGCGGGGTCGATCTTAAACGACGGGCTCTTCTCGTTATGAAGCGGGCAACAGCACCAGAAGTCGCGCCCGCGCTGCTTCACCGGGGCTCGCTCCCCGACGATCGAGACGATGTCGCTCGCCTCGCGCACGCGCCTGATGTCCTCATCGCTGATAAAACCCTCTGCCAAGATAGAGCAACTCCTTCCCCACACACATTCAACCGCGCACCCCCCCCCATCGAGAGCTGCCCGATTCGATCTCGAACGAGAATCAACGTTCGTCGCTTTCGCGAGCGCGACGCTCCATCGACCGTCGAACGTCCTCACCTACCCGCGCCCCGTCGATGCGGTCGCGAGGGGGCTTCCACGAAGGGTCGGCGAGCTTATCGTACGCACGTGCCGCGACCGAGCGTGACGACACCTCGATGGCGTTGACGTAACCGTCTTCGAACTCGCGCGCATACGCGAAGCGCGGGGGCACGAACGCGACGGCGATCGAGGATCCAAGAGCCCCGCAGACCATGGTGGTCATGTTCACGAACGCCGTGTCGATAAACGGCAAAGCCCCCGCCATGGCGAACACGGCAAGAGACACGCCGCCGCCGACGATCATGTAACCCGCAATGGACCATCCGAGCGCGCGCCACAGGCCGAGATCGGCGTACGCGATGCCCGCGCCGAGAATCATGACGATAATGCCCTGAAGGGCAACCGGGATCGACGAGGCGGGATCGAACAGGCCGAGCACGCAAAGGCCGCCTATGACGATGGTTGCGAGCAGCTCGGGAAGCAGCACGCGCGGAACCAGCCGAGCAGGCGGGGTCACCTCGATCTCATCGAGGCGCCTGGTTCGCACGAGAACGCCATGGGGGGCGCGCAATTTCGACGCGCGGCGAACGTTGATGCCGGCGAGCTCGCCGTTTTTCCGCATGATGAAGCCCGCGACCGCGATGAGGACCACCGCCGCCGCCGTTATCGTGAAAACCAAGACGACTCCTTCTCTTTTCGTTTGGTCATAGTATCCCACCTCGTTCGTGAGAGACGCTACAATGAGCCAAAACTCGCGAAACGTAAAGAGGAAGCCATGGGACAACGCTCGTCATACCTCACGCTCGACCCCGAGATCGAACGCGCGATACAGGCCGACCGCGCAGCGGGTCGCGCTCACCCGTGCGCCTTCGACGATCGAAATGTCACGAGACGCACGCGCAACCCTCATGACGACGCGACGTTGGCACGACCCGCGTTCGCGCGCGACATCGAAAAAATCATCAACGTCCCGGCCTACGCCCGCTACGCGGGGAAAACCCAGGTGTTTTCCTTCGTCGAAAACGACGACATCTGCCGTCGCGGGCTGCATGTTCAGCTGGTGAGCCGCGTCGCCCGCAGCATCGGCAGCCTCCTCGGGCTGAACGAGCAGCTGATCGAAGCGATCGCGCTCGGACACGACGTCGGGCACACGCCCTTCGGGCACGCAGGCGAGCGCTTTCTCAACAAGATCTATCATACGCGCACGGGAAAGTTCTTCAACCACAACGTCCACTCCGTCCGCGTGCTCGACGAACTCTACCGGAGAAACGTTTCCCTCCAAACGCTCGACGGCGTTTTGTGCCACAACGGGGAGTTCTGCTGCCAAAAGCTCGCCCGCTCCACGACGAGCACCTTCGAGCAGCTCGACCGACTAGTCGAAATCTGCAACGAGGACGAAAGCCGCATCAAGACCCTGAGACCCTCGACGCTCGAAGGCTGCGTCGTGCGCGTGAGCGACATGATCGCCTACATCGGCAAAGACCGGCAAGACGCCTACGACATGGGCGTCATCGACTCCTACGACGCGTTCGACGGCGACGCCCTCGGAACCACCAACGCGCAGATCATCAACAACCTCACCGTCGACATCGTCAACAACAGCTACGGAACCGATTCGATCGCCATGAGCCGCGAGATCTTCGAGGATCTCAAGCGCGCAAAACGGCAGAACTACGAGCTTATCTACGATCGGGAGGGGATGACCGCCGACGCGCGCAACATCGTCGAGGAAATGTTTCAGGACATGTACGAACGACTGCTCGAGGATCTGCAAATCGGACGAGAGGATTCGCCCGTGTATTTGCACCACGTCGCCTACCTCGCCGCAAAATCAAGAACGATAAACCCCGCAGCGTATCTGGAAACCGATCCGGATCAAATCGTCGTCGACTACCTGGCGTCGATGACCGATAGCTACTTCATGCGGCTGTACGCGCACCTCTTCCCCGATAGCGAGAAGCGCATCATCACGCGCGATTATTGCAGCGACTTGCGCTAACTCCGCGAAAGGACGGCGGAGGGAGCCGCGCAGCATCGACCTTGCGCGCGAAACGCTACTCCCCGGCGAACCCCTCGTCCACCTGTCGATCGGGAGCATCCGCCGCCGCAGTGGCCAGCTGATCGCAACGCTCGTTCTCGGGATGCCCCGCATGTCCCTTCACCCAGTGAAACGTCACCTCGTGAGGCTCCTTCGCGGCAAGGAGCCTTTTCCACAAATCGACGTTTTTCACGGGCTGTTTGCCGGCGTTGCGCCATCCGCGCTTCAACCACCCCTCGACCCAGTGCTGGTTGAACGCGTTCACGACGTACTGGGAATCGGAGTGAACCTCCACCCGGCACGGACGCTTGAGCGCCTCGAGGCCGGTGATCACGCCGAGCAGCTCCATGCGGTTGTTCGTCGTGCACGTAAAACCGCCCGATAGCTCGAGCTCATGGAGCTTACCCGACCTGTCGCGAAACTGCAGAACGCACCCGAACCCACCCGGACCCGGGTTTCCGCGTGAAGACCCATCGGAATACAGCGTGACTTCCTGCATGAAAACACTCCTCACCTCGCCGAGCACCATCGCGCACAACGCGCCGTCCCGAACAACCTATCAACGAACAAACGAAAAACGCCGAAAGCGGAAAACGCACGCTTCGCAACGAGGGCGAAACGTGCGCGAAAAGCCGACGTCATCGACCGCGCAGCTCACGCTCGACGCGCTCCCCCAGATCGATGAGATCCTGACGGCTGCGCACGTCGCATTTCGCGTAAATGCGACGTATGTGCGTGTCGACCGTGTTCTTGGAAATGTAGAACTCCGCCGCGATGCGCTCGCTCGTTCGCCCGCGCAACGCGAAAGGCAGAATCTCCGACTCACGCTTCGACAGCGCGGCGTCACGCGCGATGCGCGAGCACGCCTTCTCGAACAGGTCGGTCTCATCGACGACATGAGACAGGCTTTCCAAGTCGCGGTCGGTGAACAGAAACTGGCTCGCCACGATGACCGCGACGCCGGCAACGGCCACCGAAGGCGTCGACACGACGCCGCCGAAGGCCGCACCCGCCGCGCCCCCCGCCATCACGCCTACGAACTCGCCTGAGAACAGCGCCGTGAAACCCTGGGCGAACGCACGCGCCGAATCGCGTCCCGAAATACGCCCCATCACCAAGAACAAGGAGACGAGCACGGTCGTGACGCCCATGTACCCCGCGAATATAACCGACTCGCCAGCGACCCCGACGAGCTTGAGCGTGGGGACGAGGAGAAAGCCCGTGAGCATGAGCAGAACCGCAAGGCGATACGAACCATCGAGCGGACCCGCGTCTTCAGCCGACGACGTCTCACGCGTAGGCAGAATCCTGCGCATCGAGACCAAGGGGGACCCGCCGAAAAGCTGAATGGCAGCCAGGCAGTACAGGGCGAACAACAGCAAGACGAACGAATCGGTCGACGCCCCGGAAGACGCCGAAGACGCGAGCGTCGCTTCGACGAGGCCGGCGGCCAATCCGTACACGCACGTACCTGCGAGGATGCGCATCGACAGCGTGCTCGCCTGCGCGCTCATATCGGCAACCCCGCGTTCGAGCAGGCCCTCATCACCCGAGTCGAGGGACGAGGGCGCGCCCTCCCCCCTCGAGGCGATCGCGTCCTCACCGCAACCTCGAGCCCGTAGCATGAGGAGAAAGCTCGGGATGAGCAGAACCTGCAACGCCAGCACCGCCCCGGAAACAGGCAGAACCGAGACGGCGAATCCAAGCGCCGAGCCGAGCGCCGAGCCGATGAACACAATCGGAACCGACTGCTCTATGGGGAAACACCCGATGGCGCGACCCCAAGCGCACAGCATCAAGCCTGCGGGAAAACCCATGAAGGCGCCCTCGACGAGCATCTCGACCAAAGCATAGGCGGGCTCGCTCGCCGAAAAGCCGAACGCGCGCAGCCCAAGCCCGATCAAGGGAAGAAAGGAGCACACTCCGACGAAGGGCGCGGAGAAAAGACGGTCGCGCAAACCGCTTTTCAAAAGCCACACGAGCAGAAAAGCTGTCGCCAAGAACACGAGAACGGACAGCAGATCGAACCGAGCGGGTGCTCGATACGCATACGAAAGGGGAACCCCTATGAACAAGACGGTGTAAAGGAAGCACTGGGCGCACGCGAAGCCGAAGATAACCAGCCACGCGTTCCGCGCTTCAGCCACGTACTTCTCCACGAACCGTCCTCTCCTCCAACCGACTTCGCCATTTTACCCAAATGAAGAAGGACACCCGTCCACGACGGATGCCCTCCGGATAATTCGCTTAATGAACGCTGCGGCGCGACGGCTCTTCGTTGGGGCGAATCAACGTCCGATGAGATGAGATTCGGCCGGTTACTCGGCGGCGACCTTCTTGACCACACGCTTCACCTTAGGCTTAGCAGCCTGCTCCTCGGATGCGCTCTCGAGCTTCTCGACCTTTTCGACGACAACCTCTTCGACAACCTCATCAGCGGCTTCCTCTTTATCACCCGCGAGACCGTTGCGCAGGCTCTTGACGCCCTTGCCGATGGCGGAACCGAGTTTGGGGAGGTTCTTAGGCCCGAAGATTAAAAGGACGACCACCAAGACGATAACGAGCTCGGGAACACCCAGACCGAGAATCTTCATTTCGCAAACTCCTCTACTCTTATGAAACAACGCGGATCGCGACTCCCGCGTCGCAACCTCCGGATTTGCGACCGCACGCATCTCGTGCCGCCGACGGATAGCATCATGGGCCAATCGACGTTTCCGCAATATCACGCAAGACCATGATTTTTCGACCGTTAATGCAAACAGGCTTGTAACATAAAATGTTACAAGCCTGTTTTACCTGATGATTATTATATTCGAATACGATTACTTAGCTACTCGCCCTCTTTTCGCTCTGCAAGAAAATCGAAAGCGTAAAGCGCGGCAAGAGCAGCCCCGTTCTTCAAAACGCTCTCGTCAACGTTGTAGTAGCAGCTGTGCTGAGGCCAGCTCGCATCCACTTCCGGGTTGCGGCACCCGAGGAAAACGAAGACACCGGGAACGATCTTCAGATACTCGGCGAAGTCTTCGCCGGCGAGGGTGCCCTCGTAGTCATCGAGCGCATCAGAGCCGAAAAGCTTCTCGACCGCACGCTCCGCCCGATGCGCACATGCGGCGTCGTTCGACAACCCACAGTTGCCGCTTTCAAACGTAAGTTTCGCCGTCGCCCCGAACGCGCGGGCGGATCGGTCGATCATGCGCTCAAGACGCTCCGGCATCGCCGCGCGCGTTCGCGCGTTCCACGTGCGGATAGTGCCCGTGAGATAGGCTGAGCCCGCCATGACATTGCGCGCTTCGCCGCCGTGAATCTCCCCTACCGTGACGACGAGGGGTTCAAACGGCGAGATATCGCGGCTGACGAGCACCTGCAGGGCGACGACGAGCTCGGCGGCGACGACCACGGCGTCGATGCCCTTATGCGGCATGGACCCATGCGCGCTCGAGCCTTCGATGTCGATGCGGAACCAATCTGTGTTCGCCATGCGCTGCCCCGGCGGACACGAGATCTTGCCCGCATCAACCTCGCTCCAGATGTGCGTGCCGTAAATCGCATCGACGCCATCGAGCGCGCCGGCGTCGATCATCTTACGCGCGCCGATGGAGATCTCTTCGGCGGGCTGGAACAAAAGTCTGACTTCGCCGTGAATCTCATCACGCATTTCGTTCAAGATACGCGCCGCACCGAGCTGCATGGCGATGTGGCAGTCATGACCGCACGCATGCATGCATCCCTCGTTCACCGAAGCGTATTCGACATCAGTGCGCTCGGTGACGGGAAGGCCGTCCATATCGCAGCGCAGCGCGATACGAGCGCGCGGGTTGCCTTGCGAATCGTATGCGTCCGCTGCGGTTCCCGCGATCGTCGCGATAACACCGGTATCGGCTACGCGTCGAAAGGGAACGCCCAGCTGCGTGAGGTAATCGCAAACCGCGTCAGACGTGACGTACTCATGACATCCAACTTCGGGATAACGGTGAAACGTCCTTCTGTCCTCGATGATTATCGACTCGATCTCTTGGGAGCGTCGTCGAATACGATCAGCGACGCTTCCATCGACGCACGCGATCGGCTCCTTGATCAACATACATGGCTCCTTCATCATACCCGGCAACCGGGAACAAAACTTTCGCTCAGACTAGCACATTTCATATCACGCCAACGTAACCGAAGCGGCAACGGATGAGCGCTGCGGGCGACCGATGCAGCTAAAAGCCCCTTGAAGCAAAAAACCGCCCTCGCCGATGAAGACGAGGGCGGACAAGAAGCAAGTTCTCTCGAACAGAAACTAGAAGAGAGTCTGCACGAAGATGAACAGCGGAGAGAACGTGAGCGAGACGATCGTCATCAAGTTGATGAGGATGTTCATCGACGGACCCGAAGTGTCCTTGAAAGGATCGCCCACGGTATCGCCGACAACCGCCGCCTTGTGAGCAGGCGAACCCTTGCCGCCGTGGAAGCCCTGTTCGATGTATTTCTTCGCGTTATCCCACGCGCCGCCCGCGTTCGACATGAAGATGGCCATGAGCATGCCGGTGGCCACGGCGCCGGCGAGGAAGCCGCCGAGCATCGCCGGGTTAAGGCAGCCGATGACGATCGGCACGACGACGGCCAGGATACCCGGCGTCATCATCTCATGCAGCGCGGAGGTGGTGGAGATGCCGACGCACTTGTCGTACTCGGGCTCGGCCTTGTACTCCATGATGCCCGGGATCTCGCGGAACTGACGGCGAACCTCCTCGACCATCGCGTGAGCCGCACGGGAGACCGCGCCCATGGTGAGGGCGGCGAACATGAAGGGCATCATGGCGCCGAGGAAGATGCCCGCGACGATCATGGGATCGGTGAGCGTCAGCGAGAAATCAGGCAAGGAGTGATGCATCGTCGCCTGGAAGGAGACGAACAGCGAGATGGCGGACAGGCCCGCGCTCGAGATGGCGAAGCCCTTCGCGATAGCCGCCGTGGTGTTGCCGACCGCGTCGAGAGAGTCGGTGCGCTCGCGCACCTCCTCGGGAAGACCGCTCATCTCGGCGATGCCGCCCGCGTTGTCGGCAACAGGGCCGTACGCGTCGACGCCGATGGTGATGGCCGTGTTGGAGAGCATGCCCGTCGCGGCAAGGCCGACGCCGAACAGGCCAACCGCGATACCGCCTTCAGCAGCCGCGTTCGGGAACGCCATGTTGCCGAAGGTGTAAGCGCCGATGATGGCGAGGGCGACCAGGATGATCGGGGCGATGGTGGAAAGCATGCCCGTGCCGATGCCCTCGATGATGACCGTCGCCGCGCCGGTTTCGGCGGACTCGGCGATCTTGTGAACCGGCTTGTACTTATCGGAGCAGAAGTACTCGGTGATCTTGCCGATGGCAAGGCCCGCGACAAGACCGCAGATGACCGAGCCGAACAGCCACAGGGGCTCGGCCTCGGCGGTCTGAGCGTTCCACGCGAAGAAAATGAGGAAGATCACGATGATCTCGAGACCCGCAGCGACGTAGGTGCCGCGGTTGAGCGCCTTGTGAAGAGCAGCGCCCTCCTTTGTCCTGACCGCGAAAAGACCGATGATCGAGGTGATGATGCCGCATGCCGCGATGATGACGGGGACGACGACGGCCCATACAAGGTCGCCCGTGGCGAAGTAACCGCCCAGCGAGCCGAACGTGGCCGCAAGGATGGTCGGAGCGAGGATAGCGCCGGTGTAGGACTCGAACAAGTCGGCGCCCATGCCGGCGACGTCGCCGACGTTATCGCCGACGTTATCGGCGATGGTTGCGGGGTTGCGCGGGTCGTCCTCGGGGATGCCGGCTTCGACCTTGCCGACCAGGTCGGCTCCGACGTCGGCTGCCTTCGTGTAGATGCCGCCGCCGACACGGGCGAACAGAGCCACGGCGGAAGCGCCGGTGGCGAAGCCCTCGACCATGCCGACGTTCTCGTGAATGAGCGTCATGAAGTCAGCGGTGAGCTCGGAGGGGGTGACACCCGCCATCGCGCTGAAAACGAGAGCGATCAGCCACAGCGACAAGCCCATCAACGCGAACGAGGCGACGCACAAACCCATGGTCAGACCCGACTTGAAGCTGACGTTGAGCGCCTTGGCGACCGACGCCTCGGCGGCATGAGCCGTACGCGTGTTAGCGCGCGTCGCGACGTGCATGCCCACGTAGCCTGCAGCTGCGGAAAGCACGCCGCCCGTGACGAACGCGAGGGCCGTGATCGGCGAAAGCGCGACGGCCATCACGACCGCCACGACGATCATGAAGATGATGAGCAGCTTGTACTCGCTCATGAGGAACGCCTTCGCGCCCTGCTGAATCTTGATAGAGATGCTGTTCATCTTTTCGGAACCCGGATCCTGTTTGAGAACCCAGTTTCCGAGGTAGGCCGCCACGCATATGCCGATCAGCGCGCATATCGGGGCGAGCCATGCGACTTGTGTAGTCACGTCTCTCCTCCTTGGTTAAACCGTATCGGTGTACCTGCTCTTCCAACATAGTTTTCGAGGTTGGAAAAAAGTAACCGCTCCATTTTAGGTGATTTGTAGGATTTGTGAAGCACCTATCGCGTCATTTCGCTGGCAAGCGATCGCTTACCGGCGATCAGAGGTTGGAGCGCACCCAAGCGATATTGCCCATCACGGTCTCGATGAGCTCTTCGACGCTGGGGAACTTCATCATCGGGCGCAGCCATTCGACGAATTCGATCGACACCTCGCGACCGTAGAGATCTCCGTCGAAGTCGAGCAGATGAGCCTCGACGTTCGAGGTGGCCTCATCTTCGAACATCGGAGGGATGCCGACCGACACCGCAGCCTTGTAAACGTCCTCCCCCACGTGCGCGTAAGCCGCGTACACGCCGTCGCCGAGCGCCTGGATGACATCGGGAACGGCAAGGTTCGCCGTCCTGAAGCCCATGTCACGACCTTCCTGACGCCCCGCTCTCACCACGCCCTCGATTTCGTAGCGATGGCCGAGCAAGCGATTTGCCTCGGCAATGCGCCCCTCGGCGAGCAACCTGCGAATACGCGTCGCGGTGACGGGAGCGCCGTCCATCATGTAGAGCTCATGCCCGAACGCCTTCATGCCCCGCTTCTTCCCAAAGACCGCAAGCGTCTCGACCGTCCCCGCCGCCTTCGCGCCGAATCTGAAATCAGCTCCGACGTGCATACATGCGGGAACCCCACCGGCAAACGCGGATGCGAGGAAGGCGCCGGGCTCGAGAGCGGCGAAGGAGAGGGAGAACGGGAGCACGATCACGCCATCGACGTCGAGACGCGTGAGCTCGTCGATGCGGCGCTCGTTGGTCATGAGCTTCTTCACGCATCCCGGGCGAAACACCTCGTCGGGATCGACGTCGAACGTGATGACGAACGAGCGCGTCCCCATCTCGCGAGCAGATCTCGCCGCCTCGCCGATGATGAACCGATGCCCCGCATGAACGCCGTCGAATACGCCGAAGGCGCACGAGGCGCCCGCGAGCATCGATCGATCGAACGAATCATCCACCTTATATGCAACTGCCACGGCTCACTCCAATCTGGAAAACGCAACGACTCTTGTACCTGCGGAATTCGGCGTCGAATCGATAGAGGGCGGCGAGCTTGTTGCGCGCGACGACGCTGACGAGCTCCCCGTCGCAGGCAGGCTCGCAGCTCTCGCGCACGCCCGTCGTGCACGCGCACATCTCCAAAGCAGGCGAGGCGCTGCGACGCTCGCAGAGGGTGACGAGCCTTTCGGGAAGGGGGTTGCCATTCGCCACGAGACGCTCGATCTGATCGTCGGCGAAAACGAAACGATGACCGAGCAGCTTGACGGGATCGAGCGCGGCACGCTCTTTCAGCTCCTCGAGGGCCTCGAGGGAGACGCAATCGCCAAGCGTCACCGGACCCGCGCTCGTGCGACGCAGCGATCCGACATGAGCGCACGTGCCGACGCCCTGCCCCACGTCACGAGCGAGAGCGCGAACATAGGTTCCCGACGACACGTGAAACGCCACGTCCCACGAAGGAGCCTCGCGTCCATCCGCCCCGTTGACGGCGATGAGCTTCGCTTCGTGCACTTCGATGTCGCGCGGCTGAAGGTTGATGATGCGCCCCCGACGAGCCGCATCACACGCCTTCACGCCGTCCACCTTGATGGCGGAGTACACGGGGGGAAGCTGCTTGTGGGCGCCGACGAGCGATGAGACGAAGACCTCGGCGAAAAACGGGTCGAAGACCTCATCGGGCACGGAAGCCTCGCGGATGATCTCCCCCTCGCAATCGTCGGTGTCGGTGGCGGCGCCGAAGACGATGCGCACGATGTAGCTTTTATCATGACCTGTCATGTAGGCGTCGAGCCTCGTCGCAGGCCCGATGCATATGGGCAGAACGCCCGACGCAAGAGGATCGAGCGTGCCGGTGTGCCCGACCCGTTTCTCACCGAAAATACGACGGCAGCGCGACACCACGTCATGCGACGTCACACCCGTCGGCTTGTCAACGCCGACGACCAAGCTCAAGCCCGACTGTCCGCGCTTAGCCATCGAGCCCCCCTTCGACGAGATCGGCCACCTTCTCCGCCAAGAGCTCAACCGCCTCGAGAACCGAGGCGTCCTTCACCGAGAACCCCGCTGCCGCGCGGTGCCCTCCCCCGCCGAACCTGCGTGCAAGAGCGGACACATCGGTGTCATCCTTCGCGCGCAAGCTGCCGCGCACGCCATCGGGCTGTTCGCGCAGCATGCAGGCGACGCGCACGCCGGCTATGGAGCGCAAGATGTCGACAAGCGGCTCCGCGTCGGCCTTGACAGCCCCGCAGGCCGCCATGTCGTCTGCGGAAACATAGCTGAGGGCAGCGGATCCGCCGGCGATCAGGCGAAGGTGCGAGACGGCCGCAGCCTCAAGCTTCACCGATGCGAGCGTACGGTTCTGATAGAACGCGCTGCCGATATGCGCAGGCTCCGCTCCGCACGAGACCATCTCGGCCCCAAGGGAGAAAGCGCGCGCATCGGCGTTTTGGTACTGAAAGCGCCCGGTGTCGGTCATGAGACCCGCAAACGCGCACGTCGCCATCTCGGCGGAAGGTTCGACGCCAAGATACCCGATGAGCTCCCACACCAAAAGAGAAGTCGAAGCGGAATCGGGATCGGTGTAGCAGACATCGGTCATACGATCATCCACGGCGTGATGGTCGACGGTTACCGACGCTGCGGATTCGTCGAGAAGTCGAGCAGCGTCCCCAAGGCGCTCGCGCGTCGGAACGTCGACGGCGACGAAACACTGCGGCGCGCGCTCGACGAACCCGGCCCAGACAAAGTCGCGTGCACCGGGAAGCGATGCAGCCCCGGCATCGAGCGCCTCGTCGCGGGCGAGGACGCACACAACGCGTTTGCCGAGGCTCCTCAGCGCATGGGCCAGCGAGAGCTGGCTGCCCAAGCAGTCGCCGTCAGGGCTGACGTGGCCGCATATGCAGAAATCGTCGTGATCGCGCAAAAAAACGGCCAGCTCCGCAAGCGTGATGTTGGTCTGGGGCGTCACGGACACTTCCCTACTCCTCTTCGGAATCGCCGGCGGAACGCTCGTTGCGCGCACGGTCGCGCATGAGCGCGTTGGCGATGGCCTCCGCCTCGTCGACCGAGTTGTCAAGATGGAAGCGAAGCTCGGGCGCGACCCTCCACGACAGATTCTTCGCCATCAAAGAGCGGATGCGACCCTTAGCCTGCTTGAACGCCGCCTCGACCGAATCGTAGCGCTCGGGTTCGGCGGTGTAGAACACATTGCACGCACTGCGATCGTAACTCACCTCGCAGCCCGTGATGGTCACGAGGTTCAAACGGGGATCCGATATCTCGAAAAGCAGAATCGAGGCGATGACCTCGCGAGCCTGCTCGTTGACCTTGCGGTTGGAAGCACCTTGTTTCATGGTGCACCTCCTTGTTCTCTTACTATATATAAGAAGGCCGCCGAATCGAATTCGATACGGCAGCCTCCCGAAAACCGCGCTCACGCGCTTGACGCGACCGTTACTCGGTGCGCTCGATCTCCTTGACCTGGTAGCCCTCGATGGTATCGCCGACCTTGAGGTCTTGGTACTTCTCGATGCCGATGCCGCACTCGTAACCCTGCTTCACCGTCTTCACGTCGTCCTTGAAACGGCGCAGCGAGGCCATGACGCCCTCGAACACCACGGTGCCGTCGCGTACGATACGCACCTTGTCGTCGCGGTTGATCTCGCCCTCGGTGATGTAGCAGCCTGCGACGGTGCCGACCTTGGGAACCTTGAAGGTCTCGCGAACCTCCGCGATGCCGGTGTCCACCTCGACGATATCGGGCGAAAGCAAACCGACGCGCGCAGCGTTGATGTCCTCGATAGCCTGGTAGATGACGCGGTAGAGCCTGATATCGACCTTCTCCTTCTCGGCCTGCTGCTTCGACTTGCCGGTCGGGCGCACGTTGAAGCCGATGATGATGGCGTCGGATGCAGCCGCGAGCGTGACGTCGGTCTCGGTGATGCCGCCGACGGCGGAGTGCACGATGTTGATGCGCACCTCGGACTGGTCCATCTTGTCGAAGGCATCGCGCAACGCCTCGATGGAGCCCTGCACGTCGGCCTTCACGATAAGGTTCAGGTCGGTCTGCTTGCCCTCCTCGATGCGGCTGAACAAGTCGTCGAGGCTCATGTGGGACTTCGTCTCCTGAGCCGCGAGACGCTCGCGCAGCGCGCGCTCCTCGGCGAGCTTGCGCGCGTCGCGCTCGTCCTCGAACACGCGGAACTCGTCGCCTGCGGTCGGAACGGAGTTCAGACCGAGAATCTCCACTGGATCGGCGGGAAGAGCGGCGTCGACGTGCTCGCCGCGCGGGTTGATGAGAGCGCGAACGCGGCCGTAGGACGTGCCTGCGACCAGGACATCGCCGGTGTGCAGCGTACCGCGCTGCACGAGCACGGTGGCCACAGGACCGCGACCCTTGTCGAGGTTCGCCTCGATAACGAAGCCGGAAGCCTCGGCGTCGGGGTTCGCCTTCAACTCCAGAACGTCCGCCTGCAGAAGGATGGTCTCGAGCAAGTCGTCGATGTGCAGCTTCTTCTTCGCGGAAACCTCGACGAACATGTTCGTTCCGCCCCACTCCTCGGGGACGACGCCGTGGTCGACCAGCTCCTGACGGACGCGATCGGGGTTGGCTCCCGGCTTGTCGATCTTGTTGACGGCCACGACGATCGGCACGTCAGCCGCCTTCGCATGGTTGATGGCCTCGATGGTCTGCGGCATGACGCCGTCGTCAGCCGCGACGACGAGCACGATAACGTCGGTGACCTGTGCGCCGCGGGCGCGCATGGCCGTAAACGCCTCGTGACCGGGCGTGTCGATGAAGGTGATCTGCCTACCGTCGATGTTGACCACCGAAGCGCCGATGTGCTGGGTGATGCCGCCCGCCTCACCTGCAGCGACGCCGGTGTGGCGAATAGCGTCGAGCAACGAGGTCTTGCCATGGTCGACGTGTCCCATGACCGTGACCACCGGCGGACGCGGCTTGAGGTCGTCCTCGGAGTCGTTGTACACGACGGCGTACTCCTCCTCGGGAGAGACCACGCGAACCTTGCGGCCCATATCGTCGGCGATGAGCTCGACCATGTCATCGCCCATCGACTGGGTGAGCGTCAGAACCTGGCCGAGCATGAACAGGCGTTTGATGATCTCGTTGGGAGCAACGCCGAGCAGCTCGGCGAACTTCGCGACCGTAGCCCCCTGAGGAACCTCGACGACCGAGTCGTCGAGCACGAGATCGGGATCGAGACCACGCTCGATGGCCTCGAGCTCGGCGCGTTCGCGCGCCTCGGCCTCGCGCTTCTCCTTGCGCTTGCGACGACGACCCTCGCCCTCATGCGTGTTGGCGGCCGCAACGGCGGCGCGGGCTTCGGCAAGCACCTTGTCGCGCTGAAGCTTCTCGGCTTGAACGGCCATCTGCGCGTAACGGTCCTCGCCCGTCTCCTGCACGCCCTCGAGCTCGGGAACAACCTGGACGACGTGACGCTTTCCGCCCTTCTTGGATCCCTTCGCCGCGCGATTACCGCGAGAGGCGGCGTCCTGACCCGTGGAAGCCTTCTTGGCGCTCTCCTTCTGCGCCTCGATGCGCTGCTTCTCGGACTCGATCTGGGAAAGCAGCGAGCTGAAGTTGGAGGCGCGCTTGGGAGCGGGCGCGGGTGCGGGGGCGGAATCGCGATGAGCGGCGGACGACTTACCGCCCTTGCCCTTGCGGTTGCGCAGCGCCTCCTCGACGGCCTGCTTCTTGGCGACCTCCGCAGCGGCCTTCGCGGCGCGGGCGCGGGCACGCGCCTCCGCCTTCTCGCGCTCGACGCGCTCCTTCTCGGACTCGATCTGCTGCGCGAGCGACTCGAACCCCGAGCTCACCGGAGCCTTCTTGAGCGGCTTTTTCGCGGGCTTGGAATCAGCGCTGTCCTGCGAACGGCGCGCGCGGGCGGCCTCTCGCTCGGCGAGCTCCTTCTCGACGGCGGCGCGGCGGGCGGCCTCCTCCTCAGCGCGCTTGCGCTCCGCCTCGGCCTGCTCCTCAGCGAGGGCCTTGGTCTCCTCGTCGTCGATTTTACCCGCACGCTGCTTCATCTCGGGCTCGAGCTTCTTACGGATCTTTTCGACGTAGGCGTCAGCGAGCATGCTCGCATGCGACTTCGCCGGAATCTTCATCTCATGAAGACGATCGAGCATCTCCTTGCTCGACATGTCGAATTCCTTCGCCAGTTCATGTACTCGCATGCTAGGCATATATCACTCCTCTATCCTTCCCGCTGCGGCGTCGCATGCGCGCGCGAGCGCGGCCTCAATCTCGGTGTAGTCTTCATCGGTCAGCTTGACGCGCAAGGCGCGCTCAAACTTTCTCGTCTTGCGTGCAGCGGCGAAGCACTCCCTCGAGCACACATAGGCACCGCGGCCCTGCGCGCGTCCAGACGGGTCGAAGGAGACGACCCCCTCGCTCGAGCGCACGATACGATGCAATGAACGCTTCGTCCCCTGGCTCATGCAGCCGATGCAGCTGCGCTGCTTTTTAATCGTCTCCCCGGCCATCGCCTTCCCGCCTTCGCTTAAAGGCGCGCGTCGTCGAGATCGGCATGGATGCCGCAGTAGCGGCTGCCGGGACGCGCATGGTTGCGGCAACGCGCTCCGTCCTCGCTCTCGTAAGCGCAAAGCTCGACGTCGTCAAGATCGTCCTCGTCGATGAGCATGTTCTCGGTGGGAAGCGGCTCGCTCGAGAAGCTCGACGACTTGATGTCGATGTGCCAACCGGTCAAACGCGCCGCGAGACGGGCGTTTTGGCCCTCCTTGCCGATGGCGAGCGAAAGCTGGTCGTCGGGAACGACGACGGTCGCGTAGTGGTTCGCGTCGTCGATGGAAACACGCGAGACCTTCGCCGGGGAAAGGGCGTTGGCCACGTAGGTCGCCGGGTCGGCGCTCCACTGGATGACGTCGACGCGCTCGTTGCGCAGCTCCTCGACGACCATGCGCACGCGGCTGCCCTTCGGGCCGACGCACGCGCCAACCGGATCGAGGTTGGACTCGCGGGACGCGACCGCCACCTTCGAGCGGGCGCCGGGCTCGCGGGCGATCGACTTGATCTCGACCATGCCGTCGTAGATCTCGGGAACCTCGATCTCGAACAGGCGCCTGATGAGATCGGGGTGCGTGCGGGAAACCACGATGGGCGGGCGAACCTGCTCGCCGCGCTGACGCGGCTCCTCGGAGCGAGGATCGCGCACATCGATGATCAGCACTTTGATGCGCTGGTTATGGCGATAGTGCTCGTTGGCAGGACGCTCGTTGAGCTCCTCGGGGTCGCGCTTGGTATCGTAATGGGGAAGCTCGGCCTCAACGCCGTCGCGGATCTTGATAATGGTGAACTCGGGCGTGCCCTGAAGGACGGTGCCGGTGACCAGATCGCCCACGCGGCCCGAGAACTCCTCGTAGATGGACTGGCGCCCGGCCTCGCGCACGATGGATGAGATGACGCTCTTGGCGTTTTGCGCGGCGATGCGGCTCACGTCGTCGGGCGTGACGTCGCGCTCCTTGAACTCGTGGTACTCGCCCTCCTCGTCAGGCTCTCCGACGGGAACGAGCTCGTAGACGTAAATGCGGCCCGTTTGGCGGTCGATGGTCACGCGCGCATCAAACTCCAGATCGAGAATGCTCTGATAGCTTTTCGCAAGAGACTCCTCGAGGCGCTCGATGAGGTAGAACTCGTCGACCTTGCGCTCGTGGGCCAAAGCCTGCAAAGCTTCGATCAATTCAGAAGTTGCCACAAATCTTCCTTTCCTAAGAGTTGAAATCCACGGTGCCCTTCAATCTGGCACGCTTCATCGAATCTAACGGTATCTTGAACGTCTCGCCGTCCACCTCGATCAGCACGAGGTCTCCCTCGACGCCTGCGAGCGTGCCGGTCCACCTGCTGCGCCCGTCGATGGGCTTGGAGGTCTGCACGCTGGCCTGCTCGCCTGCGAAGCGGGCGAAATGCTCGAGCGTCCTGAGGGGGCGGTCGATGCCCGGCGAGGAGACCTCGAGCGTGTAGGCTCCGGGAAACGGATCAAGCTCGTCCATGATCTCGTTGATCCACGCTTGAGCTGACGAAAGCGCATCGAAGCTCACACCGTCTTCCGTGTCGATGTAGACGCGGATAGTGGGCGCTTTCTTCGCGCCGACGACCTCGACGGTAACGACCTCGACACCGCACTCCTGCGCCCGAGGTTCGAGCGCGGCGAGCAAACTTGCCTCTTTAGCGGTAAGCACAAGTCACCTCCCCAGAAATAAAGAAAGCGGGTCGAAACCCACTTTCTGCGTACGTTCAGAAAAGTTGTCGACTGCGCAAGGACGCCCTTTCCAGGTGCACTCATGCGCATACGCTTTTGTTTATACCAAATATCCCCCGTAAAAGCCAGACCCCAAGTGATTGACACGCCTGCGCTCCACCGATTCAACGGATTCAGAACGCTTGTTAACGAAACATTTTTACAAACATACGCATGGCAATAAATTACACAAAATACAGATTAATGCAAAATGACAGGGGGGTAACCTTCAAATCTGGAGATAAAATGTCAAAGCAGTGCTTAGAACCACGCTTCCATCGATGTCATCTGAGAGCAATTCCAGGATGCAACGATGGAAGCAGCGGCGCATCAACAAGCAAGTGAATTGCGCGAGCAAATCAGGCAATCGAAAGGAGATTCTTATGCCCATTTGCCCTCAATGCGGAAACGATGCAGGCGACAACAGATTCTGCGGAAACTGCGGAGCGGATCTATCTACACCCCCCCCGTAGAATCTGAGAACCTCGCACCTCAACCCGTCCAAGCAGCTCAACCTACTCAAGCTCCCGAAAGCCAAAACAGCGAAGCGAAGCAAACCAACGGCAAAAAGAAGTCGGGCAAAGGAAAAATTATCGCTATTGTCATCGGGGTGTTTCTTGTAATTAGCATCATAGGAGCCGCCGCAGGAGGAAGCAGCGACTCTTCGAGCTCAGCTTCGTCATCATCTCAATCTTCCGCCTCGTCATCTGCAAATGCAGAAGCCGAGGACACAAGCAGCGAAAAAGCCCTTCTTCGATCAAGTCTCGACGCAAACACCGGCAAGGATCCCTCGGCTTACACTGAAGAGTCTTTCGCAACTTTGTCGGCGGCGCTTGAAAACGGCGAAAAAATCTACGCTGACGAAAGTGCCACGAAGTCGCAGGTGCAAAGTGCAACTCGAGAAATCGACAACGCTGTATCATCTCTCAAAGAAGCCTTCAATCCCGACAATTACCAGTCAATAGCCTATGCCGAGGTTGCGCGCAACCCCGACTCCTTCACGGGAGAGAGGCTCGTGTTCAGCGGCAAAGTCCTCCAAGTGGTAGAGGGATCTTCGGAGATCAACCTCAGAATCGCAACCGACGGAGGATACGACGACGTGATATTCGTCGGCTACGATAAGAATCTCCTCGACTTCCGCGTCCTCGAAGATGATACGGTAACGGTATACGGAACGTGCATAGGCCTTTATTCTTACAAGTCGACCATGGGTGCAACCATATCACTTCCAGGAATGTACTGCGAAGCCGTCGAGCTGCAATAATTCAACCTAGAAGCCTCGTCAAATGAGCTGTTCTTATGCGATGAGGCTGCACATGAAACAATACGACCTCCCTTGGAAACCTATTTAGCACTGAGGGCTTTCAGGGACCCATAATGCAGAACAACAGAGGGTTCCTCAACCAGGAGGAACCCTCTCAATCAATACGCTCGCTCGGCAAGTCGATCCTAGCCGAAGCGGTATTCGATCCCCATCGTGGGCTGCGGGTTCTCCCATTTCGCGACGATGGTGTCGCCGCAGGCGATGCGGCAGGTGCCGCACTCCAGGCATCCGGCGTAATCGAACGACTTCGCGCCCGTCTCGTCGCGCTTGTACAGAGCCGCAGGGCAAACGCGAATGAGCTTGTCGAACTCCTCGTCGGAGGGATCCTCCACCAGTTCGATATGCGCGCTGCCCTCATCGACCTCGTATTTGTTCACCGAGAGGAACTCATCGGTGTTGGTCTCGATGCGAAAGGTGCTCATAGTGCCTTCATTCCTCCTCGAACGTCCTTCAAAAGGTTCATGACGCCGACCTTCTTCACGATGGGCATCATGGACTTCTTCAGCGGCTTCACGGGCTCGCCGTTGACGATGAACATGGTGTTCATCACGTCGCGCACCATCGCGGGATATTCGTTGAACATGCGCGTGGTCGACTCCATGAAGTGCGGGAAGCGGCTGAACTGCCTGAGGTCCTTGAGAACGAAGCTGTCCTCGAGCGCGCGCACGTAGCCCGCAAGGCCCGCCTTGGAGGTGTCGCCTGCGTCGATGGCGCGAGCTGCCTCGATACCCGCCATCTGACCTGCAGCGATGGCATAGTCCATACCACGCACCTGGTAACCGAGGTTCACGCACATCATAGCCGATTCGCCGGCGAGCAGCACGCCGTCGCCCGTGAGCTCGGGCATCATGTCGAGCCCTCCCTCGGGGACCATGTGGCCGGAGTGCTCGATCACCTTCGCGCCCTTGATGAGCGGGGCGACGGCGGGATGCCGCTTCAAATCCTCGAGCATCTGGTAGATGGGGGTTTCGCTTGACTGCATGAGGTCGCCGATGGTGGCCACGATGCCGAGCGAGATGGACTCCTTGTTGGTGTACATGAAGCCGCCGCCGATATGGCCGTGGGTCGCGTCGCCTGCGAACAGCCACGCCGCGCCCTCGTCATCGGATCCCGCCAAAACGCGGTCGGTGATGACCGAGGCGGGAAGCTCGAAGACCTGCTTGATGCCGACGGCCATGGTGGAGGGAGCCGGGCGGTTGAAGCCGACCGCCTGCTTCGTGAGCAGCGAGTTCACGCCGTCGCAGAGCAGGACGACCTCTGCCGTGATCTCATCCTCGCCCGCCTTCACGCCGCAGATCTTGCCGGACTCATCGCGCACGAGCTCTTCGACGGCGATGCCGTAGATGAACTCCGCGCCCTCGTCCTCGGCCTTCGTGGCGAGCCATTGATCGAACACGCCGCGCAACACAGCGTAGGACTCCTGCCCTTCGACGTTCATGGCGTCGGAGGTGAAGTCGACGGTGAAGTTAGCGTCGGGCGCGAGCATGGAGATGCGCTCGTGCGTGATCTTTCGCTCGAGCGGCGCCTCCTGCTCGAAATCGGGAAACACCTTGCGAAGAGAGTGGGTGTAGATGCGTCCGCCGGTCATGTTCTTGGCGCCGGCGAAATTGCCGCGCTCCACGACCAGGACGCTCTTGCCCGCCTTCGCGAGTTCGTAAGCAGCTACCGAGCCCGCGCAGCCTGCGCCGACGACGATAGCATCGAAATCTGCCATGTCATTCCTTTCTCATCGGATTAGCCGCGCGAAACGGGAAAACCGCGCGCGAGGAGCTCGTCGCGCGGCGCGGTGACGCTCGCGACGATTCGGCCCGCACACCGCAAAGGAGCGTGCGGAGGAGAAGCCGACCGCGGGGGCGGGAACGAACACACCCCGCGGTGGCAGAGGGTGATGCGCTGCTAGAGGGCCGCGGTCAAAGCCGGCAGAACCTCTTTGATGTCGCCGACCAGGCCGAAGTCGCATTGCTTGAAAACAGGGGCGTTCTTGTCCTTGTTGACGGCGAACAGCGTCGTCGCGCGGTTGCAGCCGACCATATGCTGCATCTGGCCGGAGATACCGCAGGCCACATACACCTTCGGAGCCAGCATGAGGCCCGACACGCCGATGTAGACCTCGGAGGGAAGCCAGTCCACGCCCTCGGTGAGCGGACGGGAGCAGCCAAGACCCGCGCCGATCTTATCGCACAGCGCACGGGCGAGGTCGAGATCCCCCTTCTCAGCGAACCCGCGACCCGCGGCCACGACGGCTTCCGCCTTGAACAGGTCCACGCCGCTCTTCTCGACAGGCTTCGAGGCGACGAGCTTCAAGGGATGCGCCGGAGCAACCCAAGCGACCTCCTCGACCGCGTTGGCGCCTGCGGCCTCGGCTCCGGCGAAAACATCGGATCCGATGGTGTAGATCGCGATGCCGAGCGCCTTCTGGATGCGCTCGCCGACGCCGCCGAAATACAGGCTCTTCGCTCCCTCT
>ERZ827469.1204-NODE-1204-length-24168-cov-3.597147_pt1 | contig 24168 bp, 26 predicted proteins | sample MGYA00519917_ERZ827469 | MGnify/ENA primary metagenome ERZ827469 (study PRJEB31778, sample SAMEA3449314) | human gut metagenome | biome: human gut; feature: human-associated habitat; material: faeces | place: United Kingdom | collected 2010/2012 ... | reverse complement strand
TTTGATTGATTTTAATGGGGAATATGTCGGGGAGTCAATATTAGCTAATCAAAAAAAAGTGATTAGATTATCAACTAATAGGGAAACTGGAGAGAAATTAAAGTTACCTTCAAAATACTTTTGGAACATAGAAACACTTGCAATTCTTTTTTCTGCTACAGAAAAAGTTCAAAAACCTTTTTTACATAATGCAATTAAATATTTTATTGATTTGGAAACTAATGATATTTCTATCGATACCTTAATAGATGGAATTGGAAGTGCATTTTACAATGTTTTTAAATGTAATAATAATTCTCAGTCTTTGCTACTTCTAAATAAAGTTATTGAGAGTATTGAAGAGATAACTGATAAGCAGAAAAAGGATATTTGGTCTTCTAAGATAATAAATCTTCTTTCATTTAAATGGCATTCAAAAAATGAAACATATTATGATGGGAGCACTACTGCTAGCTATATAAGTAGTAAAACCGATGAGGCGATAATTACAGATAGAAATGAATTTCAGGAGTGCTTAAAATCTGCATTAGAAGGTCATGAAATAAGGGACAATGTTAAGATTACTCATAAAATTACTATAAGTATAATTTGTCATCTTATTTACTGTATATGTTATAACAAAATACAATATGATTTTGTCGCTCCTTTGCTTAGTCGAATTGAAAGTCAGTCAGCTGTTATTAATAAAATATTTGATATAAGTAATAATGTTAGTTTAGATGAGGGGCTAACTATTATTTCATTAAAAGAGTGCAATACAGTTGCTAAAAAACTTATCCCATTACTTTTGGTTAATTATTTGTATGATTTACAGAAAAAAATTATTGAGCAAGAAACTGGAGTTACACATACAACACATTTAATTATAGATGAAGCTCATAATATATTGTCTGAACAATCTAAAAGAGAGGATCAGGCTTGGAAAGATTATCGGTTAGAAGTTTTTGAGGAAATAATAAAAGAAGGCCGAAAGTTTGGGTTTTATGTAACCATAGCAAGCCAAAGACCTGCAGATATTTCCCAAACTATAATGTCACAAATTCATAATTATTTTATTCATAGGTTAGTTAATGATAATGATTTATTTATGATTTCTAATACGATAAGTACTTTGGATTCTGTTTCTAAAAAGCAGATTCCAATATTAGCCCCAGGACAATGTGTTATAACGGGGACTAGTTATGAGTTACCAATTTTAGTACAAGTAGATAAACTATTATCAGAAAAATCTCCTAATAGTGAAAATGCAGATTTATTGACTTTGTGGAAACAATAGTATTTATAAGCCAATTTATAAGCCTTTTTTCTAGATTGTATAAGTTTTTTTAAGAAAATAGATTGTATTAAATCATAGAATTACAATGATAAGTGCATTAATTTTTTTATAAAAGCTAGATTATTGGATTATTATAAAAAAATAATTTATGTAAAGTTTTATAGGGATAAAATTCCTAAACTGCGTGTCACTGGTTCGATTCCGGTTAGGCGCACCAAAAAAATAATTAATGAGCATATGTTTTTTAGTATTATGCCTTTTTAGGAGCCAAGATTTAATTCTTGGCTCTTTTTAAGTTTTGAAATTTAAAACACCGTTTCTATAGAGCAGAATAGGTTTGAAAACCTGCTTTTATCAAAAATTATTCATATGCTAATTAAACATAAGTTTTATGATAAGTAGTCCTTAATAATGATATAATTAAGATACATATTAAGACATTTATTAAGACATTTATTAAGATATGTATTACATATAAGTAGCAGTGTATAGTGGAGAGTGTATATGAGCTTTTACAATTGGATTCAAGAAAAACTGTTTGATGATTACGAAGAATGGCGTTTGAAGTGCCCTGATTATAATCGAAATGGTTTTAATATAGTAGGAATAGATAATATTCTAAAGGCTATGCATGATGGATTTTTCATGTATATAGAATTGTATCCACCTCATGCCATCGATGGCTGCACTGCGATGAAAGCGCGTGTAGGAAAAACACCAGATGCAGTAGATATATTCTTAGACATAGATGGTAAGACGTATCGTATGGCTGATGTAAGTTATCCTGATGCGGTGAAGATGATGCGGGCTTTTGTGAAAAAACGTAGAGTACCTGATTGTAGTTTGTGTGTAGAAGTAGCGTATCTAGATATCGATCAGATGCAATCTACATTTACAGAGTTAGCAACGTTGTTGCTAGGCGATGCTAAACAAGCCAACTCTTTTATGACTAAGGCAAAGTTAAACTCCATGGAAGACTTAGAAGATAGCTGGTGGAACCTCTATGAGAAACTGCAGTCTAAAGGTTGTGCTGTAGAGTTATCTTTGAAAATTGAATTAGAGGATTTTCTTTATCATGTGCAGAAGTTAATCCATAATAAAAATCTATGTACTGGCGAAAATTTAACTGGAGATATGTCTATTGATACGGACGCATTTGATGCGGGTCAATGTATTATGGACTGGTGCGCACATCTTAATTCCACTTGGAAAAACCATAAGTTAGTAGGCATGGACATCGGCACAGATAGTTTGGTGCTCATGGTACTTTCAAATGAGGAATTCAAAACAGCCCAAGAACTAGCAAAAGAGCTGTTACATAGAATCGATGTAGCTGAATGCTTGTGATACAACAGAACATTTTAATGTTATAGAAGCAATTATACTATGGCATCATCTATAAAGGATGGAGTTCTAAACTGTAAATAGTTTGTACCGTAAAATGTGATGAATAGGAGAGAGTCATATGAGTATTGTACGTCTACCAGAATATGAAGCAGAGTTTGAAGCGGAAGAGTTTGAAATCTATGCATTGCCGCGCAGTGATGCGAATGGAGCTAGTCCTTATTTAGAGAAGTACCATAGACCACTAGTGTCTACCGATGCTATCTTAGATACTCGAACTGGCGTGCTTGACCGTAGCGAAGGCATTTTGACGTGGATTATTGAAGGTTTTGACACTGGTTGGGGGTATTCTTTTGAGCCCCATGGTGTTTACAAATTGTTAGTTAAGAAAGCAAAACCTATAGAGGACTTGGGCTACATGCGCCCTTCTTGGAATAATCGCTATTATGTGCTTGAGGTGTTAGAGGAACATGCTAAACATAGCGAGTTGGAGGCGTTGTCGGCTTATTTGAAAAGCCCTAAATACCTTCATACCGACAAGGGCGATTTCCTGTTAAATCGAGAGTATCAATATTACACAGCGAGAATTGATGATTATGCATTCACCCTTGATGTGGATGAGGGCTCTGATGAAAGCTGCACCGTAGCATTGGCTGCTTTCAATACAATCGATAATTTCAAAGCATTTGAACAACGAATTAGTACCTATATTAGTGAAAAATTGCTAGACCTTGCTAATGATTGGCTCGACAATGATGACCAAGATCCGATTACATCAGACGTATTTGCCAAGCGTATTATGATGGGCGAATTGGCGTTTCGCAACGATGGCACTATAGAGGTCTATTATGACGACGATGATATTTTCTGGGGGCACTGTATCATAGTCCATATTGATGCGGATGGGAACCCTATTGATGCAGATATTGCAGGATAATCAATTAATGGAGAGTCCTAATGAGAAAATCGGAATTAATGACATTATGGAATGTTGAAAGCTGGTCTGAAGAACCTTATGGTGTTTACTTTGTATCTCGCCGATTGGGTACTAATCGTTTAGAGAATGTAGGACAAGCCTTTAAAAAACTTAATATTAGTTGTACCGGTTATACTGAAGATGATGTACTTTCACTATCAATATGGGAGCAATTATATGTTCAATTAGATGAATTAGACCAACTGGCGAAGGGGCTCATACAAAAGGGAATACCGCAAGAAGAGTCTGTTGTACTAACGCTAACGGATATAATGCTGGATAAATCAGGTTGTTACGATGCATTTGCACTAGGCTATGATGTGGGAGAATCCCCAGCAGGACATCTATATGTTTTGGTTCCTTTTGATGAAAACTTTACGGCTCAACAAGATGTGATATACGAAACCTTATAGAGTTGTTTTAAAGTGGTGATACTGGTGTTGTATTCTACCTAAAAATATAAGTGATATGCAGGAGAGAGCCTATGGAAGATATGTATAAATTAGTCAAAGATTTCTTTAGTCATGATATGGATTTAGATGATTTATTTGATTCCGAAGCTATCATCTGGATTGACTGGCGCGAGGATGACGAAGGTGTGGTGAACTATTTTAATGACATGATGGATGAGCCTATCGACATTCAAACCGTTAGCAATGGAAAGCAGTATGGTGACGATATTGTACTACAAAAGGGCAATAAAAAATTGCTAATTCCCTACGGTGATGAGAAAGACAGGGATGTGACTATCAAATATTTCAACGACTTCGTTAAACCTGATTATGAGGTGCGCTGGTTTGCTGAAAGCCTTGGCGATGATACGCTCGGATTTACCGTGCTTTCAGGGACAGAATGGCTAAAGCTAGAAGATGAGTTTGGTGCAGATATAGTTTGTTATTATTTTGTACCTATTGATTTAGAAAGCAACATGTTTAATCTCAGTATGAGCGAGGTTTCTGCGTTGTTAGAATTACGAGAAAATAAGAGATGAAATAGAGAGAATAGACGAATCTATAAGAGGTAACAATATGGATTATTTAAAAATATTACATGAAGATTCTAACTTGGCAGCAGATTTTGATGCACTATTTGATTTCTTTCTGCTTGATGAACCTACAAAACGTGATGAGGTAGAGGGGCGATGTACCTTTTCCGTGGATGGAGTAGCCTTTGCTCGTGATGGTGCAGGCGGTGAATATCATCAACTAGAGGATGGATCAATTGGATATATGAGTAGCGAAGGTGAATGCGGTCGCATAGCTGAAAGTATAGACGATTTAATTTGTTTATTGGTGTATAGCATTTGCTGGCATGACTATTGTGACTCTAGCCAATATACGGATGTAGGAATTCTTGAATCGTATGCTAAGGAGCGATATGCTCAAATTACATCTTATACAGAAATGGACGAATGGGAAACAGTTGTTAAGGCGCTAGGCATGCCTTCTGAAGCAAACTTGGCTGCTGTACTGCAAAAGTTTTACGATGCGGCACATCGAGAACCTGTATACCAAGGCTTTTACCATGAAGAAGATGGTAGTATTACGGCTTATGAAGGTCTATTCTTTTAATATGTAAAATGGGAAAATAATCAGCAATAAAAGAGTGTTTCAAGAGGTTTTGTGTTGTAATAGGAGAATCGTATGGCAATTGATGGAGTAAAGATCATAGACAGCGATGACGGTCATGATATTTATAATGCTATTGTTGAGCGGTACAAGGATGGTATCAGTGTCGATACTATAATTTCTGAAATCTTAGGTGAGGAACAAAATTTTTGTACTGATGAGTTTTACACAGAAATTTATTGGACTGCGGTGGCCTATTCTTTATGGAAGATAGGGCATCTGTCTGAGGATATCAAAGAGAAAACCTTAGACATAATCGCTCAGGGCCCTCATGAGTTTTGGCTAGACATTGATAGTAAGGCACTTAAACAGCGCCAAAAGGTATTAGATAAGTTAGCAGTACAGCTACAAAGTGAAAATCCAAAGCCTATTAAGGTTCGTAAATCTAAAACGAGGAGAGAAACTCATTTTAAGGTGGGCGACGTATTAGCTGTTAAGTTTGAAAACGACTATGGTGCCGTCTTTGTATCTGACGTGGATCAATCACCGCGGAAAATCGAATATCATTTAGCCTGTACGCGACTTTTACAAGAAGAAAAACCTACAATGGAGCAGTTTTTAAATAGTAAAATCGCCTGCCGGAAAGATAATACAAATTTCGGTATCGATACAGATTGTTGGTTTAATCATAAAGACCTAGGCCTATTGCTAGACGATTTAGAAATCATAGGGAACGTCGAACTATATCCGTGTAAATTGTGGAAACTAGCACCAGCAGGCACGTTGGAAGATATTTATGAGGAGATTACAGATAATCCTAGGATAGGAAAACTGCGTCTCATAGACACCTATGAACTGGTGAAAAAGGTTATTCAGAAATAATTATGGGGTAAACGCATTAATAGGTGGGCGTATATATAATGCTAAAGGTATAACTATAATGGATACTGTGACGAAACAATATATAGAAACTGTGAAAGTCAGTGATATACCGTGGCATCGGTTAACCACAACTTACGGTCGTGCCACAGATTTTCCTACAGAGCTTGATGTGTTGTGGAGCATGAAAAGTATTGATGCTGTTGATGCGGCTGGTGAGGCGTTAGCAATGAATATTGAGCACCAATCGACATTGTGGCATGCTACACCATTTGCTATGATTTTCTTGCTTCGTATTTTTAAGAAAGCCCTAGAAGAGAGAACTCAGAATGAAGTAGCTCATTATTTAGCAGAACAATTGGTAGACCTATTTACTGTGATTGCTGAGTGCATCCGAGATGGTCTCGTGCTAGAGCATGCAGATCCATTACCTCATTTTGTGGATATGCTTAACGAAGAATACCTTTGGTCTGAAGAATACGATGAAGACGAAGATGTTCTTAGATATGAGGAAGAAGACGTATTTCCTGATGATTTATTCTTTAGCTTTTATTACTACTCACTGCAAGTGCTTTTACTAGCTATTCCGTTATTAGATAAATCTCATGAAGGAGAAGCTAATTTACTAGACTTACTGACAGAGATAGAGTACTAAATGAGAGATAGAGTACTAAATATCTAAGGGGATAGCAGATTATTACATATCTACTGAGATTACAGGATTAGGAGGTTATGGGCTATGGGACTAATTGCAAATTATAGCTGTTTAAGCGATGCGAATTTAAAAGAAATTAAAGCCATGGGCTCAGAAGAAGAGGAAATTCTTGAAAGCGTTGAAGAGTGGAATGACGATGATGAATTATTGCTTGATATCGATAAAATGTGGGATGTACTTCACTTTGTGCTAACTGGCGTAGGCACTGACCATAAGGACGATAAGAATCCTCTTAGCCAAGCTGTGCTTGGCATAACAGCTGTTGAAGAACTATCGGATTACTTAGCGTATACGGAACACGATAAGTTAGCAGATATCGTGGCGGCTCTAGAGCAGTTTGATATGGAAGAGGCTCTTGAATCTTTTGATATGGCAGCTTGCAAAGAGGCTGAGCTATATCCAGATATTTGGGATTACGATGAGGAAGACGAGGAAATCAAAGACGAACTTCTTCATGATTTCGAGCAAATGAAACGTTTCTACAAACAAGTACTAGACGCTAATGGGAACGTGCTTGTATCGATTTGCTAAGTTCATAAAAGGAAATTATTATCATGGATAAAGCACGTAAAAAGGAATTGTTAAAAGCATATGCAGATAAGCAGAGACAATCGTTTAAAGATAGTTTACCTATGGATGAAGAGTTGTTTTGGAATCTCTTTGATTATGTAGACGAGAAATTAGAGGAAAATGACGGTTGCGATCATAGTTTGACTTTCACTAGAGAATTCTTGGAAAAACAAAAGGTAGATGTAGAAATCGTATTAGACTGGATCGTCAACGAAGGTGGCGGTTGTGACTGCGAGGTTCTCTACAATGTAGAAGAGAGATTTGAAGAGTAATATCTATGTAATTGGGAAGGTTTTCGTATACAGCTTGTTTTTGACTTAGAGCAAACTGTAAGCAGTCTAATGTAAATTTATTTGTGATTTTGGTAACCAAGTAATCTTTGGTAAAAAATCATAGTATACTAGAAATGTTAAATACTGCCGGCGATATTAGCGATTTTGTCTAAGAAGCGCCGGCGTTTTTCGTCTGAGCTGTTTTCTGTGCCAGCCAACTGGGTATGTGTAACCGGTTTAATGCCACAGGATTTCAGAACTTGATTTTTCAATACCTTGCCATAGTCCTGAATAAACGGCGTCAAAAAGGCGGGAGTATTGTGGGTGGTGATGATCCAGGCGGATTTTCCCTGTAAATGACCTATAAGTCCTCGTTTTCCGTATGAATAGGCAAAGCCCGCTGTAAACACGCGATCGATAAAGCCTTTGAGCATTGCCGGCATACCGCTCCACCAAATTGGGTAGATAAAGACGATATGGTCTGCCCAAGTAATTAAGTTACGATACTTTTCCATGTCCGGTACAGTGCTTAAATCTCGACGTTTGTGCGTGTCATCAAATCGTAATATAGGATCGAACTGCTCCTCATATAAATCCAAGGTGTTCACATTGTGGTCTTTTGAAAGATTCTGTTGCACTACTTTCAGAATAGCGTCATTAAAACTTTGATGATTAGGATAGGTGTAAATGATTAAAATATTCATGGCTAGTTCCTTTCTTGTTAATCATCGTCAGGTTGAGAGAATCTGTATAGTAAAATGGTAGCTATATTAAGTTAAAGTCTAGTGAAGAGCACCTATTCTAAACGTAAATAACGATAAATGTTGGGAAGAGTGTATTATTAATTCCTTCTGTTTGCGGGTGTTGTTATAAAGGTATATAGTATAGATATGCGGTGTATTTTATCGCATATCTATTTTTCTTTATAAGGAGGACGCTATGCAACACGTTCAAACCCGCAGTACTACGTCTGCGTTAGTACTCACAGCCGTATTGATTGCCCTCGCAACATTGTTTACCATGTACACGAAAATTCCAGTACCTGGCATTCGCGGCTATTTCAATGTAGGAGATGTCGTTATTATGACGTCAGCTTTATTATTAGGTCGAAAATATGGCGCCTATATTGGTGCTATCGGCCCGGCGCTAGCCGATTTATTTCTCGGCTATGTAGTCTTTGTACCCATCACCTTCGTGGTGAAAGGACTTGAAGGCTATCTTGTCGGTACTGTCTATAAAAATAAGACAACTACCTCTGCCTTAGCGGCAACTATCCTAGGTGGTATTATCATCGTAGCAGGCTACTTTATCGCTGAATACTTTGTATTCGACCTAGGCGTAGCCATTGCTAGTATATTGACGAACGCCATTCAAGCCGTTATGAGTGTCATTATTAGCATGATTTTATATGCTATATTACGGAGACGACTTGCGTAATAGTATACTTATTGGTATACGATGTAGAAAAAGATGTTAGTATAGTTAATGATGACACTCAAGAAAGTACAGCGCTAGTAGCGCTGTGCTTTCTTTGTTTTTATTATAATTATCCATGAACTTTTAATTGTCATTATTTTCCTTAAAGTATTGATGCTTAGATAAATGGACATATTTTATTTGTTTTGTTAATATAAAACTCAATAATAATTTTATGTTGTGTGTTATGATTGGTGAAATTTTATGGTTAGAGTTTTATATTTATTTTTATTGCTAGTTGTTTTGAGTCCTATTAATGCTTTTGCTGATTATCAGAGGGACACGCTTGATATACAACGCTCTCTTAATGAGCAGATACAGTCTCAGTTAAAGATTCCGGCAAAAGTCCTTAAAACGAAGCTTAATAGAGATTATAGTTTTGCCTTACAGATAAAAACGGATACTCAAGGTCGTATTACTTCTGTTGAGTTAGATCCAAATGAGAGTACCTCTAATGATGAGATATATTTAGAGTTAGTACAGTCCGCAAAGGATACCGTTTGGAATATAGGGTATATTGATGTTAAAGAAGAACTTGTTTTTCATGTTCCCATTAATTTTATAATATCCTCTAATGACGATGTAAATTGACAGTCTTTAGAATTCAGACTATACTATAAGTACAAAAGAGCCAATTAACGTGTTCTAGGCGTTAGGCTCATCAAAGAATTGTGAATTTGATAAACCTAACGTGTCTAAGTATTGCCGTACTTAGTCTTAAACGTTAGGTTTATCTTATTTTATAATCAATATATTGATTATTTCTTAAGAATTAACACTACGAGGGTAGCGAATAAAAGGGAGACTCTATCAAGAGTCTCCCTTTGTTAGTTATAAATAGACTAATATTTATTAATAGATTTTTTATTGCATAGAACATAAGTTCGGTTTATAATGAACGTAAGATAGTCGAACGAGGTTGGGCCACCCTTTTTCTTTGAAGGGGGTGAAAGCCTATGAATGCTTATGAAGTCATCATGATTGTCCTCGGGATCTTAACTGTCGTTATTTCCTTTGGAGCATTGATAGTGCTGATTTGTCGTAATAACGACAAATAGCCCTTCGTTACCAACTGGTAGCTGAAAACGAAAGGCCATTTTTTCGTGCTTTATAATGTTTTGGGATGAGCCTGACGGAACCACTCGTCGACTATCTCTTTATTACATTATAATGAGATTGGCGTATATCGTCAATCTAGAGTCAATGGTCATCATATTAATATAGAGCCCGGTTTCCAAGGTATGGTATAATACTTTCATTATGTAGTGAAAAAGGAGATCTAAATGGTAAATTTACCTAACTGCCCTAAGTGTGGCGACGAGTACACATACGAAGACGGTCATATGTTTATCTGCCCTATGTGTGGCAACGAATGGACAGTGGCCGATGTGCAAGCTGCAGCTGAAGCGGGTATTATTCGCGATGCTAACGGCAATGAGCTCGCTGATGGCGATACAGTGGTTGTTGTAAAAGACCTCAAAGTAAAAGGCGCGGGGGTATTGAAACAAGGTACGCGCGTAAAAAATATTCGCCTCATCACCGATGCAAGCGATGGTCACGATATCGATTGTAAAATTGATGGCTTCGGTGCGATGGCATTGAAATCCGAAATGGTTAAGAAAATCTAATCTAAGAAATCCCTACCGATAAAAATTCGGTAGGGATTTTTTCGTGGTATAATCAACTTATAATGCATATAGTATGAGAGTATTTAGATGAGAGGAAACTATGTTTAACCGTGTTATATTATTGGCTTTATTAGTGTCTGCAATGAGTCCTATTAGTTCTATAGCTGCAGAGGTAAAGCCTGCGGACAAGCGTAATTATGAATTGCAACAACAGATTTCTTATAATGTGATCATTCCGCCAGAGGCTTTTGAAACGAGTGCAGATTGAACATTAATCGTTCCTATAGAGGTTAAGACGGATGATAAGGGTAATATTGTAGCTGTTGAAGCAGGTCCTAATAATTGGAAACTAGATCGTGAAGCGTACCCTATCTTTGAGGAGGCTGCTAAAGAAGCGGCTTGGAATACTAAACATGTTGATACTGATGAAGCGCTTGTTGTAACGATTCCCGTTAGTATTGTCATGCTACCTGATACTAATTCTAAGAAACGATAAAGGAGGGCTTATGGAAACTACGAAAGATTTAGAGAAATATACTTATGATCTTCTCGCTGAGCGTGGTGTCACATTAGATGACATTGCAGAGCTTGTTTTTTACGTACAAAAACCGTATATGCCGAATTTAAAACTAGAAGAGTGTCGTACAAGTGTGGCTTCTGTACTATCTAAACGGGAGGTGCATAATGCGATTATTACGGGCATAGAGCTTGATAAGTTAACGGAGCAAAATAAACTATCTCAGCCATTGCAACGCATTGTTGCTAATGATGAAAGCCTATATGGGATTGATGAAATTTTAGCCTTTTCCATCGTTAATTTATATGGGTCCATTGGCTTTACAAACTATGGCTATTTAGACAAGGTGAAGCCAGGTATCATCAAGAAACTAGATAGTGAAGAGGGTGGGCATTGTAATACATTCCTCGATGATTTGGTAGGTGCTGTAGCGGCAGCAGCGGCAGGAAAACTGGCACATAATGAACCAAATCGCGTGCAACATGCTATAGCAGAAGAATAGAAGTCCGTCATATATCTACTTGTCGATAGAGTATGAGGTGGGCTTTGATGACTCATTGATAACACTTTCACAACAACATGATGACACTTTCACAACAACTTGATAACAATGTATAGAGTTGCTAGATATTATTGATGTTATAAAGAATAAAGAGTATAAATAATATTGATTGGAAATAAGTACTTTGTTTTGTAGCTATATACAGGAGGAGCTATGCAAAAGGTTCTAGTAGTAATCGATATGCAAAATGATTTTGTAGATGGTGCCCTTGGTTCATCGCAAGCACAGTTAATCGTAGATAATGTGCGTAAGAAAATTGAAAGCTTTGATGGCCCTATTATCTTTACGCGTGACACGCATGATAGAGATTACTTGGAACACCAAGAAGGAAAGCTTTTACCAGTGCCACATTGCGTTAAAAATACCGAGGGCTGGCATATTGTGGACGGCTTGATTGAGGCTGCAGAAGGTCGATCAATTATGAGCCCTGTATCATTTGTAGATAAACCAAACTTTGCTTCTTTTGAGCTGCTCACTCGGTTAGAGGGCATGGATAGGGTAAATCCTATTGAGTCTATTACGCTCATCGGATTATGCACAGATATTTGCGTTGTTTCCAATGCGATTATGTTGAAAGCAGGCTTGCCAGAGATTCCTATTCACATTGATTCGAGCTGTTGTGCTGGCGTAACAGAGGAGTCCCATCAAGCGGCATTAACAACGATGAAAATGTGTCAGTGCATTGTTGAATAATTTGTATATATCTGTATATGTTTTTATGTAGAACTATGTGTTATTGCTGAGTAAAAGTCACATAACAATCAACTAATGAAAGGCTGTGGGAGTTCCCATGGCCTTTTTATGTTAGCCTTTTATATTGACGTTTTTCTATATAATGTGTACAATTAGATAAAGAATGATAATTCATATCAATTTATTGGTTGAAAAGTATATCTTAACTTCTGGTTGAAGTTAGGATAATACGTCTCTTCTTGAAGTATATATGCTATGCTAGTAGATTGATTCTATACTACCGATGCAGGTGCATCGAATCGCTTTCACAAGAACGATGATACGAAATAATTAGCATTGTTCTATGCCCTAATTATAAGGAGGACTATTATGAAACCTTTCGAACTCGCACCCTTACCGTATGCTTATGATTACCTTGAGCCTGTTATCGACGCTGAAACAATGAAATTGCATCATGACAAGCATCACCAAGCTTATGTTAATAATTTGAACGCGGCCATCGCGAAATATCCGGATCTTGCGTATGGTTGTGTAGACTGCATTCTCGGCGATATTGCTAATGTGCCAGAAGATATCCGTCAAGCAGTTATCAATAATGGTGGTGGTCACAAGAACCACACTATGTTCTGGGAAATTATGACAAAACCAGATACTTCTAAATTGCAAGGCCCTTTGAAAGAGGCTATTGACGCTGAACTTGGTGGCTACGATGCGTTTGTTGAAAGCTTCTCTACTGCAGCAGCTACACGCTTTGGCTCTGGTTGGGCTTGGCTTGTAGTTAATAAAGATGGCAAGTTAGAAGTGACATCCTCTGCAAACCAAGATAATCCTTTATTGGAAGGTAAAAAAGCAATTTTATGTTTAGACGTTTGGGAACATGCATACTACTTGCACTACCAAAACCGTCGTCCAGACTATATCAAGGAATTCTTCCGCGTTATTAACTGGGACAAAGTTTCTGAAAACTACGAAAAAGCATTGAAACCACACCATGATTAAGGGGTACACTTGTTAGAAACAGAAACAGAAACAGAAACAGAAACAGAAACAGAAACAGAAACAGAAATGAGAATAATAATATAATGTAACGTAAATACCGGATAGTTGGTCTACATGATCGATTATCCGGTGTTTTATTACTGTTATCTCATCTTATAAATAACTTTCAAAAGTATAGCCACGGATACAGATTTTCTAATCGATATCGTTTATCATAGAACCATAGGTCATTACATATAGACCTTTTACCGTAAATAAATAGCTTCATATGTGTAATATACGCATATAGAGGAATGATACTATTTTATAAGTATAGTATAGAAATTTTTGACACGAGGGGAACAAAATGGAAAAGAAATTAGATTTATCCAAATCTGTATATGATTTGGTAAAAGAATATCCTGAAGTAACAGATATTATGAAGGAATTAGGATTCAGCGAAATCACAAATAAGGTGATGTTGAATTCTGTTGGCAAAATCATGACTATCCCAAAAGGGGCTAAGATGAAAGGTGTATCCATGATTGATATCGTGGGTGCTTTTATGAAAGCCGGTTTTACCTTAGAAGGTGACATGCCAAATCTATCTGGTAATGATGCAGAAACTACGGGTCATCCTGGCGTGGCACCTACTGAAGTGGCTAGAAAGTCTAATGTTACGGATGCATCTGCTAAGGTAGCTTCTAGTACAATTGCAGCAAATGCAGTGGAAATCAGTGCACCAGTATCTAATACAGCGAAAGCTAATACGGAAGAGAATTCCGAAGCTAAGGCTGAAGATGCTGTTCAAGATAGCGAACGTGTAGAGCAACTTAAAGGTTTCTTGAAACGGTTAGGTACGGGCGAAGACCTGGGTGCCGTTCGTGAAGATTTTGCTAGTCAATTCGCCCATGTTGAGGCTAGTGAAATTATGAAAGCTGAACAAGGTCTTATGCGTGAAGGTACACCGTTAGCTGAGGTTCAACAATTATGTGACCTTCACTCCGCCTTGTTCCACGGTTCTACCATTCATGAACAAATGGAGTCAGAACATGCTAAGGTTGAGGCTGTGCTAGAGGCTCAAGAAAAGAGCAAAAGTGTGGTGTCCTTGATTGAAACTGTAGGACATCCACTCCATCAATTAACAGAAGAAAACAAGGCTCTTGATGCGTTAATTGAATCCATTCGACCTAAAGTGGCAGATAAAACGGCAACCGTTGATGATGTAAATGCAGTGCGTCAAGTATCTGTTCACTATGCTAAGAAGGGTGACCTTTTGTATCCGCATTTGAAAGTAGCCTATGATATTTCTGGTCCATCTATGGTTATGTGGACTGTTGATGGTGATATTCGGGACCAACTAGGTGATTTAGCTAAGTCTAGCCAAAGCGTAGATGATTGGTATAGACGTTTTGATGAGCTTCTTACACGTGCACAAGAAATGATCTATAAAGAACAAAATATTTTGTTCCCAATCTGTGCAGAAAACTTCAGCACTGAAGAGTGGTACCAAATCTACAAAGATACAGCACAGTATGAAGAAATCTTTGGGGTAAAACGCACTGCTTGGACAGAGGCTGAAACCGCATTAGCAACACAAACAACAAAAGCAAGTGGCGATGATAATACCATTGCTCTAATCGGTGGCAGCTTGACTGTGGATCAATTAAATGCCATGCTTAATACAATGCCAATGGAAGTAACCTTTGTTGATCACGAAGACATTAACCGTTACTTCAACGATGGTGAAAAGGTCTTTAAACGCCCTACGACAGCTATCGGTCGTGATGTGTATTCCTGCCATCCGCCAAAGGTAGAACCAATCGTACGTGGTATCATTGATTCCTTCCGTAAAGGTGATCGCGATAATGTAGCTGTATGGCTTGAAAAACAAGGTCGTCCGTTCTATGTTAATTACATGGCTGTTCGTGACCAAAACAATAATTATATTGGTACATTGGAACTCGTACAAGACATGCAATTTGCAAAAGATCATTTTGCTAGAACTAAATAAGACCCTATATATGTGGTAACCTGAATAGGTAACATATATAAGACATATATGAAAAAGAGGCTGCTCTAACACCGTTTGATGGTAGAGCAGCCTTTTTGTATGCCTCATAATTTACCGTACATACATCCTTGTATGTACTAAGGTTGTGTAGGGAAATAGTATGATTAGATAGGATTATTATGCTTAATATGACTGATATGTTAAATATTTCTAATAATGCTGTGAGTAGCGGCTTTTATATTTTCTAGGCTTGTAGCTAAGTTCAGACGTACAAAGGTTGCGTAGCTTTCACCTCCGAACCATTCGCCAAAGCTTGATGCGAGGCGGCATTTGTTTTCAAATAGGTCGTGCATATCTTCGGGCTTTACATAGGCACCAAAATCAATCCATGCTAAATAGGTGCCATCCATAGGGCTGATGCGGATTTTTGGTAATGCCGTACAAAGCTCTCGGCACAGATATTCATAGTTTTCACGAACGACGGCTAGTATATCTGTCAACCATGCTTCGGCCTCTGGGTGAGTGTAGGCTGCTGTGATGGCAGTTTCGGCAATAACGTCTGAGTCCGTATGGTATACATGAGCTTTATAGGCGTTGAATTGGCTTCGTAGCTTTTCATTAGGAATGATAACCTCTGCGTGGTGCAAGCTAGCCATATTGAACGACTTGGACAAGGAGGACATGGCAATCATGTTATCTGCATAGGCTCCGTTCTTTACGGTCAAGGCTGATGTAAAGGCTGTTGGGCCTGTAATAAGGTCTTGATGGATTTCGTCGCTTATGATGAACACATTGTGCTGTCGGCAGATGCTAAATAATCGGCCCATTTCCGCTTCAGTCCACACATGGCCGATAGGATTATGCGGATTGCAGTGAATGAACAGCTTCACATCGTGCTCGATAATTGCTATTTCAAAGGTCTCATAATCGACAGTATAGCGATTATCTTCGTTCCGTTTCATCGGAACTGCGATGATGTGACGTTGTGCATCGCTAGCGCTCGTATCAAAGGCGCCGTATACAGGACTTAGAACGGCGATGGAATCGTTTGGTTTTGTGAAAGCCCCAATACACCACATAATACCGGTAATGACATTGGGGGCGCTTGTAAGCCAATCTTCTTGAAGATTACAATGGTGACGGCGTTTATACCAGCTTATAACAGCATCTATATAATTTGGATTTATCATAGTATAACCTAACGGATTGGCTTTCACATAGTTACAGATGGCCTCTTGAATACACTGCGGTGGCATAAAGTCCATATCTGCAACCCATAATGGTAATAGGTCGGTGCGACTGAATTTTAAGTGCTGACCATCCCATTTTCGGGAATGAGAACCGCGGCGGTCTATATAGTATTTGCTAGTGAATTCTGCTGTGTTCATAAGAAACCTCATATAAGGATATACCTTGGCTTTTATATCTTTAATTCTTATATGTATGTATATATTCAATTACGAAATTGATATTTCTATTCCGTAAGGTGTATCTCTAATTCTTATTACTGTATATATTATCAGTATACATGCATCCTATTATATGTAAATGGACTTGTATAAAATCTATGCAATCCTTGCATGAATAGGGGCTATATTCGTATACAAAAGGTGCTATATTTGCTTGACTGTTGGGACTTTCACAATTTAGAATATACTATAGAATAGTGTGAGTCTGACCAGTGACCACACGTCTATCGAATGGTTACAAAAGATAAATGTTAGCAGCATGTGGCGGCGTCCCTATGTGAGAGGGCTCATCGGAATGCTTAGGTGCATGCAACGCTGTAAGTATAGTATACTGGATCCTTGTTAGGAGGCATGTGCCATGAGTAACGAATTAAAACCACTACATTTTGATGCGGATTATACGATGGAGGAAGCGCTCGCGGAGGCGAAACGTTGTCTAAATTGTCCAAAACCTTTATGCCGAATGGGCTGTCCTATTGAAAACGAAATACCTCGTTTCATCCAAGCTATCGCACGTGGTAATTTTGGTGAAGCTAATGATATCTTAGCGGAACGAACAAATTTACCGTCTATCTGCGGTCGCGTATGCCCACGAGAAAATCAATGCGAAGGCAACTGTATCATGAATAAGGCGAAAAAACCGCCTATTAACATCGGTAAATTGGAACGCTTCGCTGCTGACTTTGAAAGCATCAATGAACTTCGCAAACCTAAGAAGATTAAACAAGATCTTGGTAAGGTAGCGGTAGTAGGGTCTGGTCCTGCAGGTTTGTCCGTAGCAGGTGATGTGGCTAAACTCGGTTATGAAGTAACCGTATTTGAAGGTCAATCTGAACCAGGGGGCGTACTCTTATTTGGTATTCCGGAATTCCGCTTGTCTAAAGCCGTTGTACGTCGTGAGATCGCTCGTCTTGAAGGGTTAGGCGTTAAGTTCGTATGCAATACATTTATCGGCCAAGATAAAACTTTGGACGATCTCTTTGCTGAAGGATATGATTCTATCTTCATCGGTACTGGTACGCATATTCCTCAAGACGTGCGCATGGAAAACGATGAAGTACCTGGTGTATTCCAAGCAATGTACTTGTTGACGAATGTACAATTGGTAGAAAATGGGGAACTTGATGAAAATCAAATTCCTGTTAAAAAAGGTGACCGTGTTATCATCATCGGTGGTGGTAACGTAGCGATGGATGCGGCTCGTACATGCGTACGTTTAGGCTGCGAAGCGGTAACAGTAGCATATCGTCGTAGCCAAGAACAAATGCCAGCCTTGTTGTCTGAATACGAAGAAGCGCGCGCTGAAGGCGTTCAATTCCAATGGTTCGCTTCTCCAGTAGGCGTAGAAGGTACAGATAAGGTTGAAGGCTTCAAATATGAAGTGATGGCGCTTAACGAAGATGGTGCAGGTATCCACGGCACTGGTAATTTCCAAGTAATGCCTGTTGATAAAATCATTATCGCCGCAGGTCATAAACCAAATGCTCGTCTTGTAGGTGAAGGTAATAACTTAAAGGTAGATGAAAAAGGTTATATTATTACATCTGAAGATCCATATGGTATGACTAGTCGTGAAGGCGTGTTTGCAGGTGGTGACGTTGTTCATAAACCTGCTACCGTAGTATTGGCTATGCGTGAAGCTAAAAAAGCTGTTGATGGTATGGTTAAATACATGGAAATCAAAAAAGCACAAGAAAGCGCAAATCAATAATTTTATATAAATACATAGAAAGGACTATACAGTTCAGCTGTATAGTCCTTTTGTATTGTTAATAAACTTATTATTCCTAAATGTATTTTAACAATATTGCGTATTTACTATATATCGTATAGTCTTCTTGTAGTATTAATAGTGCTAAATAGCGCCAGGTAATTTTATAAATCAAGTGTATGCATAATGTATGAATACTGTATAAGAATTGCAATATATAGATAATACCTGTATTTTTGATTTACTATCTGTATTTTTAATGATAATAACTTTTATATATACTAAAATTCCACGAAATGATGAAATCCTACGCAATGAAATCTGCATAGCACAAAAGCCTTAACTAAAATGATTTACACATTAGTTTTTGTTAAGGCTAGGAAATGATTGAGTTCAGATTTATAGTAAAGGTATAAATATGTGTTGAGGGAGAAAGTAGATAGAGGTTGGTATGAATCCTATCGTATGTTGTCAAGATCTACAAGTTCGACAAGAAGTTCACAAGCTTGGTGTATTGATTTTACTTTGGCGCAGACAATTGGGAATGACTCAATATCAATTGGCAGATAAATCTGGTTTAGCCCAATCTTACCTTGAAAGTGGTGCCGTAGATCCTCGGTGGTCCACAATTTACAGAGTCGTGTATGGACTAGGAGAGATGAATATACAAGATTTTTTGAATGGGCCGCAAAACATTAGAAGCCTAAAGATTCATTAATGATGATGACTTCCATGGATTGCATATTGCGCATCTTTTTATAGTAAATCGTTAATGCATTACATATGCGGTCGGGAGAACCACAGTCATAGCATTTTTCTTCTAATCTAGCACATGGATTGAGAGAGCTCTTTTTATTCTTTTTACTGTTGAGCGGAGCGGCTACATTGCGTGCACGATAGATGGCGGAAGCTAAATCCGGCGTAATTTTGTTGATGCCTAGCACAAAAAATACCTCTTGAGAGCCAAAGAGTGAGGCGGCAACACGATTACCCGTACCATCAATATTGACCATTTCCCCCGTTTGAGCAAGAGCATTTACAGAGGTGAGAAATACATCACGCCCCATGGTGCGCAATGCGGTGTCGCGGAAGCTTTCACCAGGAAGGGGACGTTGGATATCCGTTACATCTTTGTTGACTTTGGATAGGGCTTCATAAGCATTGAGTTTTAGTAACGTGCGAGAGTCCCCGATGGCTACATGTTTGTTTTGAATACGATCTTTTAAATAGGAAATAGCTTCAGTACCAGTTTCGAAATAATGGACTACAAAATTATTGCGTTCCAAGGCTTTAATTGTTTTCTCTATGTCTATAGGTGTGTCATTGTATTTTGGATGTATAACAGCGTTGATTGTTGTCTCTGTATTCGCCATAAGACCTCCTAAATGGGTGTATAAGGAATATAAATTGGCATTTGGCTATCCGTATTTTGTTTTTATTATTGTAGCGTATTATGTGTAAAGAGTTCAATTATTGGTATGTAGTTCATAGATAAACATTAATTGAAGTGCTGTATGTTTAAATTTAAAGTAAAACTTTAGGAATCTAATCCAATTTTATGCTTAAAATAATAAAAATTTGGAGTGAAATCCAACTTTATGATAAAATTAATATGAAGTTGGAATGGAATCCAAATTTATTAGGTAAGTGATATGATATCTGATATTACTAATACATGGGTTCCATCTATGAGAAGGTACATAGATGAGGAGGCCCTTATGAAGTTAATTCAGCGCCAAGGATATCTAGATTTTTTACGGCGTAATCGAGAGCGGCCTATTATTAAGGTCGTTTCAGGCATACGCCGTTGTGGTAAATCTACATTGTTTAGGCTGTTTAAAGATAAGTTATTGGCAGATAATGTGAAGCCTGAACAGATTATTTCCATTAATTTTGAAGAATTGGAATACGAGCATTTGCGAGATTACCATGCGTTGTATCAATATATTTTAGAACGTATGCAGCCTAATGAAACGAATTACATTTTTCTTGATGAAATTCAGCATGTAGATCAATTTCATCGTGTCGTAGATAGCTTGTTTGTAAAAGAGAACACAGATTTATATATTACGGGCTCCAATGCATACTTTATGTCTTCTGATATCGCCACATTATTGACTGGACGATATGTGGAAATTCAGATGTTGCCATTGTCCTTCAGTGAGTTTTACCATAGCAAGTATGAGGGTAATCAGTATTCTTTGATTCCTGCCTATGAGGCCTATCTTCGTGAAAGTTCCTTCCCTTATACTCAGCAATTAGGGGGCGAAGACTTTGATATTCAAGAATATTTACGTGGATTATATAATACTTTGTTATTGCATGATGTTGTGGCTCGATTGAAAATTAATGATGTCACAATTTTACAAGATATAGTGCGGTATATTATGGCGAATGTTGGTAGTTTACTTTCACCAAATAAAATAGCCAACTCTCTCGTTAGTGCAGGTCGAAAAATCGATAATAAAACTGTAGAACGGTATTTACAAGGATTACAGGATAGCTTGTTGTTATATAAGGTAAATCGCTATGACGTACGAGGTAAAGAATTACTACGTATCAATGCAAAGTATTATAGTGTTGATGTAACATTACGAAATTTGCTAGTGGGGAATGCGAGTCGTGATACAGGTCATATTCTAGAAAATATCGTTTTTCTAGAGCTCATTAGACGAGGATACACTGTATATGTAGGGCAACTTGCTAAGGGTGAAATAGATTTTGTAGCACAAAAAGGGGGGATTACCGAATATTATCAAGTTAGTGAGACCGTACTTGACTCTAATACTTTGAGCCAAGAACTAGCACCGCTTGAGGCGGTACAAGACCAATACTCTAAGTTTTTGCTCACCTTAGATGAACTAAATAAAAATGCCAACTACGACGGAATTCAACAACGAAATGTTTTAGAATGGTTGTTAGAGAGTCGTTAACTTGCTATAATAATAGTATTGATATGGCGTAAAGCCAATGTTAAGGAGGCAAAAATCGTGGATTTAATTCAAAAATTAAAAGACCAAGTAAAACCATTAGGTAAAAAAATCGTGTTGCCAGAATACAAAGATGAACGCGTATTGAAAGCAACTGAAATTATTTTGAAAGAAGGTTTTGTAACACCTGTACTCGTTGGTAATCCTGCTGAAATCGCTGAGGCTGTTAAAGCTGTTGGTGTATCCATCGAAGGTGCTGAAATCATCGATCCTGCTAACTACGATCGTTACCAAGAAATGGTTGATACATTCGTAGAATTGCGCGCTAAAAAAGGTATGACTCCTGAAAAAGCTGACGCAACTATGAAAGGCGATTGCTTGTTCTTCGGCGCTATGCTTGTTCGCCTTGGCGCAGTAGATGGCATGGTTGCTGGTTCCGCTTGCCCAACAGCAAACGTATTGCGCGCTGCATTGCAAGTTGTAGGTACTAAACCAGGTCTTAAAACTGTATCTTCTTCCATGTTCATGTTCACAAGCAAAAAAGAATATGGCGACGACGGTATGCTAGTATTCTCTGACTGCGGCGTATTGCCTAATCCAACTAGCGACCAATTGGCTGATATTGCAGAATCCACTGTAGAAAAAGCTCGCAAAGTTGTTGGTATGGCTGACCCTCGCGTATCCATGTTGTCCTTCTCCACAAAAGGTTCTGCTTCCACTCCAGAAGTAGATAAAGTGGTTGAAGCTGTTAACATTTTGAAAGAACGCAACGTTGATTTCAAATTTGACGGCGAATTACAATTGGACGCTTCCATCGTTCCTTCCGTAGCAGAAAAGAAAGCTCCTGGCTCCAACGTAGCTGGTAAAGCTAACATCTTGATCTTCCCTGATCTTCAAGCTGCTAACATTGGTTACAAATTGGTACAACGCTTCTCCGGCGCTGATGCTCTTGGCCCATTGATTCAAGGCTTGGCTAAACCAGTTCATGACCTTTCCCGTGGCTGCTCTGCTCAAGACGTTGTAGACGTTGCTGCTATCGCTGCTGTTGAAAGTATCTAATAGCTGCCTACACAATTATATATACACATATGTTATATATGTTTTGATATGCTGAAAGCTGGCTCTATAAGGCCAGCTTTTTGTATGTTCAACATATATCCATATATTTTTATATTCATTACTCTATATTATTTTCTACAGTATTATCATTATTGTCATGTTACTTTCAAATTCGTAGCCACTGCGACAGACAGAATCCATGGTTGGTCGTATAGTATAACTATAAGAAAATAGATCGGCGTAAACCATTGGAGGTGTATCTTATGAGTTTTGGAACTATTAATAAATCCATGACCGTAGCTGATGCGGTTAAAGTAAATCCAGAGTTAATGGATGTATTAGCAAAAGATGGAATTGATTTTTGCTGTGGTGGTGGACATCCTTTAGCGGAGGCTATTGCAGAAAAAGGTAAAGATGTGGATGCATACATTGCTATGCTAAATGATGTACAAGTTGCTCAGAAATCTTCTCGTGCAGAGGTGCTTAGCTATTCTAAAGACCAATTGATTGATTACATTGTTCATACCTATCATAGAGAACAATTAAATATGATTGATGAAATTGACCAAGGGTTGGCAAAACTGCTAAATGTACATTATGACCATCATGGTGAGGAATTGACAAAGATTTATCAAACCTTTTTGCAACTTAAATCTGCTCTTGTACCTCATTTCCGGCATGAAGAACATGTAGACTTCCCTGAGTTTAAAGCGGGTAAACCCGTAGACTTTGAAGAACTTCGTGCTGAACACGAAGCTGCAGGTGTACTTTTGGAATCCTTAAGTGCATTGACCAATCAGTACACGGCACCAGCAGATGGCTGTGCTACTTATGTGTATGTATTTAAGACCATGAAAGCCTTAGAAGAAGGCCTTCATGAACATATTTTCTTAGAAAATTCTGTTTTGTTTGACATGAAATAGATTATAATATCATCTGTATAACGACAAGGAGCTATTACAAAAGGGCTACTTGTATGTAGTAAAGACACCAATCGAATGGTTGGTGTCTTTTGTTATCTTGAGAATCATGAGTTTGTAGCTATAGTATGGCGGAAATACATCATTTGCATAAATTCATATAGAAGGTGTATGATTAAATTAGTTATATTTGATTAATATATTTAATCAATATATTGAGTAAATGCACTTGATATATACAGGTGTAGTTATGTTTGAAGTCGTGAAAAGGAGAGGGCTATGATTTCTGTATTCGACACAAATCCTGTTGTTTTTGAAAGTACGGATCGTACATTGACGGTTAGTTATAATGGTGTACTCTGCAAAGATGCAAATGGACAAGTTATAACTGACATTGATTTTGATGATGTAAATGAGCTTCATCTTACAAGATATTTAAATTCAAATAGTAACTATTCGATTATATTTAGAGACCACAATTGGAAAAATATAGAAGGCCAAGATTTAGATACAGACCGTAAGGAATCTAATGCTGGTCACAATATTCGTGAAACAAAAGCGATTATTGCCGCCTTTGCTCGTCATAAATTGACGGCGGAATTTCCAGCAAA
>ERZ827469.1202-NODE-1202-length-24202-cov-3.463536_pt1 | contig 24202 bp, 14 predicted proteins | sample MGYA00519917_ERZ827469 | MGnify/ENA primary metagenome ERZ827469 (study PRJEB31778, sample SAMEA3449314) | human gut metagenome | biome: human gut; feature: human-associated habitat; material: faeces | place: United Kingdom | collected 2010/2012 ... | reverse complement strand
AAGTTCTGTCTTACCTACACCTGTAGGTCCAAGGAACAGGAAGGAACCGATCGGTTTTGTCGGATCTTTGATACCTGCTTTGGAACGGATGATTGCTTCCGTCACTTTCGTGACGCCCTCATCCTGGCCGATGACACGTTTGTGCAGTTCCTCGTCGAGATGCAGCGTCTTGTTACGCTCGCTCTCCGTCAGCTTTGCCACCGGAATTCCTGTCCATCTGGAGATGATCCGCGCAATCTCTTCCTCACTGACGTTTTCATGCACCAGAGAAAGGTCGCGTTTCTTCACGGCTTCCTCCTCGATCTCCAACTGCTTCTGTAGCTGTGGCAGCTTGCCGTACTGCAATTCGGCTGCCTTCTCCAGATCGTACTTCTGCTGTGCCATCTTGATCTCATTCTTGACCGCTTCGATCTCCTCACGCAGCTTCTGTACTTTTTCTACCGACTTTTTCTCATTCTCCCACTGCGCTTTCTTCGTGTTGAATTCATCGCGCAGCTCTGCCAGTTCTTTCTGCAGATTTGCCAGACGCTCCTGGCTCAGACGGTCGGTCTCCTTTTTCAGCGCTGTCTCCTCAATCTCCATCTGCATGACACGGCGGTTCAACTCGTCCAGTTCCGTCGGCATGGAATCCAGCTCGGTCTTGATCAGCGCGCACGCCTCATCGACCAGATCGATCGCTTTATCTGGAAGAAAACGATCCGAAATATAACGGTTGGAGAGCACTGCTGCCGATACCAGCGCAGAATCTGTAATCTTAACTCCATGGAAAACCTCGTAGCGCTCCTTCAATCCACGCAGAATGGAGATGGTATCCTCGACCGTCGGCTCATCCACCATTACCGGCTGGAAACGACGCTCGAGCGCCGCATCTTTTTCAATGTATTCGCGGTACTCATCCAGGGTCGTCGCACCGATACAATGCAGTTCACCACGCGCAAGCATCGGCTTTAACAGCTGTCCGGCATCCATCGCACCATCCGTCTTGCCCGCACCCACGATCGTGTGAAGCTCATCAATGAACAGGATAATCTGTCCCTCGGAACTTTTCACCTCATCAAGCACTGCCTTTAACCGCTCCTCGAATTCACCGCGGTATTTTGCACCTGCGATTAACGCACCCATATCCAGTGCAAACAATTTCTTGTCCTTTAAGCCCTCCGGCACATCGCCTTTTACAATTCGCTGGGCAAGTCCCTCGACAACAGCCGTCTTGCCGACACCCGGCTCACCGATCAGCACCGGGTTGTTTTTCGTCTTACGGGACAGAATCCGCACGACATTCCGGATCTCATCATCACGTCCGATGACCGGATCCAGCTTCTGGTCTCTCGCACGGGCTACCATATCATACCCGTACTTCTCCAGCGTGTCGTAGGTTGCTTCCGGATTGTCCGATGTCACGCGCTGATTGCCGCGGACTGTCGAGAGCGCCTGCAAAAACCGTTCTCTGGTAATGCCGTACTCCTTAAAGATCTCCTTCAATGCCTTATTCGGATACTTGATCAGCGCCAGGAACAGATGCTCGACAGAAACATACTCGTCCCCCATCTGCTTCGCCTCATCCTCGGCATGAATGAGCACCTTATTTAAATCCTGTCCGACATAGACCTGACCGCCGGACACCTTGACACGCGCTGCCAGATGCCGCTCGGCGTTATCCATGAAGTGCTCCTTCTGAATCTCCATCTTCTCAATCAGCTTTGGAATCAGTCCATCCTCCTGCCGCATGAGTGCAACCAGAAGATGCTCCTGCTCGATCTCCTGATTTCCATATTCATAGGCAAGCTTCTCGCAATCGTTAATGGCTTCCACTGACTTTTGTGTAAATTTCTGAATGTTCATAAGCGTACCTCTCTTTCTCTTCCTATGATATACAGGCGGCACATATCTATGCGCCGCCTGCTTTGTTCTCCCTGTTACAATTATGTTATAGCACCAGTTGTTAGCACTGTCAATAGGTGAGTGCTAATTTTTTCAGATAATTTTACCGCCAGCAGAAGCAGGGACTTCCTGCCTAATATGGTCTGCTCTCCAACAGCTCCGAGAGATCCATCTCACAGTCAAAATATGTCTCCTCCACATACTGGATCTTCTCCACGCTTTCCCCCGCCTCCAGGCGGCGGATCGTCTCCTCCACAAGCGGGGCTGTCAGCGGATTGCATTCAAAATCAGCCGCGATGTCCCCGGTCTGGATTGCCTTGAGGGCATCCCTTACCGCATCAAAGGACAGGATAATAATGTCCCCGTCACTGCCAATCGTCCTGCCCGCCTCCCGGATCGCCTCGATAGCGCCAAAGGTCATATTGTCATTCTCGCTGATTACAACATCAATATCCTCGTATTTTTCGAGAAATTCCTTCATAACCTCCTGCCCCTTTGCCTGCGTGAAATCCCCCGACTGGCGCTCCAGCATCACCCAGTTTTCATTCTGCTGGAGAACCTCTGCGAATCCGTCTGTCCGCCCGATCTGTGCAGAGGAGCCCAGCGTCCCCTGGAGAGATACGATATGAACTGTCTCCCCGCTCCGCCCCTGCTTTTCCAGATAATTCTCCAGCCAGTGCCCGGCGTTCCTGCCCTCCTCCGCGAAGTCACTGCCCACCCAGCATGTATACAGGCTGTCGTCCTCCATCTCCGCCCTGCGGTCAGACAGAATCACCGGGATTCCGGCTTCCTTCGCCTCCTCCAGAACGGATTCCCAGCCTGTCTCCACGATCGGGTCGAGCACGATATAATCCACCTCCTGCAAGATCAGATTGCGGATTGCCTTCACCTGGTTCTCCTGCTTCTGCTGTCCGTCCTCGAAGATCAGATAGTAGCCGTTTTCCTGCGTGAACACATCCTTAAAGGACTGTGTGTTGGTGGTTCTCCAGTCGGATTCCGAGCCGACCTGCACATATCCGACCACAATATAGCCGTCCTGCTGCATCGTCTGCTCCGTATCCAGCTGTCCCGCAGTCTCTCTCTGCTCCCCACTCCCACAGCCGGCTGTAAAGAGCAGCTGGCTGGCAAGCAGCGCCGCCGCGATTCCTTTTTTTCCCACAGTCCTCTTCTGAAATATGTTCATATTCCTCCCGCCTTTTCTCCTGCCGGCTGCACCTCCTGCCCGGGGTGCTTTTTTAACGCAGCACGGTATTTTCCCATAGAAGAGCCAAAAGGCTGCCGCATGAAGCGGACAGCCCCTGGACAGCCTTGTTTTTATTTGCTCTTCTCTTTGATCTTTGCAAAGATACTCTGTAATACGATGAAGAAACAGAGCAGCGCAGCCACCGCAATGTTGGACCACGAGCTGAGCAGCTTGCCGTTCGTCTTCACCAGTGTGGAAATCGTTCCGTTGATAAGTACACCAAAGAAGGAGCCGATGACATTTCCCACACCGCCTGTCAATAATGTACCGCCGATAACGGAGGAAGCAATGGCATCCATCTCAAGTCCGAGTGCCTGCTGCACATTTCCCGACATCGTGTTCAGGCAGTAGCAGATGCCGCCGATCGAGCAGAGGAATGAGGAAAGCACATACGCCTTCAGCTTCGTCTTCTTCACGTCCAGTCCCATCATGGTCGCCGACTGCTCACTTCCTCCGACTGCGTAAAGGCTTCTGCCGAACTTGGTATAGCGGAGCATGAAAAATACGGCTATCAGCACGAGCAGCGCCACGATTACCGATACACGGATAAACGGAACCTGCACCACGCCCTTGTTGTTGGTATAGGAGCCAAACGGAAGGCTGATCTTCGTATTGGCAAGCTTTACAAAAAATGCATTGCTGCTGATGGAGATCTGTTCCGTGCTGATCACGGCTGTCATGCCTCTGGCGAAGAACATTCCCGCCATTGTCACAATGAACGGCTGGATATTCAGATAGCCGACACAGAAGCCCTGCACCACGCCGAACACAATCCCGATGGCAAGCACAAGTATGCAGAGCAGAACCGCATTCATGTTCCAGCGCTCCATACCGACGGCAAGAATCATGCAGTCCATGGCAACCAGCGAGCCAACGGAAATATCGATGCCGCCGGTCAGCATCACGCAGGTCATTCCACAGGTGATGCAGAGCAGGCCCGCATTATTGATAAGGATGTTCAAAAACGTCTGCAGATGTGTGAAGCCCTTATTGGAATAAATCACACAGCCCACGGCATACATCACAAAAAATAACGCGATGGTAATTATCAGAAGAACCGTATTTCCATTTAATTTTTTCGCTTTCATTATGCAGCACCTCCTTTGGCAAGCTGTCTCCTTACAGACATTTTTTTCATAAATGCCTTAAACGGAGGTGCCTGGATTGCCACAATAATGATAACAATGACCGCCTTGTACACCGGTGCCTGCTCGGTCGAGATGCCGAGCGCATACAGGGTGGTGGTGATCGCCTGGATGGTGTACGCACCGATAATAGAGCCTGCCAGCCGGAACTTTCCGCCGCCGAGGCTGTTGCCGCCGAGTGCAACTGCCAGAATCGCATCCAGCTCGAAGTTCAGTCCGATGTTGTTGGAATCCGCAGAGCTGATCCGGGAGGAAGCAACAATGCCGGCAATTCCTGCACACAATCCGCAGACAACATAGCACAGGAAAATGATGCGCTCGGAATTGATGCCCGCGATGCGGGAAGCCTTCTTATTGATGCCGACGCTCTGGATATATAAGCCCAGTGCGGTCTTGCGGAGCACCAGCGATGTGATCAGGATGCACACGATGGCAACCACGATCGGTGTCGGCATAAATCCGAGATAGCCGCCGAAGATTTTAAAGGAATCATCCCGGACGTATACGATCATGTTGTTGCAGAGCAGAAGTCCGATTGCCCTCGCCGCCGAAAACAGGATCAGCGTTGCCACCATCGGCTGCACATTCAGATACGATACCAGAAAACCGTTAAACGCACCGCTGGCACATCCCATCAGGATGCCGCCAAGCACACCGACGATCAGCGGCGCTGCAAGGCTGTTGGTGGAGGACACGCCGTAGCCTGCCAGAAGCATGCAGCAGAACGATGCCGCCAGTGACATGACCGAGCCGACGGAAATATCCGTTCCTGCCGAGCAGGACACAACCAGCGTCATGCCGATGGCAAGAATGGCAATCTCACTGCCGCGGTTTAAAATATCAATGATGCGTCCGTACAATACCCCGTTGCGGATGGAGATGGTAAAAAAGGTAAATGCAAAATTTCCTGCCATCACATCATAGATGATATTTACCGCCATCACCAGTATCATACAGAAAATCGGTAAAAACAACGGCTGGCTGACCAGCTTCTTAAACTTACTCATTCCTGCCACCTCCTGCTATGGACTGCATTACATGCCCCTGGGTCAGTTCCTCAGTGATCTCTCCCACTTCCTGACCATCCCTTAATACCACCAGCTTGGAGCATGTTCTGAGCATCTCCTCAATCTCGGAAGAGATGAAGATCAGACTCTTTCCCTGATCCGCAAGCTCGATCACAAGCTTCTGGATCTCAGTCTTTGTCCCGACATCGATACCTCTGGTCGGCTCATCCAGAATAAGGAATTCCGGATCTGTGGCAAGCCAGCGTGCCAGAATCACCTTCTGCTGGTTTCCGCCGGAGAGCTGCCCGATCAGGGTCTCCCTGCTCGCCGTCTTGATCTGCAGCAGCTCGATATACTTGTCTGCGATCTCGTTCTGTCTGCTCATTGGAAGCAGCTTAAACATTCCGCGCTTTGCCTGCATTGCCAGAATTATATTTTCTCGTACAGATAAGTCTGCGATAATGCCCTCTGCCTTTCTGTCGTCCGGAAGAAGTCCCATTCCAAGATTCATCGCATCAATCGGCGCATTGATCTTTGCCTCTTTTCCGTTGACAAACAGCTTACCTGTCTGGTTTTTATCCGCTCCATAGATGACACGCGCCAGCTCACTGCGTCCCGAGCCAAGCAGACCTGTCAGTCCCACGACCTCACCCTTATGTATCTGTAAATCAAACGGCTTGATCTTTCCCTTGTGGCTCATGCCCTGCGCATCGATAACCACCGGCACATTGGTGAAATCCTTCTTCTCTTCTGATTTTACAGCTGCAAGGTCATCAAAATCCTTGCCCATCATCGCTGCAACCAGCTTTACCCTTGGCAGCTCCTCAATCGGATATTCTCCGACCAGTATGCCGTTCCGGAGCACTGTGATCCGGTCACAGACTGCGTATACCTGCTCCAGAAAGTGTGTCACAAACACAATCGCCACACCCTTTTCCTTCAGCTGCCGCATAAGAACGAACAGCTTTTCAACCTCATGGTCATCCAGGGAGGATGTCGGCTCGTCTAAAATCAGTACCTTACAATCCATATCCACCGCTCTTGCAATCGCAATCATCTGCTGGAGCGCCAGTGAATACTCTTCCAGATTTTTGGTTACGTCAATATCAAGATCCAGGCTCTTAATAATCCTGTTGGATTTTGCTGTCATCGTCTTCCAGTCGATGGTTCCAAGCTTTGTCTTCGGCTCCCTGCCGATAAATAAATTTTCTGCCACACTCAAATTCGGGCAAAGATTGACTTCCTGATACACCGTGGATATGCCCTTTTTCTGTGCATCCAGGGTCGAATGATTGACCACCGGTTCATCGATCCCGTCAACGCGTATTTCTCCCGCATCGAACGCGTTGATTCCGGTCAGACACTTGATCAGTGTAGATTTCCCGGCACCATTTTCTCCCATCAGTGCCATGATCTCGCCCTTCCGCAGTGTAAGATCCACATTGTCCAGTGCCTTTACGCCCGGAAATGTCATGGTAATCCCCCGCATGGTCAGTACCACATTATGCTCCATTTTACTCCACCCTTTCCTTAAAATTGGGAGAGACCAACGGGCCTCCCCCATTACAAATTCCCTGTCTGTGAAGCAGCTTCTTCTCTGTCCCTGCTATAATGTTTGTCCTGTTGCCAGACCGTCTTAATACTGTGCGTCAACGATCTCCTGTGTAACCACGGTAAGCTCCTGCTCCTCGCCGTTTACCGTGATGGATGAAAGGATGTCCTCATTTACATACCAGTGCTCAACCATGTATACTTCCTTGTCAGGTGTGCTGCCGGACTCTAACTGCTGGATAACATCCTCTACAAACGGAGCTGCAAGCGGGTTGCACTCGAAGTCTGCATTGATGTCGCCGGACATTACATACTCAAGACCTGCGGTGCAGGCATCGAAGGAAATCAGGATCACGTCTCCGTCCACACCATAGGAGATACCTGCTGCCTTCATGGCATCCATCGCACCAAATGCCTCGTTATCGTTCTGGCATACCACTACATTGAACTGTCCCTCGTAGCTCTTGATGTAAGACTCCATAACCTCCTGTCCACCAGCCTGTGTGAAATCACCGGTCTGGGAATCCAGAATGTTCCAGCCGTTTGCATCTGCGATCTCCTTGAAGCCGTCCGTACGTCCGATCTGTGCGGAAGCACCGGTTGTTCCCTCGATAACGAGCACGTTCACGTCGCTGATGCCCTTTGCATCCGTGTAAGCCTTTAACCACTCACCTGCTGCAAGACCCTCATTCTTGAAGTTGGAGCCTACCCATGAAATATATTTGTCCGAATCATCAATCGTACGGTCAATGACGATAACCGGAATACCTGCCTCCTCGCACTCTGTCAGTACCGTGTCCCAGCCTGTCGATACGATCGGGTCGATGATGATGTAATCCACATCCTGCTCGATGAAGCCACGTACTGCCTCCAGCTGGACTGCCGAATCCTGGTCGCAGTCAACGAACTGGAGATCATATCCGTTCTCTGCCGAGAAGATGGACTGTGCGGAATTCGTGGATGCGGTACGCCAGTCAGACTCATGGCCAACCTGTGCAAAGCCGATTTTGATTACATCCCCGTCAGCTGCGTCTGCCGCATCTGCTGCGTCAGAAGCATCCGCTGCTTCGCTGTCCGCTGCCGTATCTGCGTCTGTTGCATCTGCTGCCGTTGTGTTGCTGCTGTCAGCAGCCTCCTCGCTTCCGCAGCCTGCCAGTAAGGTTGCGCCCATTGCCATGCACATCAGTACACTCACTAACTTTTTTTTCATTTTAAAAACCTCCCAAAGTTTTTATTAGATTTGGTTAAGTCCTTAACCATGTACCTATTATAGCTTTCGGACGGTTTAAAAAATACCGACTGGCTTTTGAAATAAGTAAAATTTTTTACTAAATTATGAACAGCTCATTCACAATTTTGCCGTATTTTCCTCAAAAGGTGTAATTTTTTTGGAAATGTTGCGTTTTCTTTTGATTTTCTCTGCCCGGCACGGAATCCGCACCCAGATCTCGGTGCCCTGCCCGTAGGTGCTCTGTATCTTCAGTCCGTACTCCCTGCCATAATTGAGCTGGATACGCTGGTTGACATTGAACAGTCCGAAGCCGCCCGTCTCCTCCTGCTCCGGCTCCTGCTCCCCGTCGCGGAGCATGGCGCACACCTGCGCAAGCCGCGCACCGTCCATTCCGATTCCGTCATCCTGCACCTTGAAAATCATGACATCCTGGCAGAGTACACCGGACACCCGGATATGTCCGCCGCCGCGCTTGTTCTTGATGCCGTGGTAGAGCGCATTCTCCACAAGCGGCTGGAGCGTCAGCTTGATGATCTCATATTCATAGAGTTCCTCCGGAATCGCAATCTCATATTCCAGTATATCCCTGTAGCGGAACTGCTGGATCTCTAAGTAGCTGCGGATGTGCTGCTCCTCCTCCTTTACCGTGATGAACTCCCGCCCCTTGCTTAAGGTTGTCCGAAAAAAGCTTGACAGGGACGACACCATCCTCACGACCTGCTCCGTGTCCTTCGACTCCGCGAGCCAGATGATGTTGTCCAGTGTATTGTACAGAAAATGCGGGTTGATCTGCTCCTGCAGCACGCGCAGCTCCGCCGCGCGCAGATTCAGCTCCTCCACGCGTATATCCTCCACGAGATGCCCGATCTCCTCCACCATCTGGTTAAAGCTGCTGTTCAGAACCGAGAGCTCATCCAGCTCCTCGTCCTGCGCCCGGATCGCAAAATCCCCGCTTCCCGCTGCCTGCGCAGCCTCACACAGCCGCTGGATGGGCTCCGTGATGCCCCGCACAATCCTCCTGCTGACCATCCATGCCCCGAGCAGTATCAGGACGAGAATCACTGTGATCGCCGTGATGGCACTCTCCACATCCGCGCGGATTCCCATCCGCAGCTCCTCCATGTTCGTTGTCTCATAGTAGATATAATACTGGATCTGCTCCTGTATCAGCTCCGTCAGGACGCGGATATTCAGATCCAGACGCTCCATGTTCGTCTCATAAAGCCCGGTCACAAGCGCATCCTTCTCGATCTCCTCCACACGATCCTCCAGCGTGTCAAGACTCTTTAGTATGCTTGACAGCCGGTTCGCGGCGTACTCGGAATCTGCCTCCTCATAGAGCTCGCCGAACACCTCCCGCGCGGCCTGTATCATCCGGTGCGGCTGCTCCGTGTCCACCAGCTCCTCGGCACGCTCCGAATTGACTACGATAATATACATCACGTAGTCCATGTCCTCCTTGAAATTGATGTTGTACGCGTTTGCCTTTGTGATTCTCCTGACAATCCCGTCATACTCGGAGGAAATCTTGTTCGTCATAATCAGAAGATACGCCAGAAGTATGGTCAGCGGCACCACACAGATCAGCAGCAGCATATAGAGCCTGCTCTTTAGTGAAAACCCTCTCTTCAATATCCATCTCCCCTTTTACCCTCTGCTGCGGTACTCACCCGGTGTGCAGCCCTGCGTCTTCTTGAACAGGTTGCTGAAATAATGCGCATCCCGGTAGCCCACCTCAAAGGCAATCTCCGTTACCTTCTTTCCCGTCGTCCTGAGCAGCTCCTTCGCTTTTTCCATGCGGATTCTTGTAAGATATTCTACGAACGTCTCTCCCATTTCCTGACCGAATACCGTGCTGAAATGGCTCGGACTCAGATTTACCTCCGCTGCGACCATATTCAGGGAAATCCCGTCCTTCTCAAAATGATCGTTGATGTAGGTCTTTGCCTTCTGCATGATGCCGTCGTATTTTCCGTCCACCGCCTCACTGCGCAAATCCAGCACCGCCGAAAAAAGCTTCTTAATATATTCCCTGGTCTGCTCAACCGTGGTCAGGTAGGCTGCCATCTCCTTCGCATCGCCGCACCGCTCCACGAGATCCCTGCTCTTGTAACCGCTCTTCTCCAGAACGGAAACCGCCGTCACATACAGATCCATCACCACGTACTGGCGCAGGAAGATAGACTTTACATTGCCGTCCCCGAGCTGTGCAAAGTAATCCTCCACGAAGCCGGACACCTCCTCCCTAGTGCCCGTGTACAGAAAAGCCTCTGCCTGCCGCTGACTCAGGCTGGAGATATTCAGCTCCCCGAGCTTTACATCCTCCAGAACCTCCGCCGCAGTCTCCCCCGGCGTCTCCTCCTCAAGGATCTGGTTGCGCTCTACCGAATAGCGTCTGGAAAAGCACAGGTTGGTCTGCCGGTAGCACTGCTGCAGCTCGCTGAAACGCTCCACCGGTGTCCCGAGCGCCGCGACATACTCCACCGCCGTCTCTCTCCGGAAATACTCTGCCAGCAGGCTTTTTACCTGCTCTGTCGTCTCCGCGAGAGACTGCTGCCCTGTGCCCTTCAGCACAAAATCGTACTCCGCCCGGCCCTGCTTTGCGACAATCAGATTGCCGGACTGCTCCATGTACTTCTCCAGCTCCTGCTCGAAGGCTTTTATCTTCTCCGGCAGGACATCCTCCTTCTCCTCGGAGAACAGCTGGAGCATCATGATATTGTACTGCTCCGCAATCAGCTCAAGTCCCAGTTCCTTCGCCTCCTGGAACACCGACGCATAGGTATGCTTTCCGGAGACCATGTGCCGGAACAGCCGCTGCCTGCCGGCAGATCTCACCTCCTCCGGCGTCTGCTGCTTCTGCTTCCCGCGCTCCTCCTCGATCTTCTGACCGATCTTCTTGAGTGTCCCGATCAGCTGTGCACCCGTGACCGGCTTCACCAGATAATCCGTGATTCCGATGTCGATTGCCTCTTTTGCATACTGGAACTCGTCATACCCGCTCAGGAGTATGATCTTGGTCTCCGGCAGCTCGTGCTTCACGAGACGGCTCAGCTCCAGTCCATCCATGAACGGCATCTTAATGTCCGTGATCAGAATATCCGGTCTCGTCTTCTGGATGATCGGATAGGCGAGCTCCCCGTCGCCCGCGTCACCGACAAATTCAAAGCCTTCACCCTGCCAGTCGATGTTGTTCTTTATGCCCTCCCGCATAACGATCTCATCTTCCGCTAAAAAAACCTTTAACATATGAAATTCCCCTCAATACATTTTCCTGTAAAAACCATTGTAAATTCATTTTATCACACCTGCGAACAAAAAACACAGAAGATTTTGGCTGTCCGGGATGCCTATCACCGGATTCTGCTCGATGCAGTCGATACCCTCGTGCAGAAATGTCCCCCCGCATACGCAGGACTTCCGGCGCTCAGGGAACGCATCTATTTAGGTATCCAGCTTCTGGAAAGCTTTGCGCACACCCAGCTGGCGACTTCCCTCTGCAGTCAGTTTGATATGGAATCCATGCAGACACTCTGCCTCCGGATTGCAGTGGAGCTGCTGACACCGCCGCATCAGACGGGATCCGATACGGCAGTGTCATGTTCACACTAATCTTATGAAAACGCCCTGCGGTCTTAAGCTTCCGTGCTCCAATCCGTTCGCGAACAGGCAGTCCTCCGGCTCCGGCAGTCCCCGCTCCCCTGTCCGCACCGGTTCCTCCCCGGCGTTAATGCAGACCTCCAGCGTTTTTTGTCCTTCTTTTTTCTTATAATAATGTAACAATCTGGAATCCTCTCTGACATCCCATACCACTTTTCCGCTCCTTGTCTGCGGATACTGCCTGCGCATCGCAATCAGCTGCTTTACCTGTCCGGTCAGTTCCGCAAAGCTGCCCGCATCGATCTCCTCCCACGGCATGCACTTCCGGTTCGCCTTTGTTCCGCCTCCGTCCATACCGATCTCGGTGCCGTAGTAGATGCCCGGCGCGCCCTGCATGGTGAACAGAACTGTAAGCTGTGCCAGAAACATATCCGCATTTCCGTGGCATCTCTCCATCAGACGATCCGTATCATGGGAATCTAACAGATTAAACAGCACGCGGTTCACCTGCTCGTAGTACATGCTGTAGCACTGGTTGATGCCATGCATAAAATCCGTACCACTCTGTGTCTTATCTGCCCAGAAGTTATTCACGCACGCCAGAAACGGGTAGTTCATCGTCGAATCATACTCGTCGCCGAGCAGCCATGGGAAAGCATCATGCCAGATCTCGCCGAGCAGGAAAAGCTTTGGATTGCACTTTTTCAATTCCAGACGCAGATGTTTTAAAAATGCATGTGAAATCTCGTTGCCGACATCGAAACGGATTCCGTCAACCTTCCATTCACATACCCAGTGCTTCGCAATGCCGGTAAGATACTCCATCACATCCGGCTCGCTGGTATCAAATTTTGGCATATTGTCGACAAACGCAAACGAAAAATAATCCCCCCGCTTCGTCGCATGGGTCTGCGCATCGATCGGCCAGCGGTTCACGCAAAACCAGTGGTAATAGTCAGACTGCGGCCCCTTTTCCAGCACGTCCTGCCAGAGCGCGCACTTCGCTCCGCAATGATTAAATACCGCATCGATCATCACACGAAGTCCGAGCGCATGCGCCTCCGCAATCAACGTCTTCAGTTCTTCCTCCGTGCCGATATCCGGCTCCACGCTGTGGTAGTCGATCGTGTCGTACCGGTGGTTGGAATCCGACCACAGAATCGGATTTAAGTAAATACCTCCGACGCCGAGGTCTGCAATATAGGCAAGGCGGCTGCGGATTCCCGCCAGATCACCCCCGTAAAACTCCTTCCAGGTTGCATCCTCCTGACAAGCCCATTCCCGGCAGGAATGACGCTTTTCTCCTGGATTTTTTCTACAGAAACGATCCGGGAAAATCTGATACCACACGATATTCTCCGCCCATTCCGGCACCTTCATAACATCTGCCCGGTTCATCCACGGATAGATAAAACGCTGGATCATCCGGTCCGCAGGAAAATTCTCTCCCGCTTTCACAAATCCATCCTCATACAGGCAGACGCTCTCCCCGCCTCCGGTGATCTCAAAATGGTACTTGACTCTGCGGTACGCCGGTGTGAGGACGGCACTATATACATTTCTGTGCGCCAGTTCCCGCTCCAGTTCCATCGGCACCCGCTCGCCTTGCCAGTTCTGCTCGTTCTCGGCAATCCCGGCAGAATACGGGTCGCCCGCCCAGAGGATCACCTCGTCCACATCTTTTCCTGTCTGAATACTTATTTTTAAGTGTCTCTCATCAAGCGGATAGCAGTCTAAAAAATACGCCCGATGTGTAATTTCTGCCAGATTCATAGTTTTCCCCCTGTACAAATTTGCTGCAGATCTCCTGTCAGCTGCTCCGGGAATTCCGGATTTCTATTCTACGCACAGTATATCTCTGCGAGGGGAATTTTTCTCACACTATCAATCGCGTAACCTGTACAAAACAATCATTTTTTCTTTCACTTCTATCACAGCATCCGGCCGGAAAGCAGTTCGCTTCCCTCTTCGTAATCCAGGTTCTCATATGCCGCATGCAGTTCTGTCAACAGTTCCCGTTCCTCCGCTGTCAGATGGGCACGCGCAAACCGGGAAAGTCCCTGCTCAATCCCGTTTAAATCACACGCATCAAAAGCTTCCCTAAGCTGCGCCAGAATCTGCTGCTTTTCCTCCGGTATGTCCTCTGCCGTGGCTGCGCCTTCCCCCTGTATCTCCTGCGGCAGATTCTTTAATTCATCCTCGACACTCTCTAACGTGTGCCGGATCGTCTCCAAAAACTCTGTCATATGCTTTTCCATGTACCGGATATTTTCTGTCTTTGCCGCCATTTCCATGATTTCTGCGCTCTCGCTTAACGCCTGTCTGCCGATCTGCTGGCTGGCACCCTTGATTCCGTGCACTTTCGTTCCGAAAAGCTCCAGCTGCTCCGGCACATAGCCCGGCAGTTCTGCTGCAAGCGATCCCGTCTCCTGCAAAAACGTCTGCAAGAGACGGCGGTATGCCCCATGGTTCATCTGCGCGTGAAGCAGGAAATCCCTGCGCTCTGCGACAGGCAGATAAGTCTCAATCACTTTCTTTAGCTCTGACACATCGATCGGCTTGTCCAGATACGCCGTAAATTCCGGTCTGCGATTCCGATGCTTTAACTCCGCGGTAATATCAGCAGTCATAAGTACCATTGGGATATCGCAAAACTGGCGGATCTCCTTCGCCGCTTCATCGCCATTTTTTTCCGGCATCCTCTGATCCAGAAAAATCAGCTGATACTCCTTCCGCGCTGCCGCCTCCACAGCCTCCTTTCCGTTGCGCACAACATCCAGTGTAAACCGCCACGGCGCTGCGAGTTCCTGGAAAATCTCCTGATTGATCCGCATATCATCCGCGAGCAGAACATGTGCCCCCGGATAGATCCATGTCGGCTGGATCCGCTCCGTATAGACCACTGACTCGCGCAGCAGACTGTCCGTCGTATAGCACACCGCATCATGCAGGGTGCTTCCGCACACCTTCTGCCGGATTTCCACGGTAATCGTGGTTCCCCTGGTGCCGTTGCTCTCGGCGCGGACACTGCCTCCCATACGGTTTGCAAGTTCCTTTACAATGCTAAGTCCCAGTCCGTTTCCCGACTGTCCGCTCTCTGCCGCATAGCTCACATACGAATCAAATCCCTGCCGCAGCTGTTCGCTTGTCATTCCGGTGCCGGTGTCCGACACCCTGCAGTGGACCATCACATCCGAGGAATCCCGGATTGCCTCACAGGTAATCACACAGCGGATCTCGCCCTCCTCTGTGAACTTGACCGCATTTGCGAGCAGATTCTGCAAAATTTCCCGGACGCGCATGGCATCCCCATACATTTTCTCCGGGAATTCTCCCTGTATACAGGCCTCAAACCACACCCTCTTCGACTGCAGATTGATGACACACATGTGTGCCACCTCCTCGAGCACCTGATCCAGCCGGTAGCACTCCGCCATCAGCTCGAACTTTCCTGCCTCAATTCTGGAATAGTCAAGAATCGCATTCACCTGTTCCACAAGGCTGTTCCCAGCTCCCTTGATGTGAAGCAGGAGTGCACGGTCACTTGCCGTGAGTTCCTTGCGGCTGCTTAAAATATCCGTGATTCCGATGATGGCGTGCAGCGGGCTTTTCAGGTCATGGCTCATCTGCGCGAGGAAATCACTTTTCCGCGCCGTCTGCATCTCTGCTTTTCCCTTTAATGCCTGCATCAGCTGCGTCTCTTTTTTCGGGCTGGTAATATCCCAGGCACCGAGAATATATCCACGAAGCCTCCCTGAATAGTACACCGGCGTACACTGACACTGATAATACTGTCCGTTCTTCTCGATCTCCCGGCTCTTTTTTCCCTCCTGTATGGACTTCGCCAGCTCCTCCGCCTCCTGCATGTATCCGCGGTGCCTGCGGCTGTTTCTCTCATACAACTGCATCGGACCCGCAAACAGACTTCTGCCGCTGCGGTTCGCATCAACGCAGTAAAAATTGGTATCCAGCAGTACCACTGCCGTATCCGAGTCATCGTACAGCCGCTCACGCAGAAGCTCGCCCGTATCCATCAGCTGATCCGTCTGGATCAGATAATGAACCGCACCGCAGACACCGGTTGTAGCTGCCAGCATCAGAAGATTGCCCGGAATAGTAAAAAACTTTTCCGCGCACATCGCTGCTGCATTCACGAGCAGCACAATATAGAGCAGATTAGCAATCTGATGCTCATGCATGGTCAGGGAACGGCGCAGATAGGCGTAGGTTCCCATTGCAACGATCGCCGCCGTACATCCGATTAAGTAAATTCTGAAATAAATGTGATAGATTTCCGGCTGCCGGTAGCGCATAAAAACAATCACATTCAGCGCGAGCAGCACACAAAACATAATCCACTGCACCCCGTAGGGGATATGGATTTTCAGAAAATCCATGATATAGATAAGAATCAGATAAAGCACCTGAATTAAGAGCATGTCCTTCAAACGCCCGAACAGTTCTGTCTGTCCGGTGAGCGTAAGGACAACCTGATAGAAATTATATACACCGATCAGTCCGACCAGCAGCGGCAGCAGCCTGTGCTGTCTGGAATATGCACCGGAAGTGGCATATTCCTGCAGTACATACAGCGTATAACAAAGACATATTATCTGAACCAATAATATCATTCAATCTCACTCCGCCCCATCAGAATCCTCTTAATCTCTGTCTTGACAAAGACCGGCTTGTACGGTCTTACAATGTAACCTGCCGCATCCAGATTCCGGCACAGCGTGACCGTCTGTCTGTCGCAGAGCGCCGTGACGAACAGGATCGGCACCGTGTGATCCGTCATCTCCATAATGCGTTTGGCCGTCTCGATACCGTCCATCTCCGGCATATCGATATCCATCAGCACCAGATCCGGCGCCGGATGTTTTTTCAAATACAGCAATGCCTGGTGACCGGATTTCATCAGGATGACATCATATAACGGCTCTAAAATGCCACGCAGCATCTGCAGATTCGTCTTCATATCGTCCACAACCATGATCCGGCAGCGTACCGGCGGGCGTATCATCTCGTTGCGCTCCTTTTCTGCCTCTTCCGTGGAGAAGCCGGATTCCGTCTTCATACGCAATGTAATATGGTAGTTCGCTTCGTTGGACAGATCCAACAGTTCCCCGTCCATCAGACGCACTACGGGTCTTAAATTATGTACGCCAAAATTCTCATAGATGATGGCTTCTCTTCCATCGGAAAGCGTAACCATCGTTCCCTTCGGATAGAGCGGCACATACTTTAGAAGTGTCTCCACTACCTCGCGGTCAAACATGATGCCGCAGCCGCCCATCAGATACTCTGTCGCCTCGTACGGTGCGTATGGCTCCTTGTACGGGCGCCTGGACGTAAGTGCATCATAAACATCCGCCACGTGCAGAATCCTGGTAAACATCGTCTGCTGCGCGCCTTCCAGCCCGTCCGGGTATCCGCTTCCGTCCACATTTTCATGGTGATGCAGCACGGCCTCCTTGATATGCGCAGAAATATCCCACCGCTCACTGATCATCTGGTACGACAGTGTTGCGTGGGATTTCATAATCAGATATTCTTCCTGTGTCAGACGTCCCGCCTTGTTTAAGATCTCATCCGGGATCTGCAGCTTTCCGAGGTCATGAAGCAATGCCGCAGTCACAAGATGCCCCAGCTCCACTTCACTCATCCCCATACCCATTCCAATGACGCCGCAGTATACCGCCACGTTCACAGAATGTGCGTAAGTGTAATCGTCGTAGCTTCTTAAGTCCGTAAGATCAAGAGACACATTTCCGCAGGATAAAATCTCCTCCACCATGCGTCTGGCAATCAACTTACATCCGTCAATGTCGCAGGCACGGATGCGCTCCTGTCCCTCCTGCCTTAACTGCGGCGTAATCACACTCTCAATCGTGATGCCCTCTGAAAGTTTATCTTCTATATATATACCGTCGAATCCGTAAGCTTCCAGTTTTTCCAGATAGCTCTCCGTCAATTCGCAATGGCAGCCAATCAACGTTCTTCCGACGGAATCATAAAGGTCGGCTGCAAGAACCATGCCCGGTTCTGCCTCCCTGAGTGGTACATAACGCATAACATTCCTCCTACCTTTCACTGTACCAAGCCGACCTCATAAAGTCAATGAAACTTTTGACCTTATTTTCTAGGATTCGACAGAAACCACCTCGTAATCCTGATCCTCAACCGCCTTCTTTAAGACCTCATCCGCCACGTCGCTGCTAAGCGTCACAACCGCGTTTCCTGCCTCGTGGCTGACTACAGCCTCCTGCACGCCTTCTACCGCTTCGAGTGCCTTCTTGACTCTCGCCTCACAGTGTCCACACATCATACCGTTAATCTTCATTGTCTTTTTCATTGTCTCATTCTCCTTTTTTTGATTTGTTTCTGATTTCTTCTCCAAAGCGTCATCCGGCTCCTTCGCCGCAGCTGCGGCGGTCTGCCCTGTCACCGTATTTTTGATCCTGCGGTCTTTTCCGACGTCATACATCCGGAACAGATTCAGGCGCAGCGCGTTGGTCACAACACAGAAGCTGGATAAGCTCATGGCTGCCGCACCGAACATCGGGTTTAACTGCCAGCCGAACAGCGGAATCCACACGCCTGCCGCAAGAGGAATGCCGATAATATTGTAGAAAAATGCCCAGAACAGATTTTCATGAATATTGCGCAGGGTTGCGCGGCTCAAGCGGATTGCCGCAGGCACATCCGACAGGCGGCTCTTCATCAGCACGACATCCGCGGCATCAATGGCAATATCCGTTCCGGCGCCGATCGCCATTCCGATATCCGCCCTTGTAAGCGCCGGCGCGTCATTGATTCCATCGCCGACCATGACCACTTTGCCCTTTTTCTGCAGTTCTCTTACCACCTGCTCCTTGCCGTCCGGAAGCACGCCGGCAATCACCTCGTCCACGCCTGCCTCTTTTCCGATCGCCTGCGCCGTCCGCTCATTGTCGCCGGTCAGCATCACCACATAGATTCCCATGTTCTGCAGTTCTGCCACCGCACGCGGGCTGTCCTCCTTGATGACATCCGCCACGGCGATTACGCCGAGCAGCTTCTCATCCTTTGCAAAAAACAGCGGCGTCTTGCCCTGCATGGCGAGCTGCTCTGCCTGCCGCTTCATGGCATCGGACACCTTCACGTGCTGCTCGATAAAGATGAGATTGCCGCCGTAAAGCCGTCTTCCATCCCGCACACCGGTCAGACCGTTGCCCGGAAGCGCCATGAAATCGGTCAGCATATCTTCTAAGCCGTCCGCTCCGCCAGATGCTCCGTCTGCCGCAGACGCCCTCTTCCCGCCGGACTGCGCCTTTGCCCCGGCCTGCTCCTTCACGTAGACAAGAACGGCCTTTGCAAGCGGATGCTCGCTCTTCTGCTCCAGAATCCCTGCCGCATGCAGCAGCTCCTCCGCCGGAACGCCTTCCGCCGGAAGGACATCCGTAACCCGCGGCTCTCCGCTCGTGATGGTTCCGGTCTTATCGAGCGCTACAATCTGCATTTTTCCGGTCTCCTCCAGAGAGACTGCCGTCTTGAACATAATACCGTTCTTAGCACCCATGCCGTTTCCGACCATGATGGCTACCGGAGTGGCAAGTCCGAGCGCACACGGGCAGCTGATGACCAGAACAGAGATCGCTCTCGCCAGCGCAAAGCCGACCGGCTTTCCGGCAAGCAGCCACACAATCAGTGTCACGATCGCAATTCCAATGACCGTCGGTACAAATACGCCCGATACCTTATCGGCAATCTTGGCAATCGGCGCCTTGGTCGCCGCGGCATCGCTGACCATCTGGATGATCTGGGATAAGGTTGTATCCTCGCCGACTCGCGCCGCCTCGCATTTTAAAAAGCCGGACTGGTTCACGGTCGCCGCGGAGACTTCATCTCCCTCCGCCTTGTCCACCGGTATGCTCTCGCCGGTCAGCGCCGCCTCATTCACGGCACTGCTGCCCTCGAGGATGATACCGTCCACGGGTATGTTCTCCCCCGGGCGCACCACAAAGACGTCTCCCTTTTTGACCTGCGCCACCGGAACCTCCTGTTCCACGCCGTCACGCACGATGGTGGCTGTCTTCGGTGCCAGGCTCATCAGGCTCTTGAGCGCATCGGTCGTCTTGCCTTTTGACCGCGACTCGAGCATTTTTCCGACCGTGATCAGCGTCAAAATCATCGCCGCCGATTCAAAGTAGAACTCGTGCATGTAGCTCATGACCCCGTCCATATCGCCGCGCACCTGTGCATCGGTCATTGCAAAGAGCGCGTAGGTACTGTAGCCGAACGCTGCCGTTGCCCCCAGCGCTACCAGTGTGTCCATATTCGGCGCCCGGTGCCAGAGACTCTTGAATCCGCTGATAAAGAACTTCTGGTTGATGACCATGATCACCACCGTCAGCAAGAGCTGTACCAGCCCCATCGCCACATGGTTTCCTTCAAAGAACGCCGGCAGCGGCCATCCCCACATCATATGTCCCATGGAAAAATACATCAGCACTGCCAGAAAGCCTACCGAAGTCACCAGTCTCTTTTTTAAAAGAGGCGTCTCCCGGTCCTTTAACATCTCTTCCTGCGGCATCGCCTCCGCCGCTCCCGCGGTTTCCGCGCCGCCCCGCTTCTTCTCGGCAGCGCCGTATCCGGCGTTCTCAACCGCCCGGATGATCTCCTGCGGCGCCGCGGTTCCCTCGACGCCCATGGAATTCGTCAGAAGACTCACCGCGCAGGATGTCACACCCGGCACCTCCGACACTGCTTTTTCCACGCGCGCGCTGCACGCCGCACAGCTCATTCCCGTCACTGTATATTGCTTCATCTTCCTCCCTCTCCCATCTATTTCATCAATTTCTGGAGCACCGTCACCAGTTCGTCGACAGTCTCCTCCCTGCCCTCGCGGATATCATTCGTCACGCAGGTCTTGATATGATTGGCGAGAAGCACCTTGTTAAAACTGTTGAGCGCCGCATTCACAGCCGCCACCTGTACCAGAATATCCGTACAGTAAGCATCCCGCTCCACCATTCCCTTAATTCCGCGAATCTGTCCCTCGATGCGGTTTAAACGGTGAATCATATCCTTGTATTCTTTCTCTGACCGTTCCTTTGTCTTATGGGAACAGCAGCATTCCTTTTCCTCTGCCATACGCTTTGCCCTCTTTCTTACTATTTACCCGCAAGTCTGTTTCTATTCCTCATTTGCAGGCTCATTATATACCCCATTGGGGTATATTGCAAGTGTTTTATTGTGTTATTTTTCTCATCAAAAAAATCCCGGCCTGTCCAACCGGACCAGCCAGGATCTTTTGGGAATCTGCCGTCATGCGGCAGTCTCTTTTATTTATCCGCAAACCCTCTCCAGAATCTCTGTAAGTGCACTTCCGCTGCTGGTATGGCTTCTCACCACATCCGCATTGCAGCGCTCCGCCTCTGCCACCGCACACCGTACCATCTTATGTGATACGGTGTTGGTGAAGAGAATGATCAGATCCGGTGATCCGATCTGGTTCCCGAGCTTTGCCGGCATCTGTGTAAATACCTTCGCTTTACAGTTATGTTCCTTACAGATCTTTTTGTACTGGCAGACCATGCGGTCATGTCCACCTACAATCACAACGCTCATAACTACACCGCCGCAAGCTGCTTACCGAGATCAGTGCAGGCAGCCACAGCCTCATCGTCCGGTGCCTCCTTACAGATCACGCCTTCGCCGTTTAATACATTCGCACCTGCGGATGACATGCGGTCTACCCAGTCACGCATCCACTGCCCGTCTCCCCAGCCATAGGAACCGAACAGACCGATGGTCTTGCCTGCCGCAAATCCTTCCACCTCGGTTACGAAAGGCTCCATCTCGCCCTCCTCAAGAACCTCAGCCCCCATTGCCGGGCATCCGAGTGCAAATGCCTTTGCATTCTTTAATTCATCTGTAGAGACGCTGCTTACGTCCACCACTGCGGCTTCCTTACCTGCTGCAGTGATTCCGACACCGACTGCCTCTGCCATCGCCTGTGTATTTCCTGACTGTGACCAGTATACTACATAAATCTTATCCAACACTTTTCCCTCCTGCTATATCTCTGTATTCTGCTATGTAAGTTAGTCTTAACTAACTTTAGCTATACTATACTAAATAAGAAGGGTTTCGTCAAGTGCAGTAAATGAAATATTTTTCTCATTAGAAAACTGCTATTCCACTTCATCCGCGAACTTCGTCAGGTAGCGCTGATTCTCCTCAAATTCGCAGGTACTCGCATTGTCAAGCACCCTGCGCCCGTACAAAACGCGCTTTTTCTCCACAGGGATCGGCAGTGTTGCCGTGCCGTTCTCCGTCTCATAGGAGACTTCGTCAATCCCCGTCTCGCCAAGTGCCCGATATGCACCATACAGCGTGTGATCCCTGTATCCGTTCACCATCTCCCAGTAGAGAGCATACTTGTCACTGGTTAGTCCATACAAATCCAACGTATTATATAGTCCACTGTAATTACGTTCTATATACTCCCGCTCACACCAGTCCAGATGATAGGCATCGCCGGAATATTTTCCCTCATCCACAGCGGTAGCAATCAGCGCCCACAGAACCGAGAACACGAAAAACAGCGCTATCACACATCCTGCAAACTTTACTGCCAGCATCGGCATACTTACCTCATAGTTTCCGGTCTCATCTGAAAATTTCCACATCATTTTCAGATTCTTAATCTTCTTCATATTCCCAGCCCTCTCTCTCAAAGATCCGGCGTACCAGTTCGTCCACCTTCTCCGAATCACGTTCCATGCCCATCAGCTCTGACAGTTCTTCCTCCGACATTCCAAAGGTGCCAAGCAGTGCTGCTGCCACGTCCTGTTTCATGTCATTGTAATATTCCTTGTTTTCTTCATATTCCAGCTTGCGGTAGGAATCCCCCGTCTCTCTTTCCAGGATATTCTTTCCCGCCCAGAGTACATACTTTACATCGTTCGGACTGATCTGCTGCCCGGCCGGCCAGTCCAGCACCTGCTGGATCTGAAACAGGTCTCTCAAAAAGGCGTGATAATCATCATACAGCCGGACGCGCTCTGTATATTTTTTAAACTCCTCCTGTCCATATACCTGATGGGATTTCAGATAATCGTAAAGACCGACATAATCCTCCGCCGTAAACAGTTCTTCTGCCTCCTGCACAGATGCCTGGTTGTGCTGGCGGGTAATGTGAATCCCCTCCAGCCCAAACACAATCGCCAGCACCAGAAATGTAAGCGCTGTCACTGCCGTAATCACCAGCAGAATCACATTCATCACCTTATCTGCAACATACAGTGGCATGGAGTGAATCACCCTGGCTTTCGTAAGCAGCGTCTCCTTTCGCGCCAGATTTTCCTCATTTTCCCATTTTTCGCCAAGCGGATTCACCTCTCCACAATATGGGCATTTCAGTTCTTTCGCCGGATAATCATATCCGCATTTTTTACATATCATCTTCGCACACGCCCTCGCTTTTATTCCGTAAGATGGGAAAATGCCCGCTCCTGCATCATCCGCTCCAGATTGCTCTGATTATCTTTGTCTGATGGATCATACCCGTCCATCACTTCCTTTATCTCTTCCTCTGCCAATTCATAATGCTCATTTAAATACGCAGAGCAATACTCCCGGTAATAAGCGACTGCCTCCTGTTCTTCATATTTATAATCAGCCGCTTCACTTTTCTGGCAGACAATAAGTGCATCTATGATATAGCTCACATCGCTCAGTCCAGTTGGTTTTTTCTCACGGATAATTCTCTCCAGATACTCTCCCTCAGGTGTTATCAGATAATCCTTTGTATCGTTTTCCAGTGTCTCTACCAGCCGGTACTTGCGAAATGCTTCACCATACAATGTATTGTGCTTTTTCATATAAGTACAGATTCCGCTGTAGTCCTGCTGCTGATACATCTTCTCCAGCTTTTCGAGTACTGCCTGCTCTCTGTTATCCGAAGCAACCGTATGAATACGCATGGCCACATATATACCGGCACTAATCAAAAGTCCCGCCACAATCACAGTAATCAGAACCTTCGCCGCCATAGACATCCCTGCTTTCGCCACCCGCTGGGGCTTCTCCTCCCACTGCTGCTTCTCTCTTTTTAAGTCATTGATCGTATCCTCGTGCACCTGCACAGATTTTTCAAAGTTGTCGCCACCACAGTACGGGCAGCGCGGTGCATCGTCTGCATATGACGCACCGCAGTTATTACATACAATCATCCTTTCTCCCTCCGGTGTCTCACAGAACTCCTCTTCAAGTAACACCCTGTATTGCTCTTTGTCTATTATATCAGTTTTTTGCTGTATAGGAAGCATTTTCCTATGAGCCGAAAAAGAGGGGCAGTCGCTTGAAACGGGCAGCCCCTTTTGACGTGAGAAGGAATAGGAAAAGAAGCACATCCTACCGATTTCTGATGGAAATGCAGATGGAATATTCGTTTGAGAAAAATGTGAGCATTTCTTCCGGCTGAATGTTTGCATCGGATTCCGTGTCTCTTCCACGTTTGGACAATCCGACGGGTGCATGTCCGACACACCGGAGA
>ERZ827469.1195-NODE-1195-length-24310-cov-3.524510_pt1 | contig 24310 bp, 22 predicted proteins | sample MGYA00519917_ERZ827469 | MGnify/ENA primary metagenome ERZ827469 (study PRJEB31778, sample SAMEA3449314) | human gut metagenome | biome: human gut; feature: human-associated habitat; material: faeces | place: United Kingdom | collected 2010/2012 ... | reverse complement strand
GCAAGACTCTTCCTTTCTTATATCCTGAGCTTACATAAGCACACGAAAATCTACGCCTCCTCGAGGCGCGATCGAGAATATTAATCTCCTTCCCCCAGCTTGTCAAACGCCACGCATCCGGGTGTATCCATATCACGTTTTCTACAAAGTCCCAGGTCAGCCATTTTTTGCGAACGCACCTACCCGCATCGGGACAATATCGGTATTTTTTTCGCTATCGCACTCACGAGGAGCGACGAGATGACGAGCGCATGCCGGCCGCGGGGAGCTCGGGCAGAAGCGAGCGCGAGGTGAGCGCAGGGCGAGAGCGCGAGGGACGGGGGCGTGAGCGAGGACGAAGACGGGCACAGGGCGAGCTCGCGGGCCAAAGCGCCCGCTCGAACGCCGACGCAGCTCGTGGAGCTACGCGCACGCAGAGCCTTCGAGGGAGCGACGGGCGTCGAGCCTGCGGTTGCGCACGTAAACCGCCCAGTTCACGCCGATGCACGCCAAGTTGATGAAGTAAACCGCTAATACCCAGCTCAGAGAACCCGATACGAACTTCGCCGCGATACCCGCAACGTAGCCGAGCGTGATGAGCAGAATGAACTGCCAGCTTGCGCCCGCCGCCGTGCGCGCCTTGTAGTTCTTGTAAGCGTTCATCGGCCACGACAAACCGAAGCATATGAGCATGACCGCTTCGAGAATCTCCGCCATTGATCTTCTCCTTCTTTCCACGCGGAGGAGGATCCCCTCCCCTGCTTTGATTTCCCATCGAATCAGAACGTTATTCTAGGAGCATATCCAATAATGTCTAATATATATTTTTGCTATAATTAATAACGTTTCGGTTATTTGTTCGGAAGGGACCGATCGTGGACATCCTCCAGCTCAAGTACTTCCTCGAGGTTGCGCGCACCGAGCATGTCACGCACAGCGCGCGTAACCTGCGAATCGCCCAGCCCGCTCTCACGCAATCGATAAAAAGACTCGAAACGGAGCTTGGGGTCGAGCTGTTCGCCCGAGCAGGGCGCAACATCCGCCTCACCCCGGCAGGCGCCTATCTGCGCGACCGCATCGCGCCCGCTATGGAGATCCTGGAAACAGCTCCCGAGGACGTGCGAGCCTTCGCGGCGGACGAGGCGGGCACGGTGAAGGTCGGCATCTTCTCCGCGTCGAACGTCGTCGTCGATGCCATCACGGCGTATCGCGCATCGTTTCCCGCAGTCAACTTCCGCATCACCCAAGACGAGTTCGAATCCGCCTGCGATATCACCGTGTCGACCGTGATGCCAAGCTCGTCGAATGCGCGAGGCGAGGGCATCGCGGTCGGCGAGGGCACCCTGTTCCGCGAGCGCATCGGCATAGCGGTGCCGGAAAGCAGCTCGTTCGGCGACGTGGTGTCGCTTGACGAGCTCGCCGACGAGCCGTTCGTGTGCCTTGCGGGTTCGCGCAGGTTGCGCGAGGTGTGCGACGCGTTGTGCGCCGGCCGCGCGTTCCACCCGCGCATCGGATTCGAAAGCGACAACCCCGCCGTGGTGAGAAAGGTCATCGGCCTCGGGCTGGGCGTGGGGTTTTGGCCGACCTGCAGCTGGGAGGCTCTCGGAGACGGAAGCGCTCGCCTGGCACGGCTGGCCGAGGAGGAGTTCGAGCGCACGATAGCCCTGACGCGCGCATCGCACGTGCGCGAAGACGCCGCAGCTTTCGACTTCTACCGGTTTCTCGTCGACTACGTGAGAAACCGCTGGTCGGAAGGGACGGCGAGACGACCGTGACGCCGTCGTTCCCATCGGCTCGATGCGAACACGCTAACCGAGGATCTTAGCGGCGACCTGCTTTTTGCGGGAGAGGACGCCCGGCATCCACGTGCCGCCCTCCCCCGTGCACTCGATGCCGAACACACGGTTGACGATGCGACGGTTGCCCTCGCAGATGAACTGGCTTCCCTCGGCCATGATGTCGGTGACGAGAAGCAGTACGAACTCGTAGTCGTGGGCCTTCAAGATGGAGCGCATGTGCTCGCGAATCTCCTGCTCGCGTTCCATGACGGCGGGGAGATCGACCGTCTCGTGCTGAGCGATGAGCACGACCGAATCGCCGAGCTGGAATTCCTTGGAGTCCGCACCGACGAGCTTCTCCACGGGCATGCCGTCCTCGCGGCCGCGGCATTTGAAGACGGACAACCCGAACTCGATGGGGTCGACGCCCGCGACGGCCGCGAGACGTTCGACCTGCTCGCGATCGTAATCGGTGGCGGTGGGCGACTTCAAGATGACCGTGTCGGTCATGATGGCGGACAGAAGCATGCGCGCGATGGCGGGCGGGACGTCGACGTTGAGGCGCTGGTACTCGAGCGCGACGATGGTCGCCGAGGAGCCGACGGGCATGTTGACGAACTTGATCGGATTCGACGTGGTCACGTCCCCTATGCGATGATGGTCGAGGATCTCCATGATCTCGGCTTCCTCGATGCCGTTGACCGCCTGACGCGTCTCGTTGTGGTCGACGAGGATCACGCGGCGCTTAGGGCGCACCGCCACATCGGTGCGCGTCACGATGCCGATGGCGAAGCCCTCGTCGTCGAGGACGACCGCCTCGCGAAGCTCGCTCGCCATGAGGTCCTCGATGGCCTCCTTCAGAAGAACGCCCTTGTCGAGGACGAGGACGTCGGTCTCGATGATGTCGTCGACCTTCTGCCCGAGCGATGCGATGAGGTCGCCCGCAACGGCCATCTCGTTGGCGCCGCCCTCTTCGAGCACGTCGGTCGCGGCGATGTAGCGCTCGGCGATCATGCGCGTGGTGATGAGACCCCGGTAGGTGCCGTCGTCGTTGGTGACCACGAGCGCGCGGATGTTGTGCTGACGAAGCAAACGCCCCGCCTCGAGCAGCGTCGCCTGCGCGCTGATGGAGATGGGATCGGGGGTCATCACGTCCGCGACGCGCGCGTGCACATGCCCGATAACCTGGGGCGCCGGGATGCCGTTCTGCTCGAGGACCCACGCGCTCTCGGGGGGCAGCGGGCCGAGGCGGCAGGGAATGAACTCGAACCTGGGCTCGCCGCCGTTCGCGCCGCGTCGGGCGAGCTCGTTTTTCAAGTGCGCGTACCCGACGGCAGCGCAGATGGCATCGTTATCGGGATTCTTGTGTCCTACGATCACAACCGGTGCCGGCATACGAAAAACTCCTTACACGGCGCGGTGCGAGCGAAGGGCGTTCGCGGAACCGGCGCGGTCTCCCCCGCCGACGCGGAACCAAGCCGGCTCGAGCGCCGTCACAATCTGCAACGTACAAGAGGGCAGCACGCGCTCGACGGCTGCCGGTCGCCCAGTATAGCGCGAGGCACGACGGGCGATGCACGCGCAACCGAAGGCATCGCCTAAACTCCCCAATTGCCCAGCGAGAGGCGAGCGGGCCGCAGCCCGGGTTCGGAGCACGACCCCGAGGCGCTCGCAGTGGTAGAATGACCGGCACGCGCCCGCTCGGGCGATCGGACGGCCCGGCGAAGAGAGGTCAGCATGAAGACATTAGGTCTGCGCGACATCATCGGACCTGTCATGGTGGGGCCTTCGAGCTCGCACACGGCAGGCGCGCTCGCCATCGCGAAGATGGCGCGAAACCTGTGCGCGCAGCCCCCCGCGCGCGTCACCTTCACGTTATACGGATCGTTCGCGCACACGGGCTCGGGACACGGCACCGACAAGGCGCTTGTCGCCGGCATGCTCGGCTTCGACGCGTGCGACCTTGAGATTCGCGACTCGTTCTCCATCGCACGTGATCGGGGCCTCGACGTCGAGTTCGTCCGCGAAACGCGCCGGGACGCCGAGCACCCCAACACCGTCGACATCGTCATGGAAGAACCGGATGCGACGCGACTCGAGGTGCGGGGCGTGAGCGTCGGAGGCGGAGCGGCCGTCATCACCCGCATCGACGGCATCGACGTCGACGTAACCGGCGAGCACACCAGCGTGGTCATCCGCCAGCGCGACGAGCGCGGCGTGCTCGCGCACATCGCCTCGTGCATCGCCGAACGCGGCGTTAACATCGCGACCACGCGCATGTACCGCACGCGGCGCGGGGCGACCGCCTACACCGTCATGGAAACCGACGACGCCATCCCCCCGCAGGTGAGAAGTCTCATCGCCGAGCACGAATCGATTCTCGACGTCCGCGTCATCCCCGCGATGAACCGGATCGCCGCCTCGGCGCCCGCACTTGACGAGGCGAGCGCCGAGGAGAGGTTCGACGCCTTCGATTTCACGTCGGGAGCCGAGCTCATCGCGCTTTGCGCTGCGGAGAAGTGCTCTATCGCGCATGCCTACCGCATGCGCGAAGAGGCGCTGTACGCCCTCGATGGACGCGGCGCGGGAATCGACGAATACCTCGACCGGGTTCTCTCCATCATGGAGGCGTCGGCGACCGAGCCCGCCGACGCGCCCCTGCGCTCGACAGGCGGACTCATCGGCGGCGAGGCGAAGGCCCTGCGCGATGCGGCCGGCGACGACGGCTCGTCTTCGTTGCTCGACGCGCTCTCCTCCGATGCCGTCGCATTCGCACTCGCCGTGCTTGAGACCAACGCCGCCATGGGACGCATCGTCGCCGCGCCGACCGCAGGATCGGCGGGCGTGGTCCCCGCCGTGCTCCTCGCGCTGGCGAAACACCGCGACATCCCACGCGACACGCTACGGGAAGGTCTGCTCACCGCAGCAGCCGTCGGACACCTCATCGCACGCAACGCCAGCGTGTCCGGCGCGGAGGGGGGCTGCCAAGCGGAGGTGGGCTCCGCCGCCGGCATGGCAGCCGCTGCCGCCGTCGCGATGACGGGCGGCACGGCCTCGCAAGCGCTCGACGCCGCCTCGAACGCGTTGACCTGCCTGATGGGGCTGGTGTGCGACCCCGTCGGCGGACTGGTCGAAATACCCTGCCAGAAGAGAAACGCCACCGCGGCGCTCACCGCGCTCGCCAGCGCGCAGATCGCGCTCGCGGGGGTTGCGAACCTCGTCGGCTTCGACGAAACCGTCGCCGCCATGGACGCGGTCGGGCGGACGCTTCCCTTCGAGCTGCGGGAAAGCGCCTTAGGGGGCATCGCCGCCACCCCGAGCGCCTGCGCTTGGTGCGCGGGGCGCGGATAACCCACCGAGAGGCTTACACACTCGCGCGCTCCGACGACGACGGGCGCACGCGTCGAGGCGATTCAAGCGAAAGCCGCGCTAGCCGATCTTCACGATGGGCGCGTAATCCTTCAGAAGCTTTTTGGTCTGGCCGTTCTTCGCGAACTTGACGTGCAGGGTGTCGCCGTCGACCTTGGTCACCTTACCGCGTCCGAACGTCTTGTGATCGACGGTGTCCCCCACCGCGAAGGTTCCCTGGGATGAAGTCTTTCGCGCAGCCGAGCCCGAGAAGCTACGCGAGCGCATGCCCTCGTTGAGGCTCATGCCGCCGTGCCCGCTGCGCCCTGCGCGCGTGCGGTCGGCGCGCCCCGCCGAGCCGGATGCGCTCGAGCGGCCGAACACGCGCCCCTCGCCCGCTTCGGCACCCGAGCCCGCGATGCCCCGGCGGCTTCCCCGCTTCTCCCATCCGGTGCCCGAAAAGCCTGCGGACCCGACGCCCGAGACGCGGCGAAGCTCCGCCGGGATCTCGTTGATGAAGCGCGACGTGGGGTTCGCCGACGTCTGGCCGAAGATCTGACGCTGCTGCGCGCACGTAAGGTAAAGGAGCTTGCGAGCGCGCGTGATGGCGACGTAGGCAAGCCTTCGCTCCTCCTCGACCGCCGCGCCGTCCCCGACCGAGTTCATATGGGGGAACAGCGATTCCTCCATGCCCGCCACGAACACGCAATCGAACTCGAGGCCCTTCGAGGAGTGGACGGTCATGAGCGTGACGGCGTGCCCGTCGTCGGCCATGGTGTCCAAATCGGTGCGCAAACGCACCCACTCGATGAAGTCGGCCAAAGAATCGCCGCGCAAAACGCGCACGGGCTCCCCTTCCGCGCCTTCGCCCGAGGGCGCATCGTACATGGCGTCATCATCGCCATGCGTGTCGGAGAACTCGTCGACGACGCTCAGGAACTCCTTGATGTTCTCCACGCGACCGCGCGCCTCGTCGGTGTTCTCGGCCTGCAGCGCGCCGATGAGGCCCGAGTCGTCGACGATGGTCTCGATGACGCGGCGAAGCTGCCCCTCGTAGCTGCGCGCCGTCTTGATGAGCGTCACGAACTCGGCGACCGATTTGCGCGTCGCCGCCCGCGTGTCCGGATCCACGATCAAAAGCTCGGCCGCCTCGAGGAAGGGCATGTCCATCTCGCGCGCGAACTGCTCGATGCGCTCGACGGAAGTCTTGCCGATGCCGCGGCGCGGTACGTTGATGACGCGTTTGGCGGCGATGTCGTCGGCGGGGTTGACCACCAACGTCAAATACGCCATGACGTCGCGGATCTCGGCGCGGTCGAAGAATCGCGTGCCGCCGACGATGCGGTAGGGCACGCCCGCGCGCAGCAGCATGTCTTCGAGCATGCGCGACTGCGCGTTGGTGCGGTAGAACACCGCCATGTCGTCGTAGGACATGCCCTCACGGCTCTTCTTCTCTATCTCGCCGGCGATCCAGCGCCCCTCGTCGCGCTCGTCGGTGGCCATGTAAACGTTGATTTTCTCCCCGTCGCCCGAAGCCGTGAACAGCTTCTTCTGCTTGCGATGCTGGTTATTGGCGATGACCGCGTTGGCGGCGGCGAGGATGTTGCCCACGCTGCGGTAGTTCTGCTCGAGCTTAACCGTGTGCGCCTCGGGGAAGTCGTTCTCGAACTCGAGGATGTTGCGCAAATCGGCGCCGCGCCACGAGTAGATGGACTGGTCGTCGTCGCCAACTACCATGATGTTCTTGTGCCCTGCGGCCAAAAGCATCGTGATCTCGTACTGCGCGTGGTTGGTGTCCTGGTACTCGTCCACCATGATGTAACGGAAGCGATCCTGGTACGCGGCGAGAACCTCGGGGTGGTTCTTCAGCAGCAGATACGCATAGACCAGCAGATCGTCGAAGTCGAACGCGTTCGCCGCGCGCAGGCGCTCCTGCAAACGCTCGTACACGCGCGCCGCCACCTTGCCGACCGGATCGGTGGCCTGAACGGAGAAATCACGCGGGACGATCAGCTCGTTTTTCGCCTGGGAGATGCGGTTCATGAGCGAGTTGACCGGATAGCGCTTCGGATCGATGTCGAGCTCGGCCATGATCTCTTTGTACAGGCGTTTGAGATCGTCGGTGTCGTAGATGGTGAAGCTCTGCGTGAACCCGAGCTTGTCCGCGTCGGCGCGCAGCATGCGCACGCACATGCTGTGGAAGGTGGACACCCACATGCCGCGCGAGCTTCCGCCGACCAGGCCAGCGAGACGCTCGCGCATCTCGGCCGCCGCCTTGTTGGTGAAGGTGATGGCGAGGATCTGCCAAGGGTAGACGCCCTGCTCGATCAGACGGGCGATGCGAAACGTCAGCACGCGCGTCTTTCCCGACCCCGCGCCTGCAAGCACCAGAAGAGGTCCCTCGGTGGTCAGAACCGCCTCACGCTGGGGATCGTTCAACGTATCGAGATCGATGGACATGTATCGCCGCTCCTTCGGACTTCGCGGACGACATGGCGTGAAGCCTGCGCCGCAACCTGTGAAAACCGCCGCGCCCGCGAAGGGACGACGGCGCGCAAGCGCACCCCCTTCAGGCGCGAAGGAGCATTGTACCCCACGCGCGTGGCCGCATCGTGCGCAGCGCGGTTAACACGCAGCATCTGCGGAAGTCGGAGGGAAACGGCGCGCAACGCCACCCGAGTTCGCGAAGCGAACGCGCCGCCGCACAGTCCTCGAACGCTAGGCCCCCGGATAGTACGGGCACTTCTCGCGCAGGCATTCTCGGTTGCCGCCCGAGAAGGCGCACGTCACCCTCTCGGGGGCCTCCATGGAAACGCCGCCCTGCTCACGCGCGAAGGCGACAGCTTCGAGGATGGCCGTGAAGCCCGTTCGCTTGCAGCAGCGCGGCCCGCCCAGATCCGCCAGCTTCCCGAGAACGCGCGACGTGAGCCGCTGGCACTGAGCCCACGGGTCGCGGGTCATCGGCGTCGAGCCCGACGCGATCGACCAGAACTGGCCCGCGCTCGTCGCCGCGCCGCACACGCCCCAAAACCCGCACGTACCGCCCGGCACCTGCATCGATCGACGGCGCATCTCCGCCAAGCCGCGTTCAAGGTCGATCTCTCCGCCCGCGTTGCGATACGCCGCCATGAGCGCCATGCCGATAAGGGAGTGGTGCTCGGGCCCGTTAGGGTACACCGCCTTGTCCGCCATGATCTGCTGCGCGATCCAAACGGGATTCTTCGAATCCGTGCTCAGGCAGAACTCCGTCGCGACGTCGACGCCGCCCGCACGGTGACAGGCATCGCACACGTAATGCCCGGCCGTGCAAATGCTGCGCCCCGTCTCCTTCTTACCGCAAACGCAGCACACGACCTCCTGCGCCTCCTCGAAGTACGCAAGCGGCTCGCCGCACTCCAGGCAAATCCCTTTACCGTGAGACATCATGTCCTCCGCTCCCGAAAACCGAGCCAACGATATCACATTACGCCATTCAGACGTTTTCCGCACCGCGCAAAAGCAGCGGCACCCACGCGCCGCGCCGCCTGCGTCTCCGTCTTTCGCACGTCGCCGCCCGCCGTGTTTGAAGGCGGGTCACTCGCCCTTGCACTACAATGGGAGCTCATCGCACGATTTTCAACCATGCAAGAAAGAGATGTGACGCCTTGTACCGCTATGTGCTTTTCGACCTCGACGGAACGCTCACCGACCCCTGGGAGGGCATCACCCGCTGCGTCCAGTTCGCGCTTGCCCGCTTCGGCATACAGGAGGCCCAGGAAAACCTGACGACGTTCATCGGACCACCGCTGCGTGAGTCGTTCGCAACGCGCTACAGCATGAGCGACGAGCAAGCGGAAACCGCCGTGGAAGCCTACCGCGAACGATTCGCCGTCACAGGCCTTTACGAGAACCGCGTGTTCGACGGCGTCGAAGCCTTGCTCGGAAAGCTCCGCGACGCGGGCGCGGTCATCGCGCTGGCAACCTCGAAGCCCGAGGAGTTCGCCCGCATCATCCTCGACCATTTCGAGTTAACGCCCTACTTCGACGTCATCGCCGGCGCCAGCATGAGCGCCGATCGCATGAGAAAAGACCAGGTGATCGAAGAGGCGCTGCGCAGACTCGGCAACCCTGGCGTCGACGACGTGGTCATGGTGGGCGATCGCGTCCACGATATCGAGGGCGCGCGTGTCTTCGGCATCGACGCCATCGCCGTCAGCTGGGGGTACGCGCCCGACGGGGAGCTTGCGGCGGCGAAGCCCGCCCGCATCGTCGACGCCCTTGACGAGCTCGAGGAGCTATTGCTCGCCTGAAACGACGCCAAAACCGCAACACGGAGGCGGACGCTCGGCGAGAAGGAGCAACCGCACGCGATCGCGACAAGGAGAACGCGATGCGCGTCCGAAGACGAAACGCGAACCGACCTAAGCGAGACCCCATGAACCCCACGAAATCGAAGAAATCGCTGACCCGGCGGACCCTTCACTACTACCGGCTCGTCACGCGTCGCCACCTCGGCTTGTTCGCCGCGCTGATGGTGTCGACCTTTCTGTTCGTCGCGCTTCTCTCGTACGGCAACCCCTACGTGATGAGCCTCATCGTCGATCGCGTCAGCGCCGACCCTGTGCCCGCCGACCGGGTTCTCACCGTGTTCGGTCCCTACATCGCCGCGCTCATCGGCATCAACGTGGCCGGCCAGGCGGCCAGCAAGCTGCAGGACTACACCATGTACAAGCTTGAGATAGCCGCCGCGTACGATCTGGCCACCATGAGCTTCGAGGCGCTGTGCAACCAATCCATGTCGTTCCATTCGAACCGATTCGGCGGTACGCTCGTCAGCCAGACGACCAAGTTCATGAGCGCCTACCAGCTGCTGCTCGAAACCATCACGTTCCCGTTCCTCCCGGTGCTGTGCTCGGTGATATTCACCTGCGCCATCTTGGCGCCGCGCGTGCCCGTCTACGTCGTCATCCTCATGATTCTGCTCGCAGTGTACGCCTGTGTTTCCTATTACATGTACAAGCGCATCCTGCACCTGAACGAACAAGCGGCCGGCGCGCAGAGCCAGCTGTCGGGCGAGCTTTCCGATTCGGTGGCGAACATCCTCGCGGTGAAGACCTACGGGCGCGAGGACTACGAGCGCGGTTTGTTCGACGACGCGAACCGCGAGGTGGTTGCGCGCGACTCGAAGCGCATGTGGGCATCGCTCGCACGCGGCGTTATCACCGCCTGCATCACCATCGTCATCATGTCGGTGGTCACCGTGTTCATCGCCGGCGGCAACGCCTGGTACGGCATCACGCCCGGCACGCTCGTGGTCATGTTCACCTACACCTATACCATCACCAACCAGTTCAACTTCATCAACAACGGCCTGCAGCGCATGAACCGCGCCTTCGGCGATGCGAGCGGCATGACCGCCATCCTCGATGAGCCACGACTGGTAGCCGACGCGCCCGACGCGCCCGATTTGAAGGTGACCGAAGGAGCCATCGATTTCTCGGGAATCGACTTCTTCTACACCGACGGGAACGTCAAAACCCAGGTGTTCGACAAATTCGACCTGCACATCCCCGCCGGCCAACGCGTGGGTCTGGTGGGCATGAGCGGAGCGGGGAAAACGACGCTCACCAAGCTCTTGTTGCGCCTGTCCGACATCCAGGAAGGACGCATACTCATCGACGGGCAGAACATCGCCGAATGCACGCAGCAATCGCTGCGCCGGCAGATCGCCTACGTGCCGCAGGAGGCGCTGCTGTTCCACCGCTCCATTCGCGAAAACATTGCCTACGGTCGTCCCAACGCCACTGATGAGCAGATTCGCGAGGCCGCGCGACGCGCCAACGCGCTCGAGTTCATCGAGAAGCTCCCGCAGGGCTTCGACACCATCACCGGCGAGCGCGGCGTGAAGCTGTCGGGCGGACAGCGTCAGCGCATCGCCATCGCCCGCGCGCTTTTAGCCGACTGCCCGGTGCTCGTTCTCGACGAGGCGACGAGCGCGCTCGACTCCGAAAGCGAGCACTTGGTGCAAGACGCGCTTTCCACCCTCATGCGCGGCCGCACGTGCATCGTGGTGGCGCACCGCCTCTCGACCGTGGCAAGCCTCGACCGGATCGTGGTGCTCGATGACGGGCGCGTGGCCGAAGACGGACCGCACGAAGAGCTGATCGCGCAAGGCGGCGCCTACGCGCATCTGTGGGAGCGTCAGACGGGCGCGTACCTGGAATAGACCCACGGCAGACGAGGGGCGCGGGCGCGTAGCCCGCGCGACGATGAGCCCGCCCCTCATTCATTTGCACAACTTCACGTCGGGCGTATTCTTCACCCCAAGCGCCTTTCGCGGTCGCGACGCTCCTACGCGTTGAACACGAAGCGATCGAGCCGATCGAGCGCTTCCTCCACGCGTACCCGCGGCAACGCCACGTTCATGCGCAGATGCGTCGGCCCGCCGAACATACGCCCGTCTTGCACCGCCACGCCCACATCCCATGCGGCACGCTCCACATCCTCAATGGTCTTGTCGCGTTCCGCGCACCATTGCGCGCAATCGAGGAACAGCATGTAGGTGCCCTGCGGAAGCGCCGCCGAGACGCCCTTGAAACGCGAGCCTAACGCGTCCATGACCGTGTCCACGTTTCCGGCAATCACCTGGCGCAACTCGTCGGTCCAACGAGCGCCCTCTTCCGAATACGCGCCGATAAGCGCGTGCATGGACAGCACGTTCATCTCGTTGTAACGGCTCTTCGCCGCCTGCGCGCGCACGCGATCGCGCAGGTACTCGTCGTAGATGACGTGGTAGCTGCCCACCAAACCCGCCAGGCTGAACGTCTTGCTAGGCGCGTAAAGCGCCACGGTGCGACGGCGGGCGTCCTCGCTTACCGACTGCGTAGGAACATGCGCGAACCCGGGGCGAATGATGTCGGACCATATCTCGTCGGAGACGACCACGCAGTCATGAGCGGCGTAGACGTCCATGGCACGCTCGATTTCCGCGCGCTCCCACACGCGCCCGCACGGGTTGTGCGGCGAACAGAAGATGGCCACATGAATGCGATGCTCTTCGAGCTTGCGCTCCATGTCCTCGAAATCCATGCGCCACACGCCGCGCTCGTCGAGGCGAAGCGGGCTGTGCACGATGGGAAAGCCGTTCGCCTGCAGGCTCTTGGTGAACCCGATGTAAGTGGGGCTGTGCACGAGCACCGGATCGCCCGGCGCGGCAAAGGCGCGCAACGCCGACACGACGCCGCCGAGCACGCCGTTTTCGTACCCGATGTGCACGGGAGCCATGCCCCGCACGCCGTTACGCGCGCGCTGCCAGTCTACGATGGCGCGAAAGTACTCCTCGCGCGGCTCGAAATAGCCGAAAGAGGGATGGGCGATGCGCGCGGACAGGGCGCGCGTGATGGACGGGCATGCGGGGAAGTTCATATCGGCCACCCACATGGGAATGACGTCGAAGCCCGCACGCGGAGCCGCGGGAGCGAAACCGCCCGGGCTTCCGATGGCGTCAAGCGCCAAAGCGTCATGCCCCGCCCTCTCCATAACTGTGGTGAAATCGAACTCCATGAACCGGTCCTCTCCCCTCGCCCGAGATTCTGCATCATTACCTGGTAATCAAAGCGATGATTTCAAGCCATGAGAAGACAATCGGACCAGACGTCTTCCTCTACGCTAACCGCAGCACGACAACGTAATAGCCGAGCCTGAACAGGCATCAGCTCAAAGAACCCCGCCGTCAACGATAAACCCTTCGCCAGCGGAAGAAGCCGCCACGTAACGAATAGCCGGAGGATTCCATGTTCCCACGATCTCCGTTATCCACTCAGGCTCTTCCATCATGAGAGACTTATCGATCTCGCAATCATAAATCCGTTCGTTATAACGCCGAATCAAGCGGGCGACGCTCTTTTCGATAGCGCGAGAATCGAAATTGCCCATCTCCTCTACGTTCGTCCCCACGAAAGACTCAATGCTCTGCACCGACACCCGATCGCCAAGCCCCTCGGATTCAAATAAACCAACCGCGAAAGCCGTTTTATCAAAAGGAACGAGGACAACGGGGCGAAAACCCTCCCGCATGTTCTCGCGAACACGTGCGACAAGCTTTTGCATGGGAGACACCGTTACATGAAACGCCGTGTTGCCAAGTTGAAAATCGCCCTGCCTGCTCGTCTGCAAATCGGCGGCGTTGGCCTTGTCCCGCCCCACGTGCGAATCAGGGAAACGCAGCTCCAGCTTCGCACCCACGAGATGCTGCGCCACGACCCCCGTCGGCTGATCGGCGCGGCGGCGCGCAGTGTTCAGCACGTCGGAAACGATAGCGGAAACGGGCTTCGCCACATCGACATCCACTTTCATGTGCTGCTTAGCGAAACAATCGTTCTGAATGCACCTCACGAAAAACTTCTGCATTTTCGAGGCGATGTGCTCACGCTCCCCGTCTTCCAACCCATCGGAGAGTACGTCGTTGAGTAATGCGGCGAGTTCCTGGGCCGTCGGAAGCGAGCCTCGAGATGTTCGCCCGCCCTCGGAGGTGAACTCCTGGAATTCGCCATGCCCCCTTAAGACGCGCGAGACCATCGAGCCGCTCAGCCCACGAACCTGACTTCCTTTTTCGGTTTTCACCACATCATCAGTCAATGGGAAAGTGGTTTTCAGCAGTTCGGCGACGGCGAGACCAACGCACATCACGTTCGTGTTGACGTTCCCTTTTTTCGATCTCTTGCTTTCGTACCACGCCCTCACAGCTTCCATAGCGAGATCTGACGAAGATGGCTCAGGCATCGCAAAGATCTCCTTTCCGCAGCGCAGGAAGAACAGCTTGCTCCATCAACCACGTCACAACAGGGACGGCGACCGCATCACCGAAAGCATATTGGATCTGGGAATCCCTGAACCCATCCAGGTTGAAGTTACCCGCACCTTGAAGCCGTGCATACTCCAGACCGGTCATCCAGCGAATCCGAACCTCGTCCCTGCCGAGAAGGACCACCGCTTGCTTAGACGAACCCCCGCGGGCTGTTCGCAAGCACCCCGACACATCATCTTCACGCATCTCCCAGACCGGTTTTCCCGATCTTGTCCGTCGATAGGCGGTTCGGGCAACCACTTCTCGGGCGCACTTGAGACTGTCGAACCGACGTCGTTGCACATCGCTCAAAGACTCCACGAACGCCTCACACCGATCTGCATCCCACCAACGCGAGTCATCGGCGTCAAGCTGCTCCACGATCGCGGAGAGTCCTCCCGGCAGCAGAACAGGAGCTTTTTCCACAGGGGTGATATGCGTCCTCAGCTTATCGTCAGTGTGAATCCACGAAACCCTATCGGGTCGTATCGACGTGTCGATCTCTCCGCCACCAATAGGATTCTTCACTCCGACGACGAACATTCGGGGACGAGATTGGGGCAGCCATCTACGCGCATTGAGCTCAAAGGCATCGACCGAATAACCAAGTCGATTGAATTCCTCGACAACCATGCGGAAATCGCATCTCCATGAGACGAAGCCAGTCCGCAAACGTTCTCGAGAACAACCGCCTGAGGAGCTCGGGAGCCCATCTTCTCCACTACGCTGACGAATCCGAAGAAAGCTTTGGACTCCGATCCCCGCACAAGCCCCTCGCGCAAGCCTGCTAAAGAGAGATCGGTGCACGGACTCGAGGCCCAAGCGATATCGGCGGAAGGAACCTTATCCGCATCCACATCGAAGACATCGCCGAATTCAAGGTGGTCATCCCCCCATTGAGCCGCATAGAGCTTGCACTTCGTCTCATCGATGTCGTTAGCCCAGACCACATCAACATCGGCAGAAGCCATTCCCGCACGAGCAAGCCCGATGCCCGCGAAAAACTCAAGAGCGCGAAGCCGCCTTCTCCGTCCCAACGAAACACTCCTCAAATTAAAACGCAAATCATTTTTCGCTTCATTTTAGCTGCAACGCGCACGCACCCGCACGAGGGAGGGCAATCGCCGCGCAAAAGACGTAAAGAGCCCGAGAACGAAGGCATAGGCGATACGTCCCTTGCCCCATGCGATATACTGAACGACGCAGTTGACAACCTGGTTCGAAACGACGCGGAGAACCGCGCGATAGCCGAATGGTACAGGAGAAACCCATGATCAAAGAACTCGTTAACGACGCCGAGCTGCTCTCGACGCCCTGCGCCGAGGCGACCGCCGAGGACGCCGCCATCGCCGCCGACCTGCTCGACACGCTGGCCTCCCTCGACGACGCGGCGTGCTTGGCCGCCAACCAGATAGGGCATGCCGTGTGCGTCGTCGCCTACCTCGACGACGACGAGAACGCGCATGTCATGTACAACCCCAAGATGTCGCGTGCGCTGCGCCCCTTCAAGACGATCGAAGGTTGCCTTACCGTCGAGGGCGAGTCGAAGGTGACCCGCTACGACAAGGTCACCGTGGCCTACCAAGAGCTCTCAGGCGGCGCGTTGGTCGCGCGTAAACGCGAATTCGAGGGCTGGACGGCGCAGATCATCCAGCATATGATCGACCACTGCAAGGGCAAGTTGGTCTAGCGCGGGCGCTCCTATCCGAAGACGCAGCGCCGCAGCAAACGCGAAGAGGGCTGCAAGCGAGTTTCAACAACCGCTTGCAGCCCTCTTCTTCAAAGGCCCGGCTCGAAGACGGCAAAGCAAATCGCACCTTCGAGCCGAACACGCCTTCGCCTTACGACGAAGCTCCTACACGATCTTCTTCCCCAGCACGGCGGCGAGCTCGCGCAGCTCTTCGACGAGCACGCGGAACTGATCGGGCGTCAGCTGCTGCGGACCGTCGGAGAGCGCCGCCGGCGGGTTGGGGTGAACCTCGATCATCAGCGAGTCGGCCCCCGCCGCCACCGCGGCCTTCGCCAGGGAGGGCACCAGGTCGCGCTGCCCCGCAGGATGCGAGACGTCGATGCAGATGGGGAACAGCGACTGCTTGTGCACCACCGGCACCGCGGCGATGTCGAGCGTGAAGCGCGTCGCCGTCTCGAACGTGCGGATGCCGCGCTCGCACAGCACGATGTTGTCGTTACCTTCGGCGGTCACGTAGTCGCACGCCGCCAGCCACTCGGCAATGGAACCCGCGAAACCGCGCTTGTACAGCACCATCTTGTGCGAATCGGCGGTCACCTGGCCGATTTTGCGTAAAAGGCTGAAATTCTGGAAGTTGCGGGCACCCACCTGCAAGCCGTCGACGTAGGAGTGCACCAGCTCGCAATGAGCGGAGTCCATCACCTCGGTCAAAGTCTTCAGCCCAAGGCGGTCGCCGGTGTTCTTCATGATCTTCAAGGCCTCTTCGCCAAGACCCTGAAAGGAATGCGGGTTGGTGCGCGGCTTGAACGCGCCGCCGCGAACCCAGGTAAGACCCAGATCGGCAATGCACTCGGCCACTTCGTCGAATTGCTCTTGCGACTCTACCGAGCACGGACCTGCGTAAATGGTAATCTCGTCAGTTCGCTGGCCGAGATCGGGGATGGGGGCAATCTTCACTTCGCTCATACGGACGGCGTCTCCTTCATGATCTTCAAGATGGTTGCATAGATCTCGCGCAAGTTCTCGTTGTAAAGAGGACCCTCGTTATAGCTATCGACCTTCGCGAAGATCTCCTCTTCGCGCTTCGGATCGTAAAGCCCCAGATGAGCGCCGGGCTTCAAGCCGCGGATGACCAGCGAGTGGCCGGCGCGCTTGTTGAGGAGCGATACGATCTCGCGATCGATGACGTCGATCTGCTCACGATGCTTTTGGATTTCGCGCATATTGACGTTCTCTTCAGACATCGCTTTATTCCTTTCGCTTTCGTAGCCGTAGCGTGAAAGACCATGCGTTTCGAAACTCGTCTGCGCAGCGACGCCGCCCCGCCTCCAGACCGAGCGAAGCGGACAAATCCGAAAAGCCCGAGCGGCAGGCGAACCTGTACGGCTGCAAGCCAACGACTCGTCGGCGACGGATCACGCGAAACGCGCGGCCTTGCCGCACGCGTGCCGCCCATGATAGCAAATGCGTCCGTTTTCACGGACGCGCGGCAATGCTTCGGCGGTTAATTTAGCGAGATGGAAACCTAGAGGCAACGATGGCGCGGTATGTCCCCCGGCGCAAAAAAACGGCCGCAGGCTCAACGCCTACGGCCGCGCTCTCGGATCGGAGCGAATCGCAAACCCGCCCACCGCGACTCATCTGCGCCCGATGTCGGCGAGGCCCTGCGAGCCTCCCGCCCGCAACCGCAACCGACAGCGCTTCAAAGCGACGTTTACGCCAGCAGCATCTTCGCGCCGAAGTAACCTAGCACCACGACGCCCACGATGATGCGGTACACGCCGAACGCGGTGAAGTCGTTCTTCTTGATATAGCCCATGAGGAACTTGATGGAGATGACCGACACGACGAACGCGGTGACGATGCCGACGGCCAGAACGACGATCTCGGTGGTGGTCATGGCCAGGCCCATGGCGAGCACGTATTTGACGGACTTCAGAAGACCCCAGCCGAGCATGACGGGGATGGCCAGGAAGAACGTGAACTCCGCCGCCGCCGTGCGCGTGCAACCGCACAGCATGCCGCCGATGATGGTGGAGCCGGAGCGCGAGGTGCCGGGGATGATGGCGAGCATCTGGAAGCAGCCGATCTTGAGCGCCGTCTTCCAATCGATGTCGTCGACCGTCTGCACCTTGTACAGCGCGGCCTCCGCCTCGGCGACGGCCTCGTCGCTGTCGGGCGCGGCAGCTCGCGCATGACGGCCGCGCGGCCGGTGCGCTTCCAGATAAGCGCGCATGCGCTTTCTGTTGTGACGCTCGAGCAGGATGAAGATCACGCCGTAGACGATCAGCGCCACCGCGACCGTCCATGCGTTGTAGAAGTGCTCGTTGAAGAAGTCGTCGAGCAGAAAGCCGATGACGGCGGCGGGAATGCATCCGATGACGACCATGCCCCACAGCCTCCACGTGCTCTTCTTCTCGGGCTGCGTCTTGCGCGGTGAGAAGGGATTGAGCTTATGGAAGTAAAGGATGAGCACCGCCATGATGGCGCCGATCTGGATAACGACCAAGAACAGCTCGAGAAACTTGGGGCTGACCTGGAGTTTCACGAACTCGTCGACGAGGATCATATGCCCGGTCGACGAAATGGGCAGCCACTCGGTGATGCCCTCGACCACGCCGATGAACAGCGCTTTCAAAGCTTCGATGAACATTTCCATATTGAGTCCTTTGCTTTCCTCGATCGATGCGCGCAAGAGCGCGGGAGCGCTGCGAATAACGCCCGGGTTCATGCCCGACGAAACGCCGTCGGGTCATCATGCGCCGCGCACTGGAAGGCGACGTGCAGCCGCGATATGGTACCATGCCCGCAATGCGCTGCGACAACCTGCAGTAAAAGCACATGCAACCGCACGCTTACGATCTTGTCACCGTCGGCGGAAGGGGCGCGATCTTGGCCATCTACGACATGCACTGCCACCTGACCTTCGCAAGCAACGGATGCGAAGTCGCTCGAGCGGCAGAGCTCGCAGGCATCGGCGCGCTGTCCGCAACCGTGACGCCCGCGGACTACGAGACGGCGCGCGCGGCGATCGCGGGCGTTCGCGGACTGCGCGCAGGCGTCGGACTGCATCCGTGGTGTTTGGCCAACGGAACCTGCGCAGAAGGGGATCTCGCACGCTTCGAGGAGCTCTGTCGCCCCACGCGCTTCATCGGCGAGATCGGGCTCGACCTCGCCGGGGACAATGCGAAAAGCCGCGGCGTGCAGATCGAGGCGCTCGGACGCATGCTTCGCGCTTGCGATGCGAGCGGCGACCGCAAGCTCATAACGCTTCACGCGGTGCGTGGCACGACCGACCTGCTCGATGCGCTCGAGCAGCGCGACGCGACGCGCAATCACGACTGCGCTCTGCACTGGTTCTCGGGAACCTCCGACGAGCTGACACGGGCGCGACGCCTCGGCTGTTTCTTCTCCGTCAACGCCCGCATGCTGGAAACGAAACGCGGACGCGCCTACGCGAGGGCCATGCCCGCCGAACGTCTTCTCCTTGAAACCGACGAGCCGCCAACCGAGGGTTTCACGTGGAGCGCCGATGCATGGAAGACGCGGCTCGAGGAAACGCTCGCAATGCTCGCTGCAGCACGAGGAGAAGACGCGAGCGCGCTCGGCGCGGCCATCGCCGCAACGAGCGTGCGCTTGCTCGAGGCGTAGCCGCCCCGCATCACTCGTGCGGCGCGCACCACGTGCTCATGACCGCGTAGGACCGGTACGGGCGCCATGCCTCGGATGCGCGCTCGATCTGCTTCGGCGTCATGCCGGGAAACGCCGACTTCACGCCGTAATCCGCCGCAGGCAAAGCATCTGCATCGTGGAAGGCCCTCATCAGCAGGTAGTTCACCGTCCAAGGGCCGATGCCCGGCAGCGCCAGCAGCGCCTTCGCGTTCGCCTCGGCATCCTCACCCGGCCCCATGCGGATGGAACCGTCGTGAAGCGAGCGGGCGAGCAAGCAGATGGCCTGTGCACGCCGCCCGATGACGCCGAGGCGCCCCAATCGCTCGGGCACGTCGTCTCCGAGAAACGCCGGCGCCGACGGAAACACGCACGAAAGGCCAGGCACCGGAACCTCGCACGGAACGCCGAACTCATCCGCCACGCGACCCGCAAGCGTGTTCGCCGCCTTCACCGTGATCTGCTGCCCCAAAATGGCGCGCACTGACATCTCGAACGGCTCGAAGCTGCACGGAAGGCGCACGCCCTCGATGCGGTAGCGCCCGTCGACGCGTGCATGGAAATCCGCAAGTGCGGCGGAGACGGCGGAAGGGTCGCAATCGGTATCGAACAGAAGACGCGTGCGACGCGCGAGGTCGTCGGCGTGAGCGGCGAGCGAGGCGGAAACGCATAGCGCGATCTCGCTCGCAGCATCGTCGTTCTCAACTGTGATCCATCCCGTATCGTCGCCGATGGCGCAGGTGCGCGCGTAGCGTCCCGACTCGTCAACCACCTCGACGCCCTTGATGGCGCGAAAGCGCAGGAAATCAACGAGCAAATCGTAACGATACGGGCGCTCGTACGGAATGCGCACCGCAATTGCCCCGTCAAGTGATCTTTCACCCATTCCCTCCCCCTTCGCTTCCGACCTCTTCCGCGACCCGAGTCCCGAACGACGCTCTTGACGTGGTCGCCACCACGGTGACCCAAGTATACGGCGAAGCCGAACCGCGCGTCCTACGCATGGCGATTCGCGGAAATTCCGCACGCGGGGCGCAGCGAACGCCCCCGATTCCACTAGCATAGGGAGGAACAGAAGGGAAAACGGGCCGCCCGCAAAGGAAAAGCAGACGATCCGTTTGCAAAGAAGAGGCAAGCAAAGCCGCTTTCAGGAGGCATCGTATGAAACTGACAACGCCGATAAAGGTACGCTACGGCGAAACCGACATGATGGGGATCGTCTACCACGCGAACTACCTGCTTTACTTCGAGGACGCACGCACCGACTTCCTCGAGCGCATCGGCTTCCCCTACGCGAAAATCGAGGAAGCCGGCTACATGTGCCCTATCCGCAACGTCGAGATCAGCTACGGCGCGCCCTTGCATTACGGCGAGGGCGCCTTCATCGAGACGAGCGTGGTGAAAAACGCCGCCACCAAGACCGTCTACGCGCATCGCGTGTTCCGCGAGGGCATGGACCCCGAGCACGACAAACCCCTGGCGACAGCGCTCATCACCTGCTGCATGGTCGAGCGCGAAACGTTCAAGCCGGTGAGCATCAAACGCGTCGTGCCGGAGCTGTTCGCCCTGTACAGCGACATTCTCGAGCCGCAAGAGGAAAAATAGGGACGCCGGTTTCACAACCCAAGCCCGGCGCTCGCAGGAAAATCGCCCGCAGGATCGAAACTCTGCGGGCGATTTTCGTTTAAAACTCGCGCGTGGCGTAAAAGCGCATCGACACAACCGCGCTTATGGCGCACAGCGCAAGCGATGCCGCGAACGCCGCGACAACCGCCAGAACAAGCGACTCGGGACCGAGCGCGTCAATCCAGCCGAACAACGCTTCCCCCACGTTCGACAGCGGACCGTCCTCGCCGAAGACGAAGCCCCCGCCGACGAAGATGAGCACCATCACAACGGGAAGGAAGCGCGCCGCACGCGTCATGCCCGAGCGCATGATGAGAGGCAGGCTCAGCGACGCCAGCACGATCACGAACGCAGCGGCCATGAGCACCGACCCGAAGACCATCGTAAGGTCGACGCCTCCCGACGCGATCGTCTTTGCAATCTCGAAAGAGGGCGCCAGCGCGTTTGCGCAGGCCAACAGCAAGCACGTCAGAACGCCGCCGACCACCATGCTGACCGCCACCATGAGCAAGAAGCTGGCGTAGCGGCCCATCACCACGCCGTTGCGCGAAACCGGCAGAACAAGGCGAAACGACTCCCAGCTGTTCATCTCGTCATACGCGACGATGGAGAGCAGAAACATCATGGGAATCATCGCCGCCAGGCACGCACCCACCGGCACGGCAGACTGCGTGACAATGGCGATGAACACCGCGATGAACGCGCACGTACCGAACAACTGCGCCAGGTAGCGGCGCATGACGATCAAATCGGCGAAAAAGACTGCCTTCATCGGACCTCCCCTTTCAGCATCAGCATCATGTAGTCGTCGATAGACGCGCGCTCGCACGCGACGTCAGGGAACGCGCGTTTAAGTTCAGCTCGGTCGGGCACGAGCAGCGTCGTGGCGTAATCACCGCGCAGCGCACGCAGGCTGCCGCGCTCGAACACGCCCGACTCGACGATGCGCTCGCAATCGGCGGCGCGCACCTGCGCAATACCCGCCGCATCGGTGATGTCGGCGGTCTCGCACGAGAACACCTCGCGACCCGCGTCGATGCACACCACGTAATCGGCGATGCGCTCCAAATCGGATGTGATATGACTCGACATGAGGATGCCGCGGCGGGCGCCTGCCGCCTCGTCGCACATGAACGCGCGCAGGATGTCGAGCACCTCGCCGCGTGCGATGGGGTCGAGCCCCGCCGTCACCTCGTCCAAGATAAGCAGGTCGGGGTCGTGGGCAAGTGCGAACGCCAGTTGCAGCTTCATGCCCATGCCGCGCGAGAGCTTCCTCACCTGCTTTTTCGCATCCAATCCGAAATCGCGCGTGAGCTGGGCGAACTTCAGCGCATCCCATGCGGGGAAAGCGAACGCGCCGATTTTCGCCACATCAGCCACGCGCGCTTCCCAAGAGAAGGGACACGTGTCGAACACCACGCCGATGCGCGCCTTCGCGCGCGCCAGCTCGGCGTCGCGGCGCGCATCCACCGGCTTCCCGAGCAGCTCGATCTTGCCGGCATCGGGCATGACGATGCCGAGAACCGACTTGATGGTAGTGGTCTTGCCCGCGCCGTTTCCGCCGATAAAACCCGTCACGCACCCTGCGGGCACGCGCAAGCTCACGCCGTCGAGGACGAACTCCCCGTATCGTTTCACAAGGCCTTCGACCTTGAGCACGTCATCCATAGCCTTATCCTTCCATAACTTCAGTCGCAAGCTGCAAGCAATGCGCTACTCAACCGCGCCGAGCACGTCGAGCATGTCATGCAACTCGTCAAGCGTGATATTCGCCGAACGTGCGGCGGAAAGCGCCTGCTCGAGAAGCCCTTCCACATGGCGCAGGCGCTCCTCGCGCAAAAGCTCGAGGTTGCCGCCCGCCACGAAGCTGCCCTTGCCCTGCACGGTCTCGATGAAGCCGAGCGACTCGAGATCCGAGTAGGCGCGCTTGGTGGTGATGACGCTGACGTGCAGGTCGTTCGCCAGCGCGCGGATGGAGGGCAGCGCGTCGCCTGCGGAAAGCTCGCCCGCCAGCACGGCGTCTTTGATCTGCGAGGCGATCTGCTCGTAGATGGGCTTGTCGCTTGCGTTCGAGATGATGATTTCCACGTAATGCTCCTAACGAACGGCTGCGCGCGCTCGAGCGCCGATAAGCGAGCCGGCCGACCCGCCCGCTCAACGCCTTCGCGCCCGCAACCGCTTCTCCGGAGCGCCCCGACGTCAGCGCGCTCCGTCGTCGGAAGATTCCGAAGTCGCGATCTCCTTCATCTTCCAACTGTGTATATCATGACATATACAGTATATACGGAATATACACAGTCGTTCAAGAGGTCGTTATGAAAAAAGGCGGCGCAACCCGAAACCAGGTCGCGCCGCCCCAAAGGATGACAGGTTGTGAAACAGCTACTTCTCCCGATAGTAAACGAGATGGCACACGTCATCGCCGCGCGCGATGGTCTTAGGAAGGTCGAGCTTGCAGCCGTAAGCCTCGCCGATGCCTCGATCGCCGCACATGGCCCAATCGCACAGATCGGAGATCTCCTCGTCGGTACAGCCCTGCTTCTGCCACGCCTTCACCAGCGGGCAGTAATGAAACCCCAGCTCGAAACGATCATCCTGCACGTCTTTGACGTCCATCTCGAAAATCATCTGAGCAGGCTTTCCGAAAAGCCCCTTCTTCAAGCTTTTTAGGCCGTGCGTGCCGCCGCCTTTCGCCACCAGCTCGGCGCCTTGGAACAACCCGCAGCGTTTCACCGCCGCAGGCGCGAACACGCTCGGGTCGGCGCCGGCGCGCTTCGCCTCGTCGGCCAGCAGATGCAGCCACAGCGCCCGATGCTCGAGCAGCTCGCGAATAGCCCTGATGAGCGGGTTTTTTGATGCGCGGCTCGTTCACCACGCGACTTGCCCGCTGCAGCTCATCCGAACCCGTCCCCGCAGCCGCACGGTCTTTCCCAGCTTGCTCCATGGTAAACCTCCCCTTGTCAATGCCCGCGAACGGTACGCCGCGCGCATCGGTTCCCGAACGGGCGATACCGCCTGTCGCACCGGCCCGCCTCATAACGCGAAACGTCCTTCTTCTCAAGTGTACGACACCCGAGAAGAAGGACGCACGGGGAAATGACGGCTCGATGAAGCCGTTTTCGCAACGCCCGCGACGCGGGCGCCTTCGGCGTAAGACCTACGCCGTCGAACCACCTCAACTGCTGCCGGCCCCGGCGCAGCACGCGTAGCAATGGTTGGCGAACGCGATGTCACGCGCTAAAGACAGCGACGGATCGCGCGCCAAATCGGCTATGGTCAACCCGTTGAGGCACGGCAGCTCGACCGCCTGGTTGAAATCGCAATCGTAGAGCGCCCCGTCCCAACGAACCGAGAGCTGGCTTCGGCACATCATGCCTTCGAGCGTGTCGGGGTTGA
>ERZ827469.1190-NODE-1190-length-24358-cov-3.007077_pt1 | contig 24358 bp, 20 predicted proteins | sample MGYA00519917_ERZ827469 | MGnify/ENA primary metagenome ERZ827469 (study PRJEB31778, sample SAMEA3449314) | human gut metagenome | biome: human gut; feature: human-associated habitat; material: faeces | place: United Kingdom | collected 2010/2012 ... | reverse complement strand
TATGCGACGTCGCGCTCGATGACGGCACGGTCGGGATACCCCAACTGCCACTGATCGATGCCGAGATCGGCGATGCGGGCCCGCGCCTGCTCGATGATCTCGAAGGCGGCGTCGATGTCCTCGACTGTGGTCTGTCTGAGTTGCATGGTGATCCTTTCGCGCATCTCGATAAAGCGAGAGCATTATAAACGCTCGATAAGCCCCCGCAACCGAAGCATGCACGCTTTTCCACAGAAGACGAAGCAACGCTCATGGCAAAACGCGGAGAACACCCCGGTCCCTACTCCTTCGAGCTGCGCGCCATGGCGATCTTTCCCGTGCGGACGATCTCCTTGATGCCGTAAGCGCGGAACAGGTCCTCAAGGCCCTTGAGCTTGTCGTCGGTTCCCGTCGCCTCGATCGTCAACGAGCTTTTGCCCACGTCGACGATTTTCGCGCGGAAGATGTTGGAGATCTCGATGATCTCGCTTCTCCGCTCGGGGGGTGCCGCAACCTTGAACAGCACCAGTTCGCGCTCGATGGCCTTGTCGTTGGTGAGGTCGGTGATCTTATGCACGCTGATCAACTTGTGCAGCTGCTTGGTAATCTGCTCGTAAGCCACGTCGTCGGCATGAACGATGGCGGTGACACGCGATACGGTGGGGTCCTCAGTCGGGCCGACGGCAAGCGACTCGATGTTGAACCCACGGCGGGATATGAGCCCGGTGATGCGCGACAGAACGCCGGACTCGTTGGCGACCAATGCGGAAAGAACGTGCTTCATCGGTTCTCCTTCCCCGGGACGACGTCATCGGCCCCGAGCGAACACGCGGCGGGCGACACGCCGCCGACGGCCTGACGCGCCGCATCGGGGCATGTCGACGCGCACCGCGCCGACGGCGAGATCGATCGCGCCGAGGGAATCCTCGATGGACGACCCCGGAGCCACCATCGGGTAGACGTTCTGCTCGCGGGACACGACGACTTCGAGCAGATAGGGCCCGTCTGCGGAGAGCATGCGCTCGATGGCCGCGTCGACGTCGCCGGGGCGCTCGACGCGCTCCGATCGCCACCCGTACGCGTCGGCGAGTTTCACGAAATCGGGGTTTCGCTCGAGCTCGGTTTGGGAATAGCGCCCCTCGTAGAAGAGCTTCTGCCACTGATGGACCATGCCAAGGCAGCTGTTGTTCATCAGCAGAACCTTCACGGGAACGCCGTAGGCGGCGGCCGTCGCCATCTCCTGCACGTTCATCTGGAACGAGCCATCGCCCGCCACGCACACCACGCTCTTCTCCGGGCACGCTACGGCGGCGCCGATGGCGGCGGGAAACCCGAACCCCATCGTCCCCAAGCCGCCGCTCGACAAGAACGTGCGCGGCTGTTCGCGGTCGATGAACTGGTTCGCCCACATCTGATGCTGGCCCACCTCGGTGGTCACGATCGATCGCGCGGGATCGAGACACGCCGAGAGGCCCTCCATGACCTTCTCGGGGACGATCTCGTCCGGACGGTCGCCCACATCGGGATGATAGTAGGGAAAACGAGCGCGAAGCCGCTCGATCTCGGCGAGCCACGCGTCGTCGCCGGGCGCGGCGCCCTCCTTCTCGAGATGCTCCGCAATGCCGCGTAGAACACCCGGCAGATCCCCCACGATGGGTACGTCGGCATGCAGGATCTTGCCGATCTCGGCAGGATCGATGTCGATGTGGATGATCTTGGCGTTCGGGGCGAAATCGGCGACGTCGCCGGTCACCCGATCGGAGAAACGCGCGCCCGCCGCGATGATGAGGTCGCTTTGCGTGAGCGCGTGATTGGCGTACCTCGCCCCGTGCATGCCCACCGCCCCGAGGTTCAAAGGGTGCGACGAGGGAAAACCTCCCTTCCCCATGAGCGTCATGACAACGGGGATGCGCATGAGCTCGGCCAGGCGAATCAGCTCCGGCGTCGCGCCCGAGCTGACCACGCCCCCGCCTGCGAGGATAACCGGCCGACGCGCCTGCCCGATGAGCTTGCACGCGGACCTGATCTGCTTGGCGTTGCCGCGGTACGTCGGCTTGTAGGAGGCGATGTTCACGCCGTCGGGATACTCGAACACGACGGTTTCGCGCGCGATGTCGGAAGGCACGTCGATGAGAACAGGGCCCGGCCTGCCGGTGACCGCGATGTGGAACGCCTCGCGGAACACGCGCGTCAAATCGGAGACGGACTGCAGCAGAAACGAGTGCTTGACCACGGGCATGGTAATGCCGAAGATGTCCGATTCCTGAAACGAGTCGGTGCCGATGACCGCCCGCGGCACTTGTCCCGTGATAACGACGAGGGGGACCGAGTCCATGTAGGCCGTCGCGATGCCCGTGACCGTGTTCGCGGCGCCCGGCCCGCTTGTGACGAGCACCACGCCGGCTCGGCCGGTAGCGCGTGCGTACCCGTCGGCCATATGCACCGCGCCCTGCTCATGCCGGGCGAGGATGTGGGTGATCCTCTCGGAGTCGTAAAGCGCGTCGTAGATGCGGATGGCCTGACCGCCCGGATAGCCGAACACCACGTCGACGCCCTCCGCCTCGAGAGACGCCACGACGGCCTCGGCGCCGAGCATGACCTCGCCTTGCTTGGCCGAGCGCGAACCCGGGCCCTTCGGCGCGCCGACGCTTCCCGCGTTGCGCCTGTCCGATAGATTCTTCTCCATGAAAGCGCACCTTTCCCGTGAAAGAGAAAACCCGATGCAAGATCGCACCGGGCATCGAACGCAGAACTCGGACGCTTCGGGAGAAGACGTCGCGGGAACAAGACGGTAACGGTGTCGCCGGTTCGACCTTACCAGCCAAGACGCCCCGGCGGTAAGCCTGCGCGCGTCCCGGCGTTCACGCCGAACTGCTCGGAGGGGCACTCGGGTCGTCCGCCGCCGGCTCGCAGCATCCGCCGGCTTTTTCGAAGACGGGTTCGCCCCCGCTGTCCTCTTCAACGCATTTCGCATATGAACTTAGCGCGCAGTATAAACCGATCGAAACAGACGCGTCGCGAAAATCCTCCCAATTGACCGAATGCCGGCCGGAGGGCGCCTGCGAAAGGCCGAAGGAACCCGGTGCGCAGCATAGCGCACGACGCGCGCGCGAACCCGCCTGCTCATCGGACGAGCCCGTTGCGCGTAAGCCGTACGTGCGAGCGCCCCCATGCGCCAAGCGCGCGCAGGCTGCGCGACGGAGCGTATCCCTCACGCGCCGGACGAACGCAACGCACGGCGAAACCGCGCCCCTCACGCGCCCGGCACGTCGAAGAACACTTCGTCCCCCTCGTCGATGATCGAGAGTTTTCGCGCGCGCGTCAGGCGCTTGAACCGGTACTCGGCGCTCATGGCGTCGTGCTTGGTGGGAAACTCGCGCTCGAAGAGAAGACGCACGGGAAGGCGAGAGCGCGTGTACTTCGCCCCCTTGCCCGCGTTGTGCGCATCGACGCGACGCGCCACATCGGTCGCGTACCCGGTGTAGAGCGTGCCGTCCGCGCATTCGACCACGTAGAGGAAATGCCTCGTCGTCATAGAATGCCCATCGCTTGCCAAAACGGAACCGACACCACCAAGCCGACCACGCAAATCGCCAGGTAAAGCGCGCAGTAACGAGCCATCTCCCGATGACTTGCCATCGCGCCGTCGACCGCGCAGTACGCCGTGAGGTAGATCGGGTTCTGATAGCGGACGAACCAAGGGTTGACCGTCGCGTAGGCGCACACGCCCACGATCCACGGATCAATGCCGAGCGAGGAGGAAAGCGGAACCATGAACGCCATCAGTATGTTGATGTAGGCCATCTCCGAAACGATGAGGAAGCGCAAGACGATGGTCGCGACGGCGATGCCGACGACGAACGCGTACGGATTCGCCGCGAGGGACGTGAACAGAGGGCCGCAAAGCCCGACGACCCACTCGTCGATGCCCAGGTACGCGAACACGTCGGCCAAGCCCAGGACCACCCCGATGAACAGCAGGGAGTTCCAGGCGATGCCGCTGCGAAAATCAGCCATGTCGATAACGTTTGCGGCGAACATCGCGACGAGGGCGCACAGCGCCACCACATACGACGGCACGCCGAGCAAAGGCTCGAGCACCCAGGCCCCCACGCATACGACGACGATGATCAGCATCCGCCTCTCGACAGGGCTCATGGGTTCCCGCTGCCCGAACGTCTCCTCGGCAAGACGCACGGGAGCGGAATTCGCGTTCTCGATCCGCGAATCCGCAGACGCCGCGTCGGCAGAATGCACGCCGCCGGACGCATCGCACCCTGCATGCTCCCGCGCAGAGACGCATGCACGTTCCGCGCCCGCGTTCGCACGGCGGCGGCGCGCGCAAGAGCCGTAGATCGCCACGATGGCGAGGTAGTTCAAAACGCTCACCACGATGAACCAGGGAAGCATGGCTAAGAACCAGTGCAGCATGTCGTACTCGGCCGCCACGTCCGCAGGCAGCAGGGCGACCAGCCCGTACCCGACGATCGACGCGCTGATGACCGCCGGGCCGACGTTGCGAATCCCGGTGAACATAGCGAGGAACAACCCGTTCGCCTCACGGCTTTTGCGCGCATAGCCCATCGAATCGGAGATGCTCAGGGAAAGCGGAGCCAACATGGCGGCTTTCGCCGAAAGCGAGGGAATGAGGGGGCCGACCAGCGTCCCCGCGACGATGAGCCCCGCCGCCTGGCTTTCGAACGTGCGCGGGAAGATCCGCAGGATGGCATGCGCCATGCGGGCGAGCAGCCCGCTTTTCCTCATTCCGAGACCCAGGCCGTACGCGGCGACCAGGAGCCACCACACCGAGTTCGAGAACGCCCCGAACACGACGTCGACGGGAACGTCTGCCGCCATGATGAACAAGACGGCCATGATGAAGGCCACCACCAGCTCGGGCAATACGCCGAACACCCACCACACGACGGCGCCCGACAGCACGCCGAGGGCGCAGACCGCCTGGGACGTCAGCTCATCGAGCTGCGCGAACGAAACGATGCAGACCGCCACGGCGACACCCGCCACCGCACCCGCGACCTTCTTCACATCACGCACGAGAAACCGCCCCGATTCCGCCCACAAGTTCAACCTGGATCACATGTTAACGCCAACCATCGCACGTGCTCAACTCCCGACGGCGCGACGTGCGGGACGCGCCCCTCGAGCGCGCTCACCCGCGTACGCACTCCAACCAGCACCGGTACCAGTCCCACTGCGCCCCGTCGGATGCGGTCAGAAGGTATCGACCGACGAGTCTAAGCGGATGCAGCCCCATCGCACACGCCTTGTCGAACAAATCGACGGCGTTGCTCTCGTCCCGCTCGAAGCTGCATTTGAAAAGGCACTCGAGCCACTCGGCGCCCTCGGGCGCGTCCTCGATGCGCCAAAGCAGGGCGCAAGCGTCCGAGGCACCCTGCGCACCGTCGGGCGAAGCGACGTCGCCATCGCCCGTACCGTGCTCCCCGCCGTCCGACGCCGCGCACGGAGCGTCCTCCGCGACCGCTTCGACAAGCTCTCGGGGCCGCCCCGCGTCGACGAGAACCGCGTATTTGCTCGCATCCCCCATGAGCAAGCTCCATTGACGCTCCGAGTCGTAGTCGATCTCGACGAGACGCGCCATCGACGGAAACCCCGGGCGCAAGCGCCCATCCGAGAGCAGACGGGCGCGCTCGTTCATCTCGAGCTGAAAGTCAACGCGCCTCCTCATGCGCTCGAGCTCCTCAAGCCGCTCGTCGATTGAGATGCGCGCCGCATGTAAAAGCTCGTCGAACTGCGCAGCAGTGAAATCGCGGCACCCTCTGAGCGACCCCACCGAAACGCCCATCTCCCGGCAAAACGCCACCTCCCCCGCTTCCATGAGGTCGTGCAGCGCGTAGCGGCGGTACCCGTTGCGCTCATCACGCTGCGATCGGACAAGGCGCTCGTCCTCCCAATAACGCAGCGTTGAAGCAGGCACGCCGAGGAAACGCGCGGCCTGAGCTATGTCGTAGGTCTTCTCCATGAACCGCCTCCCTCGCCACCGGCCGAAACCGAACCCTTGAAGATTCGGTGCAGCCGAACATGATAGCGCTTTACCTTAAAGCTACTTGAAAGTTTACGCTGGCTCGCTGCATAAAACGACCACTCGCGGAAAGCAGCACCATGATCAAGCGCTACATGCTGAAGGAATACCTCACCTACGTCATTCCGACGATGCTCACGTTCACGCTCACGTGCATCTACAGCATCATCGACGGCATCTTCGTCGGGAACTTCGTCGGCGACGCCGGCCTTGCGGGCGCCAACGTCGCCTTCCCCCTCGTCGCCCTCATCATGGCCATCGGCACCGGCATCGGCATAGGAGGCGCGGTCATCGCCTCCATCGAGCTTGGACGCGGAAGCACGGAGAAAAACCAGCGCGCCTACGGCAACACCTTCCTCATGATGCTCATCAGCGCCGTTCCCGTCATGGCTCTGCTGCCGGCGTTGCCCCATCAGCTCTGCGAGCTGCTCGGCGGCCGCGGGGAGACGCTCGAGCAGGCAACCGCCTACATCTCGGTCATCGCCTGAGGCGCGCCCTTCCAGATCATCGCAACGGGCTGCCTGCCGCTCATCAGAAACCGCGGCAGAGTCGGCTACGCCATGTTCACGTCGGTCGTGGGCGGCGTCATGAACGTCGCGCTCGACTTCGCGTTCGTCGTGGTCGTTCCCTGGGGCGTATCCGGCGCCGCGCTCGCGACGGTCATCTCGCAGGTCACCGCCTCGCTTCTATGCCTGGCCTTCTTCCTGAAAAAGGAGAACCGCATCCCGCGGCGCTGCCTGCGCCTCGACGCGAGAACCTCGCTGCACACCCTCAAGCTGGGGCTTGCGCCTTTCGGCCTGACCATCCTGCCCGAGGCGACCGTCGTCGTCATCAACGTGAACGCGGGCACCTACGGAGGCGAGGTGGCCATCGCCGCGTACGCCGTCATCGCCTACGTCGCCAACGTCATCCAGGTTCTCATCCAAAGCGTCGGCGACGGCAGCCAGCCGCTCATCAGCAAGCATTACGGCGCGGGCGAACACGACACAGTGCGCAGGCTGCGCAACACCAACTACAGCATCACCATCTCCATCGGCGCGTTGGGGCTTTTCGCCACCTACCTGCTGAGCGACCAGATCCCCCTCGTCTTCGGCGCATCGCCCGAAACCGCCGCGATGATCGCACATGCGCTGCCCATCTTCTCCATCGCGTACCTGTTCTACGGGTTCACCCACGCGTCCACGTCGTTCTTCTACGCCGTAGACGACGCGCGCGCCTCCACGACCGTCGTCTACGGCGAGGCGTGCCTGATCGTCGTGTGCGTGTTCGGCGCAGGTTACCTGCTCGGACTCGAGGGCATCTGGCTGTCCGTCACCTTCGTGCAGATGCTGCTCTCCGTCATCGGCGTCTTCCTCCTGCGAGCGAACCGAAAGCGCACGCTGAAGCAATCCGAGAAGGCCTGATACGACGCGAAGCGATTGAAGCGGGCGCGTCGATGCGGCGGGTGCGGCGAGGCCCGTGGCGCGACCCGGTCGTTTCACGCCATGCGCTGCGACCCCAACGTGGTGCGTCCGCACCGCCGCTGCACGGCACGACGCCGGCGCGCGGGGATCAGCGAAGGGTTACCGCCATGCCCTGTGCCGCGAAATCGAGGGATGCGGGATGGTCGTTGCGCTCGAGAACCGCCCCGAGCTCGCGACGCGCGAGCGAGGGAAGGTTGTTGTTCTCCGACAGGTGCATGCCCACGACGTGCTCAAGGCGATTCGAGAGCAATCGTTCGAGCTCGGCGGCCGCCTGATCGTTGGAAAGATGCCCGAAATCCCCGCCGACGCGGCGTTTGAGCGCATACGGATAGGGGCCGTCCCGCAGCATCTTCGCATCATGATTGGCCTCGAGCGCGAGAAGCCGTACGTTCGAGAGCGCTTCGTGCGCCTCCTCGGTGACGACGCCGGTGTCAGTCGCATAGCCCAAGACATCGCCGTCGGCGCTCTCGAAACGAAAACCGCACGAAGCCGCCGCGTCATGCGAGGTGCGAAACGGGATGACCGTGATGGCGCCGAAGCAAAGCGGCTCATCGAGGCGCATCGAGCGCACCGCGCATAAACCCTCGATCTTGCGCACCTCCGAACTCGCCAGGGAAACCTCTCGCAGCGCGAACAAATCGGGAGCGGAACCCGCCTGCTTCGCGAAACCGCGCATGACAAGCCCGAGGCCCTTGGTGTGATCGGAATGGTCATGCGTCAGCAAAAACGCATCGATGCGCGAAGGGTCGAAGCCCGCCGAAGCGGCGCGTCCCATGAAATCGCGCTTGCACAACCCGCAGTCGATGGCCACGCCACGCCCGGTTTCCACGTCCTCGACGATGGCCGCGTTGCCCTTAGACCCGCTTCCCAGCACGTGCAATGCCAGCATGCGATCCCCTATAAGCGCCCGACGATGGCGCTCACCAGACGGCGGAAGTCCTCACCGCGCCTCGAGGCGACGTCGAACACCTCCACGTCGTCGGGATTCGCCCCGCCGATGCCGCACGCCATGTTCGACACGAGCGACATGCCGAGCACGCGCATTCCCACGTGGCGCGCCGCGATGACCTCCTCGACCACCGACATGGCCACCGTGTCGGCGCCCCATGCCCGAAACGCGCGAATCTCCGCCGGCGTCTCGAAGCTCGGGCCGAGGAGCCCCAGGTAGACGCCCTCCTGCACGCGCACGTCAAGCTCGCGACCGCACTCATGGGCAAGGGCGCGCAGCTTCGGGTCGTAGGCGTCGAGCATCGAGAAGAAGCGAAACGCCAAGCCGTCGGGATCGGTTCCCACCACGGGGTTTCGACCGGTGAAGTTGATGTGATCGCTCATGATGCAGAAATCGCCGACGTTGAACGACTCGTTGATCGCGCCGGCGGCGTTGGTGGTGATGAGGACCTCCACGCCGAGCTCGTGCATCAGCCACACCGGATAGGCGACCTCGCGCGCGGTGTAGCCCTCGTAGCCATGAAGGCGCCCCTGCATCGCGATGACCTGCTTGCCCGCGAGCGCGCCGACGACGAATCGGCCCACGTGGCTCGTGGCCGTCGACGTCCTCATATGGGGAACGTCGGCGAAGGGAACGAAGACGGCGTCCTCTACCTGCTCGGCCAGAGGACCGAGTCCCGACCCCAAGATGATGCCCACCTTCGGCGCGCGATCGCCGATCCTCTCCTTCAGCACCGCGCACGAGAGCGCGAGCGACTCCACCAGTTCGTTGTTCGCCATGACGACGCCTCCTTACACTCAAACCCCACCATGGTAACGCACGACGCACCTCGGGCGAATCGGGTTCCGGCGCATTTGCGCAATGTCCGGAACAGACACGTCCTATAATGTGACCCGCTCGACCCCGATGCGAGGAAGGGCGCATGCGCGTTGCTGAGAAATCGAAACGAAATCGGCTCGAGCGGAGAAATCGAACAAGCGCGAAGATGGTCGAAAGGATTGAAAGAATGAGCGAAATCAGATACGAAAACAACCAAGACGCCGCGCGGAGCGAACGCGAATCGCTCGACGAGACGGCGCGCCGCGTTGCGCGGGAGTACAAGACCACCGAGGACTTCCTCGAATCCCCCGTCGACGAGGAAGCGTTCGCCGAGTTCAGCGACGACCTCAGCTCGTTTTGCTTCCTCAACCGGGGCAAGGTGGAAGAGATCAGATCGCTCTCTCCCGCAGGCTCGAATCCCTATGATGCGCTCGCCGCAGGCTGGAGGGCGGCATACGAAGAGCACGCCGCACGAGAGTACGAGGGCAAGATCATCTTCCCCATCCCCGTCATGCGCGCTGACGGCGAAACACCCGTGGAGGTCTCGATCCGCCGAAGCGATTTCACGCCGACGGCGGGAGGGGATCTGTTCCCCTGGTTCATCTGCTACGTGAACTCCTACGTCCGTCCGCAAAGCGAGGAGATCCCCCCGAGCAAAGCCATCGAAAAGTTCGCCTGGCTCGGGTCGTGGGATGCGTTCCTCGACGAGCTCGCCGAGGTCGCGCTCGAGGAGAAGTGGAGCTTCGACGACGATGACGTGAACGGAGAGAGGAAGAACACCATCCTCAAAAGCTACATCTGCACGACGTTTTACCGTCTGTCTCGCGAGAATAAGATCGCGATCTCCGAGGACGGCGAGCTGGCCGCGTTCAACACGGGGCTGGTGAACAAGCGTTACGACGACATATACGCCTGCTTCGAACCGAGCGACAAAGGCATCGCCTGGCAGTTCTCAGGATTCACCACCGCGGGCGCACGCGGGCTGGGCAAGCAGCTCGTGAGCAAGTTCAACCCCCTGCCGCAGGCGGCCACGTACTTTTCGCGGAAGGAGGACATGCTCTTCGACCTGGACAAAGATCTCATCGTCGACTACGACCACATCATCGTCGACAACATCGAGCGCCTGCCGCTGGAATTCCTCGAAGAGGAGATGCGCTCCAACGACGACGCCCTCGAGGTGATAGCAGAGATCAAGCAAGGCGAACCGGGCGATGAGCGCGCGGGGCTCTTCGAGGAGCTCTCGGAGATCGTCGAGGACGACGCGCGGGTGTTTCGCCGCACGCGCGAGGGCATCGAGGCCGCCGTGCGCCTGGCCTGCCGGCGCGTGAGGTGGAACTTCAAGACGGCCATCCCGTCGTACTACCCGCGCGGCAACTCCATGAGCCTGCTGCTCCCCTTGAGCCTCACCGACGAGGATCACGTCGACGCGGCGCTCGTGGTGCAGCTGACGCCCTCGGGAAACTATCAGGGGCAGACCATCCTCACCATGCGCCAGGCCTACAAGCACGCGCGCCTCATCTGCCGGCCCGACAGCGATTGGCTGACCACGGCCCAGCAGTTCGAAGACGATGAGGAGGACGACCTCTAGGAGGTCGCCGCAGAAGATCGGGACGGGGCGGACGACGATCGCCCCGTCCAGAATGCGAATCAACGACAACTCATATTCGGCGACGGATCGCCAAGGAAGACATCGCTCAAGCCTTGCATGCCACCAGCACGCGCGGGCGACCTGCGAGGTCCTCGACGATTCTCACGCCCGTGAACCCGGCGGCCGACGCGAGCTTCGCCGCTTCGTCAAGATGCCCCTCATGCAGCTCGAAGGCGATGTGCCCGCCCGGTTTCAGCGCACGGGCGCACCACGGTAGAAGACGACGGACAAGATCGAGCCCGTCGGCACCGCCGTCAAGCGCCAGCGTAGGCTCGTACGCGCTGACCTCGCGCGGAATATCCGCCAAAACGGAGGAAGGAACGTACGGCGGGTTCGACACCACCACGTCCAACTTGCCCATGAAGCGCTCGGGAACAGGCGCGCCGAGGTCTCCCTGCAGCACGGCCACGCGCTTGCACAGCCCCAGCTGTTCGACGTTCTCGCGCGCCAGCGCCACGGCATCGGATGAGATGTCCACCGCCAGCACGCGCGCATCCGGGCGCTCCGAGGCAATCGCGCAGGCGACGCAGCCGGATCCCGTGCAGATATCGGCCACCAAAAGCGGCTGCTCGGGAGAGTCCTCGGGCGAAGCATCGGCTGCGTCACCGCACGTCACGCAGCCCCCTTCCACCACAGCCTCGCTCCCAGCTGACCGCAAGCCCGCAGCGGTGCTCACGGCACCTTGCGCTTCGTCATCGCCTTCGCACGTGAACAGCGAGGCGTTCTCGCGCTCGAATCGGGCGAGCGCTTCTTTCACCGCGCTCACGGCGGCGGCTTCCTGCTCAGCCGCTTCGGCACTCCACGCGGCCTCGCGCTTACGCGCAGGGGGCAAGCACGAAAGCGCCTCGCTGACCAGCACTTCCGTCTCAGGACGCGGGATCAGCACGCCGGGGCGCACGCGCACGGTGATGTAGCGAAACGGCGCTTCGCCGGCAATGTATTGCAAGGGCTCGCCCGCACCGCGCCTTTGCACGTAATCGCGCAGAACACAGCGCTCCTCGGACGACAAGGGCCGCTCAAGCCCCATGTACAGCTCGACACGACTCAAGCCGCACGCTTCGGCGATAAGCCATTCGGCGGAAAGACGCGGGTTCCCATCGCCTTTCCGCTCGAGGTATCCGCATGTCCAGTCAAGCGCCTGCTTGACGGTCCAGGTGTCGTTCGTGGTCATAAGCTACGCGATCGGCGAATTAGTCGACGGCCGCTTCCAGCTTCTGCGCACGGTCGGCGGCCTGCAGCGCGGTGATGACATCGCCGAGATTGTCGCCGAGCAGCACGCCGTTGTACGTGCCGTTGAAGCCGATGCGGTGGTCGGTCACGCGATCCTGCGGGCCGTTGTACGTGCGGATCTTCTCCGAGCGATCACCCGAGCCGATCTGCGCCAAGCGCTGCGCGCCCTCGGCGGCCTGCTGCTCGGCGAGCATCTTCTCGTACAAGCGGGCGCGCAGAACCGCCATCGCGGCGATCTTGTTCTGCAGCTGCGACTTCTGATCCTGAGACTGAACCACCAATCCGGTGGGAAGGTGCGTGATACGCACGGCGGAGTCGGTCGTGTTAACGCACTGACCACCGGGGCCACCCGCACGATACACGTCGATGCGCAGGTCGTTCTCGTTGATCTCCACCTCGACCTCATCGGCTTCGGGCAGCACCGCGACGGTGGCGGTGGAGGTGTGGATTCGACCCTGGCTCTCGGTCTTCGGGACGCGCTGGACGCGGTGAACGCCCGACTCGAACTTCATGACGGAGAACACATGGTCGCCCTTCACCTTGAACTGGATCTCCTTGAAGCCGCCGGCCTCGGAGGGAGACACGTCCATGGTCTCGGTCTTCCAGCCCTGGGCCGCGGCGAAGCGCTCGTACATCTTGTAGAGGTCGCCGGCAAAAATGGCGGCCTCGTCGCCGCCGGCCGCCGCGCGGATCTCCACGATGATGTCCTTCTCATCGGCAGGATCGGCGGGGATGAGCATGAACTTGATGTCCTCCTCGAGAGCGGGGAGCTTGCCCTCGATGCCCGCTATCTCCTCCTGCGCGAACTCCTTCATATCGGGATCCTCGAGCATCTCCTTCGCGGCGTCGAGGTCGTCGAGGGCCTGCACGTACTCGGCGGCCTTCTTGACGAGCGGACCTTGGTTGGCGTACTCCTTCGCGAGGCGGTTGTACTCCTTCTGGTCGGCGAGCACGGCGGGATCGCCCATCTTCATCTGGAGCTCCTGGTAAGCGTCCATGATCTTGACGAGCTTTTCCCTCATATTGGTCTCTTGCATGAGCTGATCCTTAAACGATACGCGGTATGGGAAGCGCCGCAGCGAATCCGCCACGGCGCCTGAATTCTGCAACTGGATATAGTACCAGATAAAGCAACGCCGCGTGTGGCGATGCTGTGACGAAAGCCGATCCCGACGAGCCCTTCGGCCCTCGCGCTACCCCTTCACCTTCCGCAAGCCGAATGCGTACAAGCCCGTCATGACCACGGCGGCAGCGCCCGTCATCACGGCGACGGCCATCACGAACGTTGGCCATTGCAACGTGGCCAGCACCGTCGCCACCGACGTTATCATGCTGTAAGCGAAGTTGCTGAACGCCGACGCCGACCCCACGCGATCGGCGGGCTGATCGAGCAGCACCACGAACGCCATAGGACGCACCACGCCCTCGGCTAGCGCGTAAGGCACGAAAGCGGCCAAAAACAGCAAAGGCGCGACCTCGCCGAAAAAGAAGAGCCCGAGAAACGATGCCACGGTAAGCCCGATGCACAGCACGAGGATGCTCCGCACGCTGAAACGCTTGGAGAGCAGCACGTACACGAACGGCGCGATGATGGTCACGACGCAGGCGATGGCGTATATCACGCTGTAATCGAAGTACGACAGCGCGAAGAAATCGAGCAGCACGTAGGACACCACCGCGATGAACGCGAAGTACGGCATGCCCGCCACGCCCATGAACATGGCCAGCGACACGAACCGACGATCGCGCAGCAGCGCCTTCACGCCCGCTCCCATGCCGCGCAGCGCCGCGCCCACGCCCTCGGCGTCTTTCGGCACACGGTGCGTCTCGGAAATGAGCCCGCACAAAACCAACGACACCGCACCGCACGCGGCAAGGAACCAAAACACCAGCCTCCAGCTGCCGTGCGATAAAAGAAACGTGCCCAAAAACGGAGCGGCGGCAGGCCCGATGATGATGAGCGACTGCAAACACGTCATGGCGATCTTCAGATCGTCTCCCTCGTAAGCATCCTTGATAAGCGCCGTCTCCACAGTTGCCACAAGGCCATAGCCGAGGGCCTCGCCCGCTCGAAACACCACCAGCACCTCCACGCTCGGCGACACCGCGCACGCCGCCGACGACACCGTGAACAGCGCCACGCCCGCTAAAAGCACCGGACGACGTCCGTATCGGTCGCTCACGGGTCCCGCCAAAAGGACGCTTATCGCCGAGAACGCGAAGAACACGAAAACCGTGAGGTTGAGATAAGCCGCCGACACGTCAAACGAGCGCTGCATGCTGGGCAACGCGGGAACGTACATGTCGATAGCGAGGATGAGCAGCAGCTGAATGGTCATGGCGCACACGAAAAAAGAGCGCGGCCCCAAACGCTTCTGCGGAACCGCCAACTGCACGGTGAACCCTCCTATTTCCCTCAAGCGTTCGCGCGGACCGATGCGCGGGCAAACGAACGGTCGGTTAAGACGACATGGGAAAGGCGCGCCGAAGCGCGCCCACGCCGGATGCGAACCGCTGTCTTGCTAGCGGTTGTCCGCCAGATACGACGCCGCCTCCTCGGCGCACATCGCTCCGTCGGAAACCGCCGTGACCACCTGGCGCAACGCCTTGGTGCGCACGTCGCCCGCCGCGAACACGCCCGCGACCGCCGTCGTCCCAAGCTCATCGGCGGCGATGTAACCCCCGTCGTTGAGCTCGAGCGCACCTGCGAGAAACTCCGTGTTCGGCCTGGTGCCAATGGCCACGAACACCGCCGAGCACGAAAGGTCGCGCAAATCGCCCGACGCCTTGTCGCGTACGCGCAAGCCGCACACCGAGCCCCCTTCGGCCATAAGCTCGACGGCCTCGGAATTCCACACGAACTCGACGTTGCCGAGGTCGGCCAGCCGTTGATGGTAGATGGCAGTGGCGCGCAGCTTGTCGCGACGGTGGACGAGATAGACCTTGTTGCATATGCGGGACAGGTAGATGGCGTCCGCCGCCGCCGTGTTGCCGCCGCCGACCACGACCACGTCGCGTCCGCGGAAGAAATTGCCGTCGCAGGTGGCGCAATACGACACGCCGTGCCCCTGCAGCTCATCCTCCCCCGCAAGGCCGAGCTTAGCCGGACGCGCACCCGTAGCCACGATGACCGCGCGAGCCTCATAGGATCCGAATGCGGTCGTGATCTTTTTCGGGGACGCCGCGAAATCGACGGAGACGACCTCCTCGCTCACCGTCTTCGCCCCAAAGGCCGCCGCCTGCTCGTTCATCATCATGGCAAGTTCGAACCCGCTTTGCGATTGTGTGAAACCGGGGTAGTTCTCGAGATGCTCCGTCTGAGCAAGCTGCCCGCCGAAGGACAGGCGCTCGAACATCGCGCAATCCAATCCCGCACGCGCAGCGTAGAGCGCCGCGGTCATGCCGGCAGGCCCCGCCCCGATAATCGCCAAATCCAAAACGCCGCCTGTCCCCGCGTTGCGAACATCAGACATCTTCATTCCTCTCCACGGGCGCGCAACCCGCTTCTCCCCCTGCGTCGCATGAAAGCAACGCCCCCAACGTCACTGATGCGCCTATCATCTCACAATATGAAAAAACCGCCCGGATCAACTCCGGGCGGCATGGGGAAACTCCGACCCCGCGACAAGCGTTGCGCGACCGCGTTTAAGCGAGCAAAGCGAGCAAATTCTGCTTCGGCTGGGCGCCGACGGTCTGCTTCTTCACCTTGCCGTCTTCGAAGACGATGAGCGTGGGAACCGAGCTGACGCCGAAACGGGCGGCAACATCGGGGCTTTGGTCGATATCGACCTTGTAGACGTAAGCGCTGCCGGCAACCTCGGCCGCCACCTCGTCAAGCACCGGGGCGACCATGCGGCACGGTCCGCACCATGTTGCGAAGAAGTCGACCAGAACGGGCTTGTCGGCCTCGAGAACCTTGGTCTGGAAATCTGCGGAAGAAACAACCTCGCTCATGAGATATCTCCTTTTCCGGGTAAACCCTCGAACATCGGGTAAAGAGCTGCGCTGATTGTAACCCGCGGCAACGCCGCGACAAGTCGAGGGGACGGCAACGGCGCCAAACAAGGCTGCGACGGGCACGTCCGTGCAACCCTCGTGTGATTCCGGATAAGCCACATGCGTAGATTTATAATGATCCGACGAGGAATCGTATGATACTCGCGCATGCGAATCGATCCGTCTCAAAGCACGCGAAAGGATACGCCATGGACCACAGCGTGAAGGAACCCGACTACGCGCCCTCGGGCGTCAGCTTCCCCGTCTCCTACGAGGGCAAGGCGACGACGCGCGCCAACCTCGTGCTCGAAGGGGGTGCCATGCGCGGCATGTTCACCGCGGGCGTGCTCGACGTCTTCCTGGATCGCGGGCTGCTCTGCGACTCGGTCATCGGCGTGTCGGCGGGAGCCCTGATGGGTTACAACTACGTGGCGGGCCAAGCGGGACGCGGCGCGTACGTGAACCTGAAGTACTGCACCGACTGGCGCTATCTGTCGCTCAAGAGCTTCGTGCGCACGGGAAACGCGTTCGGCCGCGAGATGAGCTTCGACCTCATCCCCAACGTTTACGACCCCTTCCCCTTCGACGCCTTCGACGAGTCGCCCATGAAGCTCACGACCGTCGCGAGCGATCTCGAGCTCGGGGAAGCCGACTACCACACGTTCACCGACGCGCGCGCCGACCTGCCCTACCTCATCGCGTCCTCCTCTATGCCGATGGTCTCCGAGATCGTCGAGGTGGACGGCAAGAAACTCCTCGACGGCGGCACCTGCGACAGCGTGCCGATCACCTACTCGAAGCTGACCGGATCCGACAAGCACATCGTCGTGTGCACGCAGGACGCGACCTACCGCAAAAGCGCCAACAAGCTGATGCCCGTCCTCAGGCAGCGCTTCGACGACTACCCGTACTACATCGACCGACTCGCCTATCGGCACTACGAGTACAACCGTACCTACCGAGCGCTCGAACGCATGCACGAAAACGGCGAGATATTCCTCATCCGCCCTGGTGCGCCGGTGGAGATATCCAACCTCGAGCAGAACCAGGCGAAGCTGCTCGCCCTGTACGAGCACGGAGCCGAGCAGGCCGTGCGCAGCTGGGACGCGCTCGAGCGTTACCTCGCCGGATAGACGCTTCATGGAAGGCGCTTCATGACCCAAGATCTCGTCTCACTCGCCGTCATCGCGCTGGTGGCGCTCATCTGCCCCATCGTCGCCAAGCTCATGCCCGGCAAGCTGATCCCGGAAACCGTGTTCCTTCTGGTAGCCGGCGCCCTCCTCGGTCCGTACATGGCGGGGTTCATCCAAATCACCGACTCCGTCGGGCTCCTCTCCGATCTCGGTCTGGCGTTTTTGTTTCTTCTGGCGGGTTACGAGATAAACCCGAAGGAGCTCACGGGGCATCAAGGCAAGCGCGGCCTGATCGTGTGGATCATCACCTTCGCCCTCGCCCTCGCCGTGGTGGCGCTTTCGCCGACGTCTCCCGGCAACGACATAGGCAGCATCGCCATCGCCATCGCGCTGACCACCACGGCGCTCGGCACGCTCGTCCCCATCATGAAGGAGCGGGAGCTGATGGGAACGCGCGTGGGGGATTCGATCCTCGCCTACGGCACCTGGGGCGAGCTCGGCCCCATTCTTGCCATGGCGGTGCTGCTCTCGACGCGCTCGGAGCTGAAAACCCTGCTGATTCTCGCAGGGTTCGCGCTTTTATGCGTGGTGATGGCGGTCATCCCCGCCAAATCGAAGAAGGCGGGGCATCGGATGTTCCGCTTCCTCACCGAGAACGCCAACACCACATCCCAGACCATGGTGCGCGCCGTCATAGTGCTGCTGGTGAGCCTCGTCGCGTTCTCCGCCGTGTTCGACCTCGACATCGTCTTGGGCGCCTTCGCGGCGGGGTTCGTTCTGCGTTATATCATCCCCGAAGGCGATCACGAGCTCGAACGCAAGCTCGAGGGCATCGCCTATGGCTTCCTCATCCCGGTGTTCTTCGTCACCTCGGGCGCGAAGATCAACCTCGCCTCCGTCCTCGATCAGCCTATCGCGCTAGTGGTATTCATCATCACGCTGCTGCTCGTTCGCGCCGTCCCAATCTATTTCTCCCTATCGACCGACCGACGAACACGCGACATCTCCTCGCACAACAGGCTCACCATCGCGCTGTACTGCACCACCGCGCTGCCCATCATCGTGGCCGTCACGTCCGTCGCGGTGAAGTCCGACGCGCTGACGCAGGAGTTCGCTAGCGTTCTCGTGGCCGCAGGCGCCATCACGGTGTTCCTCATGCCGCTTCTGGCCTCGATCACCTACCGCGTGGCCGACGTGAAGCCCATCGAGGCGGCAAAGGAGATCAGCCAGAACCCGCGCGACATCGGCGCCATCATCCGCGAGCATATCGAACTCGAGCGCATGATAGCCCGCCGCGAGGCGGCAATGCGCCTTGCGGCGAACCGCGACAGACGATCGCAGGGCGCAAGCGCGGAAATCCCCTGGCAGGATCTTGCGGCGGGACTCCAGCGAACCAGCGCGCGCAAGCGTGCGCTTGACGAAGCCCTCGACGCCGCAGCTCAGCATCTTGCGGCGAATGCGGATGCCATCGAGCAAGAGATCGAACGCGGAGCCGATCGCAGAAGCCGGGAGGAACGCCGACGTCGCATGGCGGAACGCGCCATCATGGAACACCGCGGCAGGATGAGCGAGTTGAACGATATGCTCAAGCTCGATCTCGACGACAACCTGGTTAAAGCCGCAGGGTTCGGCGAGACCGCAAGCGCGTCGGAATCAGAAGGCGAAGATCCACGCGGCAGCACAAGACATTAGCGCCCGCGTTCAACGCAGTGCGCAAAGGCGAGTGGTCAAGATCAAGCGTTGCGAGCCTTTTACCTCCTTGAACAGGTCGATCTTGGTCGAAATGCGGCGGTATGAGCGGTTTTCAAGAGGCTCCGATCCGATTTTCGGTCAAAACCGCGCATATCGCCCCTCTAAAGACCACGCCAAGACTCACATCGCCATATTTCGATCAGCTTATCCGAACATCGAACGACCAGCCCGTGCGAACGTTCAAAGAGCGATCGCAGCCGGCGGGGCGCACACTGAACGATCGACCCGTTCGCGCACAATGCTTAACGGGAACGGCCGCGACCGCGCTCGCCCGCACCCCCGCACTCGTCTGCGTCGTCCTGCGGGGAGGCCCGCGATCGATCAGGCGCGATCCTCCCCGGACGATGCGGGAAGACGACGCGAAAGCAAAGACTTCGCGACGCCCCCGATCAAACCGCCCACGACGGCGGGAAGAAGCCACCCGAATCCGTAATCGAAAAACGGAAGGCTCTCGACGAAGAGGAAGAGACCCGTGTAGTCATGCACGGCGACGGCCAAGCTCACCAGCGCAGCGACGAAGGCGGCGCCGCGGTACACCCAGTTGTTGGGCAAATGGCGCCTGAACAGCAACAGCACCACCGTCACCATAAACGGCGGACAGATCACCGACAGGATCGGACCCGCCAAACCGACGATGTTCGTCAGGCCAAGATTGCAGATGAGCAGGCTCGCCAACGTCGTGACGATCACGCCGGCGCGATAGCTGATGCGACCCGATGTCACGCGCTCGAAGTAGGCAGCCGTCGCTCCCACCAGGCCAACGGCGGTGGTGAAGCATGCAAAGCCCACGACGACGGCGAGAACGACCACGCCGACGTTGCCCATGAGCTCGTAAGTGATGGCGACGATCAGGGAGGCCTGGTTAAGACCCTCCCCCAACGACGACCCCGCAGTAGCCCCCAGGTACGTGAGGCCTCCGTACAAAAGCGCGAGCATGAGGCCGGCGGCGCAGCTCGAGTAAGCCATCATGCGATGCTGGTCCCTCTTCTCGGAGTACCCATGATTGCGAATGGCGTCCTGCACCACAATGGAGAACCCGACGATCGAGATGATATCCATCGCCTGATAACCTGAGAGGATACCGTCTTGAGCCACGTGCTCCGACGTCGGTGCACCGATCGGGCCGATCGGGTTCACGATCCCCGCGATCACGACGATGACGATTCCCACAACCAGCACGGGGGTGAGGATCTTGCCGATCACGCTAACGATACGCGACTCTTTATACGAAAGCAGGAACACCGCGCCGAAGAACACCACCGAGAACACCGCAAGGCCAACGGCTCCCCAGTCGCCGATAAGCGGCACGACCGACATCTCGTACGTCGTCGCGGCAGTGCGCGGCGTGCCGATGAGAAAGCCCGTGCAGATGATGGCCAGCGAATTGAGCGCGATGCCCGCGAACGTTCCGAGCGCGCCCTGGACGGCCTTGATGCTTCCGCCCGCCGCGTTAATGGCGAAGATGCCCAAACAGGACAAAACGACGTCGATGAAGACGAAGCAGGCGAAACCAACGAGCCATTCGCTGCCGCTCGTCATGCCGAGATACGGCGGGAAAATGAGGTTGCCCGCCCCGAAGAACATGGCGAAAAGCGCCAAGCCGATAATCAACGAATCTTTTTTCATTTCACGTCCCTCATGTTCAATGCGCATGAATCGGTATTATCCGATATTAATGCAACAGCGAACATGGCAATTTAGGTTGGTCACCGTATCGCGACAATCAAGATCAGCCCGGGAACGTCACATCCACGACGAAACGTCCCCGACCGCGTTCAATTGTCGTCAATAAATAGAAAAGACCCGCTTGAGCAGGTCTTTGGTAATTAATGGCTCCTCGGGTAGGATTCGAACCTACAACCCTCCGGTTAACAGCCGGATGCTCTGCCGTTGAGCTACCGAGGAATGTTGCTTTTGGGAACTCCCCAACGCGCAAGATAGTATTATACGGAAACCTCAACGCTTGACAATACCCAATTTCAATTTTTTTTCGCCGCCTGAACCTCGCCCGAGCTCAGACGATTGGCGTACGAGCAGCATCATCGACTCAGGGCAGGTGCACCTGGGCCTTCTTGGCGAGCCTCGGCGTGCCGGGCACATGCTTCTGGACGTCCAGACAAGCACCTGCCTGTTTTTCCTCGGGCGCACGACGCAGCACATCGTTTCCTCGCGCCTCACCCGCAGTCGCCCTTTTGTCACCAAAGGCAATCGTTCCGAGCGCCGTCGAACCAAGCCTTAATCGCCGTCGGCCCCTATCAGCTCGCGCAGCCGAAACCCGGGGATATAGGCAAAAAAGTGTGTCCGTTTATCCACTCTTTTGCCAGTTCACAATAGACGAATCATCGTTTCAAGTCGCCACCGCTCGACTTCCTTATAGGCGGAAAAGTGCGTCCGATCCCGGCTTGACTCGCCTGCTCAGGCTAGCTTTTTCTAAGAAGAAGTCGGCTTCGGGCGGGGGTAAGCGGCGGCGATCAGGAAATGCAGCATCTGCGGCGCATCCATGAAGAAGAACGGGTTTGCCAAAGCGGGCACGCAAAGATGGCGGTGCAAGGCCTGCGGCGGCTCCAAGGTCGTCAGGAACGACACGACGTCGAGACGGCTCGGGTCCTTCGTGTCGTGGCCGCCGGGAAAGCTCCCCCAATCGGAGCTGGCGACCAACGCGAGGACGTTCCGCGAGCATGCGCGCAGGTTCTGGAGAATCTGGCCGATCCTGCCCGTATGCGACGAGGTCCACCACGTCGTCCACGTGGACGGCGTCCGGCTCTCCAGGAAGTGCGTCATCCTCATCGCCTGCACCGACGACCGCGTCATCGGATGCCACCTGGCGAAGACCGAGAACTCCAAGGACCGGGCGTGCCTCACGTCGCGCGTCGCCCCCCCGACGCGCTCGTCCGCGACGGCGGGGGCGGCATCGAGAGGGCGAGGCGGGGCGCATCGCCGAGCACGCGCGTCCGGCGATGCGTCTTCCATGTGTTCTGCCGGGTCAGAAGGTGCGCCACCGCCAGGCCGAAGACCCAGGCGGGGGTCGAACTCTGCGCCTTGGCCAAAGAGCTCGTGCACGTCGACGCGCTTCAAGGATCGGCGGAATGGCCGGCCGCCTTCCACAGATGGTGCATCGACTACGAGGAGTTCCTGAAGGAGCGCGCCGACGACGGCGGGCGCTTCAAGCACGAGCGCCTCAGGAAGGCCGGGAAGGCGCTCGTCGCCCTCTGCAACGCGGGGGCCCTGCTCACCCACCTCGACGAGGGGCTGGTCGCAGGCGGGCCCGTCCCCTCGACGTCCAACAGGATCGAGAACCTGAACGGCCGCATAAGGCGGACGCTCCAAAGCCACCGCGGGATGAGCATCGACCATAGGATCAAGGCGGTCTTTTGGTTCTGCTGCATGCAATCCGAATGCCCCGTGGGATACGCCGCGATGCCGGACGCCTTCCCCGATGACGACAAGGTGAGGGAATGGAGGATGACGGCCGCAGAGGCCGGCGGTGACGAGACGGGCGCACCTGCCCGCCGGGGCGAGGGGCCGGTGTGGTCGGAGCTTCACCATGCCACCCCGTACCCCTACGCCATCGACTAGGTAGCAGACACACTTTTTTGCCTATATGCCTCGCATGCTCTCGTCAAGCTTTTACCCGAGTTCCCTATCCGAGAGCACGTAAAGATTTGGGATTCAAAGCATCGACGAAGTTACCGTGCCATTTTTCTCGCTCTCCAGGACACATAATAAAAAAGGCCAGAGGTGATAAGCCTCTGACCTGCGATTAAGCTGGTCGGGTTGACAGGATTTGAACCTGCGACCCCTTGACCCCCAGTCAAGTGCGCTACCAAACTGCGCCACAACCCGTTCATAATGCCTTCGCAAGATTTTGTCTCCTGCTCAAGCAGCTCGATTATCTTAACCCTAGTTCCCATTTAGCGCAAGCACTATTTCAAACTTTTTCTTTTCACCGGCGAAGGCCGGCCGCCAACGTAAGCCTCAGCACCGCGTTCAACAACTCAGTCTGCCCTACCAAGCGAAGAGGGGTCAACGATGACGATTACGCCGCGTGACATCCGCACCACCCCGCCGGCCGCCAGCTGTTTAAGCGAGCGCGTCACCACCTCGCGCGCCGTGCCCACGTGACGGGCGATCTCCTCATGCGTGATGCGCAGCTCGCACGTCCCTTCGCGTTCCATCTCCTCGAGAAGAAACGTCGCGAGGCGCGTGTTCGCGTCGGCGAACAACGCGTGCTGCATGACGCGGAGCACGTCGCTGAGTCGTTCCGTCGACTGACGGTACATGAACGCTTCGAGCTCGACATTGCGAGCCGCGACGTTCGCGAAGCAGGTAGAGTCGACCATAAGCACCTCGGCGGGGCCTTTGGCGTTGATGGTGATCTCGACCGACACCATGGGCATGATGCACGCGGCGGCGAGCACGCAGCACTCTCCCGCACCAAGACGGAACAGCGTGATCTCGCGTCCCGACTCGCTTAAGAGGAACGCGCGCAAACCACCGCTCAGCACGAACAAAACGCCCGCGCAGCCGCGCTTGGCACCCTGGACGAACGCCCCGTCCTCGAAAGCCATCACGCGACTGTGCGCGGCGATTTCACGCTGATCGGCCTTGCCGAGCGTGTCCCAAAAGGGAAACGAACGCGCCAGCGCATCTTCCATCGAGTCGACCACCGCAAACACCATCTCTCGCTAGACGAGACCGAGGAAAGCCGTGTGGCGAAGAGCAACCGAGCTCGCCGAGCAAAGCGCAGGCTACGCCCTAAGGCCGCACGGCCCGACGTCGCAGCCCATCTTCTCCGCGCCGCGATGCGCATGCGAGAGGAAACCGAAGCCACCCGCAATGTTGACGCAGTCGAATCCGCGCTGAGCAAGAAGGCGACACGCCACGTAACTTCTCAATCCCGATTGACAGTACACGAACAGCATACCATCCTGCGGCAACTCGCCGATGCGCTCGCGCAGCTCGTCAAGCGGGATGTTGACGGCACCGGGAACATGCCCGCGCGAGAACTCGCCCTCCGTGCGCGTGTCGAGCAGCACCGTCCCTGGAACCTCCCCGAAAACGGTGAGGGCCTCGCTCCATTGAACCTGGCTGACAAGCCCGTCGATGATGTTCTCGATCATGAACCCCGCCATGTTCACCGGGTCCTTGGCGGAGGAGTAGGGGGGCGCATAGGCCAGGTCCAGTTCCGTGAGGTCGGTGACCTTCCCCCCCATCTGCATGGCGGTGGCCAGGACGTCGATGCGCTTGTCCACCCCCTCATAGCCCACGATCTGGGCCCCCAGGATCCGGAGACTGCCCTTCTCGTAGAGGACCTTCATGGTCATCATC